>Ga0100401_1000430_pt1 | contig 34252 bp, 24 predicted proteins | sample CryGeymeta201525_FD_80421 | JGI IMG/M metagenome (GOLD analysis project Ga0100401, IMG submission 80421) | Groundwater microbial communities from Crystal Geyser aquifers in Utah, USA - Crystal Geyser metaG 2015-25 | ecosystem: Environmental > Aquatic > Deep subsurface > Groundwater | place: USA... | reverse complement strand
CGCGCCACGGCTTGGGTATGGATTTCTTGGCCATCCAGCCAGCGTGAAACCGGACCGGCCAGGAAACCAGATTTCAGCGAGGTGCGGATTTACCCCGCTTACGATCGATCGCTGCCATCGTCGTCATCGGGTCTTGGAAAATCTGATCCCACTGACCGAACACCAGATTCGAACTGATCAATAGACTCCGCCGCTCATATCGCTCGGCAAGCAGTGTGAAGATTACTTCCATTTCCTCCCGGCTCTGCTGCACGTCTCCGGCAAGGGATTCGAATTCGAAATCACCGACGACTGGAACCAGCTTTACTCGGACGAATTGAAGCGCAACGGCGTGCCGCGACTCACTCCAAACATCGACGACTGCCGCCTGCTGCAGGAACTTCCCAAACACCATACCGATCCCTTCGACCGCATGCTCGTATGCCAAGCCAAGCGCCTTGGATTGGGCATCATCTCCGTGGACAAAATCATCGACTCCTATCAAGTCAGGAGGGTCTGGTGATGCCTCACCACCATCGCTCTCGTCTCACAGTCGTCGCTCATCCCGGTGAATCGAAATCAAGCTCCAAAATCACAGAAATGTGACGACGCGAGGGCTGGTGACCCGAAACATGACAAACTATCAGATTCCACACGGGCTCCGATAAAAGCCGAAATGAAGCTTGGCAGAGCGGACGGCCCCATGAACCAAGCGAGACCGAGAAATTCGCGAAAAATCGGAGAAATTCCGCAATCATCCAAATTTTTTGACAATGGCGGATCTCGTTTGCGGTGGAGGGCTGCATGAAGACCAACACCTTCTTAATTGTCCTACTCGCTCCTGCCATTTCTCTCGCCTACGGACCCATCGGTCCCGCTGACTTCGGCGACCTCCCGGATGGGACGGTTGTCGGAGCTCCGGTGACCTATCGCACTCGGATTGCCGATGGTGGCCCCTGGCACCTCATTGGCAAGCCGATCCAGATTGGTGCCAAGCCCGACGCCGAAGCCGATGGACAGGCAGATATTGACGCCAGCGGCGATGACTTGAATTTCTCGCCGGACGAGGACGGCATGAGCATTCCCGCCGCCATCCGGGCCGGAGAGCCCACCGTGATCAACGGCGTGGTCACGAATCAAACCGCCACGCCGGTCTACTTCCACGCCTTCATCGATTGGAATGGCGACGGCCAGTTTGCCGGTCCTGCCGAGACCCTCGTGCAGGTCGTCCCTCCCATGGTGATTAATCACCCGATCGTCCTGAACTACAACGTCCCCTTCACCTCAGAAACAGGCTATCGGGTGGGAGCGCGCTTCCGGATTTCATCTCTCGCACTCGACCCAGATGACATCGCCCCTGATGGCGAAATCGAGGACTACCTCATCTCCATCAAGCCCGGTAAATTCGACTTCGGAGATCTTCCTGCGCCGGACGATTTCAGCCCGGGCTATCCCACCTTGATCGTCGACAACGGCCCCTACCACGTGATCGATGACCGTCTCCACCTTGGAATCACTCCAGCCGATGCCGAAACCGACGGCCTTCCCAGCGCCGCGGCAAAGGGCGATGACGCCACTGCCACGAATGACGAAGACTACTTCACACCGATTTCAAACCTTCAGGCTGGCACCACGACCACCTTCACTCAAGTCGTGACGAACGACACCGGAGCCCTCGCCTACCTTCACACCTTCATCGACTGGAATGGCGACTTCGATTTCCTCGATGCCAGCGAATACACCCGCACTCCGGTGCCCGATGGGATGATCAATGCACCGCTCAGCTACACCATCGCCATCCCACATGGCCTACCCTACCTTGCACCGGTAGCCGCCCGTGCACGGCTGTCTTCCCTGAAAACCCTGGGGCCCGGAGGGTTCGCCCCGGATGGCGAAGTTGAAGACACCTTTGTAACCGTCAAACCCCTTCTCGACTGGGGCGACTTGCCCGATTTTACCGCCGGCAGTCGCGCCGGGAGCTTCGACACCTCGTGCCTGCCCGACTACCGCACCCTCGCGTCGGACAATGGCCCAAGCCATATCATCATCGATGGGCTGAGCATTCACAATGATTCCGGTTCTGGCGATGCGGACATTGACGGCGAAGCCGACGGCCAACCCACAAACGCTGCCGATGGAGATGATCTCGATGGCAACAACGACGACCTGATCCTTCTCATCGCACTGACCAGCCAAACCTTTAACGTCGCGTCGCCGGTGGAACACTCAACGATCACCATTGACATCGCGACCAGCCAGGCAGTGACCAACACCACGGGAAATGATGCCACCTTCTATGCCTTCCTTGATGGCAATCGTGATGGGGATTTCGATGACCCGGGCGAGACTCAGACCGCAGTGATTCCCGGTGATGGCAGCATGATCAGTCAGAGTTCCACCCATACCATCACCATCCCATGGCCTGGCGACCTTGAGTGGTCCGAGACCTTTGCCATGCGCTTCCGGATCAGCAGTGACCCCTCACTTGATGCTAACGGCCCCGCTCCCGATGGCGAGGTTCAGGACCACCTTATCACGTTCAGCTTTTCCATCAGCGATCCCCGACCCGTCTTAGAAACCATTCCAAGCGTCTACGATGTGCCAAACACCACAGTGCTGACTTCCGTCCAGCATCCCTATGAGTTGACCAGCGCCCTCCCGGTCGACCTTGGCCCCTACGAGGACCTCGTCTGGTCCATCAATGGGGTCTCGCTCGAAGGTGAAGCGCCTGTGCTTGATCAAGAAGCCCTTGCTGCCTTGGGACAAGGCGCGCATCCAGTCGTCGTCACCTTCACCCTCCCGGGAGGTGCAAGAGGGGTGGCGAGATTCTCGCTGATCGTGAGTAACGAGCCGACCTATGAGGCATGGATCAATCTCCATGGTCTCGCCGGTGAGGACGCGCTGCATGATCAAGACGTGGATGGTGATGGCCGCTCGAACCTCGAAGAGTTCGCCCTCGGCAGTATCCCAGTTCTGGCCGCGGACCTGCCACCTTACCACCTGACTTTCGATGGCACCCACCAACTCTACAGCTATCTGCGCCGGGCGGGTGGAGTCACCGTGGTCGATGGAAGTTATCATGCTGATGGCATCCGCTACGTCACACCGACATCGGTCGACCTCACAGACTGGTCAACCCTGGCCAATCAGGACGTCAACCCCGCCGGTCTGCCCGCAGCTCCCGCCAACTACGAATGGGTGACCTTCCAGCTCCCGTCTGGCAGCAAGGGATTTATCCGAGTCGAGTATGAAGTCTGCAACTGAGGTGATGGCTGAGATCTCTTGAGCAGGGAGCATTAAAGTAGCCAGCATCGCTTCGATATTAGCTGAACATCCTTTCCGTTAGGAAGGGGTGTTCAGCCAATTTTTCTGAGTCGTATTGCCTCCGCGCTTGGCCGGTAGTCAGCGAGTCTTCTTTGATCTTGGTTAGATGAAGCGCCAGCATTCACCAGAGAGCTCGTTTTTCAGGGGTTATGGCTTTGGTGATTCCGCCGAGCGGATTGTCTTGAAAGACCTCAATCGCACTCCTCATCTACCTCAAGTATTACAGGGCTCAAAAGCTTGTAGTCCTGAATTCCAAGTGGAGCCTGCAGGAATGAAAAAGCTTCGACGGTGACGTGCCGAGATGCTTGAGCTTTATTTCGGCAAGGCATCAAGCAAGCTGTGCCGAAGACGGGCGATCACGTGTCGTGCGTTAAGATAAGGCACGAGTATTCGGCGATGCCTGATGTCCAAGGTAGCTCGCAAAGCGGTGGTAAGCTTCCTTCGACAAGGCTACGGCGAGCCAAGGCAACCGCACTCCAAATTATGGGCTCGGAGGAAGTTTCGCGAGGGCCCTGGCAATGTCCTTGGGGAGAGTGATCCCGGACTTGAGGGAATGGCGGTAGAAGCCGTTTCCACCGGCATCATAGGCCTTGAGGGTGGAGTTCCCGAGGTCGACAACGACTTTGGGCGACGTGATGGCATCGGCTTCCTCTTGGGTTGAAACTCGCATGAGTCCACGCGGGTCGATGAGTTCATCAGAAACGAGTCGCTTGTAGGCCTCGTCATCGAAGCCCAAGAGGACGACGCGGGCGGTATCGCGGTTTTCTTCGCCGGTGTTTCGGAAACTGTGGCCATCCTTGAAAAGCGGCACGGCGAAGAAAACCACGACCACAAGAGCGGCGACACCGCCGAAGGCTGGGGTGGCGATGAGGCTGCGTAGCTTCTCGAAGAAACCCGGCTTTGCCACGGGGACAGGCGCGGTTTTTGTGCCCGTCAGACTTTTTTCGAGCTCGTCGAGAAGGTCATCGGGAGCACCCGGGACCTCATCGACTTCCGGCCCGTTGGCGGAATCCATGAGGATCTCGCGGATCGGTTTCAGGTGGTCTGGAAGTTCTTCACTCATTGTTGTTGCTACCTCAACCGCAGTTGAGGCGGGCGAATGTCAGGGCATCAGACATTCGCGTAATTTTTCAAGGGCGGCTTCGATCCTGGCATTGATGGCACGGCGTCGGGTTGAGGGCGAGGCTCCAGATTTGACGCCGAGGCTTTCGCAGAAATCACCGTCCTCCACGAGCTCTTGGACAGTAGCGGATTGGGCGACGTAAAGGGTGATCACGAGCTTCCACTCATCGGGCTCGAGCGCTTCGCGGCACTGGGAATAGATTTGCTCGAACTTCGGCGTAGCGCTGGTTGCGGTCGAGGGGTCGGCAAACTGGAGTGGCCGATTGGGGTCGTCGCTAAGGGCGTCGAAACTGGGGCCGGTGTTGGTTTGGTTCTTCTGCGCGCTACGGCGGCGATGCCAATCGATCGAGCGGAATTGCAGCATCCGGGCCTGCATTGGCACGATCTCTTCGAACAAAGTCAGGTCGGTGATTGGGGCCTTGCTGTCGCTGCCGCGCTCACGGGCGAGCTCGGTAAGGATTTCGAGGAAAAGGTCCTCGGCGTCGGGGCCCTTGATGTCCTTTTTTCCCAACTGTGCGAAGGCGAGCGGACGAAGCAGGTCGGGAAGCTTGTTCCATTCGGGCCGATCGAATCCGCGCTCGGGGTGCTGCCGCTGCAACTCGTCGAGGTTAAGGTTCTCCGGATAGCGGGCGTCGGCAGGGTCGTGGTGGCGGTTGGGATCGGCTTCACAGGTGCGCTCGGTGGCGACAGTGGCGCTGCTGTGTTCCGCAGCCTCGCGCAGGGCGGCAGCGAGGAATTTCGAAACCTCCGGGGGGCCGGCGGTTTCCACGGCAATGTTGCGCAACGCCCGAGCCGTGATCTGGCTGGCGAGCTCGCGTTCGACCAGGACACCCTCGATGGGGCACCGAGCGCGCTGCCAGCAGGAGCGCCAACAGGCTTGGAGGAAAGGTCGGAGGCCAGCCATCGTTAGAAGGATGGAAAGGTTGTGGGGCAGGGCTTGGCAAGACAGGACCGTTTTTTCTCCCGTTTTGACAATGGACGATGTGGACTGCGGTTGAGGATCGTGATGAAGGCCCAAATTTCAGGAATGCTGCTACTGCTCACTCATGTGGGGCAGGCTGACCTGTGCCCGGGCTCTGCGGGAGGTCCGGAGTTGCTGACGCCGGGATCGGCGAGTTGTAGCTCGACCCTAACCGCGACGGGCACGCGGACCACCTTCACGGTGTTCGCTGACACCATCCTGCGCTGGCCGTGGCTGGAGCTCCCGGGTGGCGATGAATTGATCTTTGATTTCGATGGAGGAAATGCCGTGGCGAACTTGCTCGGACCAGGGAAGACGCACCGCATCGATGGCAAGGTGAGTGCCAACGGCAAGGTCGGGTTTTTCTCCGAAGGCCGCGGCTTCGAGGTGAACGGAAATATCAACGCGAGCGACGTGACCCTTTCGACCCATGCGCTCACGAATGTCGCGGATTTCCACGGCGGCGGCCCCTATCAAATGCTGGCGGGCACAAGCTTCCAGACCATGTCGATCAAAGGGAAGGTGGAGGCAACAAACGGCGATGTAATCGTGGCGGGGGATTTTGTTAGAGTGAGTGGCGAAGCACAGCTCCGAGCCTCGGGCGCGGTGCGAATCGGAGCAGGTCACGAAGTCAATGTCGGCTCCGCGGGAAACTCTCGGCTTGAGACGAATGGTGGCTTTGGAATCCTGCTGCACCTCGGTGATAGCCGTGCGAGTTCGCTGGAGCTGGTGGCCACGAATCAGATTTCGAATGCGGGCCGGCTCGATGCCGCTGGTGGATTCGGCAAGGTATTCCTCGAAGTCGGCACAGGTGGGTCAATCCTGAATGAAGGCACCGGAGTCATCCTTGGCCAGACGATGGTAACGGGAAATTTCGACAGTGACGGCGTGATTCTTGGTCTCGATGAAGGCGATGCTTTGGCGGTGGTGAATTCGTCGGTGATCGACATCCCGGCGCTCAAGAACCCGAGTGGTCGGCGGGTCAGCAAGGCTCGTAAAATCGAAACCAATGCCGCGATGACCGGTTCTGCCGATGCCTTGCGGAAACCCGTGAAGAAGCCCAGCACGATCGTGCGCAACGAGCGAAAGCCTCGACTTCGGCGGCAGTCATTCTTCGGAATGCGCGGCGGACAGAAGCCGGAGCGTTGAGCTCAGCTTGGGTTCTAAGACCTGCCCCTTTTCGGGCGGCTGAAGCGGGCGATCAGGAAAAGGAAAAGAGGCACGGGAATCATCCAAGCCCACGGAAAGCTTGAAGAAGGAGGTGGGATCTCACCGAGTGGGAGCGCCGGGCCGCGTTGGGTCAGGGTAAAAGGGGCGCTCAGGAGAACGGCGGCTTCGAGGTCGTCGGCATCGGACAGGAACTCCCGCTGAGTTTGCCACAGGGCTTGCGCCGGGTTTTCAGTCGCGAGGGCCAATTGATAGAAGCGTTCCATAAAGTCGGGGGAACCCTGATCGGAGACCGGCCACAGGGAGGTGATGACTTCACGTGCGCCTGCGAGAGCGAAAGCCCGGCGCAGGCCGATTTGACCCTCTCCTTGGACGGCGGTTCCGGCCCCGGAGAGACAGGAGGACAAGGTGACGAGTCGGGTTTCCGCGAGCGGGAGCTCGGCGATTTCGGAGGGGAAAAGGAGGTCGTCATTGGGTGCCGGGATCGGGGTGTCGGGCGATCGCAGTCCGGCACGATGAAGAAGGATGCCGCTGGCGAACAGGCGATCGGCCGAGCGGTCAAAATCAAGCGGAGCGTCCGTCGGATTCACATGATTGAGAAAAAACGAGTGGGTGCTGAGGTGCAGAACCCGAGGCGAGCTCGCGAGGTTCTTCAGCTCCAACTCCGATACTTCTAGTAGTTCGGTAATTCTCTCTGGGGCTAGGCGACGGATCTTTTTTAACTCAGATCGAGTGCCGGGTAGAGGAGTCGGGTGATCGAGGACAGACGCGAGGTGACTTGCTGGATCAAGATTCTCCGAGGGGAACCGGCTGACTCCAGCGAGCAGCCATGGGGAATCGCCAAGAGCACGGGTTGGTGGGCCGATGAGCAGATCACGGCCACTGCCGACCTGGCTCAGGAGCTCCAGCGATTGGCAGAGGAACTGCCCATGATCGTCGCGAAGCGCCGCGAAGGGGGTTAAGTGAAGAAGCCCATCGGGCGCGACGATCCAGCGTTGGCATGTCTTTGGGAGATCTTTGAGGATCGGCTCGAGGAGTTCGCGGTGGAGTTCACGCAAAATTCCGGTGAGGCGGAAGGGAGTGGATTTGGAGGGTGACCCCATAAGTTCGTCAGACTTCCACGCAAGGCGCTTGTGGAGTGCGTCGAGCCAAGCATCGAGCTGGGTTTCGGTGGTGAGAGGAATCCAGCGCGGCGGACCCTCTGAACGCAGCAGGATCGCGCCGTATCGAGTCACGCCACCGGGCGGCGTGTAGCGGCAAAAGTCGAGGAACAAGCTGTCAACTTCGAGGATTGATTGGATGTCCTGCCACGATGGCGTCGGAACCGATTCACCGGGATGGATCAATTGGTCGAGCAGGCGGGACTTCGAAGCGAGCAGTAGATTGGCAATGGTTTTGGCGTCGCCGAGAGTGCAGGACAGGGACAGCAAGTCGATGCGCTCAAGGAAGTTGAGGCGCTCCGTTTCAGATCCCTGACGAAGCAGTTGGTCGAGAAGTTCCAAGCCAGTTTGATTGGCGACCTTCACCCATTTTGCGGTCTCTTCGTCTTTCGCGAGAAGGCAGGCTGCGGCGATGTTTCGCTCCGTTTCTGCGACGCGCAAATGAATCTCCGGCAGGTGCTTGCGCTGTAATTCCCGCGCGCCAAGCAGGGTCTCCTTTGCCTCCTGAAAAGCCTCAAGCTTCATCTGAGTCACGCCGAGGTTGTTCAGGGCGGTGATGGCCGCCGGGTGCTCGGCGTAACCATAATCAGCGAGCAGCGAAAGGGCCTCGGTGAAGTGCTGTGAAGCGCTCTCGGGATCATCGGTCGCGAGGGCGAGAATGCCAAGATTCTCCAAATGAGGAAGAGCTTCCAAGGGACGGTTCGCGAAAATCTTCCGGGCGATTTCCGCCGCTTCTTCGAATCGAGCTCTTGCGAGATTGACCTCATGAAGCCGCAGCAGCGAAAGCGCCTGATGCGAGATCAGGGAGAGTCGGAGTTCGATTGAAGGCCCACCGCCGTCGAGCGAACGTAGTCCTTCTTCGAAGTGCTGCAGTGCGCGGGCGTGGCTGCCGAGGGTGTGCCAGTAACGCCCAAGGTCTTGATGTCGCCTAGCGAGATCGCTCGGACGATCGGGGTCGGTTTTTTCATAGGCCTCATTCAGCAGCGCTCCGGCTTCTTCGTAGTCGCCTTGTTGAAGTCTGAGAATACCAAGGTGGGCGATGCTGTTAGAATGTTCTGTGGAGAGATTGCGACGGAAAAGACGTTCGGCTTCGGCAAGTTTTCCCTGATCCTGCAATGTTAGAGCGAGGACTTCCCGAGTGCTGCCAGCCTGATCCGGAGCATGGGCTTCCAGAAGGTCGAGCGCTATTCGAAGGTGCTCGACTGCTTCTTCAGGCTGGAGGAGTTTGCGTTCGATGGTCCCCAGAGCCATCAGCACCCGGGCCCACTCAACCTTATCCTCGGGAGTGGTCGCCGCAGTTTCCCAATCGGCGGCGAGCTTTTCGAGACTCTGCTCGGCACCGGCGAAATCCCCGGCAGCAAGCTGGGATTCGAGATCGGCAGCCGCCGACGCAACGAGCGCCAGCATCAGGGCGCAGGCGTGACTTTTAGCCGGAAAAAACATTCGCTGTCGATTGGGGTGTCGGTCAGGGTGACCCCGACGCGTGATGAATCGGTCTCGTCAAAAGTGAAACTCCCATCCGCCTTCGCCCAGTTGGAGAGATCGCTGCTACTCTCGACTTCCCACAGGGTGCCATCGCGCAAGGCACTCGGGGCGTCCGGGTCGTAAATTACGGCATTTATCGTAAATGAGAACTCGGAGGTAGTGCCATCAAAACTGAAGATCGTCTGGGTCATCTCGTCGGGCTCACATGGGTTGAGTCCGAAAACGAATTCGAAGCCATCGGTGAGGCTGTCGCCATCCGAATCTTCGTCGCTATCAATCGTCGCGAGTCCAAACCAAGTGGCCCAGTCTGCGAATGAGCCGCTAAACGCCGGACCGGCGGCACTGAGCTGGATAAGATCATGAATGCCGGAAATGGCCGAGCTGCTAACCTCGGCGAGCAAGCCATTTTCAAAGTCGGCGGGCGATTGCCATGGGTTGACCGAAAGATGAATTGCTCCAACCGCCGCAGTGATCGCGGCGGAGGCGCTGGTGCCGTCGAAGCTATCGTAACTCCCAAGGGCAGGGCTGGCGTAGTCGACGACGCGAACGACCTCTCCCGGAGCGTAAAGGTCCACCGGAGCGCCGTAGTTCGAACCGGCCCAAGCCTTATTGGAATAATTACTGGCACCGACACATAACACCCCCACCCCGGCGTATCGTTGCGGAACATAGAGGGTGGCATCGTCACCTGAATTTCCTGCCGAAAGCACCACCGGAAGGCCTGAGTCGATCGTTGCGCTCAGGGCAGTAGATAACGTCGCACTGGCCGCAACGCTGGTGGAACTGCTGGCAACACAAATCAGCCCGGCTTGGCATGGATAGGTGGAGCGGTGGATACTCAGCGCCTCTAACAAGGCATCAGCGAGAAGTGCTGAAGTCGTCGTTGCACCGCTCGGGTAGATGTCAAGATTGACCAGTCGAATCGGAGTGCCCGAAGCCACTCCGGCTTCGGGCCCGGCGATCAATGAGAGCATCTTGGTGCCGTGCTCGAAAGCCGAGGAGCGAGTCGGATCCCCCGCACCGCGGATCAAGGTCGTTCCTTCGATGGTAAGATTCGGATTGGCCGAAAACCACCCACCAAGTTCGGCCACCGCCGTATCGATGAGATAAACCACCACTTCGCTCGCGGTATCCGGGCAAGTGAAGGGGTAAGGCGAAATCGTGCTGGGGACTGGATCATTGAGACGCCCAAGCGCCCATCCGGCATCTGCCTTGCTGGCATTGACGGAGAGGTTTGATTCCTCTTCGAAGGCGATCCCCGGCGTGCCAAGAATGTCAGAGAGCTGGCTGGGCGCGACCCACGCACTCACGGCGATCTCAGTGAAAGAATTTTCAACCACGGCATAGACTTGCCCGCCCGCCTGATGAATCCGGTCAATGATCACGGGGAGAGCGGGCGTCGGGCCGTCCGGACGAAAGACATAAAGGGTTTGGTTGGGAACGGGATCGGCAACGGCGAAGAAAGCCTGCCCGCTAACTGTGTTGGCCAAGTTGAGATTGCCGGAGTCCCGGGGGAAGGTGCTGCCATTTCCTGAATACTCACCAACGATCATGCCAAGGGCTCGGGTCGGCGCGGCAACGCCGAGTGGCTTTTCATCGGCAGCTCCCGTCGTGCGATGAAACTCGTAGAGCAATCCGGTGCCATCGACGGCGATCATAGCGGCATCGTCGACACCAGTTTCATCCTGGCCTTCGATCTCCCAGGTGCCGGTGAACCTCGCGGCGACCCAGGCGTTGCCATTGGCATCACAGTCCAGGTCGGAAGTCGTCATCGTGCCGCCACCTTGGGCGATGCCCACCGGAACGATCCATTCAGGGAAACCAGTAGGACGCACCCTCACCATGATGGTGTGAATGGCGGAGCCCAGAGGCGCGCCGGACACGGCGATGCCATCAAAGGTCGGCGATGGATGATCAGCGGTGAAGGTAAGTCTAACATCGCCATCGTCCGCGACATCGAGGCCACCGAGGAAGTCCGGGCCAGAGCTACCCATGACTCGGGTCCAGATCGTGCTTCCATTGTTATTCAGGTCGATCCGCGTCAAAGACACATCCTGGCTTGTGGTAGTAGGACGCTTGGTCATCACGTAGCCAGTCTTGCCGCTTGGCTCGACCGCGATATGGGCCCACTCCGTCGTTCCGGGAGGCACGGCTGCCGACCACTGCTGGACGCCCGCATTATTGTAGAGCGAAGCAAGTGTCCCGGGTCCGGTGACAAGGACCTGTCCTAACGGAAGCGCCACCAGACTGACAGGCTCGATCCCAGATGTTTGATACGCATCGGTCCAACCACCCGTGTCAGGATTGAGGCGTGCCACAAATCCATGCGGCCCAGCGGGATTGGTAAAACTAAAGGTCGAACCGACGAATTGGATGTCGTCGAAAAAGGTGCCACACACATAGATGTCGCTGTTAGGTGAAATGGCGACGTCGAAAATCTCGACATTTCCTGAAGAGGAAGCGTGTGCCCTCCAGTCCACGTCCCAACCCGGATCAGCCGACAAACGCACGACCACCCCGTCCTTCCCCGAACCATTGATCAAAGGGGTGCCCAGACCGACATTGAAATCCCCATCAAAAAATCCGCAGGCGAACGCGCGGGGAGGAAAGCCAGAGCCACCGCCAGGCAAAGCTTCAACGGCGGTGAAAGTGGAAGTATTCGTCGCGTTTCCGGCAATAGCGGCACGCCACTCAAGCTGCTGCGCGCTCACGGCAAGCGCGCTAAGTAGGAGAGCGATGAGGGACCGGTTCAAAATCATGTTGCGGCTCGGAATCATGTGGTGGCTTCAACCGCAAAGCGGCGTGGGGGTTAGCAAAGCCATAGCGGATTGTTCCGGCGAGGTCGAGCCACCTTGGGGACATGGTTTTGACTCGTCTGATTTTTCCCTCCGATTGGAAAATCCCAAGCCGATTCCAAATGCGGGAGCCGGGAGGATGAATACGTTGCGAGGTCATGAAACAGACCCCACAAAGAATGCAGTCCCTTCGCCGCAATATTGTCGCTCTAGCTTCACTGCCGGAAACGGAATCGCCTGTCATCAGCGCCTACTTCGACACGACCGAAGCCCCGGAAGCCATGCGCCTTCTCATCAGCATCTGGAGTTCGTCGGTCCGCTCGACCTTCTGCCGTAGCCAGCAGCAGGATTTCGAACAGGCCAAAGCAGCCGTCATGGATGTACTCGCCGACGGTTGGCCACCCGGAAGCCGGAGCCTCGCCGTCTTTGCCCGAGGTGGCGATAGTCCGATGAAAATCGTCATCCCCCTTGGGGCAAGGATCGATCCCTCATTCCACGCACTGGAGCTCCCCGTGATCTTCCCGCTGATCCAGGCAAAGGACCGCTTTCACCGCTTCGTGATCGCGATCTGCACGGAGGAAAGCGCCCGTATTCTCGAAGTCACCCTCGGTGCTGTCAGCGAGGAACTGTTAGCCACCACGCCCGAGCTCAGAAGCCGTCTCGGACGCGAGTGGACGCGTGAGCATTATCACCACCAAAAACGCGAACGGCATCGCCGCTTCATCCGAGAAAAAGTGGACATCATCACCGATCTGATGTCGCGCCGCGGCCATAATCACCTGCTCCTCGCCGGACATCCACGCCATGTCAATCGACTCAAGGACGCCCTTCCGAAACACATTGCCACCCGCGTTGTGGGTGAAATCTCGAAATCTCCCAATGGCGCGAACTACTCGTCGATCCTCGAAGAATCCCTCGATGCCTTCGTTGCCGCCGAGCACGCAGAATCGGTCCAGAACGTGGAACGCCTCCATCAGGAAATCCGTCGCGGCGGTCTCGGAGTCGTCGGGATCGAGAGCAGCCTCAAAGCCGTTCGCGATGGCAGCGCCGACATGCTCATCATTTCCGAAAACCTTCCAGAAGAAGAGCGCGAGTCACTTGTTAGACTGGCCACCCTCCGCGACGTATCCATCGAGGTCTGCGAGGATGACCCTCTCATCGACGACTACGGCGGAGTCGGCTGCTTGCTACGCTACCGCGCGGACTTCATCACCGAATCGATCGAAGACGCCGTAGCCTGATGGCGCATCATCCATGAACGGATCGCGAACCAATGCTGATAGAGCGACGGGTTTCCTCAACCTGTCGCCCTATCCATTTTTAGCCCTCGAAAGCCGAGCGCAGCAATGACAGCGATTTCGGAATCGCTGTTAGAGGATCTTCTTTACCCTCGAATTCAAGCGAAACATAACCCTCGTAGCCAGCGTTGCGCATGATTTTTGCAATGCGCGGGTAGTCGAGATCGAGCGTGTACCACACGCCATCGCCAAAGTAGGTCTTCGCCTGAACCAGCACGGTATCCGGCGCGAGCTTCTTGAGACGATCATAGGGATCTTCGAGGAAATTCCCGGTATCGAGCGTGACCTTGAGCCACGGAGAATCCACGGCATCGACCACGCGTTTGACTCCTTCCGGCGTGCGACCAAGACCCCAGTGATTTTCAAGCCCCATGATGACGCCCCGTTTCTCCGCTTCCTTTGCGAGCGTCTCATAAGCCTCGATCACCCAGCCATAGGCGTCTTTCTCGGTGTAGCCATCGAGCGGCGTTTCTTCGCCCCGGTTGGCCATGAGTTCGTCGAATGATTTCGAGGTGCCCCAAGTTCCCGAGTTCACCCGCATGGTCGGGATCCCGAGTTGATACGCCTGCTCGAGGCACTCGATGGTGTGATCGATATTTCTTTGGCGCTTCTCCTTATCCGGAGAAAGGAAACCCTGATGCGTCGAATACCCCATCAGGTCCATACCCAGCACAAAGGCCCGGCGCTTGATTTTCATCAACTCTGCCCGATCCCATGAGACGAGTTGCTTCTGGAGGATTTCGAATCCGTCGAAGCCCATCCGCGCAGCGTATTCAAGGCAGACATCGATGGGGCGCAGATCATCGCGCTTGAATCCCCAGAACGAGTAGGATGAAACCCCGATCCGGTTGGCGCGAAGCTTGGCCGTGGGTGATTCTGCGGTTTCCGCACCAGCCCTCACCAGAGTGGAGCTCGATACGGCAGCGGCGGTGGCGAGGAAAGCGCGTCGTTTCATGATGCGAACATGCCGAAAATCCACGGCAGGGAAACCCAAATCCGCGCCGAACGCTTCAAGCCCTGAGGAAGAGCAGACATCATTGGCGAAAGCACGGACTGGCTTGGAAAACGATCGACACTCCAGATCATATCCCCAGTTCCTCCAAACTCCCGTAGTAACCCGAGTAAAAACTCACCAGCTTCCACACCACGAAACACACGATCAGCGCATAGCCCAGCTTCGGCAGCACCACCGACAAGGTCCGCACCCGACTCGCCGCCTCGTCCTCGAACAGCTTCGCCCAGCGCAGCAGATCCTTATCCAACATCCCCGACTCCTCCGCCGTCGCATACGACTTCGCGAAAGCCTTGGGAAATGCCTTCTCGGCGAGAAACACCGGCCCCAGGGCATCCCCTTCTTTCGCCGTCGCCTTCAGCCGCTTCGCCGCCTCACGAATCGCCCCGCTGCTCGAAGCATCGCCCGCCATCGTCGCCGTCTCCCCCATCGATAGGCCGGCCAGCAGGCCCGCGTGATAAACTTTCGTAAACCGCGCCATCGCGAGCTTCATCCGCGCCCCGCCAATCATCGGCACCGCATTGATCAAGCGGTCCACCGCCGCGTTGTTAGGCGCGACTCGCAGCCCCCACATGACGAACATCGCTCCCGCAAAGATCAGAGCGTAAGTCACCACCAGCGAAATCACCAGATTCTGCAAAACCCCCGCTGCCCCAATTCCGCCACTCATCACATCCGAGGGAATCACCGCCAACAGCAGCCCGAGATGCAGCAGGATCAGCGGATAAATCATCGCCTTCAGCGCATCCCGCCGTGCCCCAGCCACCAGCTCAAAGTAGTCCGCCAGATGCTTGAACGCCGGCCCCAGTTTCCCGCCCTTCTCACCCGCCGCAATGATGCAGCGCTCCATCTGCGTGAGCTCCTTCCCCTGGAATGACTCCGCAATGCTCCGCCCCTCCCCGAGCCCCGCCAGCAAATCCTTCAGCAGCTTCCGCTCCCCACCCGACGGCCGGTTTTCCAACAATACCCCCGCCGCCTCTTTGATCCCAAAACCCGCCTCCACCAGCTTCTCAAGCTCGACATAGAACAGATGCTTTTGCTTCGAGGACAACCTAGCCATTCCAAGAATGATGCACCATCCAATCCCATTTCACCACCCCTCATTCCGTGTCAGCCGACCATTTTTACAGACAAGCGGAGCTTCGTCCGCCATTTATTTCTCAGGCGTCGAAAACGCTCCCACTTGCCATGCCCGAAGCCCCCCCCTCCGTTTCCTCCTCTGTTTCCGTCTCCGAAACCTCCGACTATCTCCACTCTATCCGTGAACGGGTCGGCACAATCATCGTCGGCCAGGAAGTGGTGGTTGAGAGAATGCTCATCGCCCTCCTAACCAGCGGCCACCTGCTGCTCGAAGGCATGCCGGGTCTCGCCAAAACCCTGCTGGTCAACGCCATGGCTCGGGCCATGCACCTGAATTTCCGGCGCATCCAGTTCACCATCGACCTGCTCCCCTCCGACATCGTTGGCTCCGAAATCCTCGACGAACGCAGCGGAGCCTTCCGCACCCATCAAGGCCCGGTCTTCACCAACCTCCTGCTCGCCGACGAAATCAACCGCGCCGCGCCGAAGGTCCAGGGCGCACTGCTGGAAGCGATGCAGGAACGCAAGGTCACCATCGGCAATCAGTCCTACACCCTGCCCGTGCCCTTTCTCGTCATCGCCACCCAGAACCCGATCGAACAAAGCGGCACCTTCGAACTCCCCGAGGCCCAGCTCGACCGCTTCATGCTCTGCCACCGCCTCAGCTACCCGTCACCCGAGGAAGAAGAGGAGATCCTCCGCCGCAACCTCAAACTCGGCGTCCAAAAGGAAGGCAGCGGCGCGGTCGCCCGAACGGAGTTCGACATGATCCAAGACGGGTCGATCGGCACCGAAGCCGACCTGGTAACCGCCATGGAGGCCGCCAACTCGATCCACGTCAGCGATGTTTTCCTCAAGCACGTCGTCGATATTGTGGAACGCACCCGCCATCACCCCGAACTCGAACTCGGCTGCAGCCCGCGGGCTGGCATATCGATCCTGAAAGCCTCGCGCGCCCGCGCCCTCATCCATGGCCGCGACTACGTCGTCCCGGAAGATCTTTTCGCCCTCGCCGAGGACGTCATGCTCCACCGCATCCGGCTTTCCTACGAAGCCCTCGCCGAAGGAAGAACCGCAGCCACCGTGCTACGCGAAATCCTCGAAGAGTCGATCTCTTGATGGAAGCCCATCTCCAGCACTGCGATCCACTCGATAGCCGGCAGTTCCTGCTGGCCGTGAAGCGCGTCGCCGATTCACTCAGCTACGGCACCGACCGAAGTCCCTTCCTCGGACAAGGTTTGGAATACGTCCAGTCGCGACGCTACCAGCCCGGCGATCCGGTAAAATCCATCGATTGGCGAGTCACCGCGCGCACCGGCAAGACTCACGTCAAACAATTCGAAACACCCCGGCAGATGCCCGTCTGGCTGGTCATCGACACCTCGGCCTCGATGGCGCTTTCCTCACGGCCTCCGGGAAAATACGGCCTCGCTCTGCAAGTCGCCGGCGGTCTCGCGCTGACCGCCATCGACCGCGTTTCACCCGTCGGCGTCCTCGGTGTGGGCGGCCGCGAACTCCGCATCCAGCCCTCACTTTCGCGTGATGTGCTGCTTCAATGGTTCCACTCACTCCGCCACTACCGCTTCGACGAACCCACCACGCTCGGCAGCCGATTGCTCGCGCTCGAGCCGACCCTTCACCAGCGCGCCATGCTCATCGTCCTCTCCGATTTCCACGATCCTGATGCACTCGCCGCCATGAAACTGGTCGCGGCCCGCCATGACACAGTCGCCATCGTCCTTCGCGATCCTGCCGAGGAAAAACTCCATCATGCCGGCTACTTCCGCGCCCGCGAAGTCGAGTCAGGACGCGAGCTGCTTTCCCACGGCAAACAACTCCTCTCGACCACCGAGCAACTCGAAGCCTCGCTCAAACGCGCCGCCATCGATCACTTCCTGATCCACACCGACAAACCCTTCCTCGCCGCCCTCCGCCACTTTCTCCGTTCGCGGGGCGTGCTCACCCGTCGCAGCAGCTCATGAATTTCCGCCCCACCATCCTGCTGCTCCTCTCGCTGATCTCGCTATGGAGTCTCAGCCAAGCCGAGGAAATCCCGGAAGCCCGCGTCGGCCAGCCGCTGCGCATCGAGGAAATCCACATCCCCGGAAGCCAGCTCCAGCCGATCCCCCGCCGTGACCGCACTCCACCGCTGGTCATCCGCATTCTCGATGTGCGTCCCGCCAAAGATGGATTCCGCTACGACTTCGAAGTCCAAGGGCTCGATCCCGGCGTCCATGACCTTCGCCAGTATCTCGAAACCATCGACTCCACCACTTCACCGAATCAAGCCCCCCTCCAAGTCCGCATCACCACCGCCCTCCCGGAAGGACCACCGCGACCTCACGACTTGGCACCCACCGAAATCCCGAAACTCGGCGGCTATCGTACGACGCTTCTAGTACTTGGCTCCATCTGGCTCACCGGACTGATTTCAATTCTTCTCTGGAGGAAAAAGAAACCGAGCGCCGCCACAAGCGAAGGCCCGCCGCCAACACTCGCCGAACGCCTCACCCCGCTCGTTGCCGCCGCCTCCGCCGGAACCCTCTCGTCTGAAGACCGCGCCTCGCTGGACCGGCTCCTTCTCGCCCACTGGCGCCGCCACCTTCCCGAAATCTCCGACCTTCCCCCTGCCGAAGCACTCGCCACCCTGCGTCGCCATCCGGACTCCGCACCACTGCTTCTGGCCTTGGAAAAATGGATTCACTCTCCCGCCCGAACGGAGCCCGAGAATCTCGAAGAACTCCTCCGTCCTTACGCCTGAAACCAACCCTTCCCGCGTGACTTTCGCCCATCCATGGCTGCTGCCCGCCCTTCTTATTCCGATCGCCCTGCTGGTGTTCGGGATCCGGCGCGGCGGCTTTCGCGTGCCCCTGCCATTCGATCACGCCCCTCTCCGTCGTCGGCGTCTGCTTTCCTTCATGCTGCTAACGGCTGACTCCCTTCCCTCACTACTTCTCGGCGTCGCGATCCTCATCCTCGCAGGCCCCAGGCGCTACGAGCAACCCCGCTCCGAACGCGAGCTCACCAACATCCAGTTCTGCCTCGATGTCTCCGGCTCGATGATGGCCAGTTACGGTACCGCAACCCGCTACGATGCCGCCATGGAAGCCGTCAACTCCTTCATCACCCATCGCAAGGGTGACGCCTTCGGACTGACCATCTTCGGTTCCAGCGTCCTCAACTGGGTCCCTCTAACATCCGACGTCTCCGCCTTCCGCTGCGCCCCACCGTTTCTCCGGCCGGAGAAGCTCCCACCTTGGTTCGGCGGCACCATGATCGGCATGGCCCTTCGCTCAGCGGAAAAGGTGCTCATCTCCCGTGAAGAAGGCGACCGGATGATCGTCCTCATCACCGACGGTGAAAGCTTCGACCTCCAGAACGGCCAGGATCTCGCCATCGCCAACAGCCTCAAGGAAAACAACATCACCGTTTTCGCGATCCACATTGCCGAAGGAAACCCATCCGATTCGGTCGGAGCCATCACCATGGTCACGGGTGGTGAAATCTTCAGCGCGGGAGATCCCGCCGCCCTCGACACCGTCTTCGCCCGCATCGACGAAATGAAGACCGCACCACTGAAACGCGTCACACCCGACCCGGTCGACTACTACCAGCCATTCGCCCTCGCCGGCCTGGCCATCGGCGGACTCCATCTCCTAACCCTGTTCGGTCTCCGTCACACCCCATGGTAGAGGTCCTTCCATTGCTGCTTGCTACGGCATCTCTAGTAATTGCCGCCGGAGCGGAAGCACTGCACCTGCGCCGTGTGCGTGCGGTCGCACCACTCGCCTTCGGTCCGTCAGGAAAACCCTCAGTCACCGCACGGCTCGCCGCACCTCTGAGGATCCTCGCCATTCCCACGCTCGTCTGGGGCCTGCTTACCTTGCTTCTCCTGCCACCGGCCGCCCACCGTTCCACCCCGAAGGAAACCGAGCCCGCCGACCGCCAACACCTCCTTCTGGTGCTCGATGTCTCGCCTTCCATGCGCCTGCATGATGCGGGGCCGGGAGGAAAAGAAAGCCGCATGCAGCGCGCCCGCGCCGTGATCGATTCCGTCTTTGCCCGCATCGCCACCGACCGACTCCATACCAGCGTCGTCGCGGTCTACAATGGCGCCAAACCTGTCGTTCAGGAAACCAGAGACCTCGAAGTCATCCACAACATCCTCGGCGACCTGCCGATGCACTACGCCTTCCAATCCGGCAAGACACGCCTGCTCGACGGACTCGCCTCAGCCGTCGAGATTTCAAAGCCGTGGCCCCGCAAATCAGCCACGCTCGTGCTCGTCAGCGATGGCGACTCAGTCCCGCCGACCGGCATGCCGAAAATGCCACCTTCAATCGGTGGCGTACTGGTCATCGGGGTCGGCGACCCTTTGAAAGGCACCTTCATCGACGGACGAAATTCCCGACAGGACGGCTCAGCCCTGCGCCAAATTGCCACTCGGCTCGGCGGCGAGTATCACGACGCCAATGCCAAACTCGTCCCAACCGCAACCCTCGGAAGCCTCGGTTCGCTAAAAACGGACGACCCCACCGAACGGCTTACCCGCCGCGAGTGGGCGCTCATCGCCACGGCAGCAGGGGCCATCACCCTCGCCTTCCTGCCCTTGCTGCTACGGCACTTCGGCACCTCCTTTCACCCCGGTCCACCGGCCCGAGTTTAGCATTTCCCTTATCCCAATTCCTATGCAATCCTCTCCGCAATTATGAAGATCCTCGTCCTCACCCTCTGGTGCCTCCTACCGCTCGGCCTGCTCGCCTATCACTACGGCCCCGGCCAGGAAAAGGCCGCACTCGACCTGACGGGAGACGCCCTTCGCTCCGCCGAAGATCATCTCGCCGCCGAAGAATGGCCTGAGGCCATCGAGCAATTCGAAGCCGCCCTCGCCACCCTGCCGGAAAGCCACGGCACCGAGGCCCAGCGGATCCGACTCGAGCTCAACAAAGCACGCATGAACTCCGGCGGCCTGCCAATCGCCCGCACCGAGCTTGCAAGCCTCGTCGATGAAATCGATGCGAAGGCGGAACCACAACTTCACCGCGACGCTCTCGACGCCCTTTCCAACGCCCGCTTTCACATGACTTATCTCATGAAGTTGGAAGGCCTTCCTGACACCGAATGGGAGCCCGAAATCGAAGCCGCACGTCAGGAACGCAAACTCCTCTTCGAACTCGCCAGCGCGGACGGCGATAGCGAAAGAGCCGCTCGCCACGCGGACGACCTCGAAAGCGCCATCAAACTGGCCCGCATGGACCCCGAGGATCTCTACGGCAAGGCCATTCCGAAGCAGTGCAAGAACTGCTCTTCCGGCAAGTGCAAGAAGCCCGGTAAAAAACCCGGCAAGGGAGATAAACCAAAGGACGCGCGCGGTGCCTCCTCCGGCCCTCCACGCGATGGCGAAGGCTCCTGAACTCTCGGCTCCATTCATCCACTTCCATGCGCCCCTTCACTCCCTTGCTGGCACTCTTGTGTGCCATCGTCCCGCTGCACGCTCAAGACGACATCGACGTCAACAAGCTCCAGCAACTGCTCGCCCAAAGCCGTCAGGAAAAAAAGCCGCCCACGCCTGATGAGCAGCGGCTCGCGAAACTGAAGCAAGTCCAGATTGATCGCTCCACCGCAGGAATCCTCAATGCCCGACTCGCGGAAGCGCGCGAAGCCGCTTCCGCCAAGCCCGAAGTCGAAGAGCCTGAAACGGAGAATACCGAAGGAGACGAAGCGAAACCTGAAGCACCACCGAACATCGAACGGGAAGTCGCCCTTTTCGCCCGCAATGTGGCCCTTTCCAACTGGGACGAAGTCCGCAACTACCTCGCAAGCCTGCCCGCAGGATCATCTTCCTCAATTTACCTGCTACTGATTCAAAAGCTCAGCGCCCCGGTCGCAGTCAACCCTCCGCCCGAATTGCAGGCGCAAGGTGCCAAGCCGCACACGCAAACGGCCTTCCTGCCACCTGCCGATTTCCTCGGGCTCGCCTCCGTCGCACCGAAAGCGCCGGACACCAAAACCATCACCGCGCTGGCCGGAGTCATTCCGTCCAGCCCCCGGCCCGAGCCGGATTTCTTCAAATCGATCAAAACAGGCATCTCCTATTTTGGCGGCGAGGACCCCGCTGACCGACTCCGAGCTGCCCAACTCTTCATCGAAGCCGGTCTACTCAAGGACGCTACCCCCTTTCTTCCAAGCCTCGAAGCCGCCCGAGAAAAACCGGACTACAACGCCCTCAACCTCATCGCCCGCCATCGTGCCGAGCTCTGGCAGCGCGACCGCAAGGCAGCCGGAGACGACGCCCTTCAGGTCGCTTGGGAAATCTCGACTTCCTTCCTCAACGATCAAAAAGCACCCGCTCCCGCCCGAGCCGAAGCCTTATTCCGCGCGCTTTCCCTGATCCCCGAACTCGGCGAAAAGACCGGCGAGGATTGGCTCGCCAAAACCTTCGGTGGCGACTCCACCGAAGGCCTCGAAATCCTCGGCACTCTTGGCGCGCTTACCGCCCAATCCCGCGAAAACCCCGACGCCAACCTGCGGCTTTCGCAGCTCAAGCTCCAGCACGACGCCGTCCAAGCCCTGCTCGCCACTCCCGGCACCGACCTCGATTCATGGCGCAGCATCTTCACTCTCTACGCCCGCCAGTGGGCCCATGAAGCAGAAGTCACCCAGACCAGGGACAAGTCATCGGCACGCCGCATGACCCCTCAATACGACTCCTTCGGAAACGTCTTCTACAGCCAAGCCAGCGTCAGCTACCAAGGCAATGACACCCGCCCCATCCCTGCCGCTTCGCTCATCGATTGCCGTCCGACCACCATCTGGCTGAAATACGTTGAGCCATCGGTTGGCCTCGATGTGAATCGCGGTGCCGCGAATCTTTTCCTCAAGGTCAAGGAGGAGAAAAACGCCTTCCCGCTGATCAACGAACTGGCGAAGTCGCATCGGGAAATGGCCGTCGATCTGGTCCGCAGCATGATCCGCGTCTGGACGGAAAATCACAACCCGAACGAGCAGGAGGATTACCGAAACCGCTACTTCTATTTCTACGGATTCAACAACCGCGCCAACTCCATCCCGCTGACCCGCTCAAAGCAGGAGCGCAACCTTATCGAACTCGCCGAGCTCGTCACCCGCGTCCGCGCCTTGGATCTCGGAGAGTCCTTTCACGAGGAATTTGCCGACGCCTTCATCTCCTCCCACAGCAAGGCCGAAGTCTGGCGCGTGGAAGCGATCGAATCCGTCTTCGGCGAAACGTCTGCCCTCGATTCCGCAACGCTCGCCACACTCGTCGAGCGCATGCGACTCAACCTCGCCGGCCTGTGGCCCAACCCTAAACTTCAGCAAGCTTACAAGACCAAGCGCAAGGACAAGGAACTTCAGGAGCAGATCTTTCACGGCTATGCCGCCGCCATCGGGCTGATCGAGAGTGCGCTCGAAAAACACCCGAAGGACGCCTGGCGTTTGCAAACCCAGCTCGCCGCCCTGCGCTTCGAGGAAAGCAACTACCGCTCGACCATCGCCCCGAAAAGCGATCACAGCCTGATCACCCGCCGCGCCCTCGATGAACTCGGCGAGGCCGCTGCCGCCTACACCGCGACCCTCCCACGCGCTGACGAAATGACCGAGACCACCGCGCCCTTCGAGACCTGGTTTTTCGCCGCCCTCGGCTCGCCCTCGCTCGAAGCCCTCAAAGCCCACCACCTGCCCTCACCGGACGAAATCCCGAAGATCAAGGCCGCTCTCGATGCCCTCCCGGAAGAAAGCGCCAAACGACACCTTGAAAAGTTCGCCTCCACCCTGAACAACCGCCTCGCCAACGTCTCGCCCGATCTCAAACTCCGCTTCCTCGAAGCAGCGGACGCCATCGTCGGCGACCACGAAACCTTCCGCGACGCGTCCGATGTCCTCGCCTACTATCGCGACCTCGTGACCGAAATCGAATTGTCCGCCACTCTCGACGGCCCGGATAAAGTCGCAGCCGACGCCCCCTTCGGACTCAAAATCAACCTCCGCCACACCAAGGAAATCGAGCGCGAATCCGGTGGCTTCCAGCGCTACCTTCAAAACCAAACTGGCAACCAATACGGATACAATTTCGGCCGCCCCCCAGAAGACTACCGCGACAAATTCGAGAAAGCCGCACGCGCGGTGTTGGAGGAAACCTTCGAGGTCATCTCCGTCACCTTCCACTCGGAGAAAGTCGAGTCGCGCACCGACCCCGAGTTCGGCTGGCGTCTCACACCCTACGCTTATCTCCTGCTCAAGCCCAAGGGTCCGCAAATCGACCGCATCCCACCCCTCAGCATCGACCTCGATTTCCAAGACACCTCCGGCTACGTCGTCCTGCCGATCAGTTCCGGTGAAATCCCGATTTCCGCATCCGGTGAAGCCGCGCCCCGTCCCTTCCGGGACCTCCGCCTAACGCAGACCCTCGACATCCGCAGCCAGCAAGAACAAGGCAGCGCCTTCCTCGAAGTCCGCGCCAATGCCCTCGGCCTTGTCCCGAACCTCGAGACTCTCATCGAGCTCCCCGTCCCAGGATTCGAAACCGGGGCCATCGAGGACAAAATGCTCCAGCTTTCGGAACTCGATGCCACCACCGACGATCTCGCCCCCTTGTCCGAACACGAATGGCGAATCGAGCTCAAGCCCATCAGCGGAGCTATCCCCGCCACCTTCCGCTTTCCTCCATCCAAAGTCGAACTCGCAGCCGAAGACGGCCTGGTCCTTCAAAAATACGAAGACGTCGATCTGGTCCCCGTCACCGCCGAAGTTCCGCTAGGAGTCACCACACGCCGCAACACACCACTGGTGATTGCCCTTCTCGCGATCGTCGCCGGTCTCGCGGCATTGATCTACTACCTTCGCCGTAGCAAGCCGGTCGTAGAAGTCGCAGCACCCCATCCGCTACCCGCCCATCTCACGCCCGTCACCCTGCTCGGCTGGCTCCAGCGTTTGAGAGAAAACCCAGCCCTCACCAGCGAGCAGAAAGCATCCCTCGAAAGCGAAATCCAAACCTTGGAATCGAGCCTCTTCTCGGCATCCGCCAAGCCCGCGGACAGCGCCAATCTCGAAGCCATCGCAAAACGCTGGCAAGCCGCCGCTTGAGTCCGGACGACGGCACTCACCACGCAAACACCACCGGCGGCACCACGATCCTTACCCGCCCAGCGCCATCATCGCTTTCCGTCTGTTCGATCGCCGTCACCATCTCGTCTTCGAACTCGATCACGATCTTGCCCTTCTCCTCCTGAGTCACATGAGAGAACTGCCTAAAAGTCCGACCCGTCACGGGATCACGCACATAGGTGTAGTGACGCACCTCTTCGTATTCGACGAACTCCCAGCTACCGCTCCGGCCCTTCGCCGTCTGCCGGACCTTCGTTTTGTTAGGTGAACCCAAAGCCTTCCCGGCTTCATCCAACGTCATTCCAATCGCCGCGCGCTTTTCCGCCACCAACTTCGCCACCTCCATCTGCCGTTCGTAGAGCGCTTTCAGATTCTCCACGAACTTCGGGTCTTTCGACGCAAAGGCCCAGGGAGCCACCCACCCCGTCACCTTGTTGCCGCCCGTCTGCCCGCTCACACGATACGCCCGATCCGTCATCGCCTGCAAAATCACCTTCTGATCCTTGATCAGATTCCCGAGAGGCCGTTTGCCTTCCTTATCGGAAAAAACCTGAGCCTCCTTGATCACCAGTAGCTCAATCGGCTTTTCCACGTGCTCTTCTAGATAAATCACCTGCGGATCATCGTCCAAAAGCGAGCGCTTGGGCGCGGAATACAGCGCTGAACCCAGCGACATCAGCAACAACGAGGCAACCATCTCCTTTTTCATGACATCAAGATAAACTCCGGCCCGCGAAAAAAAAGGCCGCATTTCCGACGAGCGACCCTATCCATTTATTCAGAAAAATTTCCACACTCTTCCAAGCGTCGGCAACCCCTGAATGTCATCCCCATCGAAAGCCGGACCACCTTGTTCGAGTGAAAGATGCGACGAAACCCAGCTTCACGATAGAAAACCAGGGCTCCCGTCGGTATATTGCACGGGATTACCCATGGATATTCTCCGCATCGCCGCCATACTCTCCCTCGCTGCCCCAGTGGCATCGGCGGATGTGGCACTGAGCTTTAATTCCGACATCCGCCCGCTGCTCTCCGACCGCTGCTTCGCCTGTCACGGATTCGACGCCAAGGCCCGCAAAGCCGACCTCCGCCTCGACACCCCCGAGGGAGCTTTTGAAAAACTCGACGCCGGCCAGCCGATTGTCCCCGGGGATCCAGGTGCCTCGCTTGTCTGGCAACGCATCATTTCCACCGACCTCGACGAGGTCATGCCCCCGGCAGACTCGCACCTCAAGCTCGACGCCGCCGAAAAGGCCCTGATCCGCCGCTGGATCGAGCAAGGCGCGAAGTACGAAAAACACTGGACTTTCGTCCGCGCCGAACGCCCCACGATTCCCGCTGGTGAAACCCATCCCATCGACGCCCTCGTCGCCAATCGTCTCAGGAAGGAAGGCCTCGATTTCTCCGCCGAAGCTCCCAAACGCACGCTCATCCGCCGCCTCTCATTCGACCTGCGTGGCCTCCCTCCATCGCCCGGAGAGGTCGCCACCTTCCTGGCGGACCCATCACCCGACGCTTACCCAAAACTCGTCGATCGTTTCCTCGACGACCCCGCCTACGGCGAGCGGATGGCCTGGCCATGGCTCGATGCCGCACGCTACGCCGACTCCAACGGCTTCCAAGGCGACAACGAGCGCACTATGTGGCCATGGCGTGATTGGGTCATCGATGCCTTCAACAAAAACCTGCCTTACGACCAGTTCACCGTCTGGCAGATCGCTGGCGACCTCCTGCCGGATGCCACCGAAGATCAGATCCTCGCCACCGGCTTCCTCCGCAACCACCCCATCAACGGCGAAGGCGGATCCATCCCCGAGGAGAATCGCGTCAACTACGTCATGGACATGGCAGAGACCACCGGCACCGTCTGGATGGGGCTCACCATGAACTGCTGCCGTTGCCACGATCACAAATACGATCCCCTCAAACAAAGCGACTACTACAGCCTCTTCGCCTTCTTCAACCAAACACCCGTCACCGGTGGCGGCGGCGATCCGCAGACTCCGCCAATCCTCAAAATCCAAGACGACAAAAAGCGCCGCCTTGAAGATCGCCTCGCGAAAAATATCGGGCAAAGCAAGAAGCAACTCGAAGCCAAAGCTGCGGCTCTCGCTCCCAACCAGGCCGATTGGGAAGATCAACGAATCGCCGACCTGTGCGACCATTCATGGCAGCCACTGAAATTCGAAAAAACCTCGGGAGTTACACAGATGGAACTCCCGGACGGCTCACTCCTCGTCGTCGGAGATCCGCCCGTCAATGCCACCTTCCGCCTCAGCACCACGATCCCTGCAGGCCGCTACACCGCCATCAAAATCGATGCCTTGCGCCACCCACGGATGACCGATGGAGGACTGGCCCCGTCCGATAGCGGAAACTTCGTCCTGACCCGCTTCGAAGCACGCTCTATCGATCGCGAGAAAAAGGTGCACGCTCTCGATTTCAGTCGCGCCGAAGCCACATTCGAACAACCGGGTTTCCCCATCGCGGCCGCCCTCGATGACAACCCACGTTCTGGCTGGGCCGTTTACAACGGTCACCCGATTGACCGTGACCACAGTGCCATTTTCCACCTCAAAGAAGCCTTCGAAATCACTGAGGATACGAAAATTGAAATCATCCTCCATCACGGCTCAGCCCACCGGAAACACATCATCGGACGTCTTCAGATCTCCCTCAGCAGCGAAGACAATCCGGTCATCCCAGCGGATTCGCTGCCGCTCGCGCAAGCCCTCCGTCAACCAGTCCCCAACCGAAGCAAGGAAACTCAAGAACTCATCAGAAACGCCTATCTCGAAAGTGATGCCGACTACACCCGCATCCGACAGAAGTTGGCCGCTAGTGAATCAGCGCTGCGCAAACACCGGAGCACGATTCCCAAGGTCATGGTCATGGGCGACCGCAAGGAGCTCCGAAGCACCCATGTCCTCGCCGTCGGCAACTACGAAAAACCGCTCGCTGAAGTCGTCGCCAACACACCGGAAGTCCTCCCTCCACTTCCACCCATCGATCGCACGGCCAACCGCCTCGACCTCGCCAACTGGCTCGTCGATCGCGATCATCCGCTGACCGCACGCGTCACCATCAACCGACTCTGGCAGGACTACTTCGGCATCGGACTGATCAAGACACCCGAGGACTTCGGCGTTCAAAGCGAAGTCCCCATCCACCCGGATCTCATCGATTTTCTCGCCGTCGACTTCATGGAAAGCGGCTGGGACCTAAAAAAGCTCGTCCGCACCATTGTCACCAGCCGGACCTACCGCCAGTCGTCGCGCGTGACTCCGGAGATGCTCGAAAAGGACCCGGCCAACCGTTTACTCGCCCGCGGCCCCCGCTACCGGCTCCCCTCATGGATGATCCGTGACCAGGCACTCGCCGCCAGCGGACGCCTCGTGAAAGCCATCGGCGGCCCACCCGTGAAACCCTATCAGCCCGACGGACTCTGGTCGGAAGCGACTTTCGGCAAAAAGAAATACATCCAGGACAGCGGCGACTCTCTCTACCGCCGTAGCATCTACACCTTCTGGCGTCGTATCAGTGCTCCGCCAATGTTCTTCGACAATGCCAAACGCGAACTCTGCTCGGTGAACCCATCGCTCACCAATACCCCGATGCACGCCCTCGCCACTCTGAACGACACCACCTACGTCGAAGCCGCACGCCTGCTCGCAACCCGTGCTCTGGCAGAAGCATCCGCCCCCCTTCCCTACGCCTTTGAAGTCGTCCATTCCCGACCTCCCTCCGCAGACGAATCCGAAGTACTAGAAAAATCGTACCAATCAGCTGGTGAAATTTTTTCTACCGACACCGAATCGCTGAACAGGTTTCTCTCGATCGGCGAATCTCCTCCCGCCAGCGGCATCGACCCTCTCGAACTTGGTGCCCTCTCCTCCGTCTGCCTTTCCCTCCTGAACACCGACGAAGCCCTCAGCAAGGAATGATCATCGACCCCATCACCGAGCACCAGCTCCTCGTCAACCGCCGCCACTTTTTCGGCAAGAGCGCCACAGGCATCGGAATGGCTGCCCTGGCCTCACTGCTTGGCGAAGATGCGCTCGGCAGCGAAGAAGCGATGCAAAAGGCTGTCTCCCAGATCGCACCGAAGGCCAAGCGCGTCATCTATCTTTTCCAGAATGGTGCTCCCAGCCACGTCGAGCTTTTCGATGATAAGCCGGAGTTACGCCGACGACACGGCCAAGCCATTCCCGACAGCCTTCTCACCGGCAAACGCTTCAGCACCATGACTGGCGACCCGCAGGGCAAGAAGATCCTCGGAGCGCTGGAGCCCTTCCATCGCCGGGGAAAAAGCGGTGCCACCGTGAGCGAGCTGATGCCCTACACTGCGAAGATCGCTGATGAACTCTGCTTCGTGAAAAGCATGTACACCGAGCAGGTCAACCATGCCCCGGCGATCAATTTCTTCCTCAGCGGCAACCAGCTCCCCGGCCGCCCCACCACCGGCGCGTGGCTTTCCTATGGGCTCGGCACTATGAATCAAAACCTGCCCACCTTCGTCGTGATGACTTCCGTCAGTAAAGACACAACTTGCGGACAGATTTTCTACGACTCCTACTGGAGCTCCGGATTCCTCCCCTCCCGCCATCAGGGCGTCAAACTCCACCCGGGAAAGGACCCGGTCCTTTACCTCAACAATCCCGACGGCGTCAGCCCCGTGCTCCGCCGACAGATGCTCGATGGCATCTCAAAGCTCAACCACAGCAAACTCCGCGACTTCGGCGATCCGGAAATTTCCACCCGCATCGCCCAGTATGAAATGGCCTACCGGATGCAAACCAGTGTCCCGGAACTTGCCGACATCTCAAACGAGCCCAAGTCCGTCCTCCAAATGTATGGCCCCCAAGTCCACGAACCCGGAACCTACGCCCGCAACTGCCTGCTCGCTCGCCGGCTCGTTGAACGCGGCACCCGCTTCGTCCAGCTGATGCACGCTGGATGGGACCAGCACCGCTCTCTGACCACCGAGCTTTACACCCAGTGCCACGACACCGACCAACCCAGTGCCGCGCTCGTCCAAGATCTCAAGCAGCGAGGCCTGTTAGAAGACACCCTCGTCATCTGGGGCGGTGAATTCGGACGCACTCCCTTCATTCAGGGGGCCTTCGAAGACCGCAAAACCTGGGGCCGGGACCACCACCCCTACGCCTTCACCCTCTGGATGGCAGGCGGCGGCGTAAAGCCCGGCATTTCTTACGGAGAGACCGACGCACTCGGCTTCAACGTCGCCAAGGACGGCGTCCACGTCCACGACTTCCAGGCCACCCTCCTCCACCTGCTCGGTATCGACCACGAGAGACTCACCTTCAAATTCCAGGGCCGCCACTACCGCCTCACCGACGTCCACGGCCACGTCGTGACGCCGATTCTCGCCTGAGTCAGTTGAGCCAAGAGGCTCAAAACTCGAATCAAGCAAGGATTGCGGCTTTTTTGCAAAGCCGTCCGTAGACACTTCGGGAGGTTTCCTTACGCTCCGGGACGAACGCCCAGCAATGAGCTCGGGTCGCGCTGAGCCGACCACGAGCCACACCCTCCTGAAAATCATGCATGCGAACCGCCAAATCGAGTCCCGGTTTGCGAAGTCGATGCTCGAATTCTTCCTTCTCACCACTGGGGTCGCCGTTCATGCATTGTCCCGGCTTCCCGCGCTCAAGCACCCTGCAACGATGAGGGTGCTTCACAAACAAATCTTCTTTACCGGCATCCAAGCTCTGCTGCCAGTCACCGTTGCAGGTCTCGCCGTTGGCATCGGCCTCGTCTCCCAGATGCGCTCATTTCTCGGAGGAGGCGTCGAACTGAACGTCAAAATGCTCCAAGTCGTCGTCCTCAGGGAATTCGCCCCGCTGCTCACTGGCTTCATCATCCTTGGCCGCAGCGGCTCCGCAATGGCCACCGAACTCGCCTCCATGAAAGTTCGCGGTGAGGTCCGCACCCTCTACCTGTTAGGCATTGATCCCGGCGACTACCTGCTCGTGCCCCGCGTCATCGGATGCTGCATCGCCGTCCCTGCCCTCACCCTGGTTTTTCAACTCGTTGCCACCGGCGTCGGTCCCGCCTTCGCATCGCTCTTCGTCGAGATGCGGCTCACTCCATTCTACATCGCTCTCTTCAATCAAATCCAACTCGTCGATATCCTCATCGGAATCACCAAAACCTTCACCTTCGGCTTGATCATTTCCAGCGTCGCCTGCTCCACCGGAATCTACGTTCCGCAAAAGCTCACATGGATTCCCCAGGCAGCAGAACTCGCCGTGCTGAGGTGCTTCGTCCTCCTGCTCCTGACGGACCTCGCCTTCGCCGCCATCTTCCTCCTCCGATCATGACGCCGTCCGCATCATCAGAGATCCTTCGCGTAAACCAATTGGAAGGAAGGCATTTTAACCCGATTTCCTTCCAAATCGAGTCCGGCACCGGAGCATTGATCGTCGGCCGAAAAATCAAGTCACTCACCGAGCTCATCGATATCACCTTCGGCCTCGATCGAGCCATGGAAGGCAGCGTCCACTTTCCGGATGACGAGAAAAGAGATAAGGCTCATCAAGCACAAACGCACCCCCGAGAGATCGGCTTCTGCTCCATCGCTGCCGATATGCTTTCCAACCTACGAATCTGGGAAAACCTGATCCTGCCCACGCAAGTCCGCGCGACCAAGAAATCTGTGATCGAGATCGACTCGCTCGAACAGCAGATCATCGAAGCCTTCACCGCCGCCGGCTTCGATCGATCATGGATCGCAGCCACCCTACCATCCCCACCCGACCGCCTGAGCAACTTCGAGAAAGTCGTCTGCGGCCTCATCCGCAGCCACCTCACCGGATTCACACTGCTCGTGTGTGAAAACATCTTCGCCGAAGTTGACCACGATCACGCGATCCAACTAAACGATTTCCTCAACTGGATCGGCACCCGCCATCCAGACTCCGGCTTACTCGTCGTCCATCATGGTGTGAGCGAGCCCAGGCTTCCCGGTCTCACCGCATGGAAACCTATCAAAATTCTCAAACTTGATGAAAAGCCATGACCCAATTCCTCAAGAACACCGACCCAAGGTTCCACCTCGTTGAACTCCGATCAAAAACCTTCACCTTCCTCATCCTCGCGATCCTTCTCAGTATCGTCGGTTTTGCCGCCTTCAAACAAGAGTGGTTCCGACCCGTGAAACATTACTGGTTGATTGCCGAAACAAGTGAAGGCCTCCAACAGGGCATGTCCGTCCGCCTGAGCGGATTCCGAATCGGACGGGTTCAGAAAATCGAGCTCGTCGCCAACCGTCAGGTGCGCGTCGACTTCGAGGTCTTCGATGAATATACCACCTACATTCGGAAGGAAACCCACGCCAAACTCCGCGGGGAAACCCTAATTGGTGACCGCTTTATCGAACTCGACCTGGACAGAGAAAACGGCGGTTCCTCCCTTCTCCCCGAAGGTTCCGAGATCGATTACCATCGGGGAAAGAACATCGACGAAATGGTCGAGTCACTGGAAAAGAAATTCACGCCCATCCTGGACAGCCTCGGCTCATTCACCGAAGCCCTGCCAAAAACCGTCACCAAACTCGACCATACCATCGATCAGGCAAACGGACTCCTCACCGATCTGCGCAGCGACGAAGGCTACCTCGTCAGCGGACTACAGTCCCTCAAACAGGCGCTCAACGACTTCTCCGAACTCGCCGCAACCCTCCAAAACGAGGACTCCGGGCTGATGGTCGGAGTCGCCAGCTTCAATGAAACCGCCGACACCCTGAACACCAAAATCGGCCCGCTGATTGACAGCCTCCAATCCGGTTCCGCCACCTTGAACGAAACCGCCATCGAGGCCCGCAAGCTCTTCGTCGACGCCGACGAGATGGTGAAGAACCTCAATCAAATCGTCGAAAAAAGCTCCGCAGATGTGCCGATCATGATCAAAAAAGGTGCTGCGGCCGCCAACAAAGCCGACGACGTGATTGACTCGGTCCGCCGCATGTGGCCGGTCCGCCGTGGCGTGGCCGACGAAAGTGACGACCTCCTCAGAACCGGTAGCGACGACTAAGCCGTGAAAGCACTCATTTCCATTCCACTTCTGGTCGCCTCGTCACTCATGACCGCGTGCGTGATGAACGAGCGAGAACCGACCGTCATCGCCGAAGCCAAAGCTTATTCCAAGGAAGGTCAAAGAGCCTACCGCGAAGGCAGGCTCGATGACTCGATGGAGGCCTATGGTCAGGCCCTTGATCTTCACCATTCGATCGACCATCCCAGCGGAATTATTAGAAACCTGATCAACCTCGCCGTCGTCAGTCAGGCCGCTGGGAAATCCGCCAACGCTGCTGACTGCCTCGACGCCGTCGATCGCTACGTCAAGATGCTCGATGTCTCGTCCGGCGAAAGCCCTCACGACAAAGACCTGAACCATCTCCTCATCGAAGCCGGCTGGATGCGAGCCTACCTCTTCTGTGATCAAGGCAACATAAGCGCGGCCAGAGAACAACTCTCTCGCACCACCCAACGCTACGGCACTCCTGACCGAGAACTCGCCGGGCGATTCCTCAACCTCGAAGCCCGCCTCGATCTCGAACAAGGAAATCCCAGCCTCGCCCTGTCCAAATCCCAAAAAGCGCTGAAGGCCAATCAGAGCGCTGGCGACAAAAACGAAACCGCCGATTCCCACCGATTTATCGCACGCAGCCACCTTGCCCTCGGCGATCCCAGAAGCGCCCAAAAAGCATTTGCCCAAGCCCTGGTAATCGACCGTCAACAGGGCCGGCCATCAAAAGTCGTCGACGACCTCCTCGGAGCCGCCGAAGCCTCCAAAGCCGCAGGCCACTACAATCAGGCCTCTGCATCAGCTGATCGCGCCCTCACTGCCGCACGGGCCGCTGGGGATTCATCAGGTGAATCCAGAGCGCTCGCACTGAAAAAGTCTCTTTAAGCCACCTTCGGCAAACTGAGCACAAAGCACGCGCCGGATTCCGCTTCGCGGCAATCAAGCTCGCCTCCCATCTGACGCGCCAGCCTTCGTGAAAGCGCCAAACCAAGCCCCACTCCGGGCCGCGACTCCGCCGCTGCCTGGGCCGACTTGTGGAATGCTCGAAAAATCCTTTGCCGATCATCCTCGGCCACCCCGCATCCCTGATCACAAACCTTGATCTCGACCCGACTGCCCACCGCGACCGCACTCAAAACCACTTCATTCGATTTACTAGAAACTCCATACTTTGCCGCATTGTCGATCAGGTTGAACAAAACATGCTCCACCGCCGCCGCATCACCACGAAACTTCAGACCTTTTCCCAAATCGCTCCGCAACACCATCTCGGCACCCGCCAGGCGTTCCTCAAATCGCTCCACCATCCCACCAATCAGTTCATTCACCTCATACTCGCTCACCGCCGACTTCGCACTGCCTCTCTCGATCCGGGAAAACGCCAAGACGTTCTCCACCAAGTGCGATAACCGATCCGCCTCGCGCCTCAGGGTCTTGAAATATCCTGCCCGCTTCGACTCATCCGTGACCACCCCCGTATCGAGCATCTCCGAGTAGAGCCGGAAGGTCGTCAAAGGCGTCCGCAGCTCATGCGTCACCGCCGAAACAAACGAAGCCCGCCGCTCGCTCAATTTCATCACCCCGTGCACCAGCGCCGCACCTGCCAGCAGCGCCACCGCGACCGCCACCCATCCCGCCGTCAGCGAAGTGACCAGCGGCCCGCGCAACGACGTCGATGCCAGCGCTTCCTCACCGGGAAT
>Ga0100401_1000429_pt1 | contig 34253 bp, 33 predicted proteins | sample CryGeymeta201525_FD_80421 | JGI IMG/M metagenome (GOLD analysis project Ga0100401, IMG submission 80421) | Groundwater microbial communities from Crystal Geyser aquifers in Utah, USA - Crystal Geyser metaG 2015-25 | ecosystem: Environmental > Aquatic > Deep subsurface > Groundwater | place: USA... | reverse complement strand
TTTCATTAGAACCGCAATTTATACTTACCGAACTGTAAATTTAAACAGATGAATTGTAAATACTTCGTTATTTATCCAAATTATTGTAATTTAGAGCGAACTTTTAAAATCATTATTTTATCTAACCTTATCATATTGTTATGAAAAATTTATTCAGTTTACTTTTAATTTTAATTTTAGGCGGTGCAGCCTATTCACAAGACTATTATTACGGTTCTCAAGGACCTTTTGATGCAAATATTCCTAGTCCCGAAGCCTTTTTGGGATATCCAATTGGCGCTTATAATACGCGTCACGACAAAGTGGTAGCTTATTTTAAAACGCTTGCTTCCTTATCCGATAAGACCACACTAACCGTTTATGGAGAAACACACGAACACCGCGAATTGGTGATTTTAAATATTTCGAATGCCGGTAATATTAAAAATTTAGAAGCCATCCGTCAAGAGCATTTAAAATTAATTGATGTCAATAAGCCTCTTGGCGCAGTTGCAAACTTACCCATTTTTATAAACTTAGCTTATAATGTGCATGGCAATGAGGCTTCGAGTACCGAAGCGGCGATGCTAACTGCCTATACGCTAGTTGCTTCGCAAAATAGTGCGGTAACAACTTATTTAGATAACGCAGTTATTTTTATAGACCCAACTATCAATCCTGATGGAAGAGATCGATTTGCCACCTGGTCTAACACCCGACGCAGTTTAAAACCCAATGCCGATAAATATGATATGGAACACAATGAAGATTGGCCTGGAGGCAGAACCAACCATTATTGGTTTGATTTAAATCGCGATTGGTTGCTTGCCGTAAACCCCGAAAGTCAAGGAAAACTAAAATGGTATCATCAATGGTATCCAAATGTGGTAACCGATTTTCATGAAATGGGAACCAACAGTTCTTATTTTTTTGAACCTATGAAAGCCATCGCTTCTAAAAACCCCATTATGCCTATTGAGAATTACACCACTCTAAATGAGCTATTTGCCAAACAATTTTCGGAAGATTTAAATAAAATTGGCTCTTTTTATTTTACTAAAGAAGCTTTTGACGGCACTTATCCGGGTTATGGTTCATCTTATCCCGATTTACAAGGTGCTTTAGCGCTCCTTTTTGAACAAGCCAGCTCAAGAGGTAATATACAGGAAACGGATATGGGCAAAATTGAATTCAAATTTACCATCCGAAATCACTATGTTTCTAGTTTTGCAACTATAAAAGCCGCACTTGCCAACAAAGATTACCTTATGAATTACGAACACCGCTTTTTTACTTCGGCTTTAGCAAATGCCGATAAAGACCCTGTAAAAGCTTATATTTTTGGCGATAATTACGATAAAAATCGCACAAAATATTTCATTGATTTACTCTTACAACACAAAATTAAAGTGTATAAGCTCAGTGAATCAACCAAAATAAATAACAAATCTTTTAATATTGGTGCCAGTTATATTGTACCAACCAAACAGCCACAATACCGCATGGTGCAAACAATGTTTGAAACATATAATTCTTATAGAGACAGTGTTTACTATGATGCCTCGGCATGGTCTATGGCAAATTTTTACAATATGACTTATGAAAAAATTATTGCCAAATTTAAAATGGGCGACTTAGTAACTTTGGATAATAATGTGACTACTGCCGAACCATTTAACAAATCGGATTATGCTTATTTAATTTCTTGGAATGATTACAATGCACCCGCCCTTCTCTATTTTTTACAAAAAAATAAGGTGAAACTTAAAGCAGCCTTTAAGCCTTTTAGCATCAATACAAATAATAAAGTAACTCATTTTGACAGAGGTACTTTACTCATTCCTATGAGTTTACAAAACCTAAAATCGGATGAGGTGTATAAATTGCTTCAAACCGCCTCAAAAAACTTTAATGTGCCCATATTTGATGTAAATACAGGCTACAGTGCCGAAGGAATTGACTTGGGAAGTGGCAATTTTAGAACCTTAAAAATGCCAAAAGCCTTGATGTTTGTTGGCGATGGCGTTTCTTCTAGTGAAGCTGGCGAAGTTTGGCATTTGTTTGACACAAAAATAGCTATGCCACTTACCAAAGCACCATTAACAATTTTTAACCGCATTGATTTAAACCGTTACAACACCTTAATTATGGTATCTGGTAGTTATAACCAATTAGATAAAATTCAGCAGGACAAATTAAAATCTTGGGTAAGTGCCGGCAATACTTTAATCACTATAAAACAAGCTAGTGCTTGGGTCATTGACAAAAAACTGGTTGAGGAATCACTCATTAAAAAGGATACTACCAAAAAAGATATTGTGCGATTAGATTATGGTGATGCCCAAGAAAATATTGGAAAAGAGGAAGTTGGTGGTGCTATTTTTGAAGTCAATTTGGACCTTACCCATCCCCTAGCTTTTGGATATCACCAAAAAACAATTCCTGTTTATAGGAATGGAAATGTGTGGTTAAGTCCGAGCAAGAATGCCTATGCAACGGTTGCTAAATATACAAATAACCCACTGATTGATGGATTTATAACTAAAAATAATCTTGATAACTTTTTAAAAAAATCAGCTTCTTTAATGGTAAGTGCTGTTGGCAGCGGTCGTGTGGTTATGTTTGCCGATAATCCTAATTTTAGAGGTGCTTGGTTTGGAACTAATAAATTATTTTTTAATGCTTTATTTTTTGGATCAGAAATTAGTGTTCCAAAAGAAACTAATTAATGGTTGTAACAAAAAAGGCCTTTTGGCTACCAATAAGCAACGAACTAAACCGTGGTTAAAGACTTAGAGCAAAGATTTACCGAAGATTTAGAGAAAAATCAGAACATTATTCACAAGGTTTGTAGAGCTTACACTACTAGTGATGATGCTCATAAAGATTTATTTCAAGAAATCACCATCCAATTATGGCGGGCCTATCCTAATTTTAGAGGCGATGCTAAATTTAGTACATGGACCTATCGGGTGGCATTAAATACGGCCATTTCGTTATATCGAAAATCGAAGCGGCTTATAGCAACTTCCGAAATTAATGACCATTTAAATGAACTGGAATTTAAAGAATATGACACTACTAAAGAGGAGCAAATTGATTCGTTATATCACGCCATAAGACAGTTATCTGATATTGAAAAAGCCTTGTGCCTTTTGTATTTAGATGATAAATCTTATAAAGAAATTGCCGAAACACTCGGTATAACCGAAGTTAATGCACGTGTAAAAATGAATCGCACAAAACTAAAATTAAAGGAATTATTAAACGTATAGTTTATGACACAAATTGATAAATTTAAGGATATTTGGAAAAATCAAGAGGCTGATACTATTAAATATAGCAGTGATGATATTCAAAAAATGATTCATAAAAAATCGTCATCTATTGTAAAATGGCTATTTTATATCAGCCTAATGGAATTTTGCTTTTGGATTTTAATTTCATTTGCTTTAGATGCCGACTGGAATCACATTAAAAGCCTTGGATTGTATAATTTCATATCCGTTTTAAATGTTATTAACTATATCATTATCATTACATTTATATACTTTTTTTACAAAAATTACAAAAATATCTCAGCGTCAAGCACCACCCAAAAGTTGATGGAAGACATTTTAAAAACGCGTAAAACGGTCTATTTTTATGTATTATATAATGTTACCATGCTTGTATTTGGGTTTGCCGTAATATTGTATTATATATTTACAAGTGAAGACTTTATAAACAAATTAGAAACCACGCGTCCAGATTCAGACTTGAGTATGAGTTTAACCATTGCGGTGATTATTTCTGTCGTAATAATTTTAGTAGTAGTGGGTATTTTATTGTTATTTTACCGATTAATTTATGGTATTTTATTAAAACGCTTAATAACAAACTACAAGGAACTTTTAAAGAATTAAATCAAGTGCGCCTTTACCTACCCTAACAATGGTAAAAGGTTCGGTAGTCAAATCTATTACAGTAGATGGAATGTTAGCGCCATAGCCCCCATCAATAACCATATCAACGCGATTTTGCCATTTTTCAAAAATCAATTCCGGATCGGTGGTGTATTCAATAACCGCATCTTCATCATAGATAGAGGTTGAAACAATGGGATTGCCAAGCATTTCTACAATTTTTCGAATAATGTTATTGTCGGGCACTCTAATTCCGACGGTTTTTTTATTTTTAAAAAGCTTAGGCAAGGCATTATTGCCAAATAAAATAAAGGTATAAGGACCAGGTAATGCCTTGTTTAAGAGCTTATAAGTCGCCGTGTCTATTTGTTTTACAAAATCGGATAAATGGCTCAAATCATTGCAAATAAACGAAAAATTAGCCTTTTCAAGTTTAACACCTTTAATGCGCGCCACTTTTTCGAGTGCCTTTTTATTGGTAATATCGCAACCCAAACCATAAACAGTATCCGTTGGATAGATAATCAGACCCCCATTTTTCAAAACCTCCACCACTTTTTCCAGTTCATTTTGATTTGGATTTTGAGGGTATATTTTTAATAATTTAGACACGTCTGCTTTTTAGAATTCAAAATTTGTTAGCTGTTATCTGTTTATGATCTTATTGCTTTTGTGATTCATAATTCATAATTCGTTATTTATTATCAATCATTCTAAAACCTTCGCCGTGTATATTGATAATTTCAACTTTTGGGTCGTCTTTTAAATATTTGCGCAATTTGGCAATATAAACATCCATACTTCTAGAAGTGAAATAATTATCATCCCGCCAAATTTTAGTTAAGGCCAATTCTCTAGGCATTAAATCATTCATGTGCATCGCCAAAAGTTTTAGCAATTTATTTTCTTTTGGTGATAGTTTATAAATTGTATTACCTATCACCAATTGTCTCAACTTAGAATTCAGATTAAAAGCGCCAATTTTAAAGTCAAATTTTTCTTCTTCGGTACTTTTATCCGAATCTTTGCGTTGCAAAATTGCTCTTACTTTATAAAGCAATACCTCCGAATCAAAAGGTTTATTTAAAAAATCATCTGCGCCCACTTGATAACCCCTTAGAACATCTTCTTTAAGTGTTTTGGCGGTTAAAAAGAAAATAGGAATTTCTTTATTAGAGTTTCTTATATCTTTTGCGAGTGAAAAGCCGTCTTTGCGAGGCATCATCACATCGAGTATGCATAAGTCAAATAGGTCATTTTTAAACATGATTAAGCCTTCTAAACCATCTTTGGCTAAGCTCACATCATAGTCATTTAAGGTTAGATAATCTTTTAAAACGGTTCCAAAATTTTGATCGTCTTCTACTAAAAGTATTCTTTTTTGTTCCATAATATTTTAATTTAAATCAATAATAATTTAACGGTAAAGGTGCTTCCTTTACCTTTTTCACTTTCAACGGTTACAGTGCCACCGTGGTATTCTACTATTTTTTTAACATAAGCCAAGCCGAGACCGTGGCCTTTTACATTGTGTATATTTCCAGTTTGTTCTCTATAAAATTTATTAAAAACCTGTTTTTGTACATTCTTATTCATTCCAATACCTTGGTCAACAAATTTTATAAAAATTTCAGCGCCTTTTGATTCGGTAAAAACATCAATTTTAGGAGCCTCTTCCGAATATTTTATAGCATTGTCTAAAATATTGATAAATACGTTTTTAAGATGAAAAGGGCTTCCTTGAATTTCGTCAAGAGTAGCATTAAAATGTGTCTTTATATAGCCTTGTCTATTGGTAATAATTAACGAAACATGGCTAATGGCTTCTTCCAATAAATCGCTAATATCAACTATATCCTTAGTCATATCAAGCTGATTTTTTTCAAGTTGTGAAATTCTCAATACATTTTCAACCTGCGTTAACATGCGCTTATTTTCTTCGCGAATCATCTTTACATAGTTCAAAATTTTATCCTTATCGGAAATTATTCTAGGATTTTTAATGGCATCTAAAGCCAAATTTATGGTAGCGATAGGTGTTTTAAATTCATGCGTCATATTGTTGATAAACTCCGTTTTTATTTGAGAAATTTGTTTTTGCTTTATCAACTGGTATAGAGCACTAATATAGGCAAAGGCAATAACCAAGATAAAAAAGGCTCCAAATACTAATACCTTTGAAATCGCCGCTAAAAGATAGGATTCCTTTTTAGGAAAACTCACGTATAAATAATAATTAGTAACGCCATTATCTTCAATAAACAAAGGAACTTTATAGGTAATGCTGTCATTCAACTTAAATGAATTGGATTTTATTTTTGTTGGAAAAATATCATCATACACGCCAAATTCATAATTAGTGTTAATGCCTCTTTGACTTAATTCAAAGTCTAAGTTAAATTTTAATTCATTTTTAGAAAGGCGTTGGTAAATGGGTTTTCGGGGTGCAATACCTTTAAAAAAATCTTCCAATTGAATATTAGCCAAGTTGATCATTTTGCCAACCGAAACAAACTTTTGCTCTGGTGTTATTTGGCTCATCTCACCCGAACTATTGCTTATTTTAGAGAGCTCTTTTGTGGTTTCGCTGAAATATGAATTAAAACTTAATGAGTCGGTTGCGAGTTTTAAATTGGTTAATGGTGATTTAAAATTATTTTCGAGTATGCTTTGTTTATAGGTAAAAATCTCATTCGTACTCGTGTCAATTTTACTGTAAAACAAGTTTTTTATAATCCCCTTTTTTGCCATTCGAGCCGAATCTAATAAAGGCGCAAACATTTTATAATAATCATTTATTTCCCTTTTTTGAATGTTTTCTGAAACCTTGGCTAAGGCATATTTTACATCATTTGAAAACTGGTTTTCTCTAATTTCGATGGTACTATTTATCCAATAAACTTGTACTGCAATAATTCCAATCAAGGAAATACTCATCAAAATTATTAGCGAAATAAATATTTTTTTACCCACGTATCAAAAGTAGTTTTAAAATTGTTAATTTTTTAGACTTTTTTAAACCAAATACAGAAAGAGTTTAGCTTTTAACAATAATTTAAGACCTCTATAAAGATTTATTCAAAGCTATTTTGCAAAAAGCTTGAGCAGACTTTGGTGGATTTTTAAGACCTCTTTATTCAAATTTTCATCGCTATTATTATACACAACCAAATCTGATTTTTTAATTCTTTCATTGTCATCAATTTGATTTTCAATGCGACTAAGGGCTTGTTGGCGCGTTGAACCATCTCTTTTAATAATGCGATTAATTCTCGTTTCTAAATCGGCTGTTACGCAAATAATAAAATCAAAATCTGCCGCGGTATTGGTTTCAAAAAGTATGGCATTTTCATAAATAATATAATCTGATTTTTGCATTAATAGCCAATTCTTAAAGTGTGCTTTAACTGCAGGATGAACAATTTTATTTAGTTTGGTCAACTTTGTTTTATCATTAAATACCAAATTGGCTAAATATGGTCGGTTTAGCTCGCCATTTTTGTAACTCATTTCTCCAAAAACATCAATTATTTTTGCTTTAAGCAAAGTAGCATTTTGCATAAGTGCTTTAGCTTGGTCATCTGCAAAAAAAACGGGTATGCCTAAGTTTTGAAATAATTTTGCAAAGTGCGTTTTGCCACTTCCAATACCGCCTGTTATTGCAACTAAATTCATTTTTTTAGGAGGTATTCAATTTTACCAGGTAGCACTTGTACCATCGTAACAAAATCTGGTTGCGTTACGACTTGCGGAATTAGGTAATTTAGGTGCTCTTTTTCAGATAAGGCAAAGTCACACTGCACTATAAACATTGAAGCAGTTACCTTTTTAAAATTAGCTAGGCTCACTTGATATTTGATGGTAACTTCTTGAGGTATGGTAGAAATTTGATAATTATTAGGCAAATTTATCACACTAAAACTAGTTGTCAAATCGGTTTCTGTAAATTTTTCTACTTCAATTTTTATATGTACTTGAGTGTTTTCGTATTTAAATTTATCGTCTTGTATTATTTTTAAAGCAAGCTCCTGGTTGATATTTTCGGATAAATTTTCAAGGTTTAAAGACTCTGTTTCAACCGTTTTAATAGTATCCAACCAAGCTTTTGGTCCTTGAATTTCAACGGAATCGGGGGTGATTTTAATAGGCTTTGCAAAATTATAGCCCGTTTTAAAAGTTATGTCAAGTTTGGGAGTTATTTTTACTTTTTTTGTTGCTGTAATGGTTAAATCTAAAAAAATAGTATCATTAACTACACTTATAAGTTCAACATCTGCAGTAAGTTGTGCTTGTAATTCGCGCAAATAATTGTTTGGCAAATAGTAATACTTTCCACCTTTTAAATGCCGAATATGATCTAGATTTATTCTAAGTGGTTCACGGTTTAGTTGGTAGGATAAAAATTTGAAGCCTTTTGCTTTAAGCTCTAGTTTTAAATATTTTAAAGGCGCGTTTTGAATAACTTTAGAATGTGGTAAATTGTAGTATGTTAAATCAAATCTTGCAACACTTGTTGATACTTTTGACAAATTGATGAGCAACCAAAACAAAAAACTCATTAATAAAAACACCAAAAACATCCTAATGTTTTTATTGTTTAAGAAGTGATCTTTTTTTTGACTTACCTTTGGCTGTAGCATCTTGAAATATAAAACATAAAGATATAAAAAAAGTGAGCAATAGCTCACTTTTACAAACTTTTAAACGCAAATTATTTTTCTTCTTCTTTTGCGTTTGTATATTTTTTACTCAATTCCATTGAAATAGCCGAACGTTCTATTTTAACTTTTCCTGCTCCTATTTCTAATGTCAGTGTGTTGTCTTTGTCATTTATATCGAGAATTTTACCGTGAATACCACTGGTCGTGATGACTTTAGCACCTTTAGTGATTTCGGATTGAAATATTCTCTCTTGTTTTTGTCGACGGATTTGTGGTCTAATCATAAAGAAATATATGACTAAAAACATTAAGGGAATAATGATAAAATTACCAATTCCGCCAGCTTGTAAAATTATTGGGTTGAACATATTTTGTTGTTTTAAGTTAGGTTATTTTTTTTTTGGTGTTACTTGAGCCGTAATGTTTAATATTTCTTTGGCAGATTTAGTATTGGTATCTAAAGTTACCGTTTTTGACTGTTTATTTTGTTTGCCTAAAGAATTAAATTTTACTTTTATAATGCCCGTTTCACCTGGTTTAACAGGTTGTTTTGGCCATTCAGGAATGGTGCAACCACAGGTAGCATAGGCATTTGTAATCAACAAATCGGTTTTGCCCGTATTGGTAAAACTAAATACAGTTTCAACAACATCGCCTTCATTAATAACTCCAAAATCGTGATCTCTTACATCAAAAGTCATTACGGGCACTTCGGTATCAATTTTTAAATCGCGCTCTTTGGCCTTTACCAAATTTTCATCATTAATTTTAGAAACCGCGTTATTGTTACATGACACTAGAATTAATGCGCCAAATAGTGTTATAAATATTACTTTTTTCATTTTTTTAGTCATTTTTAGTTTTACAAAAATATAAATTTTATAGCAAGCCTCTGCCTATTTTTGCAATTTTGTTTTGGGTTACAAAATCTTTTAAAAGTTTATCTAAAACACCGTTTATAAATACGCTGCTTTTATCGGTAGAATAATCTTTGGCAATCTCTAAATATTCATTAATGCTTACTTTTGTAGGAATGGATGGAAAATACATAAATTCAGTCAGTGCCATTTTAATGATGATTAAATCTAAATCTGCTATCCTATCACTATCCCAATTTGGCGTTTTTAAATCTATATCTTTGTCAAAATTTTGATGATTTAACACCACTTTTCTAAATAAATCAAGCACAAATGCTTCATCATCAGCATCCTTAAATAAATTATCAACTTTAAAAATTTTAGATTTACCCAGCTCTGTAACTGTTTTTAACAATAGTGTATTTACCACCGGAATGTCATCAACCCAACCAATGTGAAAGTCCTCTAAAAAGCTGTATAACTTATCATTGGTTGCAATAATTTTGGAATAAATAGCCTCAATAAATTCAGCATCTTCCTTTAAAGAATCCGCCTTTGAATGCATATAATCAATATATAAATCGCTTTCTTCAATAGCCTTGCGCAACAAATGAACGTATTCTTCATTTTCTTTCCACAACTTTAATTTGTGGTCGCTAATAAATTGAAGATAGGATTGATTGTTTTCAATCTCAATAAAAATTCTATTTTTTATAAACTTATCGCTCGGATTGAGCTCTGTTGATGTAGCTAAATGCTTCTTTTTTGAAACTTTGATAATTCTAGTAGCGTCATTTTTAATCTCAACCAGTAAATTCAACATTAAAATATATAATTCTTGTAGCTTGTTGATATTGTTTGTTAAAAATTTTTCTTCCGATTTTAAATCTTGATTACCAGATTGTAACAATGCATAAACCGATTGCATGACTTTGATTCTAATATGTCTCCTGTTGATCATACGTTTAAAAGAACGTTAAAGTTAAGCGATTTTATAATTTTTTTCGCCCTGCAAAAATAGACAATAATTTGATTTTGATTTTTAAAAATCAATTAAAAACTTATTTTTATATTCAATTAAATGAAACTCAAAAATTGACAGTACTTTTGCAACGAAGTTAACAACATTAAAATCATTCTTTACCTATTTTGAAAGCCCTAAAATACCTTAATAAATACCTCTTTAAATACCGTTATCGACTAGTATTTGGAATACTTTGCAGCGTTATTGCGCAAATATTTTCATTAGTGATGCCTCGCTTAATTGGGCAATCATTAAATGTAGTAGAACAATATCAAAAAGGTGTTGTTTCTAACCTTGCGGATGTTAAACACCAGCTATTTATCAATATTTTATTTATTATAGGAGCCGTAATTGTTTCAGGTATCTTCACTTTTGGCATGCGCCAAATGATTATTGTTGTGTCGCGCTATATTGAATTTGATTTAAAAAACGAAATCTACCAACAATATCAACGTTTGTCTTTAAATTTCTATAAAAAAAACAAGACAGGTGATTTAATGAATCGCATTAGCGAAGATGTTTCTCAAGTTCGCATGTATTTTGGACCGGCAATTATGTATTCAATTAACATGCTAACCTTATTTATTATTGTGGTTGCCAATATGATACGGATAAATACCGAACTCACTTTATATACGCTCATTCCTTTGCCAATTTTATCTCTTTCAATCTATATTTTAAGCAGTGTCATTAACAAACGAAGCACCATTGTGCAACAATATCTTTCAAAATTAACCGCTTATGCTCAAGAAACTTTTTCAGGCATCAACGTAATAAAGGCTTACGGAATTGAATCAAAAAATTATGAAGAATTTGATGACTTAGCCGAAATTAGCAAGAAAAAAAATATCAGCCTCTACAAAGCGCAAGCGCTCTTTTTTCCATTGATGATTTTACTCATCGGCATCAGCAATATTTTTGTAGTCTATTTTGGTGGTATGCAATATCTTAAAGGAACCATTTCACTGAGTGTTATCGCCGAATTTATAATTTATGTCAATATGCTTACTTGGCCCGTTGCCGTTGTGGGTTGGGTGTCATCAATGGTTCAACAGGCTGAAGCTTCTCAAAAACGTATCAATGAATTTTTGGAAGTTGCTCCTGAAATCATAAATTATCAGTTAAATCCATCCAAAATTAATGGTGAAATTGAATTCAAAAATGTAACTTTTACCTATGATGATACCGAAATTACCGCACTAAAAAATGTCAGTTTTAAAGTTAAAGCCGGAAAAACATTGGCAATTTTAGGCAAAACAGGTTCTGGTAAATCTACCATAACTAACCTCATTTCGCGTTTATACGATATTGACAGTGGCGAAATTTTAATAGATGGGGTTCCTATAAAAGAGGTTAACCTAAAAAATCTGCGCGAAAATATCGGTTTTGTACCTCAAGATTCTTTTTTATTTTCTGATACCATTGCTAACAATATCCGTTTTGGAAATGAAGATGCATCTATTGAAATGATTATAAATGCTGCAAAACAAGCCTATATTCACCACAATATTGAGGAATTTAAAGACGGCTATCAAACCTTAATAGGCGAACGTGGTGTAACACTTTCGGGTGGACAAAAACAGCGCGTTTCTATTGCCAGAGCCTTAATTAAAGATCCCCAAATTCTAATTTTTGACGACTGTTTAAGCGCCGTAGATACCGAAACTGAAGAGAAAATCTTGTCAAATCTCAATAAACTTATCCAACATAAAACAGCCATTATTGTGAGTCACCGCGCCTCATCAGTAAAAAATGCCGATACCATTATTGTTTTAGATGAAGGCAAAATCATTCAGCAAGGCACGCACTTAGAATTGCTAAATATAAATGGTTATTATCAAGATTTATACGCGCAACAATTAGCGGAACAAAATTAATCTAACAATTCTTTTAAGGCTAATAGGGCAAAATCAACTTCCGCTAAGGTGTTGAACTTACTAAACGAAAATCTGACGGAACTTTTTTGTGCTTCAGTAGCAGATAAAATGGCTTGCAAAACGTGGGATCCCTTGTCACTACCACTCTGACAAGCACTTCCGCCCGAAACAGCGATTCCTTTTAAATCGAGTTTAAACAACATCATCGGGATGTTTTTTGGAAATCTAACATTTAAAGTTACATAAGAACTCTGCTTTAAATCATTCGATAACCCGTTGAATGTAATGTTTTTATCTAGCTTTTTTAATTGATTTATAAAATGTGATTTTAAATTTTCAACGTATTTTTTATCTTTATCTAAATTTTCAAGAGCTAAATCTAATGCCAATGCCATTCCGGCAATACTATGAACATTTTCGGTACCGGCGCGTGTGCCATGTTCTTGTGCACCTCCTATTATTAAAGGCTTAATACCAAATTTTTTTCTAATAAAGGCGAAACCAACCCCTTTTGGTCCGTGGAATTTATGGGCGCTCGCCACCAAAAAATCAATGGGAATCTCTTCTAAATCTATTGCATAATGACCAATTGCTTGAACGGTATCCGAATGGAAATAAGCGCCATAAGTTTGGCACAAATTGGCTACCATTTTAAGAGGCAGCAAATTTGAAATTTCATTATTGATATACATTAAACTCACCAAAGTTTTAACAGACATGTCTTTTAAAAGCTGTTCTAAATCTTCTAAATCAACTGCGCCTTGTGGTGTTAATTTTACAAAATGAACTTCAATATTTTTTTTTATTTTAAGTGCTGCAACCATATTCAACACGGCGTGATGCTCTATGACAGAAGTGATTATACGCTTCACCCCTAGATTATTAACGGCATTTTGCAAAATTAAATTGTCGGCTTCAGTACCTCCAGCCGTAAAAATAAGTTCGTTTGCCGAAGCTTTTAAATGTTTGGCAATGGATTTTCGCGCTTGCTCAACCAAGGTTTTAGCGTGCCGTCCAAACTGATGACTGGAAGAAGGATTTCCATAAGTTGAAGCCATCAATTGTGAAACTTCCTTAATTACTTCTGGATGTAAAGGTGTTGTCGCGGCATTATCAAAATAGATTTTCATCTGGCAAAATTACAAAAATGAAAATCATAAAAAACAAATAACATAAACGTTCACTATCTTGAATATAAATCGGCCGGATACTAAGCCAATTTTTACTATTTTTGATAACAAAAAATTAATAAAAACCAGTCAACCCTAATCAGGGAAGTTCACAAATCAAAAATAGTACCTTTACCAAAATTTAAAAATGCAAATGACACAAGATAATATTATTGCTTTGGCAACGCCTCAAGGAATTGGCGCTATTGGTGTTATTCGCCTTTCGGGCACTGATGTTATAAAAATTTGCAGTCAGTTTTTTTATGCAAAAGGCAAATTAAAAGATTTGACTAAGGCCAAAGGTTACACCTTGCATTTTGGACTTATAAAAACTGAAAATCAGCTGATTGACGAAGTATTGGTAAGCGTTTTTAAAGCACCTCACTCCTATACCGGCGAAAATAGCATCGAAATTTCTTGCCATGGCTCGCACTATATCCAACAAAAACTAATCAATTTATTTCTTAAAAATGGCGTACGTTTAGCAACTGCAGGCGAATTTACCTTACGTGCCTTTTTAAATGGCAAACTCGATTTATCACAAGCCGAAGCAGTAGCCGATTTAATTGCTTCAAATTCAAAGGCTTCTCATCAAATAGCCATGCAACAAATGCGCGGTGGCTTTTCGTCCGATTTAAAACAACTCCGCCAAGAATTGCTTAATTTTGCTTCACTCATTGAATTAGAACTCGATTTTGCCGAAGAGGATGTCAATTTTGCTAATCGCGATGATTTTAAGGCGCTCCTACTAAAAATAGAAAAACTTCTCAACGATTTAATCAATTCATTTGCCCTAGGAAATGTATTAAAAAATGGCGTTCCAATCGCCATTGTTGGTGAACCAAATGTTGGCAAATCGACCTTGTTAAACGCCTTGCTCAATGACGATAAAGCTATTGTTTCTGAAATTGCCGGCACTACTCGCGATGCCATTGAAGATGAACTCATTATTAATGGTGTTTGTTACCGTTTTATTGATACAGCCGGCATTCGCGAAACAAAAGATGTGATTGAAAATAAAGGTATAAAAAAGACCTACGAAAATATTGACAAAGCACAATTGGTTTTATACTTGGTTGATGCAACTCATCTTAAAGATACAGACTTAAATATCAATAAGATTCAAGAAAAATATCCTGACAAAAAAATTATTACGGTTATCAATAAATTGGATTTAATTAATGATTTTGATTCCACAAAACTTAAAACTCAAAATCCAAAACTATTCATCTCCGCTAAGTATAAAACCGGAATTGACAAACTGATAAGCACTTTAACCGACTTGTCAACAACAAGCAATCTCTCACCAAACCAAACTATTGTGAGCAATGCCCGCCATTATGACGCGCTAAATCAAGCCTTAAATTCACTAAATGAAGTTTCAATAGGTTTAGAAAATAAAATTAGCAGCGATTTAATGGCGATTGACATTCGGCAGGCGCTTTACTTTTTAGGCGAAATCACTGGCGAAGTAACCAATGAGGATTTGTTGGGTAATATTTTTGCAAATTTTTGTATCGGAAAGTAGTTATCCTTCTCTTATTTGCTAACTACTTGTTTTTATTGGGTTTAAACACAAACATTCTTCTCTTTTTTGTTGCCCAATTGCACTTTATTGCTTATTTTTGTTGCCCAGTTGTTGCTCAAACAACAAATTTGTTGCCCAAAGGCACAAATTAGTATGTAGTGGAGAAATGATGCACCAATCAGCACCAACGAGCAACAACAGGCACTAATAAGCACCAAATGAGTAGTACAATTAAAATTCCGAAATTCTGCCAACATTGTGGTCAGGCATTTGTTGCCCAAACCACTACAACTCGTTTTTGTGGTCATAAATGTGCCAGTAGAGCATATAAACAAAGGAAGCGAGAAGAGAAGGTTCAAACTACTCTATCCGACCAAATCAAATCCGTTACTTCTGCAAATTCCGAAAACCTGCAAAGTCTGCAAAGCCTGCCAATTAAAACAGGCAATTTTATCAATCTTAGAGATAAGGAGTTTTTAAGCGTTCAAGAAACTGCCATTTTATTAGGTGCAAGCAGATGGACGATACAACGAATGATTCAAAGAGAAGAATTAAAAGCAGGCAAGCTGGGCAGAAGAACCATTATACCACGTTCCGAAATTGATAATCTTTTTAACTGATGAATAATGAAAATAGCATTAAGACAACGCAAAAAGGGTAACAAGATTACCCTCTACCTTGATTACTACGACCAAGGTAAGCGAGAGTACGAGCATTTAGGTTTATACCTCACACCAGAACCCGACAAAGGAAGTTTAACTAAAGCCCAAAAAGACGAGAACAAAAAAATCCTTGAATTGGCGGAGAGCATCCGAAGCAAAAGACATTTAGAAGTTCAAAACAGTATCTACGGTTTCCGAGATAAAGAGAAACTGAAAGGCAGTTTCTTTGAGTTTTTTGATGCACTTACCGAAAAGAAAAAAGCCAGTTTGGGTAATTATGGCAATTGGAATGCTGTCCGTATTTTAGTGAAAGCCTACAATCCTAAAGATGTAACCTTTGAGCGATTAGATAAAGAATGGGTTGCAGGTTTTAAAGATTACCTGGACTATGAAGCGAAAACCAAAACAGGTGACGGAATTTCACTAAATACCAAGTACAGCTATTTCAATAAATTAAGAGCTTCACTCAAACAGGCTTTAAAAGAAGGTCTTATTAAATTCAATCCATCGGAGCAAGTAGAACCATTTCCACAGGATGATGTAGAACGTGAATTTTTAACTCTTGAAGAATTACAGAAATTAGCCAACACCCATTGCCGAAATGAAACGCTAAAGCGTATGTTCATTTTTTCTTGTTTGACAGGGTTAAGATGGTCGGATATTGAAAAGCTAAAATGGTCAGAAGTACAACATTCAGAAAACTTAGGCTACTTTATTCGGTTTCGTCAGCAAAAAACCAAAGGAGCTGAAACCTTACCAATTGCCGAAGAAGCAAGGGAATTATTGGGAGAACAAAAAGAACCAAAAGAAAAGGTGTTTACAGGGCTTAAATATGGCAACTGGAACAAAACCTACTTAAAAGATTGGTTAATTGATGCAGGCATCAATAAGCACATCACGTTCCACTGTGCTCGTCATACTTACGCTACGCTTCAGTTGACTTTAGGTACAGACATTTACACCGTTTCAAAACTATTAGGGCATAAAAACCTATCTACTACCGAGATATACGCAAAGGTTATCAACGAGAAAAAGGTAGAAGCAGCCAACAAAATCAAAATCAAATTATAAATATGGAAGCACCGCAAATATTTTTAGTAGAAGAACTTGAATTGAGAATATCAATTGAAGCAGTTGAGTACAAACATAAGTTTGACAACCTTTGGGAGCAATACAAATTCGACCCTGATTATTTCAACCGATTTATGGAAGGACCATTATTGAGTGAATTTGTTCAAACCATTTATAAAAGAACCCAACACCTCAACAATAATGAAATCAATAAATACCTTACGGTATCATTGAGCCAGTTTATAACCCATAGTCCAAAGCTTCGCTTTGAAACTATGAAAGAGCAGTATTATAGAGATTATTGGTTTCCTAATACTGAACCAGATCATTATTCTAAAATGTCAGAGTATGAAAGTAAGTATTTCGGTCACGTTTTCAAATGGTATGAGAAACACTTCCACTTATTCCAAGAAGCCACAGAACAGGCATTACAAGACTTCAAAAAAGGCTATTTAGGTTCTTTTGCCGACTTCTCTATTCAAGCCCAACAAGAGCCTAAAAACAAGCTAAAAACTAATCTAACAGTCAAAGAAATAGCCTATTTATTCAAAGCATTATTTGATGAAGGTATTATTGAATCCAAACACAAAACGGATATTTTTAACTTCATTGCAGAAAGCTTTTCTTCCAAGCAAAAAGAAGATGTTAGTGTAAATTCAATTAAGAATGCTTTTGATGTTCCAGACTTCAATGCAATAGACTTTTGGCAAGAAAAATTCTATCACTTAGGGCATAGAGCAAAAAAAGATAAAGAAAAATAAACAATCTAAATATTTGATAATAAAAGAAATAACATAGGGTTGCACAACCCTATGCAACTACCCCAGCACTCATTTTGTGCCTTGTTTTGCTTCCGTAATCATAAAAATATACAATGATGGAAGTAAATCAAATTCTCGAAAAACTCAGTCAATTAGAACAAAAAATTGACGAGCAAAACCTTCTTCAAAAAGAAGTGCTCACATTCAATGATGCCTGTAAATATCTTGACATCAGTGCATCTCATTTGTACAAACTAACTTCTCAAAAGCAAATCCCACACTTTTGCCCACAGGGAAAGAAACTCTATTTCAACCGACAAGAAATAGACGAATGGTTAATGCGAAACAAGCAGGAAACTTCGGAGAACATCGAAACGGCAGCAGCTAATTATTTAATCAGAAACAAACGTAAATAATTATGGGCTTTTATAGATTTTCCGAAGAAGAGGTTCAAGTCATCAAACAGCGTTTAGATGATATTTCTTTGACTTTAAAACAAAAGCAAAGAACTGAACCCGACCAAATCTGGTACGACAATCAGGAGTTTTTACAGGTAATGAACATAAGCAAGCGTACCGCAGCTTATTGGCGTACAGAAAACGTCATTGCTTATTGTCAAGTGGGCAATAAAATCTACTACCGACTTTCCGACATTATGGATCTACTCCATAAAAGTACCATTCCTGCAAATAGTATCAATAACCTTAAAATTTCCACTGATGACAACAATAACGACTTATAAAAATTTCAATTTACCTATTGAGGACGTTTCACTTATCTCAATCATTTCTAATATCAAATCCGGCACTTACCACGATAGCATAAATGCTATTCGTATGGCCAAAGGTATGGGCAAACCTGAAAGAGCCGACCACCTCAAAAAAGAGCTTTTGGCGTTTACGCCTTCGGCTACTTTTAAAGACGGCAGAAAAAAAGATTTACTTACCGCTTACAGCGGTTGCGTTCATCTTGATTTTGATAAGCTCACACCCGAAGAATTGCAACAGGCTTTTGACCTTGCAGTCAAAATACCTTTCACTTATGCTTGTTTCACAAGCCCAAGTGGTGATGGCTTAAAAGTATTTATCAAAGTAAATACCGACCAAGAAACCCACGAGCAAGCCTATAAGCAAGTACAAGCCTATTACGAAAAGGAAATCAATATTGAAGCCGACCCAAAATGCAAAGACATTACAAGGCTTTGTTTTGTGTCTGACGACCCAAACGCTTTTTTAAATGAAAGTGCAAGCACTTTTGAAATTGCTTTGCAGGAGCAAGCTCCTTTAAGCGAACCTCTTTTTGAGCAAGCTCAAAATTCGTTCAATACCATTTTTGATGAATGTGTTAGTTTCACTAACAACATTCTTACCTATAATAATGGCAACCGAAACAACTACTTATATCAATTAGCTTGTAATTGCAATCGGAGAGGTATTCCACACCCAGAGGCTGAACATTTGATTACATCAAATTTCCACCACGAAAACCAAACCGAAATACGCAAGACAATAGAAAGTGCCTATCAAAATAATGTAGCAGAATTTGGCAAGTTTGCAAACCTTGCAGGTTCGCAAAAAAAGGAAATCACAAACGACCAAACAGAAGATTACCTCAAAACAACGCCTACCATTCCAATAGAAGCCATCAATCTGATGCCTGATTTATTCCGTGAAGGTGCAAGGGCTTTTGAAGATAACCCACGTAAGAGAGATGTTTTTCTTACAAGTGCCTTGTGTATCATAAGTGGATGCTTGCCTGAAGTTCAAGGTGTTTATGACCAAGAAAGAGTGTTTCCACATTTGTTTTCGTTCATCATTGCTCCAGCTGCAAGTGGAAAAGGAGTCTTAAAAAATGCCAAAAGATTAGGGGATAAAATACACAACAGATTTAGGGAAGAAAGTAAAGCAGAAAGAAAAGATTACGAGAATGAGTTAATACAATACAAAGCCCAATTGAGCAAGCGTAAGAAAGACGACCCAATTCCCGAAAAGCCAGAAGAACCAAAAAGAAAGATGCTCTTTTTTCCTGCCGACACCAGTCAAGCAATGATGTTACAAATGCTAAATGACAACAACAGTAGAGGTATTATTTGTGAAACAGAAGCCGATACTATGAGCGGTACTAATAAGCAAGATTGGGGCAATTATTCTCCTATAATGAGGGGAGCATTTCAACACGAGAAAATATCAGCAGCAAGGAAAACGAATAATGAGATAATAGAAGTCGAATGTCCTCAGTTAGCAATAACCTTATCAGGAACACCTGCCCAAGTGCCAAAGCTAATCGCTTCGGCAGAAGATGGTTTATTCAGTCGATTTATATTTTATGCTTTTAAAGCTGATATTGTTTGGCGTGACCCATCACCAAGACCTGGAGGTATTGTTTATAACGACCATTTTGAAGCGTTATCGAAATACGTTATGGAGTTGTACGATTTTTTTGAAAACTCCCCAACCAATATTTATTTAACAAGTGATCAATGGGAAAGGATAAATAATGCTTTTCACGATAAATTAATGACTGTGGTTATTTTCACAAGTGTAGATGCCGCAAGTATTGTTTATAGATTAGGTTTAATATTATTTAGAATTTGTATGATTTTCACTTCCTTACGGAAGTTTGAAAATGGCGATTGCTCAAAAGATGTAACCTGTACAGATGACGATTTTCAAGCTGCACTAATGCTTTCTGATGTCTATTTGCAACACAGTCTTTTAATGTTCAACAATCTGGAAGAACAGAAAGAATCAAAAGTTTATAAAATGCCAAATAACAAAAAACAACTTTTGGACCAGCTACCGCAAGCCTTTCAACGCAAAGAAGCAGTTGCCATTGGTGTAAAATTAGGCTTATCCGAAAGGTCAGTTGATGATTTCCTTAACAACTCTGTACCAATGCTTTTAGAAAAGCCAAAGACAGGTTTTTATCGAAAAATTGTGAATAACTAACAAAAATTGTAAATAAGTCTGTACATTTGTCCTTTTAAGGACAAGAACAAATAAGGGAAATATGCTTGGTGAAAAACTCAAAGAGTTAAGAGAAAGCAACGGATTGGTTCAAAGGCAAGTAGCAGCCGCCTTAGGCGTAGATACTGCCTATGTGAGTAAAATGGAAAATAACGATAAACCAGTTAGTCGTGCTAAACTGAAATCGTTAGCTAAATTTTATCACGTAACAGAAAAAACCCTATTGCCTTATTGGCTTGCCGAAAAAGTGCTGACTGTGGTACATAATGAAGATTGTGCAACGGATGCGTTAAAGATAGTATTAACTGAAATTGATAAGAAATAAATATGGATCAAGAACTCGAAAAAACCCTTTGGGCTACAGCTGATAAGTTGCGTAATAATATGGATGCAGCAGAGTACAAGCATATTGTATTAGGCTTAATTTTTCTTAAATACATTTCAGACAGCTTTGAAGATTTGTACAATAAGCTCAAAGAAGACAATCTTTCTGATGCAGAAGATAAAGACGAGTACTTGGCAGAAAATGTTTTTTATGTACCACCTTCGGCAAGATGGAACTATTTGCAACACCAAAGGGCAAAACTACCAAGCATTGGAAAAGATATTGATGATGCTATGGATGCCATCGAAAAAGACAACCCTACACTTAAAGGCGTTTTGCCGAAAGACTATGCAAGACCATCTTTAGATAAAAAACGTTTAGGCGAGTTGGTGGATTTAATTGGAAATGTAGGTTTCAAGCAAGAAGGTCATAGCAGTAAAGATTTATTAGGCAGAGTTTATGAATACTTTTTAGGAATGTTTGCTGATGCCGAAGGTAAAAGAGGTGGTCAGTTTTATACCCCAGAAAGTATAGTTAAGTTATTAGTTGAAATGCTTGAACCCTATAATGGTCGTATTTATGACGGCTGTTGCGGTAGTGGTGGTATGTTTGTGCAGAGTGAGAAATTTTTAAAAGCTCACGGTGGTAGAATTGGAGATATAGCCGTTTACGGTCAAGAAAGCAACCCAACTACTTACAAATTGGCTAAAATGAATTTAGCTATTAGAGGTATTGATGCCAAAATTGAATTAGGCGATACTTTCCACAACGACAGGCACAAAGACTTAAAAGCAGATTATATCATTGCAAATCCACCTTTTAATATTTCCGATTGGGGAGGTGAGCAATTACAAGACAGCCATATGTGGAAGTATGGAGTACCACCAGTAGGAAATGCCAATTACGGTTGGTTGCAATTATTCATTAATAAATTAAGCACCACAGGAACAGCAGGTATTGTATTAGCCAATGGCTCAATGACCACCAATGCAGGCACAGAAAACGAAATAAGAAAACAACTCATTACAGAGGGCTTGGTAGATTGTATGGTTGCCTTACCTACACAATTGTTCTACAATACCCAAATACCAGCTTGTCTTTGGTTCTTAGCTCGTAACCGTACAAATCATAAATTCCGTAATCGTTCAGGAGAAATACTGTTTATAGATGCCCGAAAATTAGGCACTATGACCAGTAGAAAAAATAAAATCCTAACAGATACAGACATTGCACAGATTTCAGAAGCTTACCACAATTGGAGAAACATTGACGGTAAGTATGAAGATGTTCAAGGTTTTTGCAAGTCTGCAAACCTTGCAGAAGTAGAAGCAAACAATTTTGTACTCACACCGGGCAGATATGTAGGCACAGAAGAAGTAGAAGATGATGGCATACCTTACGAAGAAAAAGTAGCAACCATTTCAGAAAACCTAAAAGGCTATTTTAAAAAGTCTATTGAGTTGCAACAGCGTATTAAAACTAATTTAGTAAAAGTGGGGATAGAGATATGAAAAGAGACCTAACACAGTCTGCAATAGACAGACAAAATATATTAATTAATTCTCAAGCAATAGAAATAATTAGCTCTAAACTTGGTTTTAATGGATTACTCTACAATGAGGAATACAAATTCACTACCAAAATGGTAGCTGATTTTTACGAAGTTGATGTACGGACAGTAAAAAGATATGTAGAAAATTTTGAAGACGAATTAGGTCATAATGGCTATGTGGTTCTTAAAGGTGCTAAACTAAAAGAGTTTAAAGAGTTGTTTGGGTATCTTATGTCTGCGAGTGATGATGACGTTTCACAGAGGGACACTGATGTCCCTCTGTCGAGTGAAAATACTGAAAATCAATCATATAAAAAGATAAAAGCTTTAGCAGTTTTCAATTTTAGAGCAGTTCTCAATCTTGGGATGCTACTTACAGAAAGTGAAAAAGCAAAGCAGGTTCGTAGCTTAATGTTAGATGTGGTTATCGATACTATCAATAAACGAATTGGTGGCTCAACAAAATACATAAACCAAAGGGATGAAGAATTTTTAGTTGCAATTACCCGAGAGCCACAATATCGCAAAGAATTCACCAATGCCCTGAACCTATATTTAGATATGGGGCCAATGAAATATAGTATTTATACAGATGCTATATACAATGCCATTTTTATTGAGAACGCTAAAGAATATAAAGCAATTTTAAAACTCGAAGCGAAAGACAATCTCAGAGATACAATGTATGCCGAAGTGTTAAAGCTTATTGCATCTTTTGAAATTGGAATTGCAGATGAAATGCAAGAAAAAGCAGAAGAATTAGGCAGAAAGCTAAAACCTTCTGAACTAAACTTACTAATAGACCGCTTTGCTAAAAAACGTCTTTGGATTCCTCAAATAGAAGATGCCAGAGCTAAAATGGCTTCGCGTGATTATGGCTTACGCAACATTATACACCAACGTCTACAAAACTACATCGGAGCTTTAACCAAAGAAGACTACAACCGTTTCTTGGGTGAACGCAGTAAAGACCTGATAGACCGTGTACTCGAAAATCCTGATTTGATAGATGTATTTAAACGCCTTAAAAACAGATGAGCATCGAGTTTCAATATTTTACAGCTAATTATGCCATAGAAGTTCACAATAGCATCATTCGTGAGTCTGGAGGTTTAATGGGTATAAAAGATGCAGGGCTTATAGATAGCACTTTGTATCATTTGCAAAATGAACTTTACTATCCTGATATTGAACACAAACTAACGCACTTGTTATTTTCATTCAACAAAAACCATTGTTTTAATGATGGTAACAAAAGAGCCTCATTAGCCCTTTCGGTTTATTTCTTATATATTAATGGATTAGATATTTTCATTGACAAATTTATTATTGAAATGGAAAACATTGTAGTAGATGTTGCAGATAACCGCATTGATAAAGATTTGCTTTTTGAAATTATCACTTCCTTGCTCTATGAAGATGATTATTCCGAAGAATTGAAACTAAAGATTATTGATGCAAAATTGAAAAACTAAGAACCTTAAAAAAAGCAAATGAAAAGTAAATTTAAAAAGCAAATAACACAAGTAATTGATAATTAGTGATATAATTTCGTTTCAGCTAAAAGCAAATGAAAACAAAACACCAATTCCTAAAAAAAATAAATGAAAAATAAAATCGAAAATAAAAACACTCAAACGCTTGATAATCAATACTTTGTTTTATTTTCTATTCTTTCTTTGCTAAAAATAAACACCATCTAAATGACCAACTGGAAAGAATATAAATTATCCGATTTAATGGATGTAATAGGTGGAGGAACACCAAAAACTAAAATACCTGAATATTGGGATGGCAATATTCCTTGGCTTTCTGTAGTTGATTTTGGTAATACTGAGAAAAGAGTATTTGATACCGAAAAGAAAATTACAGATTTGGGTTTAAATAATTCAAGCACTAAAATTCTTAGAAAAGGTCAAATTATTATTTCAGCTCGTGGTACAGTTGGAGAATTGGCAGTTTTAGGTCGTGATATGGCTTTTAATCAATCTTGCTATGGCTTAAATGCTAAAGCAGAAATATGCACTAATGATTTTCTTTATTATTTGATGAAATGTAAAATTTCAGAATTAAAACGAAATGCACACGGAGCTGTATTTGATACAATTACAAGAAATACTTTTGATACTGTTTTTGCATCTGTTCCAGATATTGAAACCCAAACCGCCATTGCAGAAATCCTCTCATCCCTTGACGACAAAATAGAACTCAACAACAAAATAAACCAAGAGTTAGAAAACCTTGCCCAAACCCTCTTTAAGCAGTGGTTTGTAGATTTTGAGTTTCCCAACAAAAACGGAGAACCATACAAATCATCTGGTGGTGAAATCGTAGAGAGTGCGTTAGGCGAAATACCTAAGGGTTGGAGTGTTGGTGTACTTGATGATTTAATTGATTTCTCAAATGGGAATGCATTTAAGAGTAATGAACTATTAAATGAAGATATTGGAGATTGCTATCACGTTTTTAAAATGGGTCACATCAAAAAAGGTGGTGGATTAAATGCTGATGGTACTAAAAGTTATTATGAAAAGTCAAAAGCTAAAAAACTTGATAAATATGTTTTAAAAGTTGGTGATTTATTAATGTGTATGACAGATATGAAAGGCAATGTTGCTTTGCTTGGGCATACAGCTTTAATGAATGAAAAAGATAAATACATAGTTAATCAACGAGTAGGACTATTGAGACCAAACAATGATTTAGGTATTGATTTTCCGTACTTATACATTCTAACAAATAGTAATGACTTTATAGAAGATTTAAGAAGTAGGGCAAATAGTGGTGTTCAAGTCAATCTCTCAACAAGTGAAATAAAAATATCAAAAGTATTAATGCCTCCTAAAGATATTAATGTTGAATTTGACAATTGTGTTAAAGCATTTTTTGAATCAATTTTCAATAACACTAAAGAAAACCAAGAACTAACCAACCTAAGAGATACGCTATTGCCCAAGCTCATATCAGGAGAGTTAGAAGTAGCAAAAGTAATGGCAGAAAAAGCATAAACCTATGGCAGTAATATCAGAAGACCACATAGAGCAAGTAATCATACAGGAGTTTATAGAGTTAGGCTACCAGTACATCAATGGCACAGACATTTCGCCTGACGGCTCAATGCCTGAGCGTGAATACAACGAAGTAGTACTCAAAAACCGCTTACAAGAAGCCGTTGCCAAACTCAATCCTACTATTCCGTATGAAGCACAAGAAGAAGCCTTGCGTAAAGTGTTGCGTTCTGATAGTCCAGAGTTATTTCAAAACAACTACCAATTCCATAAATACCTAACCGAAGGGGTTGATGTAGAATATCGAAAAAAAGACCGTATTGCAGGCGATAAAGTTTGGCTCATTGATTATGAAAAACCAAGTAACAACGAGTTTTTAGTCATCAATCAATTTACCGTATTAGAAGGCAATACCAATAAAAGACCTGATGTGATCTTGTTTGTAAACGGCTTGCCTTTGGTAGTGATAGAACTCAAAAACGCAGCAGACGAAAATGCAACAGTACTGTCAGCATTCAACCAATTACAAACCTACAAACAAACCATTCCATCACTATTTCAATACAACGCCTTACTAATTGCTTCAGATGGTTGGGATGCGCTCTATGGTTCGCTTACCTCACCCAAACAGTTTTTTTTCACTTGGAAGTCAATAGACGGTAAATTGGTAGCAAATGAAACCATCCCTCAAATGGAAGTAATGGCAAAGGGTATGCTTAATAAAGAAGTATTACCAGACCTTATCCGTCATTTCACTGTATTTCACCAAAACAAAGAAAAAATAACAAAAATAATACCTCGTTACCATCAATACTTTGCAGTCAATAAGGCTGTAGAAACCACTCGTAAAGCAACAGCAGTCAATGGAGACCAAAGAGCAGGTGTAATTTGGCACACGCAAGGAAGCGGCAAAAGCCTTTCAATGGCCTTTTACGCAGGTAAATTAGTGTTGGCACTCAACAACCCTACATTAGTTATTTTAACCGATAGAAACGACCTTGACGACCAATTATTCGATACATTCTCATTAAGTCAAGACATACTAAGACAAACACCAGTACAAGCCGAAAACAGAGACGATTTAAAGAAGAAACTATCGGTTACATCAGGCGGTATTGTGTTTACTACCATTCAAAAATTCTTACCCGAAATAGAAGAAAAAATTGATTTAGGAAATGGTAAGTTTAAAAACATCAAAGGGCAGTTTGAAGAATTATCAGACCGTAGAAACATTGTAGTAATAGCAGACGAAGCTCACAGAAGTCAATACGATTTTATGGATGGCTTTGCCAAACATATGCGAGATGCTTTGCCTAATGCTTCTTTTATTGGTTTTACAGGCACACCTATTGAAAACACAGACAAAAACACACAAGCTGTTTTTGGTGATTATATAGATGTGTACGACATTCAACAAGCAGTAAAAGATGGAGCAACCGTTCGTATATTCTATGAAAACCGATTGGCTAAAATAAATCTAAAAGAAGAAGAAAAACCAAGAGTAGATACTGAGTTTGAAGAACTCACAGAAAGCGAAGAACTCACAGACCAACAAAAACTAAAAGCCAAATGGGCAAGATTAGAAGCCATAGTAGGCAATCAACACCGTTTATCACTCATTGCAGCAGACATTGTAAAACACTTTGAAGAACGTAATGCAATATTAGACGGTAAGGCAATGATTGTTTGTATGAGCCGAAGAATATGTGTAGATCTGTATGCTGAAATCATTAAAATAAAACCTGATTGGCACAGTGATGATGATGCAGAAGGAACAATAAAGGTAGTAATGACAGGTTCATCTTCAGACCCGTTAAAATTCCAACCTCACGTAAGAAACAAACCAAAACGCAAAGCATTAGGAGATAGATTAAAAGACCCTAAAGACAGCTTAAAATTAGCTATTGTTAGAGATATGTGGCTCACAGGGTTTGATGCCCCAAGTATGCACACCCTTTACATTGACAAGCCAATGAAAGGTCATAACTTAATGCAAGCTATAGCGAGAGTAAACCGTGTTTACAAAGACAAAGAAGGTGGTTTGGTAGTAGATTATATTGGCATAGCAACCGACCTTAAAAAAGCTCTTTCTGTTTACACAGAAAGCGGAGGCAAAGGAAAACCAGCCTTTGACCAGGAAGAAGCAGCATCTGTAATGATGAGTAAGTATGAGATAGTGGCTCAAATGTTTAAAGAACAACCCACAGACAAATCTCAACCTAAAGGTTTCGATTATAAAAGTTTCTTTGGGCTTACAGCAAAAGAAAAACTATATTTTCCTATTCAAGCAGCCAACTACATTTTAGGATTAGAAGATGGCAAAGCAAGATATCCCAATTCCGTAACGGCACTTTCAAAATCCTTTGCTATTTCAGTACCACATCCATACACAAGTGATATTAGAGATGAAGTAGGTTTGTTCCAAGCCATTAAAGCAAGAATTGTAAAGGTTACTCAAAGTAGCAAAACTAAGAGTGATGAAGAAATAGAAACAGCAATCAAGCAAATATTATCAGATGCCGTAGTAGCAGACGAAGTAGTAGATATTTTTGATGCTGCAGGTATTAAGAAACCCGATATTTCAATTCTATCAGACGAGTTTTTAGAAGAGGTAAAAGGAATGAAGCATAAAAACTTAGCCTTAGAATTGCTTAAAAAATTGTTGAATGATGAAATAAAAACAAGACAGAAAACAAATATAGTACAATCTAAGAAGTTTTCTGAAATGATAGAAAATGCAGTACGCAACTATCAAAACAACTTAATCACATCAGCACAAGTCATTGAAGAACTTATCAACCTTGCAAAAGAGATAAAAGAAGCAGACCGTAAAGGCGAAGATTTAGGTCTTGATTTTAGAGAGTTTGCCTTTTATTCAGCATTAGAAGTAAACGATAGTGCAGTAGCCGTTTTAGGAGATGAAATTTTAAGACATATTGCAAGAGAATTAGTAGATACCATTCGTAAAAATAGTAGTATAGATTGGACAGTTAGAGAAAATGTACAAGCCAAAATGCGTATAGCAGTAAAGAAAATATTACGCAAACACGGCTACCCACCAGACTTAGAATTAAAAGCCACAGAAACGGTTATTGAGCAAGCCAAATTATTAGCAAACGAATTAAACAAGTAGTGTATCGTAAAAGCCGATATACACCTTTACAACGAATAGAACGAAATCTTCGGTTTTCGTTTTGATCTCCTTTGATTCAATAATTAATTTATTGTATATTTACAAACAAATAATTACCTTTGCACTCTTTTTTATGGGGCACTTAAAAAACAAATCGGAACTAAACTTAGGTGCGGCAGAGCTTTTGCACAAAGAAAGCTATTACCCACCTGTTGTTCATTGTGCATACTATAGTTGTATTCAACTTATGAAACACATATGGTTGAACTCTATGGGTAAATCAGAACAAGAATTAAAAGTTATAAATAATAATTCCAACCAAGGTTCTCACGAAGTGTTGATAAATCAGATAAAATCATTTATTCAAAGTAAATCACAAAATGACAGAGAATTTTACAATGATATTTTACAATTAAAGAGGTTAAGAGTCAATGCTGATTATGATGATATTTCTATTGATTACACAAAAAGTAATCAGTCAATAGGTTTATCTAAAGCAACACTTAGTATTTTAAAGAAATGTATATGAACAATTTAGAAGCAACAAGTTTTATTAAAGTAGCATTAAAAGAGTTTATCTCATCTTTCCCAAAGACTCGAGTTAGATATGAATTTGATATTGATGCTAATGTTCATTGTGTAGAAGTTTTACCAAATAGTATTTATCATTTAGACACCGATTATATTAATTGGGAAAACAATTTCACTAACAATTTCATTCAATTATATCCATTCGAGAACATATGCTTTTTTTCTGATGATGCAATTGTTGGAATTAACAACATTCAGTTTGAGCTTATAGGTAGTAAATATGTTGACTTAATTTCTACTAATGATTGTAAACCGTCCATTACTCTTGAGCAGATACATATTTTTAATAGCTCTAATCATCTGAATATTGAAAGCATCAGTTCTACTACTGGAATTTTTAATAATGGAATTGCAAATCAAGTGAAACAGAGTAATATCAATATTGCCCAAGCAAATAGCTTAACATCAATAGAAAATCAAAATCAAGCCTTGTTTTCAATCAACTATCCAATGGCAGCGTAATGGAATCAAAAGAAAATCATAACCAAATGGAATCAGGCTTTCGAATAGCAAACTTAATTTTATTAGAGAGCACTTTTAAACGTGTACCAAATGTTACATTTAATAATGATGGCGTAAAGCAAAATATTAATGTTGATGTCAATGTTAATGTTAAGGACAAAGTAGTTTTCGTTACTGAAAAAATTGACTATACACAATCATTTAATGAAATTGAGGAAGTTAGTTGCACAATTATAATGGCAGGCGTATTTGAGAAAGTAGGTGATACAAAATTAGAAGATTTAGAGCAGTTTGGTCATATAAATGGTGCTGCAATAATATTCCCTTACATAAGAGAACATCTTTCAAACCTATCTTCTAAAGCTGGTTTAGGATTGATTATTTTACCACCTGTAAATTTTACAAAAAAACAAGAAGTTAAATAAGCGGTGTGGCAGAGCCACGAGTTTATTATGACCCACCCAGCCAACGCACAAAACACGGCTTATGCACTGCCAACCGCACAATGCCAACGCTTCAGTGCATACTATGGTACTGCCGCCATTTTTAAACTGTCATACTTTTTGTGTGGGCTGTTCCCAACGCTAAACAGCACATTGCTTTTTTGTTTAAAGCACATATTTTTTAGCGGTATAAACTAAAAAAGCAAAGAGCTGTTGCCAACCCTCTACAGCCCAAACAAAAAGCCGCTACACTCCAACCACCACCACCGTTCCGCTTATGCCAGTATTAAAAATGTCGGAAGCTAAGTTACATAATGTGGCATTATAGTTCAGCCTTTTCCCCTGCTTGTGCAAGCACCCAATCGCACAGTCTGTCCTATAATAACATTATGTAAAATAGCCAGCACCATAGACGCTACCAAAAAAATATTTCCCAACGCAAAACCCAACGCAAATATTTTTTGGTATCGTAGCCGTGTTTTAACCAACCGCGCCCACCCTAAGAACCACAATTCCCCACCACCCTTTTCAGCGGTCAGAAAAAAAATAAACTATAATATTTAGTGTCGGCTTTTAGTAGGTACTATTCCGTTACTCTACATAGCACCCACTACAGCCTAATATGCCAGCAAGAGTAGTGCCTTCTCTCCATTCCACGATACCCAACGCACTATTCCATTACGCAATCCGTATGCTTTCCCCAACCCAATAAACTTTGCAGAAATGATAAGATTGCAAAGTTTGCAACCCTGCAAAAGCATACAGTATTGCTCCATTCCATACCCAAGCAATCGTTCCATTCCGTTCAGTCACCACACTTGCCACACACAAGCCACCGCACAAATAAGGTATAGTTTATTTTTTTCTGGAAGTGTTTACCCCATTGGAATTGCGAAGAAGAACTATCAATTTAAATAGGATATAGTATGTAAAGATATTTTGCCAAAAAAGAATAAAAAAGTAAGCAAAAGTAGGTGGTTACAATTGGCCCATCAAGGTCAAGCCCTACGGGTTTTGAAAAAAAAATCTCCACCCTATCGGGTAGTATTTTTTTCTCAAAAACCTTGCTTGTCCAATCTCCACCACCTGATGAGATGGCTTTCTTTTTTTTTCGTTTTTTTCTTTGTCAAAAAATTTTTTGTCAGAGGGGATTTCGGAAGCAAACAAAATCATCTCAAAATGGCAAAATTCTCACTTAAAACGTACAGTCCAAAAGCTCAAATAAATGAGCCACATTTTTACATCCTATGCAAAGGAAACAACAGCGGAAAACCACTTTCCGAGCCTTGTCCGAATTGCTTTGTATTAACCGCCAAAACCGAAGAAGATAAGCAGTTTTTTTACTCGCTTTGTTTTGGATTATGGAAGGCAAAATCCTTTGAATATTTCTTAAAAGGTTCTGTTATTCCATTTATTACCATTGGCGATTGTAACCAAGCTATAAAAACAGGATTGGAGCAAGCCAGCACCGATTTAAAAGGGTTCAATAAGTCAGTAAAAGCCTTAGAATTATTGGAGCAGCAAGAAAAAAAATACTTAGAAACTTTGCAGCTTATCAATGATGCGAAAAGAGCTATTTTTTACAGATACATAAGAAAAAGGTAAAGTCCTTTTCTTATATTTATCTTATGCTTAAAGCATACATATTTAAACCTTATTTCGCCATTATAGGAAAATAGGTGCAAATGAAAAAAGCCCACTCAATAGAGCAGGCTTTCCCGATTTTCCGAAATCGTCTAATTCACTGATGAAGAATTAGAATATTTTTGCAACTCTCATAGCATTACCTTGCGAAAACAAGTAGTAGTTTGAATTTACTTCTTGATAAAATTCAACTGCCAACAAATTTATAACAGATACATTAGCCGAAACAGTTGGAGAACCTGGCAAAGTACTAACAACGCTTATTGCAGAGGTTACAGCATTCACAGGCAAATATCCTGAGTCTTGTACATCTGTCAATCCGTTTGTTGTTCCGTCTTTTGGCTCATAAACCCCAGTAGTACTATTGTATTCAAAATCAGACAAAACAGAAATCGCATTGATGATTTTAAAATGAGTTGCACCGGCTGGAATATACATTCTATCCAAAGGATTAAATGAGGGAATATCCAATGTTGAGCTATCTCTTGCAGCTGCTGGAGTAATTGTGTAAGGAGCATTAAAAGTCCCATTTAGAGAATTGAATTTGTTAAACTCAAATCCTTCTAAGTACTGAGGAGCAACGGTTACCAAAATTGCTCTTTGACCTCTTGCCTCTGAACCATCTTCAAGATTGATTCTTTTCATTATTGCGGTTATCCTTCCAGTAACTTGGCTATCGCCATTATTACGGATTAAACTTGCAATACTTGTTCTAAGGGATTTACCTGCAATTGCACTTCCACCAAATTCGTTCATATTCTCACGAGTACGAACAAAGGCAGGATCTGATGCAATTTGTTCTGAAGATGGACCACCTTTTAAACCTGCAAAGTAGCCATCGTTACCTTTAATTTTGAAGTGTCTAACTTCTCCGAGTGTTCCGACATATTTTATATGTCCTTTCTGTCTTGCCATAATTATATGTATTTTAAGTTAAAAATTTATTGTAAATTTACGCCATAAATAACTGTTAATCAATTACTTAAATAGTGCAATATGAAGCAATTAGATGTAAAGGGTCAGACCATAATCAAAACGAACTACGAAATAGTAAAAGTTGTAGATGGCGATGGCATAATCGCAAAGAATTTAATCTCAAATAAAGAGGAAGAAATACGTTTTTATGGCATTGATGCTCCCGAATTAACCCCTTGCAAAAAACTAAAGCAGGACGAAAGAGAAACCCATTTGTCAGGTCGCTTTTTGATTGAGCTTGCACTCCAGTCTTATGAATTTTTAAGAACTAAGGCAAAGATTGGAAAGCGGATTACATTAATTCAAGAAGTAGGCAACGAGCAAGACCCATACGGCAGAACTTTGGCTTATGTGGTATTGCCTAACGGCAACACCTTAAACGAAATAATGGTTAAGAACGGCTTTGCAAAGCCTTATGATAAACTTTATTGCTCCGAACTACCCAAGTATCAAGAACTCAATTTGAGAGCTAAAACAAGGAAAAAAGGATTATATTTGCTCGTAGATAGGTTCTAATTCAACAAAGGCATTTTCTCTTATTTGCCACCAATTTTATAGATTTTGTTGCCTATTTGTTGCCCAATCTACATAAATCATTGATTATTAAGTTAAGTTACTTTTTGTATCGGTAAATAAATCAAACAAACAATGGCTTCCATTATCAAATATAAACCTTATTTTCAATACTTTATTTCTTTCATTGTTTCATTTTTCACCTCACATTAATTTTATTATTAAAATTTGAAATTAAATTTTTTTCTTACGAATTTCAAAATCATTTTTTAATTATCCAATAGCTAAAGTACCAGCTATTTTATAGTCTCTGGCTTCACTTTAAAGCCTAAAAAAACCACCTCGCTACGGTGACTTTTCTTATTTAAGTTTGTAAAATGATTTTATCTCTAACATTAAATCAATATCAGTCATACCACCTTCTATGAATTTTTCTTTATTATTATAGATTAAAGTATAACCGCATTTTTCATTATCCATCTTAATTTCTATATTATTTTCTTTTAGATAATTAGTATTCAATTCTAAAGAGCGCAATATGTCTGCATTAGCTTCAATATTATTAGAACAACTATGAACTATTATTCTTTTTGTTTCAGTACAAGAAGTAGTGATTAAAACAAAAACAGATAACATAACTAATATTTTCATTTTATTTAACCTTAAAAACAAGTACTCTGATTAACAAAAATTAAAACTAAAAGTAGGTATTAACCGCAAATTCAAACTAGTCAATAAATATCCCTTCCAAAGTTTAAAACTTTAGAAGGGATTAAAATCTTACTTGATTTCGAGTGGGGTTGTTTGGGTTTCTAATCCAATTACATAGCTTCCTTTTGTCAAATAATAACTGCCATTTTTAGCTTTTTTAAGTTCGCTGTGTGCTTTTAAATAGGCTTTTCCTATATTTTCGTCAATCGTAAAATGGTAGGAAGTTTGGTTAAAGCCGCTATCGGCTTTTACTAAAATTTGATTTAGCAATTCACCTACTTTAGTTTTTATAACAAGCGTATAATTTCCGGCTTTGGCTACATAAAAGGGAATATTTAAACTGGGCTCAAAAGCATCTGACCAAGCGCTATAACTGTTGCCCCAGCGTCGAGATACCTTTTGTTCAGGTAATTCAAATAAGGCAATTGCTTTGTCT
>Ga0100401_1000428_pt1 | contig 34260 bp, 23 predicted proteins | sample CryGeymeta201525_FD_80421 | JGI IMG/M metagenome (GOLD analysis project Ga0100401, IMG submission 80421) | Groundwater microbial communities from Crystal Geyser aquifers in Utah, USA - Crystal Geyser metaG 2015-25 | ecosystem: Environmental > Aquatic > Deep subsurface > Groundwater | place: USA... | reverse complement strand
CTCGAAATGTCCTTTCTCGGTTTGATGTTTGGTTTTGACAGACAACACCAAACCCTGATTTTCAGGGCATTTCGAGTTTTTTGTGGCCAACGGGCGCTTCAATCACGCTTCTTCAAGGCCTAGAGGAGTTCACCCCCTCCTCCAATTCAAAATCATGCCAAGCTTGATGCCGCCTTCTTTCGATTGAAGCCAATCGGTGACGTAGAACCAGGTGGAGCTGCCATCGGTGACGTCTGTCTTGATGCCGCCAACGGCTGCGGCGTATCTCGCGAATGGTCCGGGATCTCCACCTTTCAGCTCATAGGGGGAGGTCACGATATCGAAGCGTTCGATAACCGCCGCTTTCTCCTTCTGGAGGGCGCTGATGGTTTTGAGGAGTTCAGCTTTCTCTTCCGGGCTTGGGTCGCTATTCACGGCGATTTCTGCCACCGCGACTTCGCTTGCCTTGGCTTTGAGGATGCCTTGCCAGCCTTCCAGTTCGGTCGCGAGTTCCGCTTCGGTCAGTGGATCGACGCGCAAGGCGAGGTGCTCGGGCGAGATCGAGGGATCAACCGTGGTCTAAGGAGTGACAGTCTCTTCGGCAGATGAAGAGGTCGCCACGACGACGACGGAGAGCAAGCTGGCGAGAAAGGCGGTCTTCACTTTCATGCGCCTCACCCTGACGAGGAGCGGGGTCAGGTCAACCGTCGAAGCAACCTTTAAAATACCTGCTTCCAGCCACCGTTCGCTCTCTCCAGGTCATAGACCCAGGTCGGAGGCGGATTTTCTTTTGAAGTCTTGCTAGGTCCGACCATGACCATGATGCGTTGGTCACCGCTTGGTCCGGGAGGGAGCCGCTTGATTCGGACGGGAGTCGTCGGGTCGCCAATCCGGGTGAGCCACTCTCCATCCTGAGGGTTGCTGTTTCGCACCCAGGTCTTGGAGTCGCCGGAGTTGAAGATGGGCAGCGTCTCGGCGAGATCGCGGAGGTCGGTGGACTTGGGATTCCGGAGCGGTTTGGCGTCAGGGATGAATGGGGCCTCCATGCCGGTGTAGGGGACGACTTGAGGAGTAGAGGCGCAGCTGACCAGCGTGCCCGTGACGAGGCAGGCGATGGAGAGGGTTTTTAGTAACTGAAGGATGGAAGGAGTCATGAGGTTTCGGCGGTTTAGGGCTTGGGGCTGAATTTTCGAGCGCAAATGAGAAATTTATGGAGCATCGGGCTTGTGCCAGGCAAACAGTTTATTTGGCTCGGTGACCAAGCGCGGGCTGCTGGGGAAAATAGGCACCGTCCAGGCCTTTATCCGGCGCTTGCAGGATGAGGATTGAGGGGGAAGGATGACTCCATGGATGCAGTTGCCCACGGGAAACGTGTGATTGAGATGGAAGCCAATGCCCTGCGGGTGATGCAGGATCGCTTGGGCGAGCCGTTTGCTCAGGCCGTTGGGATGCTGAAGGTGGTGCTCGACGAGCGCGGGAAGATCGTGGTGGTGGGGATCGGAAAGTCGGGTAACATCGGACACAAGATCGCGGCGACGCTGAACTCGACGGGTTCGACGGCGGTGGTCCTGAATTCCCAAAACGCGCTGCACGGTGATCTCGGTCTGGTTTCGGACGGCGATGCCGTGATCATGCTTTCTTACTCGGGTGAGACGCTCGAGTTGCTCGACCTGTTGCCACACATTAAGCGCTTCGATGTAAAGGTCATCGCCCTGACGGGAAAGCCGGACTCGACGCTCTCGCAGCATTCGGACGTGACACTCGATACTTCCGTTGAACGCGAGGCCTGCCCGATGAATCTAGCACCGACTTCATCATCGACGGCGATGCTGGTGATGGGCGATGCCTTGGCGATGGTCTTGCTGGAAGCGCGAGGATTTGATGAAAAGCAGTTCGCAAGATTTCATCCGGGCGGTGCTCTTGGGCGGGCGCTGTTGACGAAGGTTTCCGATATCATGAGAGCTAACGATCTGTTAGCGCAAGTGGGCGAATCGGCGACGGTGCAAGATGCGCTGGTGGCGATGTCGACCGCTCGTGCGGGGGCCTGTGTAGTGCTCGCGGCGGACGGGAAGCTCGCCGGGATTTTCACGCACGGGGATTTTGCCCGGAGTTATCAGGCGGACCCGATGGTTGGGAGCCGGGCGGTGGCGGACCTAATGACCCGGGGACCAATTTGCGTCTCGGCGGATTCGCTGGCGGCGGAGGCTGTTCAAACGATTGGCTCCCACCGAATCGACGACGTGGTGGTGCTGGACGCCGAGGGGAAACCGGTCGGTTTGGTCGATACTCAGGACCTCGCGCGGCTGAAGATTGTCTGAGCCGCTGGAATCCGCATGACAGATCAGAGGAAGGCTGGCATCTTCCCGCCGTTCTCTCCGAATCCTGTTTTTACCATGATCCGCCAACTCCTGAGTTTCTTCGTTTTTGCCGCATTCTCCAGCACCTCCGCCGAGGAAGTGCTTCGTGCATTGCCGGTTGATCCTTCGGATATAACGCCGGAGTCGGGATTGAAGGTGGTCGATCCGACCCCGCCTCCAGCGGAGGCAAAGCCATTGCCGCCCGGTGAGGTGGTGCTTCCTGAGGTGAAGAAGAACCCGCGCTCGGACTCGCCGGATATGCCGAACTTACCGAGCGGGGATGATGCGGTGCGACTTCAGATTTTCCTCGATCAGAGCCATTTTGGCCCTGGTGTGATCGATGGCAAACCGGGACGTTTCACGATTCTTGCCGTGAATTCTTGGAATGAAGTCAACGGCCACCCACCAGGCGAGATTGGCCCGGTGATGGCAGCGGCGCGCAAGGCGGTTCCGAATCCTTTCGCGGTGGCGATCGTTCCTGAAGTGGCGACGAAGTGGGTCAATAGCAAGTTGTCCTATAAGAAGTCAGAGCAGGCGAAAGAGAAGCGGATGAGCTACCGGAGTTATGCCGAGTTCATGTCGGAACGCTATCACACCGATGTGGAGTTCCTGATCGACCTGAATGGGTCGAGCAAGACTTACGGTCTCCAGCCGAGGTCATCGGTGATCGTTCCCAATGTGCAGCCCTTCACCATCGAGAGCCTAACAGGTTCGCGCTATGAAACGGAGGAACTTCTCAATTCGCGTCACGTGGTGGTGGATACAAAAATCAATCAGGCCCGGATTTATGAGGCAGCGCCGAAGGCTCTGATTGTCACGGATCCGGATGCACCGGTGCTGGTGACGGCGAACAGTGCCTTGGTCGCCTCGTTTCCGATCACTCCGGGGAAACCCCAGTTCATCAAGTATGGCCAATGGGAGCTGAAGAACTGCGTGCAGCTGCCGGTGTGGCGTTACGATCAGTCGCTGCTCGACGGCAAAGGGCGGAGTAGCAAGTACCTGAACATTCCGCCGGGTCCCAATAGTCCGGTCGGGGTGATCTGGGCGGGTCTCAGTGTTTCGGGTATCGGGATGCATGGCACCTCAGATCCGGAAACGATCGGCCGCGCCCAAAGCGCTGGCTGCATTCGCATGGCAAACTGGGATGTCGTAAGGTTGCCGGACTTCATCCGCCCGGGGGCCACTGTGGAGATTCGGTGAACGAATACCCCGTCTTAGGACGTCTTTATCCCTGTTAGCCCGTTATGCGCCCTGCCAAGAATTTCGTTGTCCGTGTGTTCGTGTATTCGATCGGGCTGCTCTATCTGGCAGGGGATCTCTTTCTCTTCGATGGGCCGGTGAATCGTAAGATCCAGTCCGCACGTCCGGATAGTCCGGAATCGCTTGCGCGGGCGAAGGCGCAGGGAGTTGTTGCGCAAGTCTTCGGCCATTCGATTTATCTTTCGCAAGTCGAGCGGGCGACGAAGGAACGGCTTTGGCTGAAAGGAAAGAAGATCGAGGATCTGAACAAGGAACAGCGACGCATTGCAAGATTAGCGGCCTTGAATGATCTGATCGATCACCAGATTTTACGGGTGAAGGCGCTTCACAATGCGGATGAGTTGACTGTTTCAGAAAAGGAAATCGATGAGGCGGTGCTGAATCTCGCGACGCGCTATCCGAGCCGAAGTGCGATGCAGGCGGAGTTGGCGGACGAGGGGATCGATACGGAGGAGGAGCTTCGCTTGAGGCTGGGTGCGAGAATTCAGCAGCAGCGGTATGTCGAGACTCGGATTGCCGATGGCATTGTGGTGGGTGAAGAAGAGGGACGGGAGTGGTTTGAGGAACATGCAGATGACTTTGCTTTGCCGCCACGGGTTCGGGTTCGGCATCTCTTTCAATCGACGCTTCTTCATGAATCGGCGGCGGCGAAAGAGGCTCTTGAACAGGCGCTTGGAGATTTGCAAGCCAAGCGAAAAAGTTTCGAGGAACTGGCAAAGAGCTTGAGCGAAGATCCACGGACGAAGGATGTCGGTGGTGAGCTGGGCTGGGTGACAGAGGACCGTTTGCCGGCGGATTTCGGGACGCCGGTCTTCGCGATGGCAATGGGTGAGCCTGTTTTGATCCGAACCAAGATCGGTTGGCATGTGGTCGAGGTGCTGGAGAAGAAGCCTGCGGAGAAGCGGTCTTACGATGAGGCAAAGGAGGAAGTCATCGCGGCGATCGAGGCTTCGAAACGTGAAATCATGGTGGATCGTCTGCGCAAGGCGCTACGTTCTCGCGAAGATATCGGCGTGCATGTCTTTCCTGAAATAATTAGCGGCGAATGAGAGGGATTTACTGGGTTTTGATGCTTCTTGTGATTCTAACAGGAGGCTGCCGGAAGGAGGCGCCGCCGAAGACGGTGGCGATTCGTGAGGATGGGGTGTTAGAGTTGACGCTTTGTAGTTTCAATGTCCGCTATGAAGGCGATCAGGATAAGTCGTGGAGGGCGTGGCCGAATCGGATTGATCGTGTGGTGAAGAGTCTGAGGGAGATCGATCCGGATGTGTTTGGCATTCAGGAAGCACTTCATGGGCAGGCGGCGGATTTGCGGGCATCGATGACGGACTACGGGTTTTTCGGGGTCGGGCGCGATGATGGAAAGCACGACGGCGAGTATGCCGCGATCTTGTGGAAGAAGGATCGCTTCGCGCCGGATGTCGAAGATCAGGGGACGTTCTGGCTTTCAGATACGCCGGAGAAAGCGGGTTCGAAAAGCTGGGGAAACGAGGTGGTGCGCGTGGTGACCTGGGTGAGGCTGGGGGACCGCTCGACCGGGCGGTCATTCTATGTTTTCAACACGCATTGGGATCATCGGAGCCAGGCATCCCGCGAGCGCGCGGCTCCGTTGATCGCGGCAAGGATCGATGGGAGAAAGCACCCGGAGGATCCGGTGATTCTGGTAGGTGACTTCAATGCAACACGTGGGAATCCGGCGGTGGATTACTTTGTTGGTGAGCGGGTCATGCTTTCCGGGAAGAACCTCGGCCCGTGGTCTGGTGCGATGAAGGATCCTTATCAGATGCTGAAAGGTGGGGAGAAGAATCGGAGGACGCTACACTTCTGGGAGGCGGATGATGGGTCGAGGCTCGATCGCTTGAAGGTCGATCACATTTTCGTCAACGGCGAGGCGAAGTTGTTCGATGCGGGAATTTGCAAGGCGGCGACGCGGGAGGCTCAGGCTTCCGATCACTATGCGGTTTGGGCGAGGGCGGCTTGGGTGGATTGATTGGACTGGCGACTGAAAGTCGCCTTGCCCAGCCATGGCGCTCGTGGAGAGCGCCACTCCGTTCAGTCCAGGAACTTACCGGGATTGAGGGTGTCTTTAGGGTCGAGGGCGCGCTTGATGGCTTGGTGCACGGCGAGGTTGTTCAAGCCGAGGGCTTGCTTGATCCAAGGCTTCTTGGCGAGGCCGACGCCGTGTTCACCCGTGATGGCACCAGCGTTTTCGAGCACCCAACTGAAGAGCTGATCGAGGGCTTTGTCAGCTTTCATCCGGACCATTGGGTCGCTGTAGTCCGCGACCATCAGGTTGGTGTGAATGTTGCCATCACCCGCATGACCGAAGCAGGCGACGGCGATTCCGGTCTTTTCTTCGAGGCTGCGGGCGAACTCGACGAGTTCGACGAGCTTCGAGCGGGGGACGACAATGTCCTCGTTGAGCTTGGTGAGGCCGGTATCGCGCAGCGAGTAGGAGAACTGACGGCGTAGTTTCCAAATAGCTTCGCATGCCTCTTCGTCCTCGGCCCGATCAACCTGGGTGGCTCCGAGTTCACCGATCAAGGTGACGAGTTCCTCGAGTTCGGCGGCGACTCCTTTCGGGCGACCATCGATTTCAACGATCAGGTGTGCTTGTCCTTCGGGAAAGACTTCGGGGCCGAGTCGCTTGCGGGCGGCGGCGAGAGTGAAGCCATCGGTGATTTCCAGTGCGGATGGAAGATGGCCTGCATTCAGGATCGCTTGCACGGCGGCGGCAGCCATCGGGAACTCCGGGAAGACGGCGGCCAGCATGGCACGAGCGGGCGGTTTAGGAATGATGCGAAGGGTGGCTTCCGTGATCACGCCAAGCATGCCTTCGGAGCCGGTGAAGAGTCCGACGAGGTCAAAGCCGGTTTTGTTTTTGTGCACGCGGCCGCCGCAACGCATGACATGTCCATCGGGAAGGACCACTTCCAGTCCGAGCACGTAACTACGAGTCACGCCATACTTCAAACATCGCGGACCGCCGGCGTTGGTGGCGATGTTGCCGCCAATCGAGCACTCTTTCAGCGAAGCGGGATCAGGCGGGTAGTCCCAGCCGAGGGCAGCGACTTCCGACTGGAGCACGCCAGTGATGACGCCGGGCTGGACGACAGCGACACCGTCTGCCGGATTGATCTCAAGAATGCGATTCATGCGCGCCACGGAGAGTGCGATCCCGCCATAAATGGGAACGCATCCCCCGACATAGCCGACACCGGCACCGCGGGTGGTCACGGGAACCTTGTGACGGGCAGCGAATTTCATCACGGCGACGACGTCTTCCCGCGATTCAGCGAAGACAACGAGATCCGGGCGGTGGTTCGCGTTCCACTTGTCCGTGGCATGGGTGGCGATGTCTTCTTCGGTAAGGGAGATCCGGCGCTTGTCGATCTCGTGGGAAAGGAGTTCGAAGAGAACTTCTGGAGAAATGGTGGTGCCAGTTGGGATTTCCTCCTCAGTCTCCTCATCCAGATCACGGAATGCCTCGTCATCGAATTTCAATTCAAGCCCAGGGCGGCTTTGTGCGACGGGCCGATCGCGTTCGACCCATGAGTTGCGTTTCGGAGGCAATTTCATGACTGGGACAGTGCTTTGGGTTCAGACGATTCGTCAACTGACATACAAGGAAAGTCAATCTCCCCATGGCCGGTGAATCTGGGACGGATCGTGGCGATTTCAAGCTGACTGGACGAACTATTTTTCAGCCACAAGCCGGACGCAAGTGACCCAGAGTGCCGAGAATTGTTGGGAACCGGACGTGGCCTCTCATTACGATCGGCTGCGCTCTCGGGGCGATGCGCGACGTGGTCTTGACCGCACGACGGCCGTAGGGTGATCGAGTTAGGGTGAAATCCAGCCCCATCTGAGAGGCTGTCTGAAAATTGGAGCGCGGATCTTCAGTCCGCTTGTTTGTGGTGGCAAATGCCGGATGACAGGAAGATTTTGAAACCACGATTCAGATGAATTCCACAAATCTTTTGTTTTTCAGACAGCCTCTGAGTTTTTTCGGACCAAGATGGCTAGGATGGATAGGATTTTGAAGTCATGATCCTATTTATCCTGTTCCGATTCCTTCCTCAGCTTGATCGACCTGATGACGGTCGCTTTGATCGAGGCTTGCACCCTCGGCGATGGAAGGCACCTTTGAGCCATGGAACAGCGACGACTTGGGACGAGCGGCATTGTAGTGAGCGAAATCTGCCTAGGGACGATGACCTTTGGCTTGCAGGCGGATGAGAAAGAGAGCTTTCGAATCATGGATCGCTCGGTCGATGCGGGGATCGATTTTTTCGACACGGCGGAAGTTTATCCGGTGCCTCCCAGTGCGGAGTTGGCGGGCGATACCGAGGAGATCGTTGGGCGTTGGTTGAAAACAAAGCCGCGTGAGGGTGTCATCATCGCCACGAAGATCGCGGGTGCGGCGCATGGCTGGTTCAACCCGCCGATCCGTGATGGCAAGGCGGCGCTTGATCGGGTGCACATGAGGAGGGCTCTTGAGGGGAGTCTGCGTCGCTTGCAGACGGATTACATCGATCTCTATCAGCTCCACTGGCCGGATCACGGGATGCGTTACGATGACGTGCTTGAGCCGCTCGATGACTTCGTGCGTGAGGGGAAGGTGCGGGCGATCGGAACAAGCAACGACAATGCCTATGGCATGATGAAATCGCTTTGGGCGGCGGACAGCGGCGGATACACGCGGATGGATACGATTCAGAATAACTTCTCGCTGAACAACCGTCGCTTTGAAGATGAGCTGGCGGATGTTTGCCGACGGGAAAAGGTGAGCCTTTTGCCCTACAGCCCGATCGGTGGCGGCGTTCTTTCCGGAAAATACAACGATGGTGCCACGCCGAAAGGAGCGCGCTTCAGCGACTACATTCAGAACGGTGGTCCGCGTCAGAAGGCGATGGCGGCTCGCTTCGTCAATGACAAGTCGGTCGAGTCGACCAAGCGCTTCATGGCCATCGCAGCTGAAGCCGGAATCGATCCGGTGACATTGGCAGTCGCTTGGAGCAAGCAGCATGACTTCGTGGCGAGCACGATCATCGGCGTGAGCGCGGAAAAGCAGCTTGATCCGATCCTTGCGGCGGCGGGATTGAAGCTCGATGACGCGACGCTTGCGGCGATTGATGCCGTGAGTCAGGAGATCCTTTATCCGATGGGATGAGCGGGAGGGAAAAACGGCCAGCCTTGGATGGTGGGTGGGCCGAGGCTTTCCTGTTCGAAGTTGCCCATGCACTGGGTGAAGGTGAAGGCGTTGATCGCAGGTTGGCAATCGGCCATTAGCGGGTCGCCGGATAGGTTTCGGAAAATGGCGAGGTCTCGATCTGAAATCGGGACGTCAGGATCCGGGCCGCGCCATTTCATGTGGAAGGCGTGCACGGGACCGGATGCGACTTCGCGGATTTTTAGAAGAATGAGGAAGCCGGTGGCATCGCTGTCGCCGAAATGGTGGTGCTCAAGGTGAGCTGGCAGTTTTCGCAGAAAAGTGACGAGCGCGGCCGTCGGAAAGGAGCTTGCTACTAGAAGTGTCGTAGCATCTTCATTCGCCGCGGCGAACTGGCGGAAGGTGGTTTTGCTGTTCTCGATGGTGAGCAGGCGCTTGGCGGGTGTTTCGATGCGGGTGGCGAGTTCGAGGTCGGCGAGGGAGATCTTGTGAGGTGCTCGGTGGCTGTAGTCGATGGATTTTCCGTCGGGAAAATGGAGGATTAGCGGGCCTTGGGTGAGAAGCATCGCCTCGCTCATGACGAAGCCCAGTTCGGCGAGGCTGCTGGAGCGCGCGAACATCAGGCTGAGGCCGGCGTTGATCGAATGCTGTCGGCGTTCGAGGAATTTGGAGTCGTAGCCGAGGTCGACGCTGGCGCTGCGGATGAGCGTTCCATCCTTCCATTCCCGGGATGTTAGATTGAAGAGGAGTTTTAGCAGCGAGGCGAGGTTGTCGGGCTGACGCCAACTGAAAGGGCGCAGGCTGGTGCCTTCCCGGAAGAGTCCGTGAAGCTTGGCGAGGAGCGTCGACCACTCGTCGGGAAGCAGTGGGTGCTCAGGTTGCCAGTCGATGATCTGAAGGGAACGGCTGAGAATGGCGGCGCTGTCTTCGGTTTCGAAAAGCTCGTGAAGCCAGTTTTCTGCCTCCAGTGGCAGGATCAGTCGCTCGATGATCTCGGTGCGATACTTGTGGCGCTTGAGCGAGAGTTTTCCCTCGCGTTCGAGGGCTTCGGCTTCGCGGGTGGCGGTGCGGATGTCCTCGGCTCGGGTGATTCCCGCGGCATCAAGGAGCTCGGGCCAGCGCATGCCGTAGGCGCGGGTGCTGGCTCGCGTGGTCCGGCTGCGGGCAGCGTGCCAGCGGCGATGGAACTCGGTGAGCCAGACGGGGTGATTCATGTGGACTGTAGGGTGTTGGGCATAATTCAGTGAGATAAGGGTGAGCTTAGGTATCTTTCGGATTCTTTTCGTAAAGCGAGGCGGCTATCGATACTCGACTCGGAAGTTGCTCGAAGTGGTAGCTACTTCAGGGGAAGCAGGCCGACTATTCAAGAGGTGTGTATTCAGGATTGGACCCGATTGAAAGGGCTTTCCGTGAGCCGATCGGCTGGCTGGCTGGGTGAAGCGTAGGATTGCCTAGTTCACGCCGATCAGTCACGTTTGCCGTGTCGCAAGGGACTCTTGCGGCCGATATTGAATTAGACATGCGATTACTTCACTACATTGAGATCCAGAACTTCAAGCGCTTCGGAGATCGGCAGCGGATTGAGCTAGATCATCCAGCGGTCTTAATCGGGCCGAATAACTGCGGGAAGACTAGCGCGATTCAAGCGTTGGCGTTGTGGTCTCAAGCGGTGCGAACTTGGTTTGATGTGCGGAGGGAGTCATCGGCAAAAGAGCGTCCGTCCGTTCCTTTGAACCGATTGAATATCGTGGCGGTTCCGGTTCAGCGCACGAGGTTCTTTTGGCATAATTCACGAGTTAGTGGTGTCGATCTCACATTGACCGTGGGAGTGGAGTTTAAGGGAAAAGTTCAAGCGCTTAAGATGCGATTCACGCAGCGGGGTGATGAGGTGATTTACTGTGCCCCTGACGACGATGGGATGGCGGACATGGAATTGATCGAGTTGGCGGCTTCGGTTAGAGTTGAGTTACTTTATCCCATGTCGGGCTTGGAAACCGAAGAGCCAATCCTGCAACCTGGTAGAATTGACGTCCTGCTTGGTCAGGGACAGACGGCACAAGTTCTGAGGAACCTGTGCCTACTGGTCTATCAGAATTCATCAGACGACTGGAAGCGGATCGTGAAGCTGATGAATCGGCTGTTTCACGTTCAGCTGGGTACCCCTGAGGAAACTGCTAGAGGATCAATTGAGCTACAATATCAGCAGGCGGGTGTGAAGGATGCGCTGGATGTGGCGCTGTCTGGTCGTGGATTCCAGCAAATGCTGCTGATTTTCGCCTATCTTTATTCACATAAACGCAGCGTGCTTTTGGTGGACGAGCCAGATGCTCATCTCGAAATTCTACGCCAAAAGCAAGTATATATCCTTCTAAGGGAGATCGCTACAGAAAATGGATCGCAGGTCGTGATCGTTACTCATTCCGAAGTTATTTTGGATGAAGCTTTGGATAAGAATCTCACCTTGCTTCTGGAAGGTCGTGCTGATGACTTGGCAAAGAAGGCTGATATTCGTAACAGCTTGAAGCACTTTGGTGCAGCGCACTATGTGAAGGCGAGAGAGCGGGGTTATGTGCTCTATGTCGAAGGAGGTACTGACATCGACATCTTGCGTGCCTTTGCGGAACGCCTTGGTCACCCTGCTGCTGCCTTATGGGACGAACGGATCAACTCCTTCTATGTTGCTAATAACTATCCCGAATCTAGTGCCGATAGTGAGTTGGAGCGAGTTGAAGGTGGTTTTGGTGTTACTCCCTTGGATCACTTCAATGGCTTGCGCGAATTGCTGCCTAACCTTAAGGGGCTGGCAGTCCTCGATAATGATGGGAGGGGACGGCAGGATGTTGATCGTGGTTGTCTGCTGATTCGCTACTGGAAGCGATATGAAATTGAGAACTACTTTGTGGCTCCGGAGTTGCTCCGGCGCTACGCCATATCGCGATATCAGGGTATGGAGTTGTTTGATGGTTTTCGGAGTCAAATCCAGTCAGTTTTAGATGGTTTGATACTTGAGACGGTTTTTGGTGGAGAAAGAGGCGATTTTGACACATGGAAGCATTCACCAGCTAATGCAGCTCGGATCATTTGGGAGGCGAAGACCGAGCGGCAGAAGCTGAGCAGTTTTGCGGAAGAGTTCTTTAGGCGTTTGGCGCACGAAGTTGGAGGGCAGATGTTGCTTCGAAAAGGGGAGTTTCATCGTCTGGTCGAGCACCTTGATGTGAAGTTGATTCCGTCTGAAGTGTCTTTGAAATTGGATGAGCTTAAAGTTCTCTTTGAGGCGGCGCTCAAACGTGATGAGGTTCCTGAGAAGTGAGTAAGCTAAGCGCCTGTCGTTCCGATATGTTCTAAGCACAGTGTGCGACTTCGCAATTCGGATAGAGTCGGATCGTGATTCATGTGAGAGCCTCGGCGAGCAGGTCGCGGTCGACTTTGACGACCCAGTTTTCGATGTCGGCGATGGCTCCGTTTCGGGTGCTGTCGTAGGCGCGTTCGACGCGGCATTGAAGGACGGTTTCGGCGTGCTCGATCATCGTGGGAAGGCGGTCCTCGGGGAAGGCCATGACGAGTTGCAGGCCGAAGTTGCGGGCGAGGGCGAGACAGGCGTCGATGCGGTCGCCGGAGAGTTTCGAGAAGGCCTCGTCCATGATGATGACGCCGAGATTGGGCTTCGGGTTGCGGTCGCCGAGGTCATAGACGCGCTGGAAGGCGGCGAGCATGGCGACGAAGAAGGGTGCTTGGTTTTCACCGCCACTTTGCTTTTTGGCGCTTTTGTTGAGTGAGACGGCGGCACCTTCGCCCTGGCCGACCGGATGGGCCTGGATGTCCCAGTGGTGGTAGTAGCGGTAGTCGAGGGCGCGCTGGTGACGGGGTTCGTCGGCGTTCTCGATGGCTTCCATGAGGGCGGCTTTGGCGTTTTCGATTTCCTCTCTTGCGGCGGCGGCCATGAGTTCGAGGCCGGGGTTGAGGCCTTTGTCGACGAGTGCCCAGATGGCGGTGTGGCTGAGGTCCTTGCGCATGCTGAGTTGATAGCGCCAGCCACCGATCTCGTGATCCATGGCCTTGTTGAGCTCGCGTTTGGTGCGCTCGGCTTCGTCGAGTTTCTCTTTTAAAACATCTAACACCTGATGCTGGAGACGGTCTTCCCACTCGCGGCGGGCGTCTTCGGCTTCCTGCGTGAAGCGGTCGAGGTCGTGCTCTTCGAGCTCGATGCGGCGGAGGTCGTAGCGGGTGTTGTCGTCGTCTTCGGGGTCGAAGGCGTCGGCGGTTTCGGAGTGGGATTCGGCGAGGGCGAGACGTTCGCGCTGGCGTTCGTCGCGGGCTTTGTCGGCATCGTGAAGCTGGGTTTGGGCGACCAGCGCGGCGGCTTCGATGCGCTTGGACCAGGTGGGAAACTCGGCGACACAGGCGCTGAGTCGTTCATCGATTTCGGAATCGAGGAAGCCTTCGAGGGACTCGCGGCTGTGCTGGCGTTCGATGCGGTAGCGTTCTTCTTCGGTGGCGAAGTGCTCTTCGTTGTCGCTGAGTTCGGTTTCTCGCTGGCGTGCTTTGTTCATCCGCTCGTCGAGTCGGATGACGCGTTCGGCGGCACCTTTGTAGGTGTTTTCGAGCACGCGGAGTTTTTCAACGACCTCCTCGCGCTCGGGGGTCGCGAGCAGGCGGATGGTTTCTTCGAGCTGCTGGAGTTCCTTGCGGAGGTCGGGGAGTTTGTGGAGGCGGCTGGTGCCTTCGGGGCGGGTGGCTTTGTCGAGTTCCCAGTGGGTGCCGCGATGGAGGAAAGTCTGCCACTCGTCCTGCTGGCGACGCAGGCCGGCGATCTCTTCTGTTAGAGCGGCGAGGTCTTCTTCGAGGCGCGCGGCGAGTCGGCGTCGGCCTTCTTCGCCGATGGTGAGATCCTTCGATGGCTGAAGGCGGATGCGTAGCGGAGGGTCCTTGAGCCAGCCGTCTTTCGAAAGGGCGCGAGGATGGGTGTCGAGTTTGGCGGACTTATCGACCGTGATGAGATCGCCGTAGCGGTGCTGGAGAAAGCGAGCGGCGAGCGGGTGCTTGGTGTCGAAGAACGAGGCGACCGAGCCTTTGGTCGGCTTGGATTCGGTGGTGAGTTCGTCGGGGTGGACGAGGGATTCATTGCTGATGCCAACTTTGTTTGCCTGTTCCCAGGCGGCGCGGAAGTCATCGGCGAGGACGGCTTGGCGGTCGTCGCCGAGGAGGGATTCGAGAAGCGGCCACCACGCTTCGGCGGTGGGTTTGACTTCGATGACGCGGGCGAGGGCCTCTGCTTTTTGGCCGCGGGCTTTCAGGGCATCGAGCAGTGGTGATGCTTGCGAGCTGCCTTTGTGGGTGAGGTCTTCGAGTTCGCGTTTGAGGCGGAGTTCGCGGGCTTCGAGGTCGCTGAGTTTTTCGCGAACCGGGCGAAGTCCATCGGTCGCGCTGTTGTGAAGCTCATGATAGATGCGCGGCATTTTCTCGGCGGCGTCGAGCCCGGCGGCTTCATCGATGCCGCGCATGGTTTCGAGCCAGTCGGCGGTGTTGTCCGGGGTTTTGAGCTCGAGGCCGTCGGCCATTTTCAGCCACTGTTTCCAATGCGAGACGCGGTCGTGAAGATACTCGCGGGCGGTTTTCGCGGCTTCGTTCAGACCGGTGAGTTCGCTGGCGACTTCGTCGCGGCGGCTGCGTTGATTGGCGAGCGCGGTGATCTGGGTGTCGTTGCCGGCGACGAGGCGGACTTCGCGGAGTTGAGCGTCGAGTTCGTTACGCTCCTTGAGGGCGGCTTCGTGGTCGGCGCGCTGCTCGGCGTGTTCGTGGCGCAGGGTGCTGAGTTCGGCGCGGCACTTTTCGAGTTTTTCGCGGCGTTCTTCGTGAGAAAGGGCATCGCGAAGGTGGCGGAAAAGCGCGGACTCACGGCGGGCTTCGAGCCAGGCGTGGTGACGTTCGCTGATGCGGGTCAGGCGCGCGTGCTGGTCGCGCATTTTTTCCAAGCGGTCCTGGGCGCGGCGGTGGGCATCGACACTGCTGCGAACGGTGGTGACATCGGGAAGCGCTTGTTCTAACAGATACTCACGGATGAACTTTTCGAAGGACTCGACCGGCTGGAAAGCCATCGAGTTTGGCAGGGTTTTGTTCATCTGCCGACGATCGAATCCGAGGTGCGAGCGGGAGCCCATTTCCTCGAGGTAAGTCGTTTGGCGATCGAAGATTTCGCCGCCGAGTTCGCGCTTCACGTGGACGCGGAATTCGTCCTCGGTGAGGAATTGGAGGGAATCGGAAACGAGGTCCTGACCGAGGAAGTCCTCGCCTTCAAGGCGGGTGGGCACGGTGAACCAAACGGTGCGTGGTTTGGCGGTCGGGCCTTCGTATTCGATGCGAGCGCCCCAGGTTTCGCGGCGTGGTTCTTCGCCGTCTTTGGCGGGCCATGAAAATTCGAGGGCGCCGAGGGTCACGCCGGAGGGGCGGAGGTAGCGTTCCTGGCCGTCTTTTCCGACCGTGTTGGTATCGCAGAGGCAGTAGCCACGCAGGGTGCGACCGCTGCCAGCGCCAGCGGCGGCTTTGTTGAAACGGCTGTGCTGCTCACCTAACAGAACAAACTGAAGCAGGTCGAGGAGCGCGCTTTTTCCTGAGCCATTGGCCCCGGTGATGAGCGAGAGGCCGGAGAGCTCGATGATGCGGCGGTAGCCATACCAGTTGTAGGCGACGATGCGGCTGAGGTGGACGCGGGTGTTCAAGGTTGGTGAGGAAAGGGGCCCGGGTTTGGGTGGCGATGGAGGAGGCCGTCCCGGGATTTTGACGGCGTGGATGCCGTTGTGAACACTGATTTATCAAAGAATCTCGCTCAGCGGAAGATGACGCTTTTCGGGTCGAACTTTCCTTCGCGAAGGTGACGAAGGAATTCGGGGTCCCAATCGTGTTCTTCGGCATATCCCGACTCGGGATCGAGGAGGCCCAGCCAGCCCCAGATGCCGCCGCAGTCTTCCGGCGGGGCGATGCCGAGCCCGGCGAGGCAGACTGGGCCTCTTTCCCCGGGGGTGGATTTCACTTTTTCCTCGAGTCGGATGAGGTGGGTCCATTTGTCGCCGAAATCATAGACGTAATGGATTTTCGAGCCTTTGCGTTTGAAGACCTCTTTGATCAGGGTGTCATACTCGGATTGGTCGTCGTATTCGTCTTCCGGTCCGATGCTGCTGACGGTGCGACTCCCCTTACGTTTCTGGAAAGTGTGGCAATGGTCGCCATCCCAGTCGAAGAGCGCCTGGATGGCGTAGTGCAGGTCGTAGAAAGTGGCACCGCTGCTGATGCTGAGGCGTCGCCAGACGGGAGGGCCGGAGCTTTCGAGGTCGATGCGGAGAACGAAGCGTTCGCCGATTTTGCCGTCTATGGGCTTTGGAGCTGGGGAGCGGGGGGCTTCTTCCGCCGTATTGAATTCCATTTCCTTGAGGGCGGGGGAGTCGAGCTTTGGGAAAGGGGTGATCCCCTCCTCGGCTTGCGGAAGTAGTGCCTTGATGACTTCGTCGCCACCGTCGATTTCAGTAATCCGGGCGACCAGATCCGCCATCACTTGTGGGGTGATCTGGTCGAGCGGGGGAGCGCTCGCCATGAGGGAATCGACTTGCTCCATGAGTTCGGGAGAGAGCTTGCCTAGCGGGTGATCGTCGGAAAGCATGTCGGCACCCTGACAAAAGTGGCCGACGACTTCGTCGAACTCTGGGAGTTCATCCTGCAAGATGACCTTGAGTCCGGGGATGTCCTCGAAGACCCTCTTGGCGAGGGGGGTGCGGACCTTCAGCTTCTCGGGAAGGTGGCCGGCTTCGCTGATGGCTCTCAGGAAGCTCTTCCGCAGGCCTATTTCAGGGGCTTCCGTGCCGGGTAGGAGTTCGGAGCCCAGCGTGAAGCCGCTCTGCTCGACTGCGGCGAGATGAATGACAAGCCATGTGGGACGACCGCCGGTCATGACGGCTTTCCCGAACTGGGCGCTGTCGATTTGCCAGGTCTCGCCTTTCCGCAGAGGATACGCGGCGACGCGGGTCGGGAAAAGCTCGTCGGGTAGGTAGGGTTCCGGGCCCTCGACTTCGGGAAAGCGGACGGTGGTGAGTTCCCACTGGTCGGCCTGGCCGCGATCCTTTTTTCCCGGGAGTTGGTAACAGGGAATCCACGGCATGAGGTCTCCGAACTCGGCTTCGTAGCACTTTTGCGGAAGCTTTTTCCACTGTTTGAGGAAGCGGGGGACCAGCCGCAGGGCGTCGAGGAGCTTGCGGGCCTCATCCTCGGTGGGGTGCCAGTTGACACAGCCGGGGAGGGTCGAGCGGAAAAGGAACGAGTCGAGATAATCGACCTCCAGACACGGGTCGTGGTCTTCATTGCGCGCCATGTCGGTCTCATCGAGGTCTTCTTCATTCCATGAGACGAATTCGCACGAGACCATGCGGTTTTGATATTGGCCCAGGGTGATGTTGGGTTCGTCGTTGAGGAGAAAGTCATTCCAGAAACGGATGCCTTCATCGGGGAGGTAAACCTGGACGGCGAAAAACTGCTTGGCGGCCCCCATGATGGCGACGACGTGGGTGTCGCCAGTATCGGGATCCACGATACCGAACCAGTCGGTATCGTGGAGGGTTTTCCAAGGTCTGGCCTTCAGGGTCTCTCCGGCGGCGCAAAAAAGCTGTTCAAGAAGGTTGCTGGAAATTTCGGGGACGATCGGCTCCTCGGGGTCGGGAGCGTAGGGGAACGGCATGTCGAAAATCATGTGGGTAAGATTATGCCGGAGCAGCCGTGATTGGGAAGCGTGAAGAGTTCAGGAGGGCGCTGGAAGATGATTGATGGCCCCATTCTTTTCGAGCTTCGCTCGCCGGTGCTTCTGAAACAATCGCTCACCAGCTTGGCATGCCTGACCCTTTCGATCCAGCGCTCGCCGATTTCCCTGGGATGAGTCGGGAGTATGGAAAGTAGCTCCCAATCCAAGCCTTGTCACACGAGACCCGGGTGGCGGTGGACGAGGCCGGATCGACTAACTGCGGTCAAACACCCCGAGGTGATGCTTCAGGACGAAAGTCTGAATCCTAAGGTTTGCGGCGGAAAACGAAAAGAGAAGTGACCGCCATCAAAATCCCGGACGAGGGTTCCGGAACGGTTTCGAAGCTTACCTCGCTCAGCATTGTCCATGCCTGTCCGCGAGTGAAGGACACTTGGAGTTGGTTGGTGTTCACACTGAAACCATCCATTACGATTGGCAGCATATCGCCGGCACCTGCTGGATTGGTCACATTGAAGGTTTGCGTGAAAGAGGAATTGGGGTCGGTGAGGGTGATGGTCAGAGGCAGACCCACTCCGGCGGCTCCATCGCTGTCAGCGGCCCACACGGTCACTCGGCTGACGTTGTAGCTGCTATCGAAAGTAAACGTGGTCGAAGCATTGGTATTAAGCCAGCCAACGAAAGGTCCGATATCACTTGCGGTGATGGTATTGCCACCACCCCAAGTGGGGACGTCGCCGATGCCGTCGGTCAGTTCTTGATTGCCGCTATCAGGATAGGATGAGCTCGGTGCCGGCGAGTGGCTGTAGGATTGCACCGTGACGACTCCCGAGGCACAGTGACTTCCCGCGAGGGCGAGGATGACGATTGTCGATTTCATAGATTGATGAGGGCTTAAAAGTTCAGTCGACCTTCAGACAAACCGCTTCACCTTTGTTGCTGCGGGCGAAAATCATACCGTCCGAGTAAGCGATCGGTGCCCAACAAAGTCCCGAGAGCGGCTTCACGCGACCATGTTCTTTCCAGCCGGTCTTGGCCGGACTCCCTGCAATAATATCTCCTGTTTCGGAAAGAATCACCATCGTGTCTCCAACCATCAGAGAACTACCACGCGTCCCCGGCATCTCTTCGCGCCAACGAATCTCGCCCGATTTCATGTCCATGCGGATCAGTTCAGCATCGATGTTCTTGTCACCAAACACCCCTAGGATGTCTCCCTCGACCAGAATACTGTTCTGGAAAATCATGCGCGTGTCCTCTTCCTTGTGAAGCACCGTCGCCTTGCTCTTCGTGACATCGACCACCGCGTAGCCCATCCCGTAACCGGAGGCCAGGAACATCATGCCATCGTAATACTGCGGGTTGCTCGCATTGATGTCATAAGACGTGCGCCAGGTGAACTCAAAAAGCTCCTTGCCCGTGTTCACATTATAGCCGACCAATTCGCGCCCGAAAAATCCAGCCATCGCAGGCGTCCCCTCGTAGTCGAAAAAGACTGGAGCCGCATATCCGGGCTTGGTCTTGCCTCCGAACTTCGATTCCACCTCACCGGTCGCGGCATTCAGCACGTAGACCGCTTCGTCCTTCGCACAAGGCAGGCAATACAGCGCCGTTCCCCGCATGATCGGTGAGGCCGAGTAGCCCCAAGACGGCGCCGTTCCTCCAAAGTCGGTTTGGTAGTGTTTGTGCCAAATGACATTGCCATCCACCATCGAGAGGCAAAATAGATTCCCCGTCTTGCTCAGCGTGTAGACGAAATCGCCATCAATCGTCGGCGTAGCATTAGGCCCACCCGCATAGAGTTTCGGCTGAAGATCTTCCTCATACGAATACTTCCAGATCACAGTGCCCGACTTCGCATCAAGGCACCAGACGGTGTCCTTGCCGCCGTCATTTCCCATCACCACCGCTTTGCCACCAGCGATCGCAAAACTCGTGCATCCTGCACCCAGCTGCTTTTTCCAAAGCTCCTTCGGCTTCTTCGACCCCCAATCGGTTGAGATTTTTCCATCGACCCGCGCATTCCCATCAGGGCCGAGGTAGCGAGGCCAGTCTTGAGCCACGGAGCTTCCGACCATCGCGGTCAGGGCGAAAAGGAATATGGGAGCTTTCATCGTCGCGAATCATATCCTGCAAACTCTTCCCCGCAAGTGAGGAGTGGCGCTTTCCGAAGCGCCATGAGTGGAAAGGGAGGCTTTTGGCCGTCCGCCCCTCACTCCCCGGCAATCGCCATCAGTGATTCCTGGGTCCGCAGATAGCCCACGCCATCGGCGAATATCGGTGAGCAGCGAAACGGCTTCACTTCCGTGCGAGCCACTTCTTCATAAGTCTTCCCGGGCTTCACAAATGCAACCCGTCCATCTTCTGCACCGACCACGATCACCTCGCCCGCCAGAGTCAGACTTGGATAGGCCGTTCCCGTCAGTCCTTTCACCTTCTGCTCATAAAAAAGCTCACCTGTGGCCGCATCGAGCGCCTGCAGGTCGTAGTCGCGTGTGATCAAATGCACCACGCCATCCACCACCAACGGCGATGAATAGTAGCGGTTTTTCACCGTTTCCGTGTGCCAAATTTCCTTCAGGCCGGCCTTTTCCATATCCGCCACCGTCGAAGGAATCCCCAAGCAATACGCATCGCCCTGCTGGCCTTCGCTGCCATGCGCGAAGTAAATGCGGTTCCCAATCACCGATGGTGTGTTCATGAAACACCATGGCTTGGCTTCCACCTCATAACCCGCCGACCACAGCTTCTTGCCATCATCCACTCGGATCAACTCCCCTCGTGGCGTGATCAAAAACGCTTTTCCTTCCAATTCAAAGTTTGCCGCCGCATTGAAAACCACGCCTTCCGACGGCGTTCTCCAAAGCTCCTCACCCGTCGCCGGGTCAAGCGCGTGGTAGTCCTTGAAGCGCATGATCAACTTCCCTCCGACAAGCGTCGGCGAGCACGCGCCACCCCAATCATGGTCCGGACCTTCAAACCGTTTGTGCCAGACCCGGTTTCCCTCGAAATCATACGCCACCACCACACCGATGCCGTAACAAGCGAAGACATGTTTCCCATCCGACACCGGAGTGTAGGACGCATAACCATTCGTATCATGAGTCTTCGGCTTCCGGTCGCTTGCGGAATTTCCTCCGGTCGCTTTCGTGATCTCAGCAATCTTCGCCTTCAGTTCCGCCACCTCCTTCTCAAGTTCCTTGTCACCGCGGTTCCGTCTCAGCCTCCGTTCCGCCCGATAGAGATCGCGCTCCAGCGGCTCCGCCTTTTTCGTCAATGCTTCTGCCTCCCCCTTCGCCGCCTCGGCCTTGGCCCGCTCTTCCGGCGTCATCTCCACCAGGTCGCCATACTCGTTCGACTTCTCCCACAGAATTTTCCCGCTCTTCGCATCCACACAGATCAGCGTCGCCGGCTCGGCTGTCAGGAAAAGCTTGCCGCCCACCAGAATCGGCGAGGCATTGCTCCGAGAATCCAAAGCCGTTACCCATTTCAGTTTCGAATCAGCCTTCCAGTCGAGAGCCGGCTTCGCCTCGGGAAAGAGACCATTGCCCCCATTCCGCCAGCCTTTCACATCGGCGGCCGACAAAAACGAAGTGATGACGAAACTCGCGGCAATAATTGGGTGAAATCGCGTATTCATAACGTATCTGGCAATCTACGGCAGTTTCTGAAAACTGTCTCATCCTGCCAGCGAAAGATTGACCCGTCAAATATTACTCCCAAACTCCCGCCTGAATGCACTCCACTCGAATCACCCTCGCCATTTCCGCCCTTTGCACGACTTTCGCGACGTCGCAAGACCTCGAGACCCTGCCCACCACGATCGTCGAAGCCGAACGCGCTGAAGAAAACCTTTCGGCCGTGAGCGTCCTCTCCACCGATTCGCTCGACCTCTTTCAAGTCGAAACCCTCTCCGACCTCACCGGCCTCGTCCCCGGCTTCAACATCGTCTCCGCCGACTCACGCGGCTACGGTCAGGTCGTCACCATGCGTGGCTCGACCAATACGCTCTTCTTCGGCCCACCAGCCGTCGGTCTCTACGTCGATGACGTCCCGCTCGGCGATGCCTACACCTATCCCTCGGACCTCCTCGAGCTCTCCGAGGTGCGCGTTTACCGCGGCCCGCAGGGACCATGGTTCGGCAGAAACGGGGCCGCAGGCATGGTTGAAATGACCACCCCGAGGCAGACCGAATCCCAATTCACCAAACTCACCGCTGAATACGGATCCTACGACCAAGTAGGCCTCCGACTCCTCAATTCCGGCCCGCTCGGTGGCGACTTCTCCTATTCACTCCAGCTGTTTCACGATCAGCGCGACGGCTTCATCCGAAATGTGACTTACAACACCGAAACCGACGACCGCGAGTCAAGCGGCGGCCTGCTCAAACTCTACTGGAATCCCAGCGACGACTTCGAGCTGAGCCTGCGCTTCTTCGCGGAAAAGGTCGACGATGGCTCACAGCGGCTTTCCCTACTCTCCAGCCCCGACCCCTTCACCGTTCTCTCCGACAACCCTGGAGTCACCGAACTCGAGCGCTACCAGATCTCCCTTCATTCACGGAAGGACCTGAGCTGGGGAAAATTGGAAACCATCTCCAGCTACCAAACGTGGAGTCTCGACCCCTCGACCGTCGACCTCGACCTCCAAACACGCGCGATACCCTCCCCACCATTCGGCGGCTTCCCTGTCGATTCCCGCTCGCAGATCGTTCAGCGTCAGGACCTCATCTCCAATGAAATCCGCTTCTCTTCCGCCGAAGACACCCCCATCCGCTGGCGCACTGGTCTTTTTCAGATCTGGACTGAAAACAGCGGCGTGACCGGACGCCAGACCCAAGCACCTTTCGGCCCCGGCGGCTTCTTCGTCCCCGTCCTCGACGAGACCACCGACTTCGAGATCGATCAACTCAACCTCGCTGCCTACGCCAACGCCACCTTTGCCATCAACGATCGTCTCGACCTCGATGCCGGCCTGCGCGTCGACTACTACGATACGGAAATCAACCGCACGAAGATCGCGCGCGCACCGCTTCCAGGAACCAACGTCGTGCGCGACTCAAAAGACGAGACCTTCGTCTCGCCCTCCCTAGGCCTCACCTATCAAGCGACGAACGCCATCAGCCTCTTCGCTCGTTCCTCGATCGGCATCAAGCCCGGCGGCTACTCCGCATTCGTCGATAGCACGATCAACCCCAGCTACGACCGCGAAGAAAATTGGTCGAACGAAATCGGCTTTGACTATTTCTGTAAATCCCAAGCAGTCCGCATCGGACTGCGCGCCTTCTGGGATCAAATCGACGACTATCAGGTCAATCAAGGAGCCCTGCGGACCACGGACTTCTTTATCCTGAATGCCGATGAAGTCACCTCCCGCGGCATCGAAGCTGACATCGCCTGGACCCCCATCGATCGCCTCATGATTCGTGGTGCCTTCGGCTACACTGATGCTGAATTTGACCGCTTCATGACCACCGACCCCGGCACGGGCGTGACCACGAACTACAACGGAAATACCGTCCCTTTCGTCCCGGAGTATACCGGCAGCTTCGGTATTCGCTACGAACTGGATTGCGGCTTCTATGTCGGAACCACGGCCCGGGTCTTCGGCCCAACAAAGTTTGATTCCGCCAACACCGCCCGTTTTTCGCAGGACGCCGCCCTCACCTGGGATGCAGAAATCGGCTACGCCACCGAAAACTACAGTGTCGCCCTCTTCGGCAGCAACCTGCTCGACGAACCATACTACACCTTCATCAACCCGCAGATTGCCGCCGGCGCTCCCGGAGCTCCCCAGCAATTCGGCATCCGCGTAAGCACCACCTTCTAAGGAAAAAGAAAAGGGAGCAAGGGCGTTCCCGCCCTGCCCACCAGCTCACCCACCAGCTCACCCACCAGCTCACCCACCAGCTCACCCACCAGCTCACCCACCTTCTCCCTTCCCTCCCAGGAAGAACCCGCCACCATCCGCTCAAATACCCCAATCGCTCGTCGACTCCCGACCCGCACCTATTTGAAATTTAAGAATTAGCCTCTAGGCTCTCGCTTCATGAAACCTTTCTCCACCCTCGCGCTCATCGCCGGCCTCGTACTTGCCCCACACCTCCACGCCGAGGTCACCGGCTGGCTCAACTGGCGCGGCCCTGCCCAAACCGGCGCATCGGCGGAGAAAGACCTCCCCACCGACCTCCAGCCCGGCAAAGAGCTCTGGACCTACGAAATCCAAGGTGCCGGCACCCCCGTCATCGCCGATGGCAAGCTCTACGCCTTCGGATTCTACGGCGAAAAAGGCGAAGACACCCAAGAGGCCCTGCTCTGCCTCGACGCCACCACCGGCGAGAAAAAATGGGAAGTCCGCTTCTCAGACTATATCTCGGACGTCGTCTACAACCGCTACGGCGTCGGCGCACCCATCGTCGATCCCGAAACCGGAAACGTCTACCTCCAGACCTCCAACGGGCGCTGCGTCGGCTTCACCCGCGACGGCAAACAGCTCTGGGAAATCTCGCTCATCGAGGAATTCGGCCGCCTCACTTTCCCCAACGGCCGCACCGGCTCGCCCGCCATCATCGATGACCTCGTAATCTTCCACTGCGTCACCGCCAACTGGGGCCTCACCGGACCCGCTGCCGACCGCTTCTACGCCTTTGACAAAATCACCGGCGAACCCGTCTGGGACTCCACTCCCGGCGTCCGTCCCGTCGATTCCTCCTTCGCCATGCCCGTCTTCGCCAAACTCGAAGGCCACGACGTCTTCTACTGCGGCGGTGGCGATGGCAACGTCTACGGCGTCGATGCCCGCACTGGCAAACCCCTCTGGCGCATGCCCATCTCGGCCGGTGGCGTGAACTCCCAGGTCATCCTCCTCGGCGACGACAAACTCGTCGCGATCCACGGCTCCGAAAATCTCGATGCCTCTACCACTGGACGCATGACCTGCATCAAGATCCCCACCACCTACCCGAAGGAACAGCTCGTCCTCGGGAAAGATGCCGAAATCTGGCGCAACGATGACTACACCGCCTTCACCTCATCCCCAGTCCTCGCGGAAGGCAAACTCTTCACCACCATCAACGTCGGCGAACTCCTCTGCACCGACCCCGAAACCGGCAAAACCCTCTGGCGCAAAAAGCTCGCGCCCGATCAAATCCACGCCTCACCCACCTACGGCGACGGCAACCTCTACATCCCCTTCTTCGACGGCCACTTCTACGTCGTCAAACCCGGCGAAACCGGTGCCGAAATCCTTTCCGAAGCCAAACTCGCCGAAAACTGCCTCGGCGCCCCCTCCATTTGGGCAGGAAAGGTCTACCTCTTCACCAAATCGAAAATCCACTGCTGGGGAGACGGAGCGCGGACTTCAGTCCGCCAGGCAGATCAAGAAGAGGAAATGATCGGAACAGGCAGGGATTTCAAAAAGCTCGGTGAGCCAATCACCGGCGACATCGCCAAAATCCAAATCGTCCCCAACGAATTCGCCCTCAAAGCCGACCAGTCCGAAACCTTCAAAGTCTTCGGCCTCGATCCATTCGGCAAGCGCGTCAAAGAAGTCACCCCAGAGAAATGGGAAGTCTTCATCCCCCCCACCGCCAAAGTAAAAGCCCAAGTCGACGCCACCTTCCAAGGCAACACCCTCAGCGCTGGCCCCGACGCCCAACTTTCCGCCGGCGCCTTCAAGGCCACCTTCAATGGCATGAGCGCCACCACCCGCGGCCGCGTCGTCGCCGGCCCCGGCTACGCCGAAGACTTCGAGAAAATCGAGCTCAGCATGAAAAACGAGTTCGACGAAACCGAAGCCGTCAACTTCCCGCCGCTCCCATGGCTCGGCGCGCGTATCAAATGGTATGTCCTTGAAAAAGACGGCTCCAAAGTCCTCGCCAACCGCCTCGACAACGTCCTCTTCCAGCGGACCATGAACTTCTTCGGCAACGTTCATGAAAGCGACTACGTCCTCCAAGCCGACGTCGCCACCGATGGCAACCGCCGCATCATGTCGAGCGTTGGCCTCGTCAATCAACGCTACCTCATCGCCCTCGTCGGCAACGCCCAGATCCTCGAAGTCTCCTCGAACTACGAGCGTGTCAGCCAGTCCGTGAAATTCAAGATCACGCCAAACACCTGGTACACCCTCAAGACCCACGTCAAAGCTAACGAAGACGGCACCGGCACCGTCTTCGCCAAAGTCTGGCCACGCGATGAAGACGAACCCGCCGCCTGGACCATCGAAGTCCCCGTCAAACACTGCCATCCGAACGGTGCACCCGGCGTCTTCGCCTTCTCCCCACAAGCCCAGAAGCGCGTCTATATCGATAACATCAAGCTCGATTCCGGTGGCTGAGGCTTCTAGACTCATCGCCAAACATCCCAACAACCGGACCGCGCGACTCCGGTCGCGCAACCTCCCGCCAAAGATGCTCCGCATCCCCACCATCCTCCTTCTAATAAGTCTAAAAATCTTCGCCACCCGCACGAAGACCTCCCGATCGACGCCTCCGAAGAAGCCCGCCAAGCCCTCGCCAAAGCCAAAACATTCACCCTGGCCGAAGGCCTCCCCCACCCATCCAAAGAATCCTCCTTTCGTGTATTCCGTGGTTCCCATTTTTCTCTTCAAAAACATCTCTTAAAATATCTGCGTAAATCCGCGTTCATCTGCGGTTGAAAATCTTAGCCATGAAAACATCCCTTCTTCTCCTTGCCCTCACCACCCCGCTCATCGCCAACGACTGGCCCATGTGGGGCGGCACTCCCGACCGCAACATGGTCGGCACCGCCAGCAAGCTCCCCACCGAAATCAACCCCGGTGAAATCGGCGACGACGAACAAGTCGATCTCACCGACTCCAAAAACATCCTCTGGGCCGTCAAACTCGGCTCCCAAACCTACGGCAACACCGTCGTCGCCGACGGCAGAGTCTACGTCGGCACCAACAACGAAGTCCCCCGCAACGCCAAACAAAAAGGCGACCGCGGCGTGCTCATGGTCTTCGACGAAAAGACCGGCAAATTCCTCTGGCAGCTCATCATTCCCAAACTCGGCGCAGGCAAAGTCTCCGACTGGGAATACGTCGGCCTTTGCTCATCACCCGATGTCGTCGGCGACAAAGCCTACATCGTCACCAACCGCGGCGAAGTCGTCTGCCTCGACACCAAGGGCATGAGCAACGGGAACGACGGTCCCTTCAAGGATGAAGCCAAGTTCTCCACCGCCGACCCCGCCGCCCCCTACGAAGTCGGTCCCGAATCCGCCGACATCCTCTGGGTCTACGACATGCGCAAGGAACTCGGCATCTTCCCGCACAACGTTTCCTCCTGCTCACCACTCGTCGTCGATGGTGTCGTCTACACCGCCACCTCAAACGGCGTCGACTGGTCCCACACCAACATCCCCGCCCCACTCGCCCCCGCCCTCGTCGCCCTCGATGCGGAAAAGGGAACGCTCGTCGGCGAAGAAATCTCCGGCGTCTCCGAGCGCGTCCTCCACGCCTCCTGGTCATCACCAGCCTTCGGCAAACTCTCCGGAAAGAACCGCATCGTCTGGGGCGGTGGCGACGGCTTCGCCTACGCCTTCGAGCCCAAGCCCACCTTCGACAAAGAGGAAGACCTCGACGTCCTCAAGGAAGTCTGGAGCTACGACGCCAACCCACCTGAATACCGCAAAAAACCGGATGGCGAACCCATAAAGTATGCCACCTTCAAGGGCCCGTCGGAGATTATCGGTACGACCGTCGTTTACGAAGACCACGTCTACGCCGTCACTGGCCAGGACCCTGAGCACGGCGATGGCATCGGCATCCTCACCTGCCTCGATGCCAACGGCCAACCCGTCTGGACTTTCAAGGACATCGGTCGCTCCATCTCCACCTGCAGCATCCACGACGGCCTCCTCTATCAGGCCGAGTATGACGGCGACCTTCACTGCATTGACATCAAGACCGGCAAGCAGCTTTGGGTTCACGAAACCCAGTCCCGCATCTGGGGCAGCACCCTCGTCGCCGACGGCAAAGTCTTCCTCCCCACCGAAGACGGCGAAGTCCACATCCTCGCCGCCGGCCGCGAGAAAAAGGAGCTCGGGCTCTACTCCTTTGACGCCCCGATCTACTCCAGCCCCATCGTCGCCAACGACGTCCTCTACATCGCCACCATGACCCACCTCTACGCGATCAAAACAGGTGGCTGAGGCTTCCAGCCTCATTGCCAAAACACGCCGCACCAAAATGAAAACTCCGGTCCTCATCTCCATCATCACCTTCGTGATCCTCTTCGCCCTCCATCAGGACAGTTGGAACTGGGGCAACACCTCACTCGTCTTCGGCTTCCTCCCCATCGGCCTCGCCTACCACGCCGGCTACTCCATCACCGCCGCCCTCTTCTGGTTCCTCGTCTCCAAATTCGCCTGGCCCCACGCCATCGAGAAATGGGCGGACGAACCGAACGACTAGCGACCGGACCGCGCGACGCCGTCGCGCTTGGCTTCCCACTGCTCACTCGGCACTTCTCCATGACCAGCCTCTACATCATCGCCGGATACCTCCTGCTCCTCATCGGACTCGGCATCGTCTCCAACCGCTTCTCCAAAGGCACCGCCGCCGACTTCTTCGTCGTCTCCCGCACCGTCGGCTCCTTCCTCCTCTTGATGTCGATCTTCGGCACCACCATGACCGGCTTCGCCCTGGTCGGCTCCACCGGCAAGGCCTATACCTCCGGCATCGGCACCTACGGTCTCATGGCCTCATGGTCCGGCCTCATCCACTCCGCCGTCTTCTTCCTTGTCGGCATCCGCCTCTGGGCCGTCGGAAAAAAACACGGCTACCTCACCCAGTGCGAATACTTTCGTAACCGCTTCGACGCCCCATCGATCGGCTACCTCCTTTTTCCGATCCTCATTCTACTACTCATCCCGTACTTGCTCGTCGGCGTGATCGCCGCCGGAAAATTCATCCAGGCCTCTACCAAAGGCATGTTCCCGGAAGCCTTCCCACTCTACATTGGCGAAAAACTCCACCCCCTCAGCGGCGGCATCCCCCCAGAACTCGGCGGCGGAGCCATCTGCGCCATCGTCCTCTTCTACGTCTTCTTCGGCGGCCTGCGCGGCGCGGTCTGGGCAAATACCTTCCAAACCATCGTCTTCATGGTCACCGGCGTCATCGCCTTCTGGATGATCTCCTCGAAACTCGGCGGCCTCCAAGCCGCCAGCCAGGCCGTCCTCGAAAGCGACTTCGCCAAACCCCGCGCCGCCCGCGAAGGACTCATCGGCCAAGCCCAGTTCTTCACCTACTGCTTCATCCCGCTTTCCGTCGGCATGTTCCCCCACCTCTTCCAGCACTGGCTCACCGCCAAAAGCGCCAAAGCCTTCAAGCTCACCGTCGTCGCCCACCCGATCTTCATCATGATCGTCTGGGTCCCCTGCGTCCTCATCGGCATGTGGGCCGCCGCCCACGTCGGTGCACTCCCTCCTGGCGTCAGCCCGAACATCATCCTCGGCCGCATGGTCGAAAGCCTCGTCCACTCGCCCGTCCTCAGCGGCCTCGTTGGCGCCGGCGTCCTCGCCGCCATCATGTCCTCGCTCGACTCCCAATTCATGTGCCTCGGCACCATGTTCACCCGCGACATCGTCATCCGGAAGTTCGGCGAAGACCGCTTCACCGATAAGCAAAAAGTCCTCATCGCCCGCGGCTTCATCCTGCTCATCGTCCTCATCACCTACCTGCTCGCCTGCGCCCTCATGAATACCGCCCAGGTCTTCGCCCTCGGCGTCTGGTGCTTCTCTGGCTTCGCCGGACTCTTCCCGCTCATCGTCGCATCCGTTTACTGGAAAGGCACCACCAAAGCCGGCGCCATCTCCTGCATCACCGTCACCGCCACCGTCTGGTCCGTCCTCTTTTACCACGACATCATTTCCCAAGCCCCCGGCTCCGAAGAAGAACTCCTCATCGCCGGCATGATGCCCGTCACCCTCATCATCGCCGCCAGCGCCATCACCCTCGTCGTCGTCTCCCTCCTCACCAAAAAGCCAAGCGACACCACCCTCAAAAAGTTCTTCGCCTAGCACAGTAGGCGTGGCTGGAGCGTCCCGCTCCAGTCAGTGATCGGAGCGTCTCGCTCCGATACTACCTCCTAGGCCGCCCCAGATTCGACAATCCGACGCTTCCATTCTAAACTCCCTCCAATGAGCAAAGAACTCCAAGAACCAATCCGCCGCAAAGTCGGAGGAAGCCTCTCGGTTCGACCACCTCTCCAACGACTGGAAACACTCCGCCGCAACGCACGCTGGCTCACTGGCGGCAAATGGCAACAACCTGCAGACGATGGAACCCACGTTCGAAAAACTGTTGGTTCGACTCGCTGAGGCGAACGTCCAATTCGTTGTCGTCGGCGGCATCGCCGTCACCCTTCACGGCTACATCCGTCTCACCGAGGATATCGATATCCTGATCGAACGATCGCCAGAGAACATCCAGCGCTTCCTCGACTCACTCGCCAACTATGGCGAAGGCTTCGCCCGGGAACTCTCCATCGATGACTTCACGGACGAAGAAGGAGCCATCCGCATCGTCGAAGAAACCGAAGAGAGTCAAATTGACATTTTCACTCGTATGTCTGGCCTCTACTTCAGCGATCTCCGCCAAGACGCTGAAATTTTTCAAATCGCCGGCCACTCCATTCACTACGCATCAAAAGCGGCATTGATCGGTCTCAAAAGCCGCTCCGTTCGTGAAAAAGATCAAATGGACGTCGCCGCCCTCAAGCGTCTCGATGAGGACCCGAAGGCTTTCGATTGAGCATCTTCGCCATCCACTCGTCAGCCTCCTCATGGCTGTTGAAGCGGTAAACTCCCTTAGGCACCGTCCGACGGTCGCGAAGGGCAGACTCGGGGTTCGCCATGGAGGCTCCATTCTCCCCCGCAAAGGGATCACCCTTCACTCGCTGATCTCCAGATTGTTTCATCGCTCTTCCGCTGCTCACTTCTCACTCGGTAGACCGCCGGAGGCAGAAAGATCCACCCGCACCAACTCCTCATCATTTCTAACAAAAGCCGACTTCATCGCAAAAGCCGGGGCCGTCCAAACCACGTCACGACCGAAGGTCTCATTCGTCGGCTTCATTACCTGCGCCTTGTCCAACTCCTTGTATCCCTTCGGAGTCAGCTCCGCGATGATCAGCTCGCCCTTCTCATTGAAGAGATAAAACCGCCCGCTCGGCTCATGCCGCGTCAAAAACACCGTCCCGTGCCGCACCCGGGAACCCTCTTCACCCGTCACCGGCAGGGTCGTTTCCCACAGCCGCTTGCCGTCCTTCAAATCCACCGCCATCAATTGGCTCGTCTCGATGTCCGGACCATACATCGTCCCATCGAAAATCACCGGCGTCGCATTCGAGGAATAAAGCGAAGTCTTGGGCTTCCCTTTCCACAGCTGTTTGGCCGCCGGTTTCTCCGCATCAAGTTGGTAGAGCGCCCCGATCCGTCCCATCCCGCTCGCATACAGCTTCCCATCCGAGAACTGCGGCACCGCGATCGACATGTTGAAATTCACCTTCAACGGCTCCGACCAAAGCACCTCACCCGTTCCCGGTTTCAAAGCGGCCAACTCCTCCGGCGTGAACACGATCATCTGCTCCGTCCCGCCATACTCGACGACCGTCGGCGGACAATAGCCCGGCTCCTGCGATGAAAGCGCCTTCCACTTTTCCTCACCCATCGCTGCATCAAAGGCCACCACCGAGCTCCCCTCGCCACCCACCATCGTCACCACCAGCCCGTCATGAACCAGCGGATGCGCCGAATACCCCCAGATCGGAAATCCCGGCTCATAGAGCTTCACCAAATCCTTCTCCCAAATCAGCGCCCCGCTCTTCGCATCGAGACACATCAGATGCCCCATGCCCCCCAGCGCATACGCCTTCCCTCCGCTCACCGTCACCGTCGACCTCGGCCCCGCCGGATACGAAAGCTCATACGCCCGCTCCGTCGCATGCTCCCAGATCGGCCTCCCCGTCTCCGCATCAAAGCACCTCACCCGCTCCTTCCCCTTGATCTCCACCGCCTTCCCCGGATTGTTGACCACCTCGCCCTCGGTCTTCAGAAAATCCATCAAATACACCTTCCCTTCAGAAACCGACGGCCCCGAGTACCCCAGCCCCACCGGCTCCCTCCACATCACCTTCGGCCCGCCTTCGGGAAAATCCGCGATCACCCTCTCCTCGTCCCAAGTCCCATCCTGATCCGGCCCCAGCCACTTCGGCCAATCCGCCGCCATCACCCCACCCGACATCAGCAGTCCAAGCACAATTCCCTTCATGCCTGCATCCTTCGGCCGGGAGAGCGCCGTCGTCAATCATGCAAAGGACGTCGCCAGTTCTTCCCGCTTTGGGATACAGAGGTCAGGGGTCAGGGAGAGTCTCCATTGCTCGACGAGACTCACCGGTAGCGACCACCTCAACCGCCCAAAGTCTTCCCGGCGGCGCAAGCTCTCCGACCGCCATCCCACGAAAATATCCACCCCACCCTTGCCCAATTCCCCGTATGATCTACCCATAAACACTCGTAAGATCACCTCCCAAAAAAATCTGCGTCCATCCGCGTTTATCTGCGGTTAAAAACCTGCCTTTCCCAAAATCAAGAATCCTCAAACCTTGGCGTCCTTAGCGTCTTGGCGTTTCAAAATCCCTGCCTTTCCCAAAATCCTACCCATCCCATCCATCCTGGTCCCTCTTAAAAAGATGTCCTCCACCCTCACCATCCCCGAAGCCGCCGCCCAGCTCGACGCCCACACCCTCGAAATGGTCAAGTGGCACTTTTCCCCCGAAACCGGCTGCCCCTACTGGCTCGAAAAAGCCAAGTCCCTCGACTTCGACCCGCTCACCGACATCCAGAGCTTCGCCGACCTCCTGAAGTTCGATCACTTCGACGACGAAATCCTGCGCAAGGAAGACCCCGCCCGCTTCATCCCGAAAGCCTTCGCCGGACGCCCCTACAACGTCTTCGAAACCGGCGGCACCACCGGCATGCCCAAGCAGCGCATCGGCTGGGACGACTACAAAACCGACTACACCGAATTTTCCGAGCACTACGGCCCCGACTTCTTCCCCGCCGGCGCCAACTGGCTGATGGTCGGCCCGACCGGCCCGCGACGCCTCCGCATGGCCATCGAGCACCTCGCCAACATCCGCGGCGGCGCCTGCTACTTCATCGACCTCGACCCGCGCTGGGTCAAACGCCTCATCGGCATGGGTGAAATGAAAATGGCCAAGCTCTACCAGGAGCACGTCATCGACCAAGCCGCCACCATCATCCGCCACCGCGACATCGGCTGCCTTTTCACCACCCCGAAACTCCTCGAATCGCTCGCCGAACGCATGTCGCTCGCCGACGCCGGCATCGGCGGCGTCTTCGCCGGTGGCACCACCATGACCCCGCAGTACGTGCGTTTCATCGAAGAAGAAGTCCTCGAAGGCAAAGTCAACTTCGCTCCCACCTACGGCAACACCCTCATGGGCCTCGCCATCAGCAAGAAGCGCGCCCCCGGCGAATACTCCCTCACCTACCACGCCCCGCAACCGCGCGCCGTGCTCCGCATCGTCAACCCCGACGACACCAACCAGCTCATGGACTACGACGAATACGGCCGCGTCGAGCTCACCACCATGACCAAGGAATTCTTCATGCCCCGCTTCCTCGAACGCGACGAAGCCATCCGCCGCAAACCCTGCGAAGAATTCCCCTGGGACGGCGTCGGCGACGTCCGCCCATTCCAGAGTGGAACGAAGACCGTGATCGAAGGGGTCTACTAATCAGGAGCGCGGGTTTCCAACCCGCTACTTCAGCAAAAGGAGCGTGTCCTCACTACCTACTCGCCGCTGCACTCGTCATCCGCGTAAGAACGTGAAAATCTAACACTTCCCACTTTTTACTTTCCACTCGTCACTGCCGCTCCGCGGCCCTCAACCATGAACATCCCCATTCTCCGCCTCGGCGAAAGCTACACCTCTCTCGACCTCGTCGAACTCGACCTCGGCCACGGTGAAACGCTCACCACCCACACCGCCAACCCCGGCCTGATCCGTCGCGACCTCCTCAAAGTCGCGAAAGCCAAAGCTGCCCTCGACGCCATCCCCGCCGAGACGCTTGCCGACTACTGCGAAGCCGCCGCCGAGCTATTCCTCCACGCCGATCTCCCCTGCGGCGACTCGACCCAATCCCCGCAACAATACATCGAGTCCCTCTCCGCCCTGACCCGCCTGCCGCACACCCTCGTGCGCATGAACATGGGCAAGGTCCACGCCGCGATGTCCGAGATCCGCACTGTCATCGGCGGGCTCACTCGCAAAATGCCGCTCGAAATTTTCGACAAAGGCCTGACCCGGATCGACGACCTCACGATCAACTTCTTCCCCGCCGCCAATTCCCTCGGCGTCTCCCTTCCCAGCAACGCCCCCGCCGTCAACTCCCTCTGGATTCCCGCCCCGGTGATGAAGATCCCCGTCTTCCTCAAGCCCGGCCGCGAAGACCCCTTCACCCCGCTACGCATCGTCCAAGCCATGATTGCCGCCGGCTTCCCGAAGGAAGCCTTCGGCTACTACCCCACCACCCACGAGGGCGGCGACACCATCGTCACCCTTTGCGGTCGCGGCATCTCCTTTGGCTCCGACGCCACCGTCAAAAAGTACGCCCCATATAGCAGCGTCCAAGTCCACGGCACCGGCCGCTCGAAGATCCTCATCGGCGAAGACATGATCGAACGCTGGCCCGAGTTCCTCG
>Ga0100401_1000421_pt1 | contig 34571 bp, 31 predicted proteins | sample CryGeymeta201525_FD_80421 | JGI IMG/M metagenome (GOLD analysis project Ga0100401, IMG submission 80421) | Groundwater microbial communities from Crystal Geyser aquifers in Utah, USA - Crystal Geyser metaG 2015-25 | ecosystem: Environmental > Aquatic > Deep subsurface > Groundwater | place: USA... | reverse complement strand
TTTTCCCAGTGAAAGGCGCTGCGCACCTCCCGCAAGCCCTCGGCACCCTCTGCAGACCGCCCGCTTCAACTAAAAATTCGAAAATCACCCTGCCCGAATGGCTTTTCGAATAGGGTCTAGCTCCAGCGCCATTCTTGTCGATACCAAGGTGCTCTTGAGGTGGAATTCCCGCGTCAGGCTCTCTTCTTAGCCTCTCAAGCATTCAAATTATATCGTAACCGCGGAGGGCACAAAACCTCACCCCTCCCCGATTTCTTTATCGGCGCCCACGCTGCCGCGCTTGGCATTCCAATTCTGACCTGTGATGTCGCTCGATACCGTAGCTACTTCCCAAGTGTTGAACTCATTTGCCCGTAAAGCAAAACACCGATCCCCGATCTTCAAGCAGGTAGTAACCCGTTCAAGTAGCATCCTCCGCTCCTCTCACCGCTTCCTGTAATTCACCTTCTTCTTCGGCTTCTCCACACCATCGCCCTTCAACTGCGCCAGCTGATCGCGCAAGTGCGCAGCTCTTTCAAACTCGAGCTTCGCCGCCGCATCACGCATCTCTTTCTCAAGCTCGGCGATCACACGAATCTTGTCGTAAGTCTCTTCATCATCCGCGACCATCGAGCGACTCAACTTCTCCGCGCTCTCACGCTGGTTCGAATAAAGCTGAAGACTTTCCTGCACCGCTCGCTGCACGCCAATCGGAGTGATCCCGTGAAGCTCGTTATGCTCGGACTGACGCTTGCGGCGATAGGCCGTCACATCGATCAGCTTCTGGATGGAATCCGTCACCACATCACAGAACAACACGCACTCCCCATTGATGTGCCGCGCCGCCCGTCCCGCCGTCTGAATGAGACTCGTCTCATTCCGGAGGAAGCCTTCCTTGTCGGCATCCAGGATACAAACCAACGACACCTCCGGCAAATCGAGTCCTTCCCGCAGCAAATTGATTCCCACCAGAATATCAAAAGCCGCCGCCCGCAGTTGCCGCAAAATCTCAACCCGCTCGACCGTGTCCACATCCGCATGAATGTAGCGCACCTTCAAGCCAACCCCTTGAAGATACTCGGAAAGATCCTCCGCCGTCTTCTTTGTTAGAGTGGTCACCAGCACCCGCTCGCCCTTCTCCACCCGCTGACGACAAAGCTCAATCGTCTCGTCGATCTGACCCTTCAACGGCTTCATCGTCAAAATCGGATCCAGCAAACCAGTCGGACGAATAATCTGCTCGACGATCAAATCCCGACCCGCCTTCGTCGGATCAAAGTCCTCGACCGGCTCGGCGTTTCCACTCGGCTTGATCTTCAGCTTCTTGAAATCGATCTTATCATATCCCCGACCATCCTCCCGCTTCTTCACCGGAATGAAGCCCTTGTTCTCAGGTCGTGAGTTCACGACTTCGAACGGCCCGGGCGTCGCCGAAACGTAGAGTCGCTGATTGGTCATCTTCATGAACTCGTCAAAACGCAGCGGCCGGTTATCCAGCGCGCTCGGCAGACGGAACCCGTGATCGACCAGCACCGTTTTGCGGCTTTTATCGCCCTCAAACATCCCGCCAATTTGCGGAATGGTCGCATGGCTTTCATCGAGGATCGTCAGGAAGTTGTCGGGAAAGAAGTCTAGAAGAGTGTATGGCTGCGCCCCCGGGGGTCGCCCGGTTAGATGCCTCGAGTAATTCTCGATTCCCTGACAGAATCCCATCTCACGCATCATTTCGATGTCGTAATCCGTGCGCATCCGCAAGCGCTGAGCCTCGATCAGCTTCCCCTGACGCTCGAACTCCGCCACCCGCTCATCCGCCTCCCTCCGAATCTCCACGATCGCCCGCTTCATCTTGTCGCCCGGCGTGACGAACTGCTTCGCTGGGAAAAACGTGTACTTGTCGAGCTTGTCGATCACCGCACCTGTCAAGGTATCGATCGTTGAAAGCCGATCAATCTCATCACCAAAAAACTCCACCCTCACCGCCGTCTCATCCAGGTAGGCCGGATGCACCTCCACCACATCTCCCCGCACTCGGAATTTTCCACGACCGCACGCGATGTCGTTCCGCTCGAAAAGCATCCCTACCAGATTCTCCAACAACTGATCCCGCGTGAGCTCCTGACCGACCCAAACCGGAATCATCATTCCCTCGTAATCTTCCGGCGAACCCAAACCGTAAATGCAACTCACCGAAGCAATCACGATGGTGTCCTCGCGCGTCAGCAACGAGCCCATCGACGATAATCGCAGACGCTCGATCTCATCGTTGATACTCGAGTCCTTTTCAATGTAGGTATCCGTCCGGGGAATGTAGGCCTCGGGCTGGTAGTAATCGAAGTAGCTGACAAAGTATTCGACCGCGTTGTTCGGGAAGAAGTTCTTGAACTCTGAGTAAAGCTGAGCCGCCAGCGTCTTGTTGTGGCTCATGATCAGCGCCGGCCTACCGATGCGCGCGATCAGGTTCGCCATCGTGAAGGTCTTTCCCGAGCCCGTCACCCCAAGCAACGTCTGATGCAGATTCCCCGCCTCCACGGATTTGACCAATTTCTCAATCGCCTGCGCCTGGTCGCCCATCGCACGATAATTACTGACCAATTCAAACGACATCTGGCTTCCTGTAATCGCGATTCCCAAAGCCCGCAAGCCACAGAGGCAGGAACCTCGCTCAGAAAACAGTTCTGATAAGAAACATAAATTTCCCCACATTCTCCCAAACCTGCCCGATTCCGAAGAACTGCTAAACTTAAACCTGCCGGTGACATATCGGAAATTCCTTCCACCACGCGAGAACTACGGCTGGAATCCCACCCTGCCGAAATTCCACGGACCACCCGAGGCGAAGGTTGCCTGAATGGTGGGATGCATCGCTCCCGGCGGGCACAATGTCTGGATAGTGATTTCGTTCTCTTTCCAGACGTCGAGATCAAAGGACCGTTGAACGGAGAACTCGGCGGGATCGACGGTGAAGGCACGGGGAAAAGACAGGCCCAGTTGCAGGGCGGAGGTAACCGTTAGGTTCGGACGGGTGTTGCTTTCTGCGTTCAATGGGTCGGTCGCGAAGAGGCGTTCGAGTCCGTTGGGCGAGCCATCTTGATCAAAGTCGAGTTTGGCATCGTAGAGAGTCGCTGGATTCGGGGCCTTGGGGAAGGCGAACTCAGCCCAGTAGTTGTAGGGGAGAAACTGGTGCTCGACCGCGCCGATGTCGGAGTTGGCCGGACGAGGGAGGGAGCGTTGGTCGAGGCTGAGGCCGTTGGAGGAGGCGTTGTCGAGAGCGGGTGAACTACATCCAAGCGCGTGGGTCTTCGTCGGTCCGCCGTTGAAGGCGAGGGGGAAGAGACGGGGATTGAGTGGGCTACTACTAGATCCCACGTAGTCAGGAGTGCCGTTGGGCTGGCCGGCGGAAAAACCCGCAGGACCTCCGAGGTTGTTACCGATCAGGTTTCCCTTGAGCGAAAAGAGATTGCCCCCGATATCGATCGGGCCGCCGTTCTTGCAGGTGTTTCCCGCCACGATGGTATTGAGGAGAGTCGCCATACCTGACTGGATGAAAACCCCGCCTCCATCGCCATTTCCATTTCCGTCGGCATCACAGGCATTGTTCGTGATGGTGGTGTGGACGAACTCGATGGTGCCGCCATTGCCGAAGACCGCGCCTCCATCATCGGCGGCGAGGTTGTCGGAAAGGGTGCAGTTCCGCAGAAGGAGGCCGCCGCTGGTGCTGCTGGAAATCGCGCCGCCATTGCCGCTTGCGACGTTGTTGCTGAAGGTGCAGCGCAATGCATTCACCTGGGCACTGTCCTCGACGAGGAGGGCGGCACCGTGGGCAGCGTTGCCATTGGAAAGGGTGAGATTCTCAAGAAGGATCTCCGAGGCACCGATGACTGTTAGGATCCGATGGCTGCCATTACCGCTGAGAGTGACGCCTGCCGCGTTGTCGGTCGGGCCACGCAAGGCGATTTTGCCCTTCAGCGTGAGAGGTGCAGGAAGAACCACCGTGCGGGGCAAAGCCACAGGATCGGAAAGGGTGGTATCGAAGGAGATAGATCCGCCTCCCAGGCTGTTCAGTGTGGCCACGGCAGCGGGAAGCGAACCAGTGCCGGAGCCGATGTAGGTATCGACGAGAAAGTCGTTGTCCAGAACATCGAGATCGTAGAGGCCGGAGCCGGGTGTGGTGTGATGAGGGCCGCCGATGAAATAGACGGTCAAGGTTTCCGTGCCTTCCACGAGTAAGTCGTCGATGGGCGTGGCGGTTAGATCAAATTGCGTGCCGTTGAGTGGAAAGGCGATGCGCGGACTGGAGAAGATCATTTCCGAGGGGGAGGAGCGGGAGGTGCCGGTCAGGATGGTGTAGGGAATCTGAAGTGGCGGACCGGGGCGATCGCGGGTGAAGCGCAGCGAGATGCTGTTTGAGCCGACCGCCGATTCGGCGCCGGTGCCGTCGAGGATCGTGACGGTGACATGATAGGGCTGGAATTCGACAGCTCCGACATCGGGAAAATTATTGAGAACTCTGGCAAGGCCACGCTGATCTTTTGAAGGTGGAACGCCGCCGAACGCGGGGTCGCTGAAAAGGGCGGCGCTGCCTGCCTCCATCGCCGGAGAGCCGATCATCGGTTCATGGGTGCGGGTCGTGCCGCCATTGGCAGCGAGGGGGCCGAGGATCGGGTCGAGTGGATCCGCGGCGTCGCCAGCGAGATCGTCGTTCTGCTTGTGGATGATGCCGAGCGAGCCGCTGGTATCTCCGACGAGGTTGTTTCCCAAACTGGTGACGTTGCCAAAGAGATCCGGGAAGCTATTGCCACTGGACGAGCCATCTTGGTTCGCGGCGACGATGCTGTTTCCGATGAAAAACAAGGTGGTGGGATCCACCGCAAAACCGCCGCCGTTGCCGGGAATTCCGCTGTCATCGGCGTCGCAAAGGTTGTCTGTGATGGTGGAACTCAGGATGCGCACGGTGCTTTTGAACGCCACAAGGCCGGCACCGGACTCGTCGGCCTTGTTGCCCGAAATCGTGCTCTGCGCGAGGCTGACCGTGGAGTCGACGTTGGCGTTGATGCCTCCGCCATTCGTGCCTGCGGCGCATCCGGCGATGGTGGAGTCGCGGAGATTGAGGGTGCCGTCTTCGATGTAGATGGCCCCTCCTCGTGCAGCGGCTTGATGGTCGATGAGTTCACAAAGTTCCACCGTTACGTCGCTCCTGCTGCCGGAAACATGGATCGCACCGCCATCACCGGAGGTCTTGCCGTTGCTCAGGAGCATTTCTTCGAGGACGACGGAGGTGTCTTGGATCGAAAAGAGGCGAGTGCTGCCGTTTCCTGACAAGGTGAGGTCGAGCGCTCCCGAGCCGATGATTTCGAGATCGTCCGTGATTTTGATTTCCGTGGCCAGGGTGATGGTGGCGTTGTTCCCGAGGGAGAACTTGATGGTTTGACGGCCGGGAGTTGCGTTGGCGCACTCGACCAGGTGGCGGAGCGAGCCCACGCCACTGTCGGCACTCGTTGTCACGGTGTAGGTGTTTGACTGGGGTGGAATCTCGATGACGTCGGTGCGGAACTTCTTCCAGCGAGGAACCGGGATCTTCTTGTTTTCGAGGCCGAAGTTGTAGAAATCGCCGCCGCCGGAATCCATGATGATCTGGACTTTGGTGCAGGGCGAAAGGTCATCATTCAAACCGACGACGCCCTCGGGACTGGAATCGGCATTGGTGGCACGCGCGGCGATATCGGTGGAAAGCAGACTCGGCGCGCTGGCAGCGTTGCCATTCCAGAGATAGAGCGCGAAGCTGCCGCTTGATGCGGGTGGACCGGCGACGATCAGATAGTCGTTGTTGGCGTTGCGGGTGATCGAGCGAATGCCGCGACCGCCGAGATTGAGAAGGATGGGGCTCGCAAAGGTGGGGGAGGACCCGGTCGCGACGCTACTGAAATTCGTCACCGGGACCAGCAGGGCCTTGTTGATACCGCCATCATTGATGAGCGGGGCGCGGAATCCGACCAGCGCGCCGGTGGTGCTGGAGGGCATCATGGCGAGGCCTTCGATGTTGAAGCCGGCGGTCCGCTCGGGGATGCCGACCGAGCCGACGGAGAGGCCGAGGAAGTTCGCGCCGAGGCCGTGGCCGTTGGTGACGTCCCAGGCGATCACATCGCTGCGAAAGTTGTTGTTACGGCCATTATAGGAAAGCGACGAGCCGGCACCTGACCCGCTGAGGGTCGTGCGGAAGATGACCGCTCGCTCGGGAGCCGGAGTTCCGTCGGTTTTGTTTCCGTGGGAGCCCATCCAGTAAACGGTGTTACCGGATTTGGCCGAGGCTTCGAGGTCGGCTTCGTCACCGGGGGAAAGGCCAAGACTCGTATTGAAGTTCAGCCCCTTCACCCTCCAGCCGGAGTTCTGGCGATCATAAAGACGGAGGACCTGGTCCTCGTCATCGGCAACCCACATGTAGGTCGCACCGATATCGACCGCCGTCGAGGCATCGGCCCGCAGGGTGTGAAAGCGCGACTCGTCCGGGGTGCTCGAGCTTCCTGACGCGGCGTATTCGATCAGGTAGAAATCGGTGAGGCCGCCGGGATCGGTCGCGACCACGGTGATCGTCGTGGTGCCCACTCCCGTAGGCGTGATGCGGAGCCGGCGGGTGGTGGCGGTCAGGTAAGTGATGCTGAGATTCGCATTGGTCACGACGGAGGTGTTGGAACTCGTAGCACTCAGGTTGACGAAAGCCGCGCCATTCGGATCATCGATATCGAAAATGATGCCGTCCGTCGCAGCAGGGTCGGTCGGGTCCCCGATCGTGCCGTTGACGAAGCCGACCGGGTCGGTGAATAGACTGAGAAAGGGAGTGGTCGTGCTGCTGGCGGTCAGCGCGGGGGCGTTGCTGTTGGAGTGGAAGTTCGATCCCGTGATCTCGATGTTGTCGAAGCGGATCTCGTCATTGACCTCCTGGGCCGCAGGTGCGGCACCGTCGATCTGGATCTTGAAGCGGACGTTGGGATTGTCATCGATTGCGCCGACCGATGAGAGATTGAAGGAAACACTGCGCCAGGAATCGTCGTCGATCACCGAGAAGCTACCGCCGAACTTGGTATAGCTCGCACCGCCATTCGAACTGTAGAGAAGCTCCATGAGGTCTCCGCTACCGTCATTGTTGGAGAGATACTTGTATTCGAAGGACAGCGCAAGGTTCTGGTATTCGGTTGTATTGATCGAAAGGACCAACTCCCCGTCCGCTCCGCTACCTCGGATGTCGTTCCATGCGATGGCGTCATTGAGATCGGGAGAGTCCTGCTCGATTCCGAGCGAATCCGTGTAGTTGTTTCCCGCCTTTCCATTCGAATCGATATCCTGATTGAACGGCTGCAAGGTCGGGACGCCGAAAACGTATTCCTGGTCCGGGGTGATGGCGGTTCCCGAGACGATGCCGGAAAGCGGGGCGTTGTCGTCGAAGTCCCAGAGCGCAAGTTGATCGGCGTAAAGGCTAGTGGAGAGGGCGACAAGGGACAGAGTGAAGCGCTTCATGGTTCAAATCGTTCGGGAGACTTTGGGCAGGCATTCGAGACAAACCGCAGTTTGCCCGGACAAGTGAGCTGGATCGCTTGTTCGGTCGGAGTCGGTGAATTTTCCACTGCTGACGACCAAGATAATCCCTGGCGGATTCTCGCCACTCCACAGGCTCAAAAACGTGACGAAGTTGACGCACTTGTCGCAAGCTCACAGTCCGGGAACGGGCGAGTGCAGAATCGCCGCACTCCACGAATGCTGTGAAAACCCACCCTCTGGGCGGGTTTTCGAGCGGATCCTTACCTCTTTGACATCGTGACCTTCGGGTCCAAACACGTCCCGAATTCGGAAACAGCTTCGAACGGAACAATCTTGTTTGATTCCTTCACTGTTCCACGCTCTAACAGGCGATTCGCCGCTCTATTGAGACAAGTGTTGAACACCCCTCCATCCACCCGCTAAGTGCCCGTGGAACGCCCATGGCTTGGTGCTATTGAGATCGCTTGGTTGTCACAAGACCATCGAATCCGGAGTCCGACTTGCCACGCCCCTTATCCTGCCGAGGTGCGCCTGAAATTCACCCACTTGCTCCGCCTCGACGACCACAAGCTCCTGAGCCTCTGCGTGGAGGTCCGGCAGCGCCCGTGCCCCCATTGCCATCAGCCTGAAACCATCAAGCGCCATGGCTACTCCAGCGGCTACCGTGCCCACAGCCACCAGCGCGAAGTGAGGCGCATCCGTTTTTTTGCTCGAACCGCCGCAGCCACAAGGGCTGCGGCCGGACCTTCTCGATGCTCTGGATCCATCTCATCGCCGGTTCCAGCATCGCGTCCGAGCAACTTCTTACCCTGATCGGCGGGGTCATCCGAGGGCAGTCACTCCACCGTGTCTGGCATGCCGGAGCCTTCGATTTTTCCATTACCACCGCCTACCGCTGGCTCGCCCGCTGGCGACGCAACCTCGCCCACCTGAGGACGCATCTCTCGCGCACCCGATCTCCTCCTAACGAGGAACACACCTCGGCCTGCCAGCGCACCTTTCTCCACCTCACCCAGGCCTACGCTCAGCGGTCCTGCCCGATCACTGCGTTCCAGCATCAGCACCAGCAGCATTTCCTACCCAACTAGATCGATTTCCGGGCACAACGATCGTCTGCGGACACCGCCCAAGCAACCGCCATTGCCACTTTGACATCGGGCCGCCTCCGCCCACCACCAACTGAAACACCCGGCAACACGATCCGAGCATTCCACCGTTCGAACCCCGTCTGCCACGTTTCCCGTCCACTGATGAAACGTGTTTCCAACTACCTCAAAATGCGCGTCCTCGGAGCCCTCGAACATGCTCCCGGCGACAGCCTTCACGCGCGATACCAAGCCGTTAGCCAGATGACCTTCATCGACGAGGACGGTCAAGCAAGGCACTTCACCTGGAGAACCATCCAGACCTGGTGGTATTACTACCGAAAGCACGGCATCACCCACGCCCCTGTCCGCTCCGACAAAGGCACCACCCGCAAGGTCGCCCCCGAAGACCTCCTCGCCGCCATCGAGAAGACCCTGCCGTCCTTCCGCACCGGCCCCAACTCCGGCCGGCCCCTCAACATCCAGGCCCTCTACCGTGCCTGCATCGAAGGAGGCCTTCTCATCCGAAGCCAGATCGCCCCCAACACCTTCCGGCGCATCGTCGATAAATACGAACTCCTTAAACCCGACACCGGCGACAGCCCCAAACGTCGGCTCGCCTTCGCCAAAGCCCACGCCAACGACCTCTGGCAGACCGACACCCTCCACGGCCCCTACCTCCACTTCAGCAGGCAAAAAAAGGCCACCTAGGTCTTCCTCATCGCCTTCATCGACGACGCCTCACGCGTCATCACCCACGCCGCCTTCTACGAAGCCGACAACACCGAAAACCTCATCAGCTGCCTCCAGAACGCCCTCTACAAACGCGGCGTCCCCAAAGCCATCTACGCCGACAACGGATCAAACTACGCCTCCAAGGAGTTCGGCCAGATCTGCACCCGCCTCGGCACCATCCTCCTCCACACCCCCGTGCGCGATGGAGCCGCCAAAGGCAAAATCGAACGCTTCTTCCGCACCGTGCGTGACCAGTTCCTCTGCCGCGACCTCTCCCACATCTCCTCCCTCGAAGAACTCAACAACGAGTTCACCCGCTGGATCGAAGACACCTATCACCTCCGTGAGCACAGCACCCACGGCATGAAACCCCTCGACCGCTTCGGCCTCGATCTCGGACGCATTCGCCACCTCCAACAATGCGAATTCAACCAAGAACTCTTCTTCCTCGAAACCACCCGCAAAGTCCGCACCGACAACACATTCCAGTTCGAAAACATCCGCTACGAAGCCCCGCGCGACCTGCGTGGCAAAACCATCACGCTGCGCTACAGCCGCTTCACCGGCGACGGCACCCAGCCCGTCGCCTACTTCCAGAGCGAACGCCTCGGCACCGCCATCCCCCTCGATGCCGTCGCCAACGACCGCAAACCAAACCTCGGCCAAAACGACTTCTAACAACACCCTCCAGCTCCGCATCAACCACGACATCAAATCCCGCGTCACCTACTCCGCCAAACTCGAAGCCCTCACCGCCGCCCATCTCACCGAATTCATTCACAGCCAGCTCGACCGCGTCGGCCTCCCGCACAGCACCTTTACCGAAGAGGCCACCAACCTCATCACCCGCAGCGCCGAAGGCACCCTGAGAGCCGTCAAGAACCTCTGTATCGGCTCCCTCATCGAAGCCGTGCGAGACCGCACCAAGACCATCGACTTAAAGCAGGTAAACGCCGTCCTCCTCCAACCCCACTGGCGTCACAACCACACCGGCGAACCCACCGAACCCATCCTCATACCACCCGGAAATCTCCCTCCCAGATCGTAGAATTTCGGCCAAACGGACGCAGGCAATGCTGGGGAGCAACCTGCCGAGGGATAACCGAAACCGGTAAGCGACTGATGATGTCGTAACCACAAAACAAAGGGCGTGTCCGTATCAAATCGGACACGCCCTTCATCGTCATCGAAACTCATCAAGAGCTACCGGTCATGCCTCCCGAAAACCCTACCGTCATAGCCCGCAGCTCCCCCAATCCCACATTCACCGGCACATCGTACTCCGGCAAAAATCGTACGATGCCAATGGGAACAAAAGTCGATGACAGCATGGAAATCAGACCAAAATCCGTACAGTCACAATTCGGGAAACCAGTACGACATCAATTTGGTGCGTAACACCAAGCCCGACTCAACCTGCACGAGATCCGACAGCCCGTCGCCATCGAGATCGACGAGGGTGAGGCCGGCGAGATCCCGCGAGCCGAGATCCTGGTCGGCGGGGCCGCCGCTTATGGTGACGGCGGCGTCGAACTCTCCCCATCCCATCCCCGGATAAAAGACCACACCGCCACCATTGGTCGTCGCCAACGCAACGAGATCAGGCACCCGGTCGCCGTTCATATCGGCAAGCTGCCAGCCGCTTGCGAAACTCACGTTCGCAGCCACCGGCGAGGGAGGCGTTTCGTAAAAGGTATTGGGGGTGTCTCCCCCGCCACTGATGATGAAGGAAAATCGGTCGAAATCCACCGCCATGAAGTCCATCGCCCGGTCGTTGTCGATATCGACCGTCTGAACCGCCGGGTCGCTCAAGGGGAAATTTCCCGGCAGAGTGAAATCGACATCCGGTCCCAGGGTCGTCGCGCTGGTGAACTCGCGGAAGTAGAGACCGTCACCCTCGTCCACCAGCAGCTTGAGCGTGCCGTCGCCCCGTAGGTCGGCGAGCCGGATCGCCGGATCGTTCAGATCGGGATAGAAAGCCGTGGTCGTGAACTCGGTCAACGGCCCGAACCCGTTTCCCGGTCCGAGGTTTTTCATCGAGTGATATTTGCCATTCTCGTAGAGCAGAACATCGGGAAGACCGTCGCGGTCGAGATCGGTCAGCCTGGCTTCACCGCTCGACATCGAGATGTTGAGAAACGGCCCCACTTCCTCTATCCCGGCATCGGCCCCGAGAGCTTCCCCCGAGTAGTCGAATTCGATGGGTGGCAGGAAATCCTCGTTCAGCAGGGCATCCGGTCCCAAATCCGTCCGCTCGTCCCCAAAGGCGGTGAATTTTCCGAGTTGGGTCAGCGCTTTGGTTTCATCGTAATCAAAAGCCCAGTGCCGCACCCGCCGCTCTCCCAGCTTCAAGGTCACCGAGCGGAGCCTGAGCCGGGTCTCGCAGCGGAAGCGCCCGCGATAGTCCGTCAGCTTGTCGGGGCGAAGGTCGTCATAAGCGAAGGACAGCCGGAAAAACTCCGAGGTCTCCGTGGCGTGCAAGCCGCAACGCACCTCGCTCAGGTAAATCTGGCCCGCGTCCTTGACGTAGGAGTATTCGACCCGATTCCCATTCGTGTCCTCCGCGCTTTCCAACATCCAGCGGAAGGTTTCGCCCGGCGCGCGATCCTGGCGCGCTTGGGCGGTCTGGCCGAAGCGCAGCACCGTGCCATCGTTTCGGGTCGCCTTCCAACCGTTTGCCCCGAGATTCTCCCACTTGGTGAACTCCCGCTCGACTTCGGGGCGGTAGGTGCCATCCGCCCGTTTCACCAATTCCTCGCCATCGCCGGTGACAAAGGTGTCGGTCGCGGCATCGTTATCGTCATAGCGGGGCAATCCTTTATCCGTCTGCCTCTGGATGGACGGAACCCGCAGGGTCCAGCCGAGACCCAGCGGCCCGTTGCCGCCGCCGGAGTTGTAGGTCATCGAGACCTCCGGCTGCACCTTGCCGCGGACGGGCGGGAGCTTCAGCGGAATCCGGAAAATGTAGCTGCCGGTATTGAGCTGGGGTTCGAAGGACTCGCCCAAGCCGTCGATCGATCCGGGAGCGGTGGGGAGGGAAATCGTCTGGGGCGCGAGCGGTTCGGACTGGGCGTAGGAGGGCGGTGCGAGCCCGAGCAGCGCCAGGAACGCAATGGCAATGGCCGCCAGGGCGCGACACTTCCCCCTCATCCCAACGGGATGTTGTCGGTGTGATGGTGCGGGGCGGTATCGGGGTTCTCCGGCGTGGATCGAGGCCCAAGGGACACAACCCCCTTGGGGTTGGATTTCTCGCGACGGATGACCCCAGGGTAGCCTTGCGTGCCGCATAGCAACCCTGGGCTCTGGGATATAACCTCTTTGAGGTTGCCGGATTCGAATCCCAAAGGGATTCCGCAACAAAGCCCGGGGTTGCGGCGGAACGGCGCTACCCCGGGACTGAGCCACCCCACATCCCCAACCCCAACGGGGTTGTGTTCTGGCGAGCGGCGGATGATGCCGTGGATGCAACCCCCTTGGGGTTGATGGATCTTCGTGCCGCGAACCCAGGGTAGCCCGCCGCTGGCGGTGCAACCCTGGGCTGGGAGACGCAATCCCGTTGGGATAAGCAGGGTGGGACAAACCGCATTCGGACCCACTCGCTTCGGCTATAGAGTGCCCGCACTCCGAGACAGGCTGAAAGGCCGTTGTCCGCATCTCGCCTTGCCGCCATGCTGGATTTCCGTATGCTTTCGTCATGAGTTACCAAACGTTGGAAGTGGATTTGGAGAACGGACGGGTTCGTCCGCGTGGGGCGGAGACGCTGCCTGCCAAGGCGCACGCGTTGCTGACGATCGTGGAAGAGGCGCAAGCCACGCCCAAAGAACCCGCTCGCAGCTTGGCCGAAGCCATGCGTGGCCTGAAGGTCGCGGGGCAGGGAAAATTCACAGATCTCTCCACCAACAAGGCGCATCTTGACGATCTTGGGCAATGAAGCCGGTGATCATGGATGCCGGGCCCTTGGTCGCATGGCTTTGCATCAGGGATTTCCATCACGATTGGGCCATGCGCACTTTTGAGCGGCTTCCCACCGGTGCGATTGTTTGCGAAGCGGTCCTTGCCGAAGCTTGTCACCTCGTTGCCAAAGACGGGGTGCCCCCCGCATCCATCTTGAGATTGGTTGAACAGAACGATCTGGTTCTGGTCTCGTTGGCGGGAGAGATCCCGGTCGTTCGTGCGCTGATGGATCGCTACGCGGATACCCCGATGGACTTCGCGGATGCCTGCGTGACCCGATTGGCGGAAATGCACGGCGGTTCCACGGTCTGCACCACGGATTCCGACTTTCTCGTCTATCGGATCAACCGGAGTGAGCCGATTTCCCTGCTGGCACCGTTCAGCGAGTGACAGCTTGTCTGGGGGCGATGGAAAACAGCCTTCCATGCTGTTTCGGCCTCCGGGCTTCCAGCCTGGACTATCCTTCGACGCGCCACAATGGCAGGCAGGATGCCCGCCCCCCGAGACAGGCTGGAAGCCTGTCCTACTAACTTTCCGGTTGTTCGCGTTCATGGTTTCGGGTAGCTTGGCGTTGTGAAAATCACTCTTGAAATCCCGGAAGAACTTGGATCGCCGTCCTTTGGCGATCCCTTGCGGATCGCCATGGAGGCCTTGGCGGCCAAGGCATACGAGGATGGGGTGCTCTCCGAAGAACAGGTGCGTCGTATGCTCGGACTGGAATCCTGCTGGGACGCGAGAGAGGTGCTCTGCAAACATGGCGTCTGGCCGGGCACTACCGTGGAGGATGTTCTTTCCGACCTCGATACCGTCAAAACCATGCGGGCTGTGCGGGCGTGATCGTCATCAGTGACAATTCGGCCTTGTCCGCGCTGGCCGAAACCGGCCTGCTCGCACTCTTGCCCCGCCTGTTTGGTGAAGTCTGCATCCCGGAGGCGGTTCGGAGCGAATGTGGTCACCCCCGCGCCCCGCAGGTCTTGCGGGAATGGATCAGCCATCCGCCGGACTGGCTTCGGATTGTCCCGGACCCAGCCGAGCGCTTGTTGGAAACCCTGGGACTCGGCTCCGGCGAAGCGGCTGCCATCACGCTGGCCTGGGTCAACAGAAAATCCTCGAAGTTGATCCTCGACGAAAAGCGGGGCAGACGCGTTGCGGAGACGCTCGGGCTGCCCATGACCGGTATCGTCGGCATCATCGGCGAGGCCGCCGAATGTAAATGGCTGGATTTCGATGAAACCATCGCGAGCATTCGGCAAACCGGATTTCACCTCAGCGATTCGGTTGTTGCGGTAGTCAGACGAAAGCAGACGAAAGCTCGGACTTTGACGGTGGAAGAGCGCCCGGATTTTCGCGAGCCACGGCTGACAAGCGCCCTCGCTCCGAGACAGGCTGGAAGCCCGTCCTCCGATTCCACGTCCGTTCTTTCCAGTTGTTCACGCTCATGATTTCGGGTAGGTTAAGACTATGGAAATCGCACTCACGCTTTCAGACGAACTCGGTGCCAGCCTTGGCGAAAATGCCGATGCCGTGTCCCGGATCGCTCTGGAGGCGCTGGCGGTCGAGGGATACCGCAGCGGCAAGCTTTCCGCCTTCCAGGTGCGCCAGTTGCTCGGCCATGAATCGCGGTGGGAAACCGAGGATTTCCTAGCCGCCCACGATGTTTGGCCGGGAATCACCGCCGAGGAACTTGAAGCCGAATTGCGCGGCCTCGAAAAACTGCGCTCCGCATGATCGTCGTTACCGATACCTCCCCGCTGCGGTATCTGATCCTGCTGGGTAACGAGTGGTTGCTGCCAAGCCGCGACCGCCATGACTCGTATTGAAGGCTTGGCGGATGAAATCCGCCGCCACATCTTCCTCTCCTCCATCTGGCCCCGGAAATCGAGCCTCCAGGCGGTATCATTCCAAACGATAACGGCGATACCTCGGCCCGATCCCGATTTCCGCAGCAATATACCGTGCCGCTGTCTAAGAGCATCAAGCAGCGGTTCCATGAATTAGTATTTGATCAGGTAACGCACACCGGCCGCGGCCACTCTGGTCTCGCGTCCATGAAGGCGAATCCGCATTTGCTGTCTGGCCCGATCATCGCCACCTTCTCCCGTAAAAAAATACGCGGAAAAGGAGCCCGTATCGGGAATTAAGATCGTGGTATTCTGGTTATTCATGGCACCTTGCCATCCATTGGTTCTCACATCTCTGATCTGATTTGATTGATCCGCCTGAACCGCTCCGAGTCCGGGGCCGATTTTCTCGCGACCAGCAATGGTTTGTGAACCGACGCCCCTGAGAACTAACCCTGCCAAATTTGGCAACTTCGCGGAACCCCACTGTCCGATGTCACTCCCCAAGATTGACCCAAAACTGAGACTAAATTGGAGAACTTTCCTTCCTCCACCGTCCCATTGATTACGGCCCCATTGCATAGCAAGTATCCCGGCACCGGCTCGATCAATCCGCCGGTGTCGGTCACCTGCCCGGCATACGCAATGATCGTCCCGGGCGGATTCAAGGCCTTCGCCAGCTCGGGGATCAGGCTCTCCGCAAGCGTTGCCACCGCAGCCCGCTCGGCATTCTGGGCCATGAACGTGAACGGAACACTTTGGAGCTGCTGTCGCGGCATCAAGGTCTGTTCCGCCGTGATTCCCGGCCCCGACACGACAGTCACCTGCAAGTAGCGTTCCGGAGCGGAGAATACGCCCGCCAGATCTGCTGGAACCTCTCCGACAGGGTCCCCACCCGCAGCTCCGAGTGCGACGTTGAAGATCCCGTTGATGACCACCACATCCCGCTCCTCCGCCCACAGCGCTTCACCCTCGGCCACCACCGGAAACAACTGGAATCGCAACCGGAACACGCCTCCCTCGACACCACCAATAGGTTCACCCTGAGCATCCGCCAAGCGACCTTGGTAGTTGATGGATTTAGGGACGACCTGCTGGTCTTGAGCCACCCCAATCAACGTCATTGCCGCTATGGCAGCACAGAAGACAAATGTTTTCATAGCTTGATAATGTAAAATACTTCAACTGACTCCGGCTGGATTGATTTGATCCATCGACTCGACACGAATCCATTTACTGATTCACGACCCCGAGAGACTCTTCTGCGAGCGGATGCGCTCTTGCCTGACGGCGGAGGGTTTTCGCGTCAGCGTGACGAGAACCTCGCAATCCGCTCTGGAAGCGGCGCGGGCGGATGTTCCAAATCTGGTGATCAAGCCCGCACTAGACGGTGAAGGCCGGGCGGCGGCGGGAGTGATGGAGAAGTTGCGGGCCGTTTGCCCGGACATCCTGTTCCTGTTTGTCAGTGCCGAGGCGGACGTCCGGATGGCGATGCGTTCCCTGCGTCGCGGGGCTTTCGATTGCATCCCGCTTCCATTCGAGCGGGATCAGGTGATCGAAGCGGTCCAGCGGGCGCTCGAACACCAGCGGATTGCCGCCGAGACTCCGGAAATTCTCGTCCGACTCAAACCGCGCCGTGATCCGAATGTGCTGACGGGTGAAAGCCAGGCCATGCAGGAGATCCTGACCATCATTGAGCGGGTGGCGGACACCGATGTCACGGTGCTCATCGAAGGAGAAAGCGGAACCGGCAAGGAACTCGCGGCCCGTCAATTGCACGAGCGAAGTTCGCGCGCTGCCGGTCCGTTCGTCGCGGTCAACTGCGCGGCTCTAACCGACAGCATCATCGAGTCCGAACTGTTCGGCCATGTCAAAGGAGCCTTCACTGGAGCGATTGCGGACAAACCCGGCCGCTTCGCCCTCGCCTCTGGAGGAACCTTGTTTCTCGATGAAATCGGCGACCTTTCTCCCATGGGGCAGGCCGATCTCTTGCGCGTGCTCGAAGACGGAATTTACCGCCCGATCGGCAGCAGCCACACCGTGCGCGCGGACGCCCGCATCATTGCCGCAACGAACCGGAAACTGGAAGATGCGTGTCGCAGCGGGGCGTTCCGGGAAGATCTGCTCTATCGGCTCAATGTCGTGGTGATCACCCTGCCGCCCCTGCGCAATCGTCCGGGTGACATCGCCCGGCTTGCCGCCGTGTTCCTGAGGCATTTATGCGCCCGTCACAAGCGTCCGCTCAAGCGCCTGTCGCCCGCGATGCTTCAAGTGATGGAAGGCCATCCTTGGCCTGGAAATGTGAGGCAGCTTCGCAACGCGATCGAACGCATGGTGCTCCTCGCCCCCGAGCGACTGCTACAGCCGTCACACCTGCCACCTCATCTGCAGTCGTCGCCCGAACAACGTCTTCATCCGAAATGTTTTGAAGAGATGACACTTGCCGAAGTTCAGAATGAGATGATCCACCACGCCATCGCACGTTGTGGGGGCAATAAGTCCGAAGCGGCCCGCCGCCTCGGCATCAGCCGCAGAACGCTGCATCAGCATGTGAAAACAAAATCACCGGAAGTGATGTCGAGGGCGAACTCAGAGAATTCGGACTAAGCGACATACCGCCTCCAGACAGAGAGACTGTCACGGATCGGTGAAACCCGGCCCAATGGCCACTGGCTCACTGCACTTTCTTCACATACATCGCCTTCAGAGCGATGGAGATGCCGTCCATTTTGCAGTCGATTTCATGATCGCCGTCCACCAGGCGGATCGGCCGGGACTTGGTGCCCACCTTGAGCACTTGGGAAGAACCCTTGAGTTTGAGATCCTTGACCATCGCGACCACGTCGCCATTGGCGAGCGGGTTGCCAAAGGCATCCTTGACCACACGTGCGGCTTGCTCGCGAGGCCACTCGTGGCCGCAGGTCACACATTCAAAATGATCTTCGTGAGTCAGAACTTCATTCATTTCACAAAGCGGACACGGTGGCGGAGAACTGCTCATGGCGGCGGAAGGAGAGGGGCGAGGATTTGCGAAATCAAGCGCAAACCGCCCGATACTTGTGATGCCAGGCCGGAGCAGGCTTCCTCAATGCTTGGCTTTGGAAACATCAGCGAGTCCATAGTGCCGCAGTTTGTATTGCAGGGTGCGGCGGCTGATGCCAAGGAGTTTGGCCGCCTGTTCGCGGTTCGATGTCACCTTCAACAAGGTCTGGCGGATGAGTTCCGCCTCCACCTGTGAGAGGGTCATGCCGGGTTGGATGGTCATGATCGCACCGTGGCCCTCAGCGCCGCGTCTGAGGTTCGGAGGCAAGTCGGCGGCGGTGATGGTGGAGCGGGGGATCGTCACCACCAGGCGTTCGACGAGATTGCGCAGTTGCCGCACGTTGCCCGGCCAGTGAAACGCGTGAAAACAATCGATCACTTCGGCATGGAATTTTTTGAGTCGGCGGCGGTGTTTTGTGCAGAAATGCACTGCGAATGATCGCACGAGTGGTTCGATGTCCTCGGCGCGCTCCCGCAGTGGCGGCAAGCGCACCGAAACGATGTTGAGCCTGTAAAACAAGTCTTCGCGAAACCGCCCTTCCATGCTTTCTGTTTCCAACTCCTTGTTGGTCGCGGCGATCAGGCGCACATCGGCCCGCTCCATGACATCGCTGCCAACGGGACGGAACATGTTGTCTTCCAGCACTCGCAATAGGTCGCCTTGGCCTTTTCGTGACAAATCGCCGATTTCATCGAGGAAGAGCGTGCCACCCTGGGCCAGTTGGAAGCGCCCCTTGCGGTCTTTGATCGCGCCGGTGAAGGCACCTTTGGTGTGTCCGAAAAGCTCCGCTTCGATCAGACTGTCCGGCAGGGCCGCGCAGTTGACCGCTATGAAGGGTTTGTTTTTCCGGCGGCTTTGCTCGTGGATGGCTCGTGCCACCACTTCTTTGCCGCTGCCGCTTTCCCCTTCGATGAGCACGGTGACCTCCGTCGGGGCAATCTGGCGAATGAGGGCACTGATTTCACTTACGGCGGCACTGCCGCCAGCGAAAATGTCCGGCTCGGAGCGTCTTCGCAGGCGCTGTTTGATTTGCTGGTCCTCCGCCACCAGGGCCTGATGGTCGAGCGCCTTGGCCACGGATTCGAGGAGTTGCTCGGAGTCCAGCGGCTTTGCCAAGTAGTCGAACGCTCCCTTGCGCATCGCGTCCACCGCCGTGTGGATGGTGCCTTTATCGCTGATGAAAATAAATTGAGTGTCCGGAGCGATGCCGCGCACTTTTTCCATCAGCGCCACGGCATTGATCCGCTGTGCGTCGAAGCTCTTGACGACGATGTTGAACAACTCGCCAGCCGCGAGGTCGAGGGCCTCGGTCTCATGGGACACATCCGTCACATGGTAGCCTGCGCCGGTGAGCGCCTGGCGGATTTTTCGCGCGGAAGCGGCATCGCGGTCGATCACCAGGATTCGGATTTTGGAACGGTCCATGCCCCTGCATCATGCTTGCACAAAAAAGCGTTTGCAAGTGCAGAAATTGCACAAATCAGGATATGTCACAACGAATCACTCCTCGGCTTAAATTTTTCAATCCGTTGATTGTGAATGGATTAGGGCTTTCTAAAACGAACATGGCACGCTGTGTGCCATGAGGGTGTTGATATGCCTGATTCCGCTTCCTTGTTTGCTAGCCCCCCGGCCCGTTGGTATGAGGAAGGATGTTCCGAATTGCCGAGCGATGCGGAGTTTGACCGGATCTTTCCCGAATCCATCCGCCATTCATCCATCCACCACTGGAGCACGGTGGAGGTGTGTCGGCATGCGGCCGACTGGCTGGTCACGGCACCCGGGACGCGGGTGTTGGATGTCGGCTGCGGCCCGGGCAAGTTCTGCGCGATCGGCGCGGGGTTCACGCGAGGGCATTTCACCGGTGTCGAGCAACGCCGGAAGCTGTGCTGCACGGCGCGGCAGGTCGTCAAGTATCATAACATCCCACGAGTCGAAATCCTGCACGCCAACGTAACGGAAATGGCTTTCAACCGTTTTGACGCCTTTTATTTCTTCAATCCCTTCCAGGAAAACCTGATGCCGATGCTCAAGATCGACGACGAGGTGCCGGTGGAATTCTCCTTCTACGACCGCTACATCAACTACGTGCGCAAGGAGCTCTCCAGCGTTCCCCTTGGCACGCGGGTGGTTACCTACTGGGGCGACTGCGACGAGATTCCGCCTTGCTACGATTGTGTGGAGACGGCGTTCGAGGACGAGCTCCGGTTGTGGATCAAACGCAGGACGGGCGAACCCGGAAAATTCGCCCACGAGGAATGCTGCATTCCGGACACCTGCGAATTCTCCATTGCATGAAATGCCATCTACCGAACCCCAACCCCAATCGCCATGACCCACCGACCCAACCTCATTCAATCCCTGCGCCAGCTTGAGGAACTGGACAAAGCCCGCGGCCGGCTCAAACCCAGGTCCACCAAACTCGCCGGGCTCGATGCGGAGATCGAGAGTGTCCGCCAGCGTCTGCCCACCGCCATACTCAAGCACTACGATCAGCGCCACGCCCGCAACAAGCCGGCCATCGCCCCGGTGAAGAACGGAGTTTGCGGCGCATGTCATATCTCGATGACTCGTAACAGAACCGCTGAACTTCACCGCACCGGTGGTGCCATTCATGTCTGCGAAAACTGCGGAGTATTCATCTATCTGGACGACAGTCAGGCGAAGGGGCCTGGGATTCAGAGTGCCCGATGAATCCAACGTTTTCATTCCGACCGAAACTGCTGGAGTCGCTCAAGGGATATTCCCGAGACAACTTCCGTCAGGACTTTGCGGCCGGTCTGAATGTCACGACGCTGGCGTTTCCGCTCTCGATGGCCTTTGCCATCGCCTCGGGAGTGAAGCCGGAGCAGGGCTTGTTCACCGCGATCATCGGCGGCGGCATCATCGCCGCGCTGGGTGGATCCCGGGTGCAGATCGGCGGGCCGACCGGGGCGTTTGTGATCATCACCTACAGCATCGTGCAAAGCGCGGGGCTCGCCGGGCTGTTCCTCTGCACGATGATGGCGGGAGTGATGCTCCTTCTGATGGGGCTGGCAAAAATGGGCTCGATCATTCGTTTCATCCCTTATCCCGTTTCTCGCGCCTTCACCAAGGGCATCGCAGTGCTGATTTTCAGTTCGCAAATCAAGACCTTCCTCGGACTCGATGTGGACAAGATGCCGGTGGATTTCCTCGGGAAAATGCAGATGCTCGGGGTCCATCTCGGAGCGTTCCACTGGCCGACCGTCGGCCTGTCCATCGCCTCGGTGGCGGTGATCGGCTTGTGGCCGAAACGGCTGTCACGATTCGTGCCGGGGGCGATGGCGGGGTTGGTCGTGGCGACGGTGGCCGCCAGTTTGTTTGGATTTCAACAGCACCTGGGCATTGCCACCATCGGCTCGGAATTCGGCGTGTTTTCCGGCAAGCTGCCCGCGATGGTGCTGCCGACGGCGGACTGGGAAACGATGATGAGACTGGTCCAGCCCGCATTCACCATCGCCCTGCTGGTGGCGATGCAGGCGTTGTTAGGAGCGGTGGTGACGGATGGATTGCTGGATGACCGGCACGATTCCAACCAGGAGTTGCTCGGGCAGGGCCTGGCCAATCTGGTGGGGCCGCTGTTCGGTTGCATCCCGGTGACCGGCGGTGTGGCGCGTTCCGTGATGAACGTGCGCTCCGGAGCCCGCACGCCGGTGGCGGGCATCGTGCATTCGTCATTACTCCTCCTGCTCCTGTTAGTAGCGGCTCCCCTGATCAGCCATATTCCGCTGGCCACCTTGAGCGCGGTGTTGGTCGTCGCGTCTTATCGCATGGTTTCCTGGAAACAATTCTTTCGGCTTTCAAAATGGCCGTTCAGCGATTCTTCGGTGTTTCTCGCAACCTTCGGCCTCACGGTTCTCACCAATCTCTCGCTGGCGGTGGAGGTCGGCGTGGTGCTGGCCGCGCTGTTGATGGTCAAACGGATTTCCGAAACCTCCAAGATCACCGCCGTGGACGAGACGACCGAGACGGAGGGCTCGCACCACTCGCTGGTCGGCAAGGAGGTGCCGCCGGGCGTGCTGATTTTCCGGGTCTTCGGCGCGTTCTTTTTCGGGGTGGTGGATAAGTTGGATGACGAGTTGAAACGTGCGGCGCAGGAGCCGGAAGTGCTGATTCTGCGAGTGCGCAAGGTGCTGGCGATGGATGCCACCGGCTTGCAGGCGCTGGAGGACTTGCGAGTCAAACTCCATGCCAAGGGCAAGCACCTGGTCCTGAGCGCACCCCACACCCAACCGATGCTGGTGATGACCAACTCGGGATTTATTGATCGCCTGGGCAAGGAAAACGTCTGCCCGGACGTCACCGCCGCGTTGGCTCGGGCGCGGGAAATCCTTGGCTTGCCCGCCGTGATGGAGTTGGCTGAACCGCATGAAGCCCTTCACTCGGAACGCCAGACCGTCGAGGGTGTCCGCAAGGAACTCGCCGAGACGCTGGAAAGGGCGCAAAGCATCCTGAAAGCACTGGATCGGGCAAGTGAGAACGCTCCCGATAAATCCCCATGATCACCGGAATAACGCTCTCAGTTGCCGCAGTGGCGATGCTCTCGGGCATCGTCGCCGGACGGTCAGCGCCGCGCTTGTGGCTATGGGCGACGTTGATTGGCCTGGGCGCGGTTTTCCTAGCAGCTTTGGGAGTGCTTGTGGGGGGTGGAAATTGGGAGTGGCGAAACATCTTCACCGTGGGCGGCGAGACTTTGCATTTCCGCCTCGATGGAATCAGCGCGTTGTTTCTCATCCTGTTAAGTTGGGTCGGCGGCGCGGCCACCGTCTATGCGGGTGAGTATTGGCCGGACCGGGCGCACCGGAGTTCGGCGGGAAAAGGACGCATCTGGTGGAACGTGATGTTGGTGAGTCTGGCGATGGTGTTATTGTCCTCCAACGGGCTGCATTTCCTCATCGCCTGGGAACTCTTTGCGGTGAGTTCCTATTTACTCGTCACGCTCGACCGGCGGCGACCGGAAGTGCGCGCGGCGGGCTGGCTCTATCTGGCGGCCTCGCATGCGGCCACGCTTTCGTTGTTCGCGTTTTTCACGCTGCTGGCGGCGCGCACCGGCACATGGGATCTCGGCCCGTTGCGCGAACGCGCGGATCTCGCGCCATTGTTCTGGTTCGCGCTGTTTGGCTTCGGACTGAAGGCGGGCATGTTTCCGCTGCACATCTGGCTGCCATCGGCGCATGCCAACGCACCCAGCCATGTCTCGGCGATTCTATCAGGAGTGACGATCAAACTGGGGATTTATGGCCTGGTGCGTTTCAGCGGCTGGCTGCCGGTGCCGCCAAGCGCGGGAGCCTCGGTTGCGGCCTTGGGGGTGGTGAGCGCGGTGCTGGGTGTCGCCTTCGCGCTCGGCCAGCATGATTTGAAGCGCCTGCTCGCCTATCACAGCGTGGAAAACATCGGCATCATTTTGATCGGACTCGGCTTTGCGATGATCGCCATGCAGCACGGCAACGCGGCCTGGGGACCGCTCGCACTGGCGGGCGGGCTCTTGCATGTCTGGAACCATGGTTTGTTCAAGTCCCTGCTGTTTCTCGGTGCGGGATCGGTGTTGCACGCCACCGGCACCCGCGAGATGAGCCGGCTCGGCGGACTTTGGAAAACCATGCCTTGGACGGCGGGTTTGTTCGCGCTGGGTGCGGCGGCGATTTCCGGGCTGCCGCCGCTCAATGGCTTCGTGAGCGAATGGCTGGTGTATCTCGGCTTGTTCGATGCCACGATTTCCCACGGCCCATCCGCATGGGCGGCCATCCCGGCGGCGATTTTGTTAGGTATCACCGGCGCGCTGGCGTTGGCGTGTTTTGTCAAAGTCTGCGGCGTGGTGTTTCTCGGAGCCCCGCGCTCGCAAGCCGCTGCTCACGCCCATGAATGCGGGCCGTCGATGCGCGGCGCGATAGTTCTGTTAGCCGCGAGCTGCGTGGCGATCGGTCTGGCACCCGCGCTGTTTTGGCCAGCCATCGCCCGGGTGGCGGGCGAGTGGAATCCGGCATGGTCCGCCACCGCCGTGCCAGCACCCTTGTTGAAACTGGGACTGCTGCATGTCACGCTGGCCACCTGTGCGGTCATCGCGGGCGCATGGTTGTGGCGGCGGGTGAAAAGCAGCGGGCTGAAGCGTGAGCTCACCTGGGATTGCGGATACGCCGCGCCGACGCCGCGCATGCAATACACGGCGGCTTCCTTCGCCGGCATCATCACCGAATGGTTTGCCTTCATCTTGCGGCCCGTGCGGCATGTGCATCCGATTGAAACGGTCTTCCCCGCGAGCGCCGGTTTCTCCGAACACACGCCGGAGACCGTTCTCGAATGCGTCGTGGAACCGGTTGGTGGGCTGGTCATGAGGGTGTCACGAATGGTCCGCCGCCTGCAACATGGGCGGGTGCAGTCCTACGTGCTTTATCTCCTCGTCGGTCTCGCCATCCTCGCCGCGTGGGTGTTCATGAACGAGCCGCTTTGAATTAATCATACAATCATCATGTACCTCAATCTGGTTCAACTCGCGGAATCCTTTGGCGTCTCGGAAAAAGTCGTGGACGGCTGGATCCGCGACGAGGGGCTGCCGCACACGCCGGACCGCGGTGTTCTGTTGTTCGATCGCGCCCAGGTCGCGCAATGGGCCGCCACCCGCGGGCTTGCCGCCAAGGCCGGGTTTCTTGCCGCTGAAAAACCGGCGCTCGCCGCCGTGCTCCAGCTTGGTCCGCTGTTGCGGGTCGGGGGGATTTGGCACGATGTGGCGGCAACGGATCTGCCGGATGTTTTCGCCCGCGTGGCCTCGGCATTGCCCGGTGTCACCCCGCCGATCCGCGACATGCTGGCGAAACGCTTCCGCGCTCCGGGCGGAGTGACGATGGCGCCGATTGGTGGCGGCTACGCCCTGCCACATCCCGCCATGCGCGTCACGCTTGGGCGGGATTCCGGCTCGATGGCGCTCATTCTCCCGCGCGACCCGCTGCCGCCCCAGGATCTGCGGGTGGATGAGATCCCGATCACCCGCCTGTTGTTTTTCATCGCGCCCTCGCCGCGCGCGCACCTCGACATGGTCGGGCGCATCAGCCGGCTGCTCTCGGCTCGGCCCTTGCGCGACGCGCTCGATCAGGGGGCCGCGGACGATGCGATCTATCAAATCATCGCCGACGCGGATGTCGCGGCGGCGCAGCCGAAAAAGCCGGAGGTGAAGGGATGATGACGGGGCTGCTGCTATCGTTGGCATTCGTCGCCTTGACCGCGGGCATCGTGCTTGGCGCGAAATGCCCGCGCGTCTGGCTGGCGGCCAACCTGAGCGGCTCCGTCGCCGCTCTCATGGCAGCGCTCGGCGTACTGGCAGGAAACCCGGACCTCGACTGGCGGAGCGGATTCTTGTTGGGCGGCGAACCGCTGCATTTCCGCCTCGATGGCGTGAGCGCGGTTTTCCTCACACTGCTTGCGGTCGCCAGCGGTGCGGGGGCGGTGTATTCGCGCGAGTATTGGTCGGACCATCATTACCCATCCTCCGCCCCGCGCGGCCGGGCATGGTGGAGCGCGCTGATGCTAAGCATGGGGCTGGTGCTCACCGTTTCTAACGGACTGCATTTCCTGATCGCTTGGGAGATATTTGCGATCTGCGGGTATTTCCTCATCGTTCTTGAGGCGAAAAAACCCGCCGTGAGGAAAGCCGGCTGGCTTTATCTGGCCGCTTCCCATGCGGGCACGATGGGCCTGTTCGCATTCTTCACGCTGTTGGCGACGCGCACCGGCACCTGGGATCTCGGGCCGCTGCGCGATCATACCGGGCTGGCACCCTTGTTCTGGCTGGTGCTGGTCGGTTTCGGGGTAAAAGCGGGCATGTTTCCTCTTCACATTTGGCTGCCCTCGGCTCATGCCAACGCGCCAAGCCATGTCTCCGCCATCCTGTCCGGCGTGGCGCTCAAGATGGGTGTTTATGGCATCGTGCGTTTCAGCGGCTGGCTGCCTGTGCCGCCCGCCGCGGGTTGGGTGGTGATCGGCGTCGGCGCGGTGAGCGCCTTGTTAGGCATCGCCTTCGCCCTGGCGCAAAACGACTTCAAGCGCCTGCTCGCCTATTGTTCGGTGGAAAACGTCGGCGTGATCCTGATCGGCCTCGGGGCAGCCCTGCTTGCAAGATCCCACGGCGATGCGCCATGGGGCAGGCTGGCGATGGCCGGCGCACTGCTGCATATCTGGAATCATGGCGCGTTCAAATCCCTGTTGTTTTACGGCGCGGGCTCGGTGCTGCACGCCACGGGCACGCGGGAAATGAGCCGGCTCGGCGGGCTTTGGAAAACAATGCCATGGACCGCCGGGATGTTTGCCGTAGGAGCCATCGCGGTTTCCGGACTGCCGCCGCTCAATGGCTTTGTGAGCGAATGGATGATTTATCTGGGACTCTTCAGCGCCACCACCGGCAAGTCCCCCGCCGCGTGGGCGGCGATGCCCGCCACCATCATGCTGGCGATGGCTGGGGCGCTGGCCTTGGCGGCATTTGTCAAAGCGGGTTCGGTGATTTTCCTCGGCGCGCCACGCACCAAGATCGCCGCGAAGGCACATGAGTGCGGTCACTGGATGCGCGGGCCGATGTGGCTGATGGCCGGAGTCTGTCTGACCATCGGACTGATGCCTGCGGTGGTCTGGCCGCTGATTTCACGGGCGGTGGGATCCTGGCATCCGGCATGGTCGGGAGGTCAAACGCCCGCGCCTTTGTCTTCGCTCGGCTCCGCCCATCTGGGTTTGGCGGTGTTGTTAGTCACCGCCGGTTTTTTCCTGTGGCGGAAAGTGCGGGCCAATGGCCTGCGGCGTGATCTCACCTGGGATTGCGGATACGCAGCACCCACGGCGAAGATGCAATACACCAGCGGCTCATTTGGCGGGCTGGCAGGCGCATGGTTCAACTGGTTTTTTCTTCCTATCAGGAAACTCCGGCGGCCGCGCGGCCAGTTTTCCGGCGCGGCAATCCGTCTGGAAACCATTCCGGACACCGTGCTGGCACGGGTGATCGGCCCGCTGGCAACGATCGTCATGCGCATTTCCACCGCCACGCGCCGGCTGCAACACGGACGGCTGCAATCCTACATTCTCTATGTGCTCGCAGGGCTGGTGACCCTCGGCGTGTTAGTTCTGATAGGAGGTAAACCATGATGCCGATACTGGAAATGATCCTTCGTCCCGCCTGCTGGTTGCTGCTGGCACCCTTGCTGCCGGGCATCATCAACAAGGTCAAAGCCTGGGTGGCGGGCCGTCGCGGACCGCCCGTGCTGCAACTTTACTATGACCTCGCCCGCCTTTGGCAGAAGAGCGTGGTCATGAGCAAGCTCGCCTCGCCCGCGTTCATCATCCTGCCTGCGGTGTCGTGGGTGGCCTTGTTCGGTGCCGCGCTGTTGATGCCGCTCGGGCCAATCGGTTCCGCCTTCGGATTCCGTGGCGACGTGCTGCTGCTGATCTATCTGCTCGCGCTTTCGCGCTTCTGCACGGCGTGGGCGGCGATGGAAACCGGTTCCGCCTTCGAGGGCATGGGCGCGGCGCGGGAAGTCAGTTATGCCGTGCTCGCGGAAGCGGCGATGGTCGCCGCCATTCTCTCGCTGAGCGTGCAATCCGGCAGCATTTCGCTCGTCACGATGCTCTCGCCCGCCGCCGGTCCGGGAATGGTTTTGTTAGCAGCCGGCCTGTTCATCGTGCTGCTTGCGGAAAATTGCCGCGTCCCCTTCGATGATCCGAACACGCACCTCGAACTGACGATGATCCACGAGGTGATGGTGCTCGACCACAGCGGCCCGCCGCTGGCGACGATCCTGCACGGGGCATCGATGAAACTTCTGCTATTCTCCGTGCTGCTGGTGCAGGCGGTTCTGCCGCTCGGCGGGCTTTCCTCACTGGCCTCCACCGGCCTGCTGGCGGTCGGCGTGCTGTTGGTGACGGTTGGTGTGGGGATCACCGAATCGTTGCTGGCGCGCCTCGCGTTCAAGCGGGTGCCGTTGTTGCTCACGGTGGCGTTCCTGTTGTGTTTGTTCGCGCTGCTCAGTGCATGGAAAGGCGGTAATTCATGAATAGTAATCTCAATCTTCTCATTGGCCTTGCGATGGGCCTGAACCTGATGGCACTGGGCAGCAGCCGACTGCCGACGGTCATCCGGTCGATGGCGGCGCAAGGCGTGATCCTCGGTGCGATGCCGGTGCTGATGGAGCACGAACTCGACTGGCGGGTGCTGCTTGTTTCGCTGGCCACCATGGCTGGCAAAGGCTGGGTCATCCCCTCGCTGCTGCGGCGGGCGATGCGCACCGCGCAGATCGACCGCGAGCTTGAGCCGTTGATAGGCTTTGTGCCCTCATTATTGTTAGGAGCGGGCGGAACCATCGCGGCGCTTGCCTTGGCGCAAGCCTTGCCATTGATGCCCGAGCATCAGGGGACGCTGTTGGTGCCGGGCGCGCTGGCCACGGTGTTCACCGGGTTCATCCTGCTGATCGGCCGCAACAAGGCGATCTCCCAGGTGTGCGGTTATCTGATTCTGGAAAACGGCATTTATATCTTCGGCCTGCTGCTCATCAAGTCGATGCCGCTGCTGGTGGAAGCCGGCGTGCTGCTCGATGTAACCGTCGGCGTGTTCATCATCGGCATCATCGTGGACCGCATTCAGCGCGCCTTCGATTCCCTCGACACCCGCAAACTCACTGCGCTACGAGAATGAAATCCCTACTGCTCATCATCGTCCCCGCGGTATTCGCATTGGCTGCGGCTTTGTGGCCTGACAACCACAGGCGTCCGCTGCTGCTGCCTGTCGCCGCAGTCATCCACACGCTGCTCACCTTGTGGATGTTTTTCGATCCGCCGGTGCTCGCGCCGGATTCATGGTTGGGTTTTGATCCACTGGCTCGCGCGGTGTTGCCGGCGGTTTCCCTGTTGTTTCTGGTCTGCGCGTTCTACGGCGTTTCCTATCTGCGGGTGCGCGGGGAAAGGAACAACCGGGTGTTTGTAGCGGCACTGCTAGCGGTGCTGGCGTTGCTCAGCGCGGGCCATCAGGCGCGGCATATCGGCCTGTTGTGGATCTTCACCGAAGGCGTGACGCTCGCCGCCGTGCCACTGCTGCATTTCAACGGCACTCCGCGCGCGTTCGAGGCGACTTGGAAATACCTGCTCGTCGGCGGCACCGGCATCGCGCTTTCATTGTTAGGTTCGTTTTGTCTCGGCTATGCCTCGCTCCACGGTGGCGGCCAGGGCGACCTGACGTTTGTCGCCCTGATGCAACAGGGCGAGGAGTTGTCGCGGCCATGGGTGCTCATCGGTTGGCTGCTTCTGCTAGTCGGCTACGGCACCAAGATGGGCCTTGCGCCGATGCATACGTGGAAACCGGAAGTCTATGGCGAATCCCCCGGCATTGTCGGGGCGATTATGGCGGGCGGCGTCACTTCCGTCGCATTCACCGCCATCCTGCGCGTGCGCTCGGTGATCGGCGCGGCAGGCGAAGGAGCCATCGCCGATCAGACACTGATGGCTATCGGATTGTTTTCGATGCTGGTGGCCGCCTTGTTCTTGTTAGGGACTCGCGATTTCAAACGCATGCTCGCCTATTCCAGTGTCGAACACATGGGTATCCTCATCTTTGCTGCCTCGCTCGGAAAGGTCGGGATGTTTGCCGCCTTGTTCCATGTCTGGAGCAACGGACTGACCAAAAGCGCCCTGTTTTTGAGTGCGGCCAACATCCGCCGGGCGGCGGGTTCCTCCTCGATGGATGACGTGCGCGGGATGGCCGCCATCACGCCGCGCTCTGCGGCGATCTTTGTCGCGGGGCTGTTTGCGGTGACCGCCTGCCCGCCTTTCGGACCGTTTTTCAGCGAGTTGAAGGTGGTGCGAGCCGCGCTCGAAACCGGCCATGGCGGTGGCGTGGCGATGTTTCTCGGCTGCCTGCTGTTGGCCTTCTTCGGGCTGACCCGCGTGGTGTTCGGGATTGTGGACGGCCGACCGCGCCCTGCGGCCGTAGCTTCCGGAAAACGCTTTGTGGAAACCGCAGGCGTGATCCTGCCACCGCTCATCCTTCTCGCATTATCCCTGTGGCTCGGCCTGTTTTCGCCGACAATCCTGCACGATGCCTGGTCCGCCGCAGTTGCCCAACTTTTCCCTGAAATTCCATGAGCGCCACCACTCCATTTGCCCTGATCGCCAATGCCACCAGCCTTCCCTGGGCCGCGCTGCCCGTATGGCCCGCCGACGAATTTGTCACCGCGACCGCTGCGGAATTGCAACGCGGCGCACGCCTTTGTTCCTGGTTCGCCGTGCCCGAGGGCGAGGCGGTGGTTCTCGTTGCTGTGATCGCATTCGATGCGGACAACACTCTGGCTGTGGGACGCAGTCTGCCTTTCGGAAGATCTTACCCTTCACTCACCGCCACCCATCCGCAGGCGCATTTGTTCGAACGCGAAGTCTGGGAGAACCACGGCATTACTCCCGAAGGCCATCCGTGGTTGAAGCCCGTGCGGCGTGCGAATCGCAACGCACCCGCAAACGGTGAATTCTTTCATGTGGATGGACCGGAAATTCATGAAGTCGCGGTGGGTCCGGTGCATGCGGGCATCATCGAGCCCGGCCACTTCCGCTTTCAATGCGCGGGTGAGGAGGTGCTGCATCTGGAAATCGCGCTGGGTTATCAACACCGTGGAATTGAGGAGGTGCTGGAAAATGGCCCGCACCGCTCGACTTTGGTCCAGATGGAAACCATCGCCGGTGATGCTTCGATCGCCCACGGGACAGCTTACGCATCGGTGATGGAAGCTCTGGCGGACATGGAAGCTCCCCTTCAGGCCCAGTGGCTGCGGGGCATTGCTTTGGAACTCGAACGCCTCGCCAATCACACCGGCGACATCGGCGCACTGGCGGGCGACGTTGCATTCCTCCCCACGCAGTCCGCCTGCGGAAAGATTCGCGGCGATTTTCTAAACCTAACAGCCATGATCTGCGGCAACCGTTTTGGCCGCACCTTGGTTCGGCCAGGCGGCGTCCGCCACGGTCTGGACCCGGAACGCGCCGCACAGCTTGCCGAGCGACTCAGTCAGGCACTGGCCGAAACCGCGCAAGCGGCGGCATGGTTCTGGGATTCGTCTTCCGTCAGGTCGCGGTTTGACAACGTAGGCGTCGTCACCCTGAAGCAGGCGGCGGAAATCGGACTGGTTGGTCCGGCCGCCCGTGCCTGCGGCTTGGTGCGTGACGTCCGTTACGATCACCCGGCCGGCTGGCATCGCTTCACTCAGGCTCCTGTCGCAGTCTGGCCCGGAGGAGACGTCTCCGCCCGCGCACGGATCCGCACCTTGGAAATCCAGCGCTCCGGTGAGCTACTGCTCGAACAACTCGCCAATCCACCCGACTTCGGCCTGTTCGCTCCCATCGCCCCGCCCGCACCCGATGCCATCGCCGTCACACTCGTCGAGAGCTGGCGAGGCGAAGTTTGCCATGTCGCCGTGACCGGCAGGCGTGGTCACTTCCGGAAATACAAGATCACCGATCCTTCCTTCCACAACTGGAGCGGCCTGGCCCTCTCGCTGCGTGGCACCGCCATCTCCGATTTTCCCATCTGCAACAAGAGCTTCAACCTCTCCTACTGCGGCCACGATCTCTAACATAACACCGCCATGTTCATCCACGATACCATTCTTCACCGGTTGAAAACCGGCTGCCAGACCATGGCCTATCCGGATGGCCCGCCGCCACCGCTGCCCGACCGCCATGGTGGCGCGCTCAAAGTCGATGCCGCCAAGTGCGCCGACGGCTGCCGTGACTGTGTTCCCGTCTGCCCCACCGAAGCCATCACCCGCGCACCGGGTAAACCGGTTTCCCTCGATCTCGGGCGCTGCGTTTTCTGCGCCGCCTGCGTGGAAATCTGCCCGCAACATGCGATCACCCAGACCGGTGATCATCGCATGGCCGTTAGCAATCGCGACGATCTCTTGTTGGGCGATCCTGGCAAGGAACAAATCCGCCTCGCCGCCTCGCTGGATGAAAAACTACGCAAGCTCTTCGGTCGTTCGTTGCGGCTGCGCCAGGTCAGTGCCGGTGGCTGCAACGCCTGTGAGGCCGACACCAACGTGCTCGGCACCATCGGCTGGGACCTCGGTCGTTTTGGCATCCAGTTCGTCGCTTCACCGCGCCACGCCGACGGGCTGCTCATCACCGGCCCGGTGACGAAAGCCATGGAACTCGCCCTGAAAAAAACCTACGACGCCCTGCCCGATCCAAAGATCGTCATCGCCGTCGGTGCCTGTGCCATTGCGGGTGGCCCGTTCGTCGGCAATCCCCAAGTCAACAACGGCGCGGAATCCATACTACCGGTCGATCTCTTCATCCCCGGTTGCCCGCCGCACCCGCTGACGATTCTCGACGGCTTGTTGCGATTGCTGGATCGCTTGCCGGAACAGCGCAAGCAGGCTGCTGCGGCTCCGGTCGGCGTTGATGTTCCCTCGTCGTTTCCACAGGCCGCCCACCTGAATCCACACTTGCCTCCCGCATGAGTTCCAGGAAATCCCGCCACCTCACCGGCAACACCTTCTTTGCCTGGGATGGCGACGTGCTGGTGGTCAACATTCTCGGCAAACCCAGCGCCAGCAAAGACGCCATTGGCAAGCCCCACGGCAAGCAGCTCAAGGTCAGCGTCACCGCCACCCCGGTGGCAGGCCGCGCCACCGACCACATGGTTCGCTTTCTGGCCCCACACTTTGGCGTCAGCACGTCTGACATCGAAGTGGTGTTCGGCCGCATGAACGTCAACAAACAGCTCCGCATCAAAGCCCCGAAGAAGCTCCCCGCCGTGTTCGAAAAACTCGGAAACCAACCCTCGCTGTTTCCCGCCGACGATTGAAAAAAAAATCACCTCTACCAACCAACCCGCGTTCTTTGTAGCAGGGGATCAACATGATTCTCGCCGTGAGATCGGCAGATCACGCCGCCGTCAACGAATACACGAAATCACTCACCGCACGGCGGAACGCTTCGTTTTCGACAAACTGTTTGTAAACTTGGGTGTCGTCCTTGAGCAGGGTGAGCATGACTTTAGCGAGTGCCTTGTCGTGTTCGATGCGGGCGGCACCGGGGGTGTTTTCGCGGGCATTGCGGAATGCTTGGTCGGCGGCGACCAGTGGGGCGATTTCCTCTTTGATGCGGGTGAAAATCCGGTCGGCATCGGTGAAGAGCGTGCCTAACTGCTCGTTGAAGGCTTTCAGAATGTTGCTGAGGCGGTCGAGATCGGGTTCTGGTTTGCGGCCACCACCTCCAACGCTGAACGGATCGATCTCCGCATCCTCGTCGGAGACCGCGATCTTCATCGCCTGCTTTTTCTCGGCGCGGTAGCTGTCCATGTCCACCGCTTCGAGTATGGACTTCGATAGGTCCTCCTCCTTGGGAGCGGGTAGTTTCGGGATTAGGAGGTTGAGGAAAATCGACAGCTTTTCCCAGCTCTTGTTGCCGTAGGGCAGGATGGAACCAAGAAAATCGTAGGTGCGGGTGAAGGCCTTCGCTTTACCTTTGAAGGCGACCTGGCCGTCCTCGTCCAAATGCGTTTTGTATCGCGCGACGCAAGTATCCAGCACGGGGTCGAGCTTGTCGCGTGCCGCGCCAGCAAGGAACAATTCCACGATCCCATCGACCTGCTCATCGGAATACACGTCCGCATCATCGAGAGCGAGTTTGAGGTCGTGAAGTTTGTTGGGATCGGTTTCCTCGCTGAGCAGCGTGGTGCGGTAGTAGTCGGCAAATGCCTGTGTGATGGCCTCTGAGTTGTTATGAAAATCGAGCACGAAGACATCGCGCTTGTCCGGGTGGGCGCGGTTGAGTCGGGACAGGGTTTGCACCGCCTTGATGCCGGAAAGAACCTTGTCCACATACATGGTGTGGAGAAGCGGCTCGTCGTAGCCGGTCTGGAACTTGTCCGCACAAATCAGGAAGCGGTAGGGATCTTCTTGAAACTTGTCGGCGATGTCTCCGGATGGGAAGCCATTCAATGATGCCTCGCTGACCTTCTCGCCCTTGAAATCCGGCTCGCCCGAGAATGCCACGATGGCACGCCACGGACTCTTGCGCTCTTCCAGGTAAGTTTTGAACGCATGGAAATACTGGATGGCGAGGTCGATGCCATTACAGACGATCATGGCGCGGGCCTTGCCGCCAATTTTGCCGGGGGCGATGACGTGGTCGTGGAAGTGGTCCACCATAATCTCCGCCTTGAGCCGGATGGCGTGGTCGTGGCTTTCGACGTAGCGCCGCAGTTTCTTGCGTGCCCTTTTTTTATCGAACTCCGGGTCATCCTCAGTAGTGTTCGGCATGCTCGCTGCTTGTTGAAACGAATTTCTGAATGTGACAAAACCGTCACTTGTACTGTTAGTTGATTTCTGGTTTCCTTCGCTCGTGGGCCGCGCCAAGGACAAGATC
>Ga0100401_1000416_pt1 | contig 34823 bp, 28 predicted proteins | sample CryGeymeta201525_FD_80421 | JGI IMG/M metagenome (GOLD analysis project Ga0100401, IMG submission 80421) | Groundwater microbial communities from Crystal Geyser aquifers in Utah, USA - Crystal Geyser metaG 2015-25 | ecosystem: Environmental > Aquatic > Deep subsurface > Groundwater | place: USA... | reverse complement strand
GCATACATCACCGCCGCAAGGGTTTCACCGAACGCCAGTGCCGCCGCCATCGACAGCGCCGCCACGATGTCCAGCCCCACCTCGCCCCGCCCGACACTGCGCAGGATTTCGACCAGCAGCGCAGCCAGCGCGGGAACCACCCCGACGCTCCAGGCGATACCGGCCCACTCGGGCTTGCCGGCCACATACAGGCCAAGCCCGGCAATCAGCCCCGCCACTGCCAGAACAAGGATACTTGTCTTCAAGCGGTCGGTGCCGGTGTTTTCCATGTCTTTTATCCTCTGACGGCGCAGCCGGTCACGCACGCCGCCTGTTCCGAGAAAAGCCGCCCGGCTGTCACTGCCGTCACGCCGCCGTCATCTTCGCGCAACAGGATCAGCGCGTCGAGTCTGCGTTTCTCTGCAAGGGCGGCCCCCCTCGCGGGGCCCAGCACCATCAGCGCTGTCGCCCAGGCGTCAGCCTCGGCACAGGTTGGCGCAACGATGGTGACCGAGGCGGGCGCGCCGACCAGGGGCGCACCGCGCCTTGGGTCCATGGTGTGCGACAGGCGGCGGCCCTGCACCTCGACCCAATGTCGGTAATCACCCGACGTCGCCACGGCGGCATCCTGAAGCGCGAGCACGGAGTGCGGCGCGCGCCGCTCGGGGTCCGGGGCCTCGACCGCGATGGTCCAGGCTTGCCCGTCCGGTCGCAGGCCACGCGCGCGCATCTCGCCGTCGATGCCGACCAGGCCCGCCATGATCCCGTGATCGGCCAGCGTCTCGGCCAGCCTGTCAACGCCATAGCCCTTGGCGATGCCGTTCAGATCCAGCGCAATCGGCGCGGCCTTGCGGACCCGGCCCGCGGCCAGTTCAACCACCTCGAATGCAGGTCGGCGGTCAGCGCTCATCGCGCCGCGTATACGGTCGGGCGCCGCAGTCTCGGGGCCGAAGCCCCAGGCCGTCACCGCATCGCCCATACCGATGTCAAAGGCCCCGCCCGAGGCGCACCCGATCTCAAGGCCAAGGCGCAGAACTGCGCCCAGCCGGTCCGGCACCGCCACCCACTTTCCTGCGGGTGCTGCGTTGAGGCGCATCAGATCGCTGTCGGGCATCCAGGTCGACATCTGCGTATCCACCTCGTCAACGGCGGCTTGCAGCGCCGCGCGGACCGGTGCCGGGTCAAATTCCGGCGGCGCAAAGAACAGCGCCGACCAGCGCGTGCCCATGGTGGCCCCGTTCAGCGCGTGGCGCGACTGTTCAGTAGACATCTTCGACATACCGCCCCTCGAGTTTCAGGGCTGCCGGCGTCAGCCCGGCGGGGGCAAGGACTTCGGCCAGCACATCGGCCACACCGGCGGCCATATCGCGCCCGCCGCAGACCATCACGCGCGCCCCGTTGCGGATCAGCCGTGACACTTCGGCGCCGTCACCGCGCAGTGCGTCCTGCACATAGTTGGGCCGCGCCCCGCGCGAGACGGCGGTTACAACGCGGGCCAAATGCCCCTTGGCCTGCCAATCCGGCATCTCTGCGCCATACAGGAAATCGCTGTCGGGGTGGCGCATTCCGAAGAACAGGTGGATCGGTCGTCGCCGGGTATTGCCGCGCACAAAGCCGACCAGCGGCCCGATGCCGGTCCCCGCACCAATGAGGATCAGCGGCGTGCGGCCCCGGCCCGGGTGGAAATCTGGATTGCGCCGCAGGAAGGCGGTGATGGTGGCACCTGGCTCCAATCCGTTGAGTTGCCCGGAACACAGGCCGCCGGGATGTTTTTTCACAACAATTTCAATAAACCCGTCGCGGCGCGCCGCGGCGAGCGAATAAAAGCGCGGCACTGGCGACCCCTCGGGCAGGATGCCGATCAGGTCACCCGCAGCAAAGCGCGCAAAGCCCGCCCCGGTCAGCCGCTGCCAAAGCGTGGTGCGCGGCAGGGCAAAGCGCAGTATTGCGGTCGGTGCCTGCACCTCGGCGCCATAGTCGCGGCGCGAGACGAGGGTGAGGGTTTCGGTCGCGGGCAGGATCGGCTGATGCACCAGCTCTAGGTCAATCGCCATCGCCTGCCCCAGGGCGCGGCCCCAGCGCGCGAAATCCTGCGGCGACTGGCGATCCACAGTGTCGAGCGGGATCAGTTCGGGCCAACCCTTTGCCCCGGCCACCGCCGCGACGGCCTTTGCAAAGGCGCAATAGGCCGGGAAGCTGCGGTCGCCAAAGCCAAGCACGGCCAGCGGCACGACAGCCGCGCCGTCCACTGCCGTCAGCCGGTCGAGAAAGCCTTTGGCCGAGGCGGGCGCGTCGCCATCGCCATAGGTTGCGGCCAGCACGATGATCCGTTCGGCATGGCTGTAACGGTCGGGCGCGAAACCCGACATCGGCGCAGCGTGCACGCTCTGCCCCGCCTTGCTCAGCGCGGCGTGCAGTGTCGCGGCAAAACCCCAGGTGCTGCCACTCTCGCTGCCGACCAGCAGGATCGTCTGGGCCCGGCCCGCGGGCTGGTTGCCGCGAATACGCGGCCTGCCGCGCCGCCCGGCCAGCCAGATCAGAACGCCGGTTGCGCCCATCGCCGGGATGCCCAGCACCATCAGCCCCAGCACCAGCCCCAGTGTCGCCGCACCCTGACCGGTGTGCAGCATATAGATCGTTTCCGAAACGCGTTGCCATCCGGTCGGGTCAACCCAGTTCAGAAGCGCGCCGGTGCCCTGGTCGAGAAAGCCGGTGCCGTCGTCTGTCGTCAGCGTAAAAACGTCGGTCATGTCGTCGGGATACGGGAAATTCAGTTCGCGCAGCTCGGCCACCGGGGTGCTGGCAAGACGGTCGATCGCGGCAAGCGCCACGCCGGTCTGGCCGCTGACCTCGGCCGGAATGGAAAGGTTGGCGCCCGCATCGGGCAGCAAATCGAAGGTGGAGGCCGTCATCCACAAGGCGGTGGCGGACGACAGGACAAGGCCCAGCACCGCAAGCCGCGCAATCTCGACATGCAGTCGGCCCGGCAATGGCCCGCGCAGCCGGGCGAACCAGTGCCGCCAGCCCCCCGTCCGCCGTGCGACCAGCGCCGCGCCGGACAGCGCCAGCACCAGCATTGCGGCGGCGCCCATCGCCATGGCGATGCGGCCACCATCGCCCAGGAACAGCGAACGGTGCAGGTTGGTCAGCCAGCGCTGCGTCTGATTGGGGTCGGCCGAGCCCGCGCCAAGGCCGGTTGCGGGATCGATGACGGCCGCGCCGGGCGTGCCCTGATCAAACCAATAGGCGGTGATCCGCCCCGAGGGCGCGCGGCGAATCTGCTCAACCCCCGGATAGGCGGCCTGGATGCGCGCCGCCAGGGTGGCAACATTCAACTCCGCCTCGGCCTGTGGTGCGGCAAGCCTCTCGGCCGCCGGAAACACCGACAGAGCCGCGCCGCTGAGCGCAAGGACAGTGACGAGAGCCAGGGCCAGAAGACCCGGCCAGCGATGAAGAACGCGGATCATGGCCCTGTCTCCTTACATGTCGTAGGTGAAGCCGGCGACATAGCGACGCCCGCGCACCGGTTTGCCCGCGTTCTCCGTCGTCAGCGGCACCGCGATTTCATTCGGGCTTTCGCGCATGTCCTCGACGGCGGCATCGACGTGCAGCGTATAGCCGGCATCGAACAGGGCATCAGAGAGGTCAAGCGTGATCTCCAGGCTGCGGCCTGCGCCAACGCTGGCGCCGGTGATGCCGTTGACCTGCGCCTTATCCCCGCCTGTCAACCGATACCAGTCGCTCAGGTGCTTGTAATATTTCGACTTGCCCCCGGCCATCCAGAGACTGCCCACATAGGCGCCCGAGGGATCGGTGACGTAAAGCGCCAGATAAGCGCCATCACCGCCGTAAGAGTTCAGGGTTGTCGTCATCGTGACGGGGCGCGCCATGGCGAGCCCCGGAAGGGTCAGCGCCGTGGTCAGCGCAAGCGTTGCAAGAAGCGATTTCATTGCGGGGAGTCCTTGTCTGGAAGGTATGTGGAAAAGCCTCAGTTCACCTTGACCTGCGGCGGGGTGCCATTGCCGAACAGGCCGTTTTGCGGCGGCGCGACGGTGCCGGCGGGCGCGGGATTGCCGGCCCCGGAACGACAATCGTCATCTTCTTCCGCGTCGCAATCATCATCATCTTCTTCCTCGTCATCGTCATCGTGACCACGCCGGGAAGAGTTTCGATCGTGGCGGTCTTTATCATCATCGCCATCACTCGCCAGGATCAGGGGCAGCGTCTGCGCCGCGTCATCGAACACCGCCGCAAAGGGAGCCGGGCCAGTGTTGGCGGGGGTGTGCATTGCGCTCCAGGCGGGCAAACCGATGGCGGCCGTCAGTGCCGTGGTCGCGACGAGAAGCGTGAGTGTCTTTCGCATGGCAGGGTCTCCTTTTCATCTGCTGGGCAATATCTGCGGGTGTGACCTGAGGCGTTCCTGACGGCGCAGCGATTCCTGCTTCAGCTTGCCGTCAGGAAAAAGCCCCGCCGGAAGGGCGGGGCAAGGTGGGCCGCACGGATGTTCGGCCTTGGGGATTTCGATCAGCCCGGGTCAGGCAATATCGCCGGGGCCGGGCGCGCGTTTGTCGCCGGTCACCATGGCGCGGGCGAGGTTTTCGTGATGTCGGAAGGAGGCCAGAACGACGCCCCCCACATGCAGCACCACCAGAAACAGCATCAGGTTGGCAAAAACCCCGTGCAGATCCTCGATCACTTCGCTGCCGCCTCTTTCGCCGCCATTGTCCGCCCAGGCGGGCGCCACGATCTGCGGCAGTCCGGGCAGCAGCGCCAAGCGCGCGGGCTCGATTGAAAGCCAGCCGGTCAGCGCGGTGCCCGACAATGTCAGCAGCAGCGCCAGGATCATCGCGGCACCCACCGGGTTGTGCCCGAGATAGCGCCGTTCGTTGCCGCGCTTCATGTCCCCGAGATAAGACAGCGTGGCGGCGGGGCCCTTCAGAAATTGGCTGAAACGGGCATAGTGGCTGCCGACCAGGCCCCAGACCAGGCGGAAGGCGACAAGACCGGCCACGACATAACCGGCGATCTGGTGGACTGTGGACAGATCCTCGGCGCTCAGCCAAACCACAGCAAAGACCGCGACGAGGCCCCAGTGGAACAACCGCACCAGGGGATCCCAGATGCGCACCGTGCCGGGGACTGTGCGTGATGCGTCATCTGTGGCGGCATCAGTCATTTTTGTCTTCTTCGCTTTCATCGCTCCGATCCTTTTTGCGGCGGTCTTCGTCGTATTCATCTTCATATTCGATCTCGATGACATCCAGTGTGGCGGGATGAACCGTCACTTCGATTTGGCGACCCTCGGCATCACGACCGTCTATTTCATAGCAACCATCGTCGATCTTGATCCGGCGCACCGACCAGCCGTTCGTTTCGGCCAAACTTGCGACGGCATGGCGCGGTTGCCAATCCGCCATGGGAACGAAGCAATCGTCATCGGCCAGGGCCACCCCCGCCGGGAAAACCGCGAGAAAGCCAAGAATTGTCAAACTATTCTTCATGGGCCAAACTCCTCGTTGTGACCTGCCTTGACATCTTCATGCGCCGCAAACCTTACGGGAGCCTGAAGCGAGGACCACCCCGGCGTCAGCTTTCCGTCAGGCGGGGCGGTCAGGACAGGTCATCTGACAAGGAACGGAAGCTGCCATGCGCATTTTGCTGATCGAAGACGATACCGTCCTGGGGGCCGCCGTGCGCGACCAGATCGCGGGCGACGGTCATTCGCCGGACTGGGTAACCCGGCTGGATGCCGCCGCAGATGCCATGGCCGGTGCGGCCTATGATCTGGTGCTGCTTGACCTGATGCTGCCCGATGGCCGTGGCATCGGTTTTCTCAAGGCACTGCGCACAGCGGGCGGCGTGACGCCCGTCATCATTCTGACCGCGCTCGACCAGGTGTCAGACCGAATTGAGGGGCTGAACGCCGGCGCTGACGATTATCTTGTCAAACCGTTCGATCTGTCCGAACTTTCGGCGCGGATCGGATCGGTCGCGCGGCGCTATACCGGCAACCCAAACCCGATCGTCACCCATGGCCCGCTGGAAATCGACCTTGCGGCGCGCAGCATCCGGCGGGCCAACAGGCCGGTGCAGCTGACCGCGCGAGAATGGGCGCTGTTTGAGGCGTTCCTGTCCCGCCCCGGTCAGCTGTTGTCCAAGGCACAGCTGGAGGACAAGCTTTACGCCTTCGATGCCGAGGTGGAAAGCAACACCATCGAGGTTCATGTCAGTCGCCTGCGCAAGAAGCTGGGCAGCGGGATCATCGACACCGAGCGGGGCCTTGGTTATCGCCTGGGCAAGCCATGAGGTTGCCCCGCAGCTTGCAGGCACGGCTGGGGCTGTCGCTTGGTATTCTGCTGACGGTTCTGTGGATTGCTGCGGCCTCGGTCACTGCGGTGATCCTGCGCAACGAGATGGATGAGGTTTTCGATTCAGCGCTTCGGGAAACGGCCCAGCGTCTGTTGCCGCTGGCCGTTGTTGACATCGTCGGGCGCGAGGACGACGGCGTGACCCAACGTCTCGCCTCGATCCGCAACTATGAAGAGTTTTTCACCTATGTCGTGCGCGACGATCTGGGGCGCATCCTGCTGCAATCGCGTGCGGCTGACCCGGCGGTGTTTCCTGTCTATGACGGGCCGGGTTTCCGCGAGACGGCAACGCACCGGCTGTTCAACGATGACGCATTGCAGGGCACGATCCGTATTACGGTGGCCGAGCCGTTGGCGCATCGCGCCGGCGTTGCGCGCGAAATCCAGATGGGGTTGGGGTTTCCCCTGCTGATCGTGGTGCCGATTGCGCTGTTTTCGATCATTCTTGCGGTGCAGACAAGTTTTGCACCGCTGCGCCGGTTTCGGGAACGTCTTGAGGCGCGCAACGCCCGCGATCTGTCGCCCGTTCCGGCCAGCGATCTGCCGTCCGAAATCGTGCCGATGGCAGCCACCTTGAATGGCCTGCTGGATCGCCTGAACGCCGCCTTCGAGGCCGAGCGCAGTTTTGCGGCCAATGCGGCGCATGAATTGCGCACGCCGCTGGCCGGGGCCATTGCCCAGGCACAGCGGCTGCAATCGGAAACCGCCGATCCCGCCGCAATTGCCCGCGCCGCCGAGATCGAAGCGACGCTGAAACGGCTGACGCGGTTGTCGGAACGGCTGATGCAACTGGCGCGCGCGGAAGGCGGGCGGCTGCGGCTGGATCAGGCATCCGATCTGCGGACGGTTGCGCGCATGATCGCCGACGATCTGGGCCGGGGCGCCGCGCAGGGCCGGATCGTGCTGCGCCTTCCCGAAACGCCTGTCCTGTCCGATCTTGACCCCGACGCCTTCGGCATCCTGTGTCGCAACCTGATCGACAATGCGTTGCGCCATGGTGCCGCGCAGACCCCGGTCAACGTGACACTGACGGCGCGCGGTACGTTCAGCGTATCGAACGAAGGGGTGGCCTTGTCGCCCGAGACCCTTGAACGACTGACAACGCGGTTTGAACGCGCTGGGGCTGCCAGCGAAGGCAGCGGGCTGGGCCTGGCGATCGTTGCCGCGATTGCCGAACGCAGCGGCAGTGAACTGGTTCTGGTGTCGCCATGTCCGGGCCATGCGTCGGGGTTCGAGGCGCGCGTCAGGTTGCCGGTCGCGACGATGTGAGTGATGCGCCGACCATATCCCGGATTGGTTGCCAGAGGGTAAAGCGGCGTGTCGCCCTGCGATGAAATGTTCCTTTCCCGACGTGCAGACCCGTTGTAAAGTCATGGGTAATGACGCACCGTCAACGCCAACCCCGCGCGCGCCTCGGCGCATTTGCGCTTTTGCTGATCGTCGGTTTTCTGACTGTGACGGGCGGTTTCGCGCGCGCGCTCGACACGGGCCATCTTGTCACGCTCGAAATGCGGCTGGCGCCTTTTCTGGCTGCCGGTGGATCGCTTGCCGATCTGTGCGAAGATGGCGAATTGTATTGTCCGGGGTGTGCCGAATGCGCCACCTGTTGCCTGCATATGGTCGTCACCGTGCCTGCCGAGTCTGCCGTTGCCGATCTGTGCCAGCGGCTTGTCGCGGCCCGGTATGCGGCGCACAAACCGATTGCTGCGCGGTCGGTTGAACGGCTTCTTCTGCCACAGACCCGCGCGCCCCCTGTCCACGTCTGACGATCAAAATCCACACCCAATCAACCTTGCCGCGCTGGTACAGCGTTGGCACATCCAAATCGTGGAATCATCACACATGTTGAAGAAACTTGCTTTTATCGCGGCACTTGCCGTCACGGCTGCGCCCATCTGGGCCCATGAATACACCGTTGGCGACCTGGAAATCAGCCACCCCCATGCGTTTGAAACACCGCCCATGGCGATGACGGGCGGCGGTTTCATGTCCATCACCAACAGCGGCGCCGCCGCTGACCGGCTGATCGCCGTGCGCGCGGATTTTCCACGGGTCGAGCTTCACCAATCCGTCTTGACCGATGGTGTTGGCAAGATGCTGTCTTTTGAGGGAATCGATATCGCGCCGGGTGAAACGGTGCTGCTGCAACCGGGTGGGTATCATGTGATGTTCATCGGCTTGGCCGGGCGCCAATTCAAGGAAGGCGAAAAGATCGCGGCGACGCTGGTCTTTGAACAGGCGGGTGACCTTGCCGTCGAGTTTTCCGTCGAAAAGCGCCCTGTCGGCATGGGCATGGGCATGAAAATGGACCATGGCAAGATGCAGATGAACGGTATGTCGGGCAACTGACCCGGCTGCGCTGCGGGCGTTCTGTGGCGCGCGCAGCGTGTTTTTTCCCATTTCAGGATACAAATCATGTCGAAGATGCCATTTTTTATCATTGCGGGCCTGACGGTTGCATTGGCCGCAGGCGGCACCGCCTGGTGGTTGGCCCGCCCCACTGATGCCCGGTTTGCACATTGCAGCGCCTCCTCTGTCGCGGGTGCAACCATTGGCGGCCCGTTTAGCCTGATTGATGAAACTGGCGCAACCGTGACAGATGTCGAGGTTCTGACGAAACCCTCGCTGGTCTATTTCGGCTATACGTTCTGCCCCGATGTCTGTCCGACCGACAGTGCGCGCAACGCCGAGGCTCTGGATCTGTTGCAACAGCGCGGCTATGACGCGCAGGCTGTGTTCATCACGATCGACCCGGCGCGTGACACCGTCGAAAGAGTGCGGGAATTCACCGATTATTTTCACGATGACATGATCGGTCTGACCGGCAGCGCCGATCAGGTCGCGGTGGCGTCACGGGCCTACAAGACCTATTCTGCCAAACAGGAGACGGGCGACGAGTATTACCTGATGGATCATTCCACGTTCACCTATCTGGTTTTGCCTGACGCGGGGTTTGTCCAGTTTTTCCGTCGCGAGAACACCCCGCAGGAAATTGCCGACACAATGGCCTGTTTCATCGACGCAAGCTGACGTCAGGGCAGGCGGTACAGACGAACATAGGTTCCGGCCAGCCAGCCAACGGCCACCTGAGGATAGGACAGGGGCGTTGCGCGGCCGCTGACGATCAGGCCGCCGGGGTGGGCGGCGCTCCAGGCGTCAAGGGCGGCCGGGTCCACCACATCGACCGGTGCCGAGAGCCGCGCGGTAAAGCCAAACTCGCCCTGATAGCGATAGCCGTCGATCACGACGCCGGCCGCGGGGGCACGCGTCAGCTCGGCGGCAAAGCGCGCTGTGTCGAAATGCTCGACCAGGGGGGCGCGCAGGGCAACCTGCACGACAAGCAGCGTGACCGGAGCAATCAGCGCCCAACCCAGCGTCGGGGCACGACGCCCGGCCAAGCCCAGCAGGGCAATGCCCGCAAAACCCAGAACCGCCGACAACACGATGCCCAGCGGCCCCATCGTGGTGACGGGCCCACCGTCGATCTCGGCCCGCCCGGTTGCCAGAAGGACGGCCCAGACAAGAACCGGCGCGATCACGACAAACCCCAGAACCGCCGGGACCAATCCGCGTCGCGGTGGCGGGGCGGCGGCCAGGGCAAGGGCGGCCGCGGGCAAGGCAGGCAGCAGATAATGCAATTGCTTGCCCGAGATCAGCGAGAACAGGCAAAGTGTTCCCAGCCCCCAGATCATCAGGAACCGCGCCCGGCGATCCTGCCACAGGCCGGGGGCCAACAGCCCCCGCAGCGCGGGCCAGCGCCAGGCCCAGGGCCACAGCAGGATCGGCAGCATAGCAACAAAAAACCAGATCGGCCGCGCGTGGTCAAAGGCGTTTACCATGCGTCCCGCGCTTTGGCGCCACAACACCTCGGCCCGGTATTCGGCCCCCCCCAGCCACAGCGCAGGCACCAGCCAGAGGGAAAGAATTGCCAGTGCAACCGCAAGCGCACCAAGCAGGCGGAGATACCAGGCGCCATGACGACCGGGCTCAGCGGCGGCGCGGCTCCAGCCAGGTCGGCTCAGCGCCAAAGGCAGCAGGTGGATCAGAATGACCGGCCCCTTTGCAAGAACCCCAAACGCCAGGGCCGCCCCCAAAAGCAGCATCGCCCTGCGGTCTGTACTGGTGTCCATCCAGACCAGCGCCAGCGCACCGGTCAGCGTTGCCGTGGCCAGCATCGTGTCGAACATCGTCAGCGAACCATAGAGCGCGAAGATCCCGGTGGTGGCAAGGATCAGCGCGGCCCGCGCCCCAAGGCCCGGACGGTCGGGAAACAGCCTGTCGCCCAGCCGCCACGTCAAGGCAACGGCCAGCAGACCAAAGACCGGGGCCACCATCCGGGCGGCCACTTCGCTGACACCGCTCAATGACCAGACAAGGTTGATCAGCCAGAACAGCAACGGCGGCTTGTGGCCGTAGATCTGGCCGTTCAGATGGGGCACGACAAAGGTTCCGTCGCGCTGCATTTCCCATGCGACGGTCAGATACCGTGTTTCGTCGACCGGCAGCACGGGCCGCAGAAGCGGCAGTGCCACAGCACCGGCCAATGCCAGGGCAAGCGCCAGAAAACCCAGCCTGCGGGCCTCAAGGTAGGTCGCCCGGGGCGTTTCGTTTGGCTGGGTCATTCGGTCATTCCTGCGGTTTTGCGCGGGCGCGGGCGCTTTTCATGGCGGGAATCGCAGGCAAGCCGCGCCCCGGCCCGTGGTGTCAGAAGGGCGGTAAAGGTCACGCCAAACAGCCCGTATCTGTCGCACCAGCGCAGCCGCAGATCAGCGTCGTCGGCTTGCATGGATCAGCCAGAGGTTTCGGGAATATATTACGACTCCAAGCATCTGGCCCAGGATGAAAACCGGATCCTTGCGATACAGCGCATAGGCCAGCAGCATCACCCCGCCACTCAGCGAAAAATACCAGAAGGCAACCGGCATCACCGAGGATTTCGCGCGCTCGGAGGCGATCCATTGCACCATGAAGCGGGCGGTGAACATCAATTGCGCGCTCAGCCCGAAGATGACCCAGGCAAGCTCGGCTGTGCTTGCCACATGCAGCACTTGCATCAGCCACGTCATGTGCGCCTTCCTGATTCCATGCGACAAGGCCGTGCAACCTCGGTTGGCCGGCATTTCTTGCGCCGCCGCAAAAGCCAGGCCACGCCCATCAGATCGACCACCCCCACGAGACCGCGCTGAAGGTTCGAGTAATGCGATTGCCCGCCCGTCCGCGACCGGTGCGTGACATCGACATGGACAATCGCCAAGCCCTCCCGCGCAAAAAGCGCGGGCAGATAGCGGTGCATGTGGTCAAAGTAGGGCAAAGCCAAAAAATCGTCGCGGCGAAAAGATTTCAGGCCGCATCCGGTGTCTTTGGTCCCATCTTTCAGCACCCAGGATCTGATCCGGTTGGCCAGAACAGAGGCCAGCCGCCGCCAAAGGGTGTCTTTCCGGGCCATGCGTTGACCGGCCACCAGCCCAAGCCGGGGCACCTGCGGGCCGGTCCATGGGGCAAGAAGTTTTGGAATTTCTGTTGGCGGGTTTTGCCCGTCGCCATCCAATGTGCAGATGATGTCGAACCTTGCCGCGCGCACACCGCTGTGAATGGCGGCCGACTGTCCGCCGGACACGTCATGCCGTAAAACCCTCAGTTGTGGCACGCGGCCCAAGGCGGCCTGTAACAGCATCGCCATGCCATCGTCTGATCCGTCGTCGATCACGATGATTTCAAACGCGCTTGTGCCGCCGACATTCCCGACGATTTCGTCGATCAGAGAAATGATATTGGTGGCCTCGTTCTTGCAAGGCACAACTATGGAAGTTTTCACTGACGCTTCCGTTCGTTTCCAGTTTCCGGGCAGAACGCTGTACGGCATCTCCAAAGATCGGCCCTGCATCGGCACGGGTGACCAGGCCAATTTTGATTTTCAACTCTGCAGGCGATGGTTCTTTGCCAGGCCATGCCCAGGTTTCCGTTTTACTGACGTTCTTTTTACGTCTCTTCCGATTTTGTGCCAATTCACCTAACGCAGCCCAGTAAGCCGTCAACGGGCTGTCTGCAATGCGGAATACAACATTGGTCAGGCAATGCCATTGCCAGAAGGGCCGTTTTGGTTGACAGGCGAAACCCTGTCGCGGCCCTCCGGCGCGCGCCGTGCGGTTTGCTGCAAATCATTCGTTTTCATCGGTGCGCCATCCTTCCCTGCACGGTGTACCGGGGGTATCATCGCGTTGTAAGTGCCAGACCGTGGATCGCAGATATGATGCAGGATCAGTTTTTCCGATTGGGCGTTGCGCTTGCGATTGGGCTGTTGGTCGGGCTGGAGCGCGGTTGGCGCGAACGCGAAGACCCCGCAGGCAGCCGCACCGCCGGGCTGCGAACCTTCGGAATTTTCGGCCTGCTTGGCGGGATTTTCGCCGTCCTTGCGGCCCAGATGGCCGCCCCGGTGGTCTTTGCCGCCGGTTTTCTCGCGGTGGCTGCGTTGTTCGGCCTGTTTCAGTTTCATGAATCCCTCCATGATGAAAACCGCAGTGTTACGGGCGTCATGGCCGGTCTTGGGGTGTTTGGACTGGGTGCATTGGCGGTCAGCGGCGATTACCGCGTGGCTGCGGCCGGGGCGGCTGCGCTGGCTGGTGTTCTGGCCAGCCGCGAGATTTTGCACGCCGCCCTGCGTCGGGTGAGCTGGATCGAGCTGCGCTCGGCGCTGGTGTTGGCGGTGATGACAACCATTGTCCTGCCCATCCTGCCAAACCGCGCCGTTGATCCCTGGGGCGGCCTGAACCCTTGGGAAATCTGGTTCTTTACCGTACTGATCGCAACGATTTCGTTCGCCGGCTATATCGCCGTGCGCGTGCTTGGTCCGACGCGTGGCTTGTTGGTCAGCGCGCTTGCGGGGGCTGTTGCATCGTCAACCGCCGTCACGGTTGCGCTGGCGCGGATGGCCAACACGGCCAGCGACGGGCAGGCGCGCCCGCTGGCCGGTGCGGCGGCGCTGGCGGCGATGGTTTCGGTTCTGCGCGTGCTGGTCGTCGTCGCGCTGTTGCGCCGCGAAGTTCTGCCTCATCTTGCCGTGCCGGCGCTTTTGGCTGCGGGCGTTCTCGGGGTGTCAGGGATCGTCATGGTTTTGCGCAGTACCGCCGCACGGCAACCGCAGGAAATGCTGCAAAACCCTTTCGAGTTGCGCGCCCTTCTGATCTTTGCTGCGCTGTTTGCCCTGGTTTCCACGGCAAGTGCGGCACTGGTGGGCCAGTTCGGCGGTTCAAGCCTTGCTGTGACATCCGCTTTGTCGGGTATGTTCGACGTTGATGTCGCGGTTCTCAGTGCGCTGCGCCTTGAGGTGGCCGTCGTCGGGGTGCCGATGATCGCAACGGCAATCCTTGTTGCGCTGGGGGCGAATGCGATCGGACGGATGACGCTGGCCGTCTTGGCCGGGCCTATGCGATTCTGGTTGCCGCTTCTCGCCTGCACAGCCACCGCTGCCGCCGTCGGCGCGATTGCCGTCGCCCTTGCGGGTTGATGGGCGCAAGCGTTTCGAGACATGTTGATTAGGCTGGCCGCGCACAACAGGGCTTGGAAAGCCTGCGGCGCGCGACCTATACCTTTGCCACATACCCAGTGATCAAGGAGTGTTCCCGTGCCGAACCCAACCGCCGCCATGCTGGTCATCGGAGATGAAATCCTGTCCGGGCGCACACGTGACGCCAACATGCACCATCTGGCGGGCGAGCTGACAAAGCACGGCATCACCCTGCGCGAGGTGCGCATCGTATCCGATGACCACGACGCGATCGTTGCCGCGCTGAACGCTCTGCGTGCGAGCCATGACCATGTGTTCACCTCGGGGGGGATCGGCCCCACCCATGACGACATCACCGCCGACAGCATCGCCGCCGCCTTTGGCGTGCCGATCGACCTGCGCGCAGATGCTGCGGCGCTGCTGGCCGCCCACTACGAACAACAGGGGTCTGAGTTCAATACCGCGCGCCAGCGCATGGCGCGTATCCCCGACGGGGCAACCCTGATCGAAAATCCGGTGTCGATCGCCCCGGGGTTCACCCTTGGCAATGTCCATGTGATGGCGGGTGTGCCTTCGGTGTTTCAGGCGATGGTGGCCAGCGTGTTGCCCACGCTGACCGGCGGTGCGCCGCTGTTGTCGCAAACCCTGCGGATTGATCGGGGTGAAGGCGATATTGCCGGGCCGCTGGGCGACCTGGCGGCCGCCTTTCCCGACCTGTCCATCGGATCTTACCCGTTCCAACGCAACGGTGCTTTCGGCAGCAACATCGTGATCCGCGGCCACGATGGCGCCCTGCTGAGCGCGGCGATGACGCAACTGTGCGCGCTGTTCCCCGAGCCTGCCACGGAATGACCCCTGCCGTGCTGTTCGCCGTGCTGGACGCCACATGGCCCGCTGCGCGCACGGTCGCCTTGCCGGCGTTCCTGATCCGCGATGGACAAGGCGGGGGGAAACGGGTGTCGGCGGCACAGGCCACAGGCGCGGTCGATGCCGCGGATCTGGCTGCCGCCGAACAGGCGATGCAGGCGTTGGGCCAGCCCCCCTTGTTCATCCTGCGCAGGGCGGATGATCCACTTGATGCGGTGTTGGCCGATCATGGCTATCGCGTGGTTGATCCTACGGTTATTCGCGGCTGTGCCGTCGAAACCCTGACCGCCCTGCCGCTGCCCCGCGTGGCCGCCTTCGCCCTGTGGGAGCCATTGCAGATCATGCGCGATATCTGGGCCGAGGCGGGCATCGGCCCGGCCCGCCTGGCCTTGATGCAGCGTGTCACCGGCCCGAAAACCGCCGTGCTGGGGCGCAGCCATGACAAACCGGCGGGCGTCGCCTTTGTCGCCCTGCACGGCGACATCGCCATGGTGCATGCGCTTGAGGTCAGGGTCGCGTCCCGTCGCCAAGGCACCGCGCGCCACATGATGATCTGCGCCGCCCGCTGGGCCGCCGGACAAGGCGCGCGGCAGATCGCCCTGGCCGTGACCGAGGCCAACACCGGGGCCAATGCGCTGTATGCTTCCCTCGCGATGCCGGTTCGTGCGAAGTATCACTATCGCATCAAGGATTGACAGCATGACCAAAGACGCACCCACCGCCCTGAACCTGCCCATGGTCGATCCGTTGCCGCCGCAGACGCAGAAATATTTCGATATTTGTGCCGAAAAGTTGGGCATGGTGCCCAATGTGCTGCGCGCCTATGCGTTTGACATCGCCAAGCTTGAGGCGTTCACCGCGATGTACAATGACCTGATGCTGGGGGAATCGAACCTCAGCCGGCTTGAGCGTGAGATGATCGCAGTGGCGGTGTCGGCGGAAAACCGCTGTTTTTACTGTCTTGTGGCGCATGGTGCCGCAGTGCGGCAGTTGTCGGGCGATCCGGTGTTCGGCGAACAGATCGTGTTGAACTGGCGTGTGGCACCTTTGCCACTCCGGCAGAGCGCAATGTTGCACTTTGCCGCAAAATTGACAGATTCCTGTCACAGCGTCGGACAAGAAGATCGACAATCGTTGCGGGATGCCGGGTTCAGTGACCGTGATATCTGGGATATCGCTTCGGTGGCTGGGTTTTTCAACATGACAAATCGGGTGGCGACGGCAACGAATATGAAACCAAATACCGAGTATCACGCTTCCTACAGATGACACTGCGCACTGTCCTTCCTGCCCTGGCCCTCGGCCTGTGCCCGCTGGCCGCCCCGGCCCTGACGCTGGATTTTCCGGCGCCTGTGACGGTGACGGCAGACGAAGTGCGTGAGGCAGACGAGGCGCGTTTTCCCATGGCGCCGTTCGACGGCACCCGCGTGGCGATGCGCAGCGTGGATGGCCAGGTGACGCGCCAGGCGTGGCGGCTGGCAGCGGCCCGGATGACAACGCTGCAAATCCTTGCCCCGTTGCGCGCACAGTTGCAGGCCGATGGGTTCAAGGTGCTGTTCGAATGTCAGGATGATGTCTGCGGCGGCTATGATTTCCGCTTTGCCACCGATGTGCTGGGGGAACCGGCGATGCATGTCGATCTGGGCGATTTCCGCTATTTGCTTGCTGAAAAAGAAACCGGCGTCACGGTCGCCCTGATGGTCAGCCGGTCGGCCAGTTCCGGCTTCGTACAACTGACACGGGTGGGTGGTGAACCCCCGCTGGCCGATGTGTTGGTCACCTCGAGCAAATCCGTGGGCTTTTCGACAGGTCTGCTGGATGCGGCGCCGCTGGGCGGGTTGTCGGAAACCGGGCGGGCGCCTCTGGATGATCTGGTGTTTCAGACCGGATCTTCCGACCTTGAAGGCAGGGCGTTTCCTTCCCTTGAAACCCTGGCCGGATTTCTGCACGACCACCCCGATCTGGCGGTCACTCTTGTTGGTCACACCGATTCAGCAGGCGGGCTGCCGGGCAACATCGCCCTGTCGCGTCGCCGTGCCGAGGCCGTGCGCACCGCCCTGATCCGGCTGTATGACGTGCCCGCTGCGCAGGTCAGTGCCGAAGGTGTGGGGTATCTCGCCCCACGCGCCACGAACGCCACAGAGGGCGGGCGCCACGCCAATCGCCGGGTCGAGGTCGTGTTGAACCAATAGAGCGAACCAAATGATCGGGGCGCCAACGGGCCCCGCGCCCGGCGAATGCCGGGGGTGGGGGGCTTGTCGTGGCGCGTCAGCGCCTCCGCTGGATCAAACTACCACAGGTCGGGCCCTTTGTCGGCGAAGGCATGTACCAGAAAGTCGATGAAGGCACGCACCTTGGGCTGGGTAAACCGGCCCGGCGGATAGACGGCATAGATGCCTTGGGTTTCCTGCGGCAAATCGGGAATTGCATCCTCGACCAGCCCCTTCGCCCGGGCATCGGCATAGAGGAAACTGGGCAGATAGGCGATGCCCAGCCCTGAAATCGCGGCATTCAACAACGACTGTCCGTCGTTCACCGAAAGCCACCCCGCCGTGCGCACTTGCCGCTTTTCGCCCGACGGCGCGGTCAGTTTCCACACTGCGCCGTTACTTTGGCTGGAATAATGCAACAGTTTGTGGCTGTTCAGATCGTCGATCTTCTGTGGTCGTCCGTACTGACTGAAATAGCTGGGCGCACCGATCATCCGTCTTGTCGTCTCGGTCAGCTTGCGCGCGCGCAGGGTGCTGTCTTCAAGTTCGCCAATCCGCACGGCCATGTCGAACCCTTCGGAAATCAGCTCGACATAGCGGTTGTTCAAAACCATGTTCACCGTGACGTCCGGGAATTCTGACAGGAATTCGCCCAGAATCGGTGACAGATGGTTCACCCCGAAATCCGTTGCCACCGATATGCGCAGCAACCCTGAAGGTGCGGATTGCATCGAAGTGACCAGCGAATCCGCTTCGCCTGCATCGTTCAGCACCCGGCGCGCCCGGTCGTAATAGGCAAGGCCGATCTCGGTCGGGCTGACCCGGCGCGTGGTGCGGTTCAGCAGCCGCGCCCCCAGCCGCGCTTCGAGCGAGGAAACATGCTTGCTGACGGCTGATTTCGAGATCCCCATCTTCTTGGCCGCATCGGTGAACCCGCCTTGGTCCACCACGGTGGCAAAGGCCTCCATTTCGGTCAATCTGTCCATCGTCACCCTCGTTTCCCTCGGCCGCGTCAATGCAACAAATGACAGGCAATTCAGGCAGCATTGCGGTGGGGCGGGGACAATACGGTGAATTGTGGGCCAGTGTGCCGTGGGGCGAAACGTGCAAACGGCCCCCAGGGGGGCCGCCTTGGGTTTGCGAATTGTGGCGCGGCGTCACAGATGCGCGGTTTCCGGCACCGATGTCAGAACTTTGCCATCCTTCAGGAACTGGCTGAGGTTGTCGCAGACCAGATCGCCCATGGCTTGCCGCGTCTCGTGGGTGGCGCTGGCCACATGGGGCAGAAGCGTGACATTGTGCAGCGCGAACAGCGCCTCTGGCACATGCGGTTCCTTCTCGAACACGTCCAGCCCGGCCCAGCCCAACCGCCCATCCTGCAAGGCCGCCACCATCTCGGCCTCGTCCACGACGCTGCCGCGGGCGACATTGATCAGGGTGCCTTGCGGCCCCAGCGCGTCGATCACCGCGCGATTGACCAGCTTGTTGGTCGCCGCACCGCCGGGGGTGATGACGATCAGATAATCGCTGTCCTGCGCCATTCGGGTCAGGTCATCGTAATATTCATACGCCACATCCTTTTTGGTGCGGGTGTGATAGATGATCTTGCCGTTGAACTGTTCCAGCTTCTGGGCGATCCTCTCACCGATCCGCCCAAGGCCCAGAATGGCAAATGTCTTGCCTTCCGGGCTGCGGGTCAGGGGGGTGTTGCCTTCGCTGGCCCAGCGGCCGGCGCGCACATAACCATCGTTGAACACCAGATCCCGCGCCGCCGCCAGGATCAGCAACAGCGCGGTGTTCGCCACATCGTCGTTCAGAACATTTGGCGTATGGCTGACCTTGATCCCCCGCGCGGCACAGGTGGCGGTGTCGATCGCGTCATACCCGACACCATAGCACGACACGACCTTCAGGTTGGGACAACCCGCCATGATTTCAGGCTTTACCCCGTCATGGCCATTGGTGGCGACAGCGGTGATGCTGTCGCCCTGTTTTGCCAGGAACGCCGGCAGATCGGGGATGTCCTTCACGACATGCACGTCGAATTCGGCACGGAACCTGTCCATCATGCGCGGGGTGGCGCCACCGATCAGCAGCAGTCCGGGCTTCATGCGTCTTCCTTCACGTCTTGCGCCTGCTCGCCCAGCTTTTCGATACCCAGCGCAATCTTGTCGCCCAGCTTCAGGTACACAGGTTCGGGTTTGATCCCCATGCCCACACCCGGCGGGGTTCCGGTGGAAATCACATCGCCCGGATGCAGCGTCATCAGCCCGGACAAGTGTGAAATGATCTGCGCCACGGTAAAGATCATCGTTTCGGTGGTGCCGGTCTGCATCCGCTTGCCGTTCACATCCAGCCACATCGACAGTTTCTGAGGATCGCCCACCTCGTCCCGCGTGACCAGCCAAGGGCCGGTGGGGCCGAAGGTGTCGCACGATTTGCCCTTGGTCCAGTTGCCCGACAGGTTGATCTGGAAATGCCGTTCCGACACGTCGTTGATCACGCAATAGCCGGCGACATGGTTCAGCGCGTCTGCTTCGCTGACATATTTTGCCTTTGTGCCGATCACCACGCCCAGTTCCACCTCCCAATCGGTATGGGTGGACCCGCGGGGCATGTACACATCGTCGTTCGGTCCCACCACGGCGCTGGTCGCCTTCATGAACACCACCGGGTGTTTCGGCACCGGCAGGCCCGATTCGGCGGCGTGATCGGAATAATTCAGCCCGATGCAGATGAATTTGCCGATGTTTCCCACACAGGGGCCGATTCGCGGGCTGCCCGCCACCACTTCGAGGGTGGCGGGATCAAGGGCGCGGATCTTCTCCAGCCCGGCATCTGACAGGGCTTCGCCGCTTATATCGGCCACATGGCCCGACAGGTCGCGCAACACGCCGTCAGCGTCGATCAGGCCGGGGGCCTCGGCGCCCGAGGCACCATAACGGACAAGTTTCATTGTTCTCTCCTCAGTGGTTGTCGCGCGGCATGCTTTTATGGGCGATGTCACGGTATTGGTCGGCACCCCGCAGCGTCATCCCCTTGGACAGGGGCTCGACCCGGTCGCGGAAGATTTCCTGCCACGGCGATTGGCTTTCGGGGCTGAACGGCCGCTCGGGCAGGGCGGCGCGTCGGCGCGACAGCTCGGCCTCGTCCACCAGCATGTCGGCGGTGCATTTGCGCAGATCAATGCGCAGCCGGTCACCCGTCGCCACAAGGGCCAGCCCGCCGCCCGCCGCCGCCTCGGGCGACGCGTTCAGGATGCTGGGCGACCCGGAGGTGCCCGATTGCCGCCCGTCGCCGATGCAGGGCAACGCGTGGATGTCGCGCTTCAACAGATAGGCGGGCGGGCGCATGTTCACCACCTCGGCCGCACCGGGATATCCGATCGGCCCGGCGCCGCGCATGATCAGGATGCAGTGTTCGTCGATGCCCAGACTTTCATCGTCGATGCGATGGTGAAAATCCTCGGGGCCGTCGAACACGATGGCGCGTCCCTCGAACGCTTCGGGGTCGTCGGGGTTGCTCAGATACCGGTCGCGGAACTCTTTCGAGATCACGCTGGTTTTCATGATCGCACTGTCGAACAGATTGCCCTTCAGGTTGATGAATCCGGCATCCGCCATCATCGGCTGGCCCACGGTCTTGATCACCTCGGGGTTCGCCGTCGCCAGATGGCCACAGTTTTCGGCCATGGTCTTGCCGTTCACCGTCATCGCATCGGGGTGCGGCAGCAGCCCGGCCTTCAGCAGTTCGCCCACCACCGCCGGCACACCGCCCGCCTGATGGTAATCCTCGCCCAGGTATTCCCCGGCCGGTTGCAGATTCACCAGCAACGGCACCTTGTGGCCCAACGCCTGCCAATCATCGTTGTCCAGCGGCACACCCAGGTGCCGCGCGATGGCGTTCAGATGGATCGGCGCGTTTGTCGATCCGCCGATGGCGCTGTTGATAACAATGGCGTTCTCGAACGCGGCGCGGGTCATCACCTCTGAAGGCTTCATGTCCTCATGCACCATTTCGACGATGCGCCGCCCGGTTTCATAGCTGATCTGGCCCCGCTCGCGATAGGGTGCCGGAATGGCCGCGCTGCCCGGCATTTGCATCCCCAACGCCTCGGCCAGCGAGTTCATCGTCGTCGCGGTGCCCATGGTGTTGCAATAGCCCACCGATGGCGCGGACGATGCGACCATGTCCATGAACCCGTCATTGTCGATCTCGCCCTGGGCCAACAATTCGCGGGCCTTCCACACGATTGTGCCGCTGCCGGTGCGTTCGCCCTTGAACCACCCGTTCAGCATCGGCCCCACCGACAGGGCAATGGCCGGGATGTTCACCGTGGCCGCCGCCATCAACAGGGCCGGCGTGGTCTTGTCACAGCCGATGTTCAGAACAACACCGTCGATCGGATAGCCGAACAGCGTTTCCACCAACGACAGATAGGCAAGGTTGCGGTCCAGGCTGGCGGTGGGCCGCTTGCCGGTTTCCTGAAGTGGATGCACGGGAATTTCGATCACCGTACCGCCCATGGAAATCACCCCATCGCGCACCCTTTTGGACAACTCGATGTGGTGGCGGTTGCACGGGCTCAGGTCGCTGCCGGTCTGGGCGATGCCGATGATCGGCTTGCCGCCTTGCAACTCGGCGCGGGTCAGCCCGTAGTTCAGATAGCGCTCCAGATACAGCGCGGTCATCTCGGGATTGTCCGGATTGTTGAACCACTTCTGCGACCGCAATTTGGTTTTCTTGCTCATCTCATGTCCTGACATCGGAACAGGCGTATACCCGCCCCATCTTTGGTTTAAGAAATATCCGGCCCGGAGGGTCGGTCAGCCAGACCAACCGCCGTCGATGATGTGGGGCTGACCGGTGGTAAAGCCGCTTTCATCGCTGGCCAGATATACAACCAGCGCGGCGATTTCCTCGGCTTTGGCGATACGGCCCATGGGCTGACGCGCGACGAAGGCCTTCATCGCCGCCTCATAATCGCCGGTGGCTTTCAGGCGCTCGTGCAACGAAGGCGATTCGACCGTGCCGGGGCAGATGCAGTTACAGCGGATGCCTTGGGTAATGTATTCGATAGCGACCGATTTGGTCAGCCCGATCACCGCCGCCTTGGTGGTGCCATAGACAAACCGGTTCGGCGCCCCGATGATCGACGAACAGGCCGACGACATGTTCACGATACTGCCCACGCCCCGTTCCAACATGCCGGGCAGGGCGGCCTTGATGGTTCGGAACTGCGACCGCACGTTCAGGTCGAAGGCGAAATCCCATTCGTCGTCGGTGCAGGTGACCACGGTGTTGGAATGGACGAAGCCGGCACAGTTGAACAGGATGTCCGGCTGTGCCCGCTCTACTCCTGCCTTGACCGAGGCATCGCCGCGCACGTCCAGCACAAAGGTTTCAATGTTGTCGCGTCCCTCGGCGGCCAGCGCCGCAAGCGCTTTCTCGTTCACGTCGGTGGCAAAGACATGGGCGCCCTCGTCGGCCATGGCCAGCGCCGAGGCGCGGCCTATTCCCTGGCCTGCCGCAGTGATCAGGGCGCGCTTGCCGGTCAGTCTGTTGGCCATTGGGTTTTCCTCGCATTTGGGTGGCCCGGCGTGCCTGCTTTGACATACGGGCATGATGTTATCGTTAAATCGGGGTCTGTTCCCCAACGTCCGACATACTAGTGTCCATAGAACAACGCGGGATCAAGGGCAATGTGGCCTGGCCGCCTCGGTGCCCCGCAGGATCAGACGCGCCGGTACGATTGACCCGGCCAAAGGCGGCATTGGCATTGTCATCGCGGGGGTTGCGCTTTCGGGCATCGGCCGAATCAACGCGCCAATGCCGCCCATTTGGCGGTGTGTGACATTGCCCATCCTGACGCTTCGCTGTGATCCCCACATCGAACACCGCACCACCACGAATCTGGCGACGATCACGCGGGCCGAGACGCGTGTCGATGGAAGGCCCGCCCGGTGATCCGAGCCGCGTTTGCAAAGCTGCGCGCCAGGAAAATCATGGAACAGGCCGGAACCAAACCGGTGCCTCGTGCGCTGTATCAGCAACCAAGCGGACAGCCACGAGACGTGGCATCAACGCGTTGGTTTGTGAAGGAATACAGTATGTTTATCAGATCCACCCTCGGTGCGGCGCTGGCCGTGACCCTGTTGTCTTCGGGTGCCTACGCTCAGTCAACCGCGTCGGCCTGGACCGACCTGAACCTGCGGGCCGGGCCCGGCCCCCAATTTGAGATCATCGATGTGATTCCGGCGGATGGCGAAGTCACCGTCGATGGCTGCCTTGAAGCGGCAAGCTGGTGCAAGGTTACCCATGCCGGGATCGACGGTTGGGCCTCTGGCGATTACCTGACCACCGTGATGAATGAGGCGCCGGTCGCCATCTACCCGAACCGCGAAGCCGTTCAGGTGGGAACCGTCGTTTATGAGGACACGGAAGCCCAGTCGACTGCCACCGGCGGTGTGGCCGGCGCGATTGCCGGTGCGTTGATCGCCGGTCCGGTCGGTGCGATTGTCGGAGGCATCCTCGGTGTTGGTGCCGGTGCCGCCGCCGATCCGGGACCGACCGTCACGACCTATGTGAAGGAAAACCCGCGTGACGTGATCTATCTGGACGGTGAAGTCGTCGTCGGGGCCGGAGTGCCGGAAACCGTGACACTGGCCGAGGTGCCCGACAGCACCTATTCTTATGCCTATATCAACGGCGTGCCGGTCATCATCGAGCGTGAAGACCGCCGCATCGTGCAAATCATCCGGTAACTTCCGCGTTGCGACATGAGGGGCGGCCCACGGGTGTCAGGCCCCTCGAAAGTTCTGTCGACTGCCGTCGCAACTGTTTTTGTCGACCGGACGCATCACCGAAAAACGGGCCTTCGCAGCACTCTGCGAGGGCCCTTTGCATGTGCATCGTCGTGGGCCTGGTGGCGGCGTAGCTGCATCAGCGGGCCGGAATGTTCCGGCAGGCCCTGCATCGCGGTGACAGTGCCATTTCCAAGCTGCACCATTTCAATCCCAGCGCCACACCCGCCACTGCGCTGCACTGTTTTGATGCCCCCACCGCATCCGCCTGCGGGCTTTCGCGACTTTGCGCTCAGTCTCGCAGCCAGATGGTCAGCCTTCGCTCGGGGGCGCGGCCCGCGGCGGGGAATGGCACTGTCAGACGCGCATTCGCGACGGGCAGAGATACCCTATCCAGCTCGGCGCGGGCAACACCATGGCCGCTTTGACCGGGGTTGAGGATCGTGACCAGAAGGCGCGACGCCTCCAGGTTCAGCGTTGCCTCGACCTGTGGCCAATGCTTGGGAAAGCAGGGATCGAAGATCAACTGCGGTCCGGCCCGCGTCAGGCCCAGCAGGCCCTCGATTCCGGCGCGGTACATCCAGCCGGCCGATCCGGTGTACCAGGTCCAGCCGCCGCGCCCTTCGTGCGGGGCGGTTGAATAGACATCGGCGGCCACGACATAGGGTTCCACCTTGTATCGCGCTGCCGCCTGCGGGGTCAGCGCATGGTTGATGGGGTTCAGCAGGGCAAACAGCGCCCCCGCCGCATCGCCGTTACCCGATTGACACTGTGCCAGGATCGCCCACATCGCCGCATGGCTGTATTGCCCGCCATTCTCGCGCAGGCCGGGCGGGTAACCCTTGATATAACCGGGGTCTTGCGGGGCCGAGTCAAACGGCGGGGTGAACAGCAGGGCAAGGCCGGGGTCCGGGCGGACCAGATGCCGGGTCAACGATTGCATGGCCTCTGCCGCGCGGGCCGGATCGGCCGCCCCGGACAGAACCGCCCAGGATTGCGCGATGCTGTCGATGCGACATTCCGGCGATGTGGCCGAGCCCAGCAGCGCGCCATCGTCATAGGTGCCGCGCCGATACCATGCGCCATCCCAGCCGTCCCGCTCGATCGCCCGCGTCACCGATGCGGCATGGCGGCGCCAGTTTCCCGCGCGGGCCGGATCGCGGGTATCGGCATGGGGCGCCATCGCGCCGATGGTGGCGATCAGCAGCCAGCCCAGCCACACCGAGGTGCCCTGCCCCTGTTCGCCCACCCGGTTCATGCCGTCGTTCCAGTCACCGGTGCCAATCAACGGCATTCCGTTGGCCCCGGTCAGGGCAATCGCCTGATCCAGACCGCGCGCGCAATGTTCAAACAGGCTGGCCGACAGGGGCGAAACCGTCGGCAGAAAGAAATCGTCATGCACACCGGGCAAAAGCTCGGGCCCATCGAGAAACGGCACAGGTTCGTCCAGCACGCCCGCATCGCCCGATACGGCGACATAATGTGCAACGGCATGGCCCAGCCACACCCGGTCATCCGAGATCCGCGTGCGCACACCTTGCCCGGAATGGGGCAGCCACCAATGCTGAACATCGCCTTCGGGAAATTGTCGCGCCGCCGCACGCAACAGGTGCGCGCGGGTCATCTCGGGGCGCAGGGCGGCCAGTGTCATGCCGTCCTGCAACTGGTCGCGAAAGCCATAGGCGCCACTGGCCTGATAAAACCCGGCGCGCGCCCAGATGCGGCAGGCCAATGTCTGATACAGCAGCCATCCGTTCAGCAGGATGTCCGTCGCCCGATCCGGGGTGCGCACCTGCACCGATCCCAGAAAATCAACCCAATACCGCTTCACGCTGGCCAGCGTGGCGGCAGGATCGGCCGCGCGGTGACGCAGGATCAGCCCGCGCGCCGCCTCATCCGAGGCGGCCTGGCCAAGCAGCAGCACCAGATCCACCGTTTCGCCCGGAGCGAGGGCCAGACGCCGCTGCATCGCCGAACACGGGTCAAGCGCGGCGCCGGTCCGCCCCGACAGCGGCGCGGCCCCGATGCCGGCCGGTGCGGCAAGGGTGCCGCCGAATCCCAGAACCTCGGCCCGGTCAGCGCTGTGGCTTATGATGCCCGCGCCCAGATCGGCAAAGGCGACACGCCCGGGAAAGGCGGTGGAATAGGGATTGTGGGCCAGCATCGCGCCGGTTTCACCGTCGATCCGGGTGATGACATGGCGCGCGGTGGCACTGCGCGATGGCCCAAGCACCCATTCGGCATAGGCCGTCACCGACAGATGCCGCACCCGCCCCGAGACATTGCGCAAGGTCAGACGGGTGATGCGAACAGGGTCATCCATCGGTACGAATTGCACCATCTCGGCCTCGATACCGTTGGCGGCATGTTCAAACCCGCTGTAGCCAAACCCATGGCGCGCGACATAGACGCCGGCATCGCGGATCGGCAGCGCGGTGGGTGTCCAGGTGTGGCCGCTGTCAAGGTCGTGCAGCCAGATCGCCTCGCCCGCCGGATCGCAGACCGGATCGTTGGACCACGGGGTCAACTGATTTTCACGGCTGTTCTCGGCCCAGGTATGGCCACTGCCCAGAGCCGACACCTGAAATCCGAAACCGGGGTTGGCAATCACATTGATCCAGGGCGCGGGCGTGGTTGCCCCATCGCGCAGCACGGTCACATATTCGCGGCCATCCTCGGCAAAGCCTCCGCTGCCGTTGAAAAATTCAAGCGTTGTCGTGTCAACTGTCTTTGCCGGTGTTTGTGACACCGGATATGGCTTTGGCGCGATGCGTGTCGGCGCTGCGGCCTGTACCAGCGCGTTGATCTGCGGGCCGATACCACCGCGCCCGGCGATCAGCACGACGCCGGCCACCGCCAGAAGCAAGGCCCGTGCCTCGGGCGTCAACATATCGCTGCGCAGCAGATGCACCGTGCCTTCGGGCCGCCCCCCAAGCGCATCGGCGCGCGGGCGCGATCCGGCCGACCTGACCGCGGCCTCGATCATGTTTTGCAGGTCTTGCACATAAGATGCGGCGCGGTCGTTCAGGATCACGACATCGACGGCCAGTTGCCGCATCCGCAGATATTCATGGGCTGCCAGCACCTCTTGCAGCCGCGCGGCATCCTCTGCCTCTTCGATGCGGAACAAAACGATGGGCAGATCGCCGGAAATACCATGGCGCCACAGCGCCGACTGCGGCCCCGCCCCCGACGTGATCGCCCCGGAAGATGCGCGCAGGCGCGCATCGGCCCGGATCAACATGCCCCCCAGACGCTGAAAATCGACGGCGGCGGCCCGGGTCACACCCAGATGCCGCAGTTCCACCTGCGCCTGTGTCCAGGACAGCGTAACAGCCCGGCCAAAGGCCGAAGTATCGCGGTGCCGATCCACCAGATCGAGCAGCGTGTCGGGATTGTCTGCAACCATCGTCCAGAACGTCACCCGCGCCACCCCCCCCGCAGGCACGATGACCGAGCGGCGGATCGCAAAGACCGGGTCCAGCACCGTGCCCGTGGTCTGCGACAGATCGCCCGCAGTCCTGGACGCCCGGCTCAGGTTGCTGCCTTGACCGATGAAGCGGGCGCGGTCTGTCTCGAACTGCATCGGCGCGGCTTCTTCCCCTTCGACCACGGCAATATGGGCCGCCCATATCTCGGGGTCGGTCGGCGCACGACGGCGGCGCGTGGCAATGATGACGCCAAGTTCAGGCAGGTAATCGGTGACGACGAACAGCTTGGAAAACGCCGGGTGGGCCACATCCGTGGCAAGCGGGGCCAGAACCAGTTCGGCATATGAGGTCAGGTCGATTTCGCGCGCGCGCTGCGCGGTGTTGGTCAACGTCACGCGCCGCGCCTCGGCGTCGTCTTCCGCGGAAACGACGATTTCGGTGAGGGTTGTCAGGGCCGTGCTTTTGTGGGTGAACACCGCCTCATGCTCGCTGAAGACAGCGCCATGCTGCTTTGTTTCTGCCCCCGTCGGTTGCACCGCCGCCGACCAGACCGCCCCCGACGCCCGGTCGCGCGCGATGATGAACGACCCGTGCTGCGCCGTCGTGGGATCGTCGCGCCACCGGGTCACGGCAAGACCGCGCCAGCGGCTGAACCCTGCGCCGCAGGGCGTCACCATCACACCATAGGTGCCGTTTGACAGCAGATGTGCGGTTGGCGCGTCCGTTGCCGGCGACAGGAACTGACGAACCGCGGGGGTTTGGTCCAGGTCGGGTGCCGCCAGCGTCACCTCTTCCACGCGTGGCAGCATCTGGGCCACGTCGCGTGGCACGCGTTCCTGCAACAGCAGCTCCACCGCCATGATCATCGGCTCCCCATGGAAGCGGGCGCGCAGGCGGCCGTCCTGTACCGCATTTGCGATGGCTGTGATCGTCATCCCCTGGTGATGCGCCATGAAGCTGCGCACGATGGCGCAGGATGCCCCCGCAGGCAGGCGCGCCCGGGTAAAATCCACCGCCTCATAAAACCCGAACCGCCCCTCGGCCCCGAGGGCGCGCAGGCGGACATAATTGTCCAGCGCCGCGACCGGGGCGACCATGGCGGCCAGCCCTGTCGCATAGGGGGCGACGACGCGGTTGTCGCTGAGGCCGCGTTTGAGGCCCAGACCGGGCACGCCGAAGTTCGAGTATTGATAGGTCATTTCCAGATCGCGGGCGTTGAAGGACGATTCCGAAATCCCCCAGGGAATGTCCAGCGCCGCGCCATGGCTGCGTTGGCGCTCGACGATCCGGCGGTTGGTTTCCGCCAGCATGGTGCCATCCGGGGCACGCATCACCAGTGCCGGCATCAGGTACTCAAACATGCTGCCCGACCACGAGATCAGCGCTGATCCGGCCCCCACGGGCGTTGCGGCGCGGCCCAGACGGAACCAGTGGCGGGTTTGGACATCGCCCTTGGCAATCGCAAACAGGCTGGCCAGCCGCGCCTCGGAGGCAAGCAGATCATAGCAGCTGGGGTCAAGCCTGTTGGTGGCGACCGAAAAACCGATCGACAACAGTTTCTTGTCCGGTTCCAGCAGGAATCCGAAATCCATCCCCATCGCCAGGTCGCGGGCGATCCGTTCAACCGCTTGCAGGCGTGGGGCAAGCGCCTGTGTGCGGTCTGCGGCATGACCGGACAGACAGCGATGCAGGGCCGCGATCCAGAAACCCTGTTCCGAATCGGGCGCAAAGATCGACCGGGCGCGGATGGCGGCGGCGTTGCTGAACTGCAACAGCGTGTCAAGCGACGCCTGCGCCGATGCGGCCGTTGACAATTTGCCAAGCAAATCGCCCAGCGTTCCGTCTGTCGGCGCGGGCATGTCATGCAAGGCGCGCTCGGCCAGCAGCAGCGTATCGGACAGGCCGGCGCGCCAATCGGCCTCGGCCAGCGGTGCCGTGCGCCACGCGGCGCAGGCCTGTGCCACGGCAATCAGGTGCCCGGCCAGGTTGCCGCTGTCAACTGATGAAATGTATTCAGGCTCAAGTACTTGCAGGTTTTCTGTGTCATGCCAGTTATAGAGATGCCCGCGGCACCGCGGCATCCGCAGGACCGTGGCCAGCGTCTGTTCCAGCCGGGTCACAGCGTCGGCACGGCCAATCCAGCCCAGATCATGGGCGGCCGTCGTGGCCAGCAGATACAGCCCTATGTTGGTGGGCGAGGTGCGCCGTGCGACCACTGGCTTTGGCGTTTCCTGAAAATTGTCGGGCGGCAGGTGATTGTCTGCCGCCGTTACAAAGGTTTCAAAGAAACGCCATGTACCGCGCGCAATCAGCCGCAAGCCCTGGGTTTCGGCTTCACTCGGATGCTTGGCGGTGTGCAGGCGCCGCGGCTGGCTGATGTGGTGGGCGACAACAGGGCTGGCCAGCCAGATCAGCGCGAAAGGCAGGATCAGCGGCCAGACCGCCGGGTTGATGGCCGCCGCTGCACCTGTCACCATCAGGGCCAGCGCGACACCCCAGGCCATCTGGCGGTATTGTACTGCCACGCCGGGCCGGCTGCCCTGTGCCGCCTGTGCCGCCGTCACCCATTCCAGAAGCGCCCGGCGCGACAGGCCCAGCCGCCATGCGGTGCGCAAAATGGCATCGCACATCCGCGCGGCTGTATCGGCAAGGAAGGTGATGTCGAGGCCGATCCGCCACAGCGCGGTGCGCATGTCTGCCGCGAAAGCCGTGAAATGGCTGCGCGCGGTGATCCCGGCGCGCCCCGGCATCAGGGCGAAAGGCAGAGGCAGCAGATGCGGCAGCGCCAGCATTGCGATCACCGCCAGCGTCCAGGCCAGGGCCACCGGCAAAGGCAGAAGCCATCCCACGCCAAGGGCGGCCAGCGTCAGCGGCGCGGTCAGGGACCGGCGCAGGTTGTCGATGATTTTCCAACGCCCCAGCGCCGGTATCGCGCCCCGCCCGAACAGCCACGGCAAAAGCTGCCAATCGCCGCGCACCCAACGATGCTGCCGCCGTGCGGCAACACCGTGACGGGCTGGCCAGTCTTCGATCACCTCGACATCCGACACCAGACCCGCCCGGGCCATATTGCCTTCGAACAGATCATGGCTGAGCATCGTATTTTCGGGCACCCGCCCCGCAAGGGCCGCCGCAAAGGCATCGACATTGTAAATGCCTTTGCCGGTGAATGACCCCTCGGCAAACAGATCCTGGTACACATCCGAAATCGCCGCCGCATAGGCATCAATGCCGCCATGGCTGGCGTTGATCTGCTGATAGATCGAGCCTTCTTCGCCCAGCGGCAGGGACGGCGTGACACGCGGTTGCAGAATGCCATAGCCCTCTGTCACCCGCCCGGCGGCGGCGTCAAAGCGCGGCGCGTTCAACGGATGCGCCATCTTGCCGATCAGACGGCGAACCGTATCGCGCAACAGCCGCGTGTCGGCGTCCAGCGTGATGACAAAGCGCACATCGCTCGGCACCGCGCAGGGTGCGACAAAGCTGGTATCGCGGGCACCGCGCAACAGACGGTTCAGTTCGGTCAGCTTGCCGCGCTTGCGTTCCCAGCCCATCCAGACGCCCATCGAGGGGTTCCACAGCCGACGGCGGTGCAGCACCAGAAACCGGTCGCCATCGGGTGAGGGATAGGCCGCGTTCAGCCGCGCAATCGCGTTGGTGGCGTGGGCGATCAGGTCGGCGTCCTGCGGCAGGGTTTCCGTCGCCGCATCCGTCCCGTCGGACAACAGCGCATAGTGCAGCGCGCCACCGGTGCTCGACAGATGATGCACCTCAAGCCGTTCGATACTGGCGGTCAGTTCTTCCGCCGTGTTCAGCAGAACGGGCATCGCCACCAGACAGCGCAGGTCGGGCGGAATGCCATCGGCCAGATCCAGCGCGGCAAGCCGCCGTGGTGGAACCCATCGGGTGAGCGCCAGATTGACAACGGCGCTGCCCGTCTCGAAGGCCAGCGCAAGACCGGCAAGCGCAAGCGCCAGAATGGCCCAACCCTGCGCCCCCGACAGCCACAGCGCCCCGGCAAGAACGACCGCTGCGGCAAGGCATGTGGCGGCGAGATATCCGCGCAGCCCGGTTTGTGCCGCGATGCGCCGTACCTGCACCCGAACCCCCGGACGATAGCCGATGCTGTGTTCCAGCGCGCGTCGCCCCGGCCCGATCAGCGCATGGCCGGGGTCCCGCTCGGCTGCCGTGCTGCCCGCTGCGGCCTGTGCCAGCGCGGCATCGGCCACCGCCAGTTCGGTTCGATCCGAACCGCGGGCAAGGGTTTCGATCGCCGTGCGATAAAGGTTGCGCGAGGCAAAATCCATCGCGGCGAACTGCGATTCCGCGCGCAACGTCGCATCGACCGGGCTGACCTCTTCAAAGAAATCGGGCCAGTCCATTTCCGAAATCAACCGCATACTGGTGACGATGTTGCGCATCGTCACGTTCGATGCCCCCTGCCTTTGCAGGGTACGCTGCACCACATCGTCGATGCTTGCGCCTTGCTGTGCCAGGCGGTCTTGCAGCCAGTCGTGCAAAGGCGTTTCAGCGGTGTCATATCCGCGCAGCCGCTGCGCGATCCGTGCCGCCAGAATTGTAGGGATCGGTTCACCGTCCAGCGCCTGTGTCGCATCGGCCAGGGCCCGGAACCCATGATCCGTCAAAGAGGTGCCACCGGGTGCGCCGGTCTGGCCCAGCACCCGATTCACCAGCTCATCGGCGTCCTGCCGCAGACCCTGCGCCTCGACGATCTGTTCGGCCAGCCGGCGCATGTTTTCGATCAGCACGATGCGCAGCGTGATGGCGACGGCCCACAATTCGCCGATCGTCAGTGGCTCAACCGTCTGATAAGCGCGCACGAACCGTGCCAGGACAGCGCCGTTCAACAGGCTGTCGGTGTGGGCCGCATAGGCCCAGGCGATGCTCATAACCCGCGGATAGCCAGCAAAAGGGCCAGTGGCCAGCTTGGGCAGCTGACGATAGTATCCCGGCGGCAGATCGCGGGCGATCTGTTGCAACTGACGTTCGACCATATGGAAATTGTCCAGCAACCATTCGGTCGCCGGGGAAATTGTCTGGCCGTCCCGCTGTGCCTTTGTGCAGGATCGGTACGCCTTGAGCAGAACGGCAGAGTTGTCGTTCACCCGCTTGCTCAGCGAAATGACGCGCGGGGCGTGGCGCGCGACAGGTTGGGCCCGTGCCAAAGAAATGGCATGATGTTCCAGCCGCTCGGCGCCGAACAGATCGGCGCGGATGATTGCGCCGTCCTGCCATGGGTCGGACGAGGACGACCACGGCCAGCAGACCCCGGTCGATCCACGCCGCAGGCCTCGCAGCTTGACCACCAGACGCCCGCGATCTTTGGGGATCATCGGGTCGTCAGCGCAATACCATCACTGCCCTGCGTGGCGCCGGGCATCTTGGGTGTTGGGGCCGCATCGCTTGTGCCGAAAGTGACACGCATGTCGGCACTTGCCCCAGGGGTCTGCGGGGCCGCTCTCCAATCAGTGCGGATGCGGTGGGTCATGGCGGCCCATTTGTTCTCGATCTGATCCCATTCCATCGACAGGTCCTTTCTGGACACGGCGCCGAGTTCGACGGCGCATTGCTCGTCCTTGATCAACTGCTGATGTGGCAGAGACGTTCCATTGAAAAACAGGTGGCACCCGGTTGCCGATGTGCGGTCTGGTTACGGCCGTTCAGCGTGTTGGCGGTTCGCGGATGCCGCAGGACATCATCAATTGGCTTTGGTTGGGCAATCGTGTTCACGCACCGATACAAGTGAACCGTTTCAAGACTGCGGTAGCAACCAGCCGCCTGGAAGGCCCCTCACATCAGGGGGCCAATTTTTAGTGATGATCGACTGTCTGAATTGGTCGGGCTGAGAGGATTCGAACCTCCGACCCCCTGCTCCCGAAGCAGGTGCGCTACCAGGCTGCGCTACAGCCCGACCTTGGGTGCGGGTTAGTTGGTGTTGCGCCGCTTTGCAAGCGCTATGTAGCCCGGTGGCACACGGTTTGCCCGCTCGCGCAGGATCGAACTGATCCGCGCGGGCGATCCGGTTTCGCGGGGCGATTTGTTTTCCAGCACAGGCGTGTTGCGCGACACCCCGCCAATCGTTTCCCGCAGGACGATGTACAGCCCGCTGACAATGATGATTCCGGCGCCCACAAGGGTCAGCAGATCTGGGGTTTCGTCAAAAAACAGAATACCAAAACCCGCCGCCCAAAGAATCTGTGAATACTGCATTGGTGCCACGATCGCAGCATCGCCGGCGCGATAGGCTGCGATGATGAACAGCCCGGCGATGAACCCGAACAGGGAAATAACCCCAACCAACCCCAGATGTTCAATCGGCATGGGGCGATAGACGAAGGGCAGGATACAGGCCATCACCGCGAAATTGGCCACCATCGGATACAGCATCAGAACCGCGCTGCGTTCGTCGCGCCCGATCTTGCGCACGATGACCGAGGCGGTTGCGCTGCCCACTGCGGCGGTGATCGCCGCAACATGGCCCAGCGACAGGGGCGATGTGCCCGGTCGCAGCACGACCATGACCCCGATCATCCCCACGACAATGGCTGCCCAACGGTGCAGCCCCACCTTTTCGCCCAGGATCGGGATCGACAGGACAGTGATCAGCATCGGCGCCGCGAACAGGATCGCATAGGTTTCTGCCAATGGCAGGACCGAAAACGCATAAAAGGCGGAAAATCCGGTCAGCACCGCCGCCGCCGTGCGCAACGCCGTCCACCAGGGATGCACCGGGCGCAGGTGGCCCGAGGTGGCGTCGCGCATCAACATCAGGGTGGCCAGCGGAAAACTGAACAGAACCGAGAAAAAGATGATCTGAAACGGCGTGTAGTGGCCGCCCAAAACCTTTACGACCACATCGTGACTGGCGAATATGCCAAAGGAGATCAACGCCATCAACGCGCCCTTGATGTTGGATTTGGCGGAATCGATCACAGGTGCTGCCCCTCTGTTGTCGCCGTCCGTGTTCGGCCACTTGCAACGACGGGTCAAGGGTGGCTGCGGCAGAATTGGCCGTTTGTCGCCGTGTCGCTTGCGCCGTGCCGTTTCGCCCCGCCAAGCCCCGCCAAGCCGGGCCATTGACGCGGCTGCCGTGCCGTTTCACACTTTGGCATCACACCGGAAGGCCGCCATGCACCCCGCCCCTCAAACCTTGCATGATACGATGGATCCGGCGCGCGCCGCTGCCCTTTGGGCGACGCTGGCCTTGCCGGGTGCTGCGCCGGGGCAAGGCGCACCCTTGCCGCCATTCTTTCATCAGCTTTACTTCTGGTCGCCCGAGCCGCCGGGCCAGTTGGGCCGTGACGGGCATCCGGTGCGCGGCGGGCTGGTGCCCGAAATGGGGCTGCCCCGGCGGATGTGGGCGGGCGGGCGGCTGCGGTTTCACGCGCCGCTTGTTGCCGGGATACCAGCCATCAAGGTGACCACCCTGGAACAGGCCCGGCGCAAGTCCGGGCGCAGCGGCCCGCTGGGCTTTGTCACCTTGCGCCACGATCTGCACCAGAACGGCACCCTGTGCGTCACCGAACATCAGGATCTGGTCTATCGCCCCGAGGCCGCCCCCCCCGCCGCCCCCCCCGCCGCACCGGATGACGCGGCCGTCCAGCGCGCTGTCACCTTCGACAGCACGACGCTGTTTCGTT
>Ga0100401_1000403_pt1 | contig 35331 bp, 30 predicted proteins | sample CryGeymeta201525_FD_80421 | JGI IMG/M metagenome (GOLD analysis project Ga0100401, IMG submission 80421) | Groundwater microbial communities from Crystal Geyser aquifers in Utah, USA - Crystal Geyser metaG 2015-25 | ecosystem: Environmental > Aquatic > Deep subsurface > Groundwater | place: USA... | reverse complement strand
TCACGGTGCCCGCAGGCGTGTCGGCGAGATCACCAGGGCCGGTTTCGATCAGCTGTTCCAAGATTGCCTCAACCGCAGTATCGTTTCGTTTGTCCATTCGCTCTGCTCCATGGTTGGGTTGCAACTCCATGGAATACCAGCAGGGGCTCATCGCACCCACCGCGAGCGAATTTCCAGACGTCAGGTTACAGTACCGACCGTAGGTGGGTGCGTGACGTCTGTGAACACCAGTGCTACAAGAGGCTTTCCGTGTGCTACATTTATAGCACCGGCTGCCGAAATCGTCGCGAATAGTGGCGAATGATCGCAAATCGTAGCCGCCATCGACGGAGGGCCAGCCAGTGAAACAAGGGATTCGCAGAATGACTGATGCTCCCCGTCTTTCCGTTGCACCGATGATGGACTGGACTGATCGGCATTGCCGGATGCTGCATCGCCAGATGTCGCATCGTACCTTGTTGTATACCGAAATGGTGACGGCACCGGCTTTGGTGCGGGGGGGTGCGCGTCACTTGTTGGCGTTTTCGACCGGGGAACAGCCTGTGGCGCTGCAACTGGGCGGGTCAGAGCCCGATGAATTGGCGCAGGCGGCGCGGATGGGGGCGGATGAAGGCTATGGTGAGATCAACCTGAATGTCGGCTGCCCGTCCGACCGGGTTCAGTCGGGGTGTTTCGGCGCCATCTTGATGAAAACTCCACATCTGGTCGCCGATTGCGTGTCTGCGATGATTGCGGCTGTGCCACGCACCGTCGAGGTGACGGTGAAATGTCGGATCGGTGTCGACGATCAGGTGGCCGAGGAGGCGCTGCCGCAGTTCCTGACCCTGGTGCGCACGGCGGGGGTGCGGCGGGTGCAAATCCATGCCCGCAAAGCCTGGCTTGACGGGCTGAGCCCGAAGCAGAACCGCGATGTTCCGCCGCTGGATTACCCTCTGGTGTATCGGATGAAGGCCGCCTTTCCCGACCTGCACATCAGCCTGAATGGTGGAATCGCCACCCTTGACGCCGCTGCGGCACATCTGGCGCAGAGGGTGGACGGGGTAATGATCGGGCGGGCGGCCTATCATCAGCCGTTCGATATTCTGGGCGACGCCGACCGGTGCATCTTTGCCGATGACCGCCCGACACTGGATCGGGCCGGGGTGGTGGCGGCGATGGAGCCCTACATCGCCGCGCATCTTGCTGCGGGCGGGCGTCTGCACCAGGTGACGCGGCACATGCTGGGCCTTTTCGCAGGCCAACCGGGGGCGCGGGCCTGGCGGCGAGTGCTGTCCTACGGGGCCAGCGACAGGACCGCGGGGCTGGAGGTGCTGCGCGCAGGGCTGGCGGGGGTCGCAGATGCAGAACGGAAAGAAACCTGCGAAATATTGTGACGCTCTCAATCGCGACATATTTCTGTGGCACCTGCGCGCTGTCAGGTCTCTGGTGCCACGGCCTGTGGACATTCTTCTTGATGCAAACAAGGCAGCGGCAAGGTTCCAGATTATCGCTAACGGTCAAGGTGATTGTCGCTTGATCGTCGGGGCGAACGCCGTCCAGTACCATGTGGCCCTGTGCCAGAAGGTCTCGAGACAGGCCCGCACCCTGCGCAACGAGATACGCACCTGGCCTGCCCGACCCTGGCAATGGCTTTGCTACGGAAGTGACCAGCGGAGCGTAAAAATGCCGTGTCGGGATTGCCCGAAGCAGGATGCAATTTGGATAGTCGATGTCGCACTCGAACGTGGCGGCCTGTAACCTGCTGATTTTGAGATAAATGGTGGGCGACCTAGGAATCGAACCTAGCGTGCGTCTCCGCGAGGGAGTTACAGTCCCCTGCCACACCTTGCGGCCTGTCGCCCACATGAGCCGGTTGCCCGGCTTAGTGATTGGCGCAATACCGGCCCGCGATTTCAGCGTCAAGCGGGAAAATGCCCTGTCGCGGCGGTGCGGCCACTCTGGCGTTCCGGAGGTATTGCCGCTAGGGCTGGGTGCAGGATCAGGGGTGACGCGGAATGCAAAAGCCAAAGTGGGTTGTGGACAAAGAGCGTGACAAACGCGCGGCAGCGGCAGAAACGGTCTGGCTGTTCGGTATTCATGCGGTGCGCGATGCGCTGTTGAATCCGGTCCGCATCCGGCTGCGGCTGGTGGTGACGCGCAACGCGCTGGACCGTCTGGGCGAGGCTGTGCCGGCGTCGGGTCTGGAACCCGAAGTGGTGAACCCGCGCAAATTCACCGCGCCGCTGGATCCGGGATCGGTGCATCAGGGCGCCGCGCTTGAGGTCAAACCGCTGAACTGGGGAAGCATCGACGACCGCTGCATCGGCGCCGAGGGGCGGCGCCCGCTGGTGGTGGTGCTGGACCGGGTGAGCGACCCGCACAACGTCGGCGCGGTGCTGCGCAGCGCCGAGGTGTTCGGCGCCTGCGCGGTGATCGCCCCGACGCGCCATTCCGCCCCCGAAACCGGCGCGCTGGCCAAGACCGCCTCGGGCGCGCTGGAGCGTCAGCCCTATTTGCGCGTCACCAACCTGTCCGACGCGATGCAGCGGTTGCGCGCCATGGGCTATACCCTGATCGGGCTGGACGGCACCGGGGCGGTGACGTTGGACGCGGCGCTGGCACAGGTGCCGGGGCGCGCCGTTGCGCTGGTGCTGGGCGCCGAAGGGCCGGGAATGCGGGAAAAGACGATTGCCACCTGCGATGTCGTGGCGCGGATCGACGCGGCGGGGGATTTCGGATCGCTCAACGTATCGAACGCTGCGGCGGTGGCGCTGTACGCCGCGAGCCGGGGCTGATCCCGCAGGTCAATCACAAAATTGCGACCAGGCCTTTTTGCGCCCCGTTGTGGCCCCCATATCACAATCAGGACGCGGGGTCGGAACCCCCCGCACGATCCTTTACTGTCCCTCGTTCCGCACTTGCGCCCGGGCTTTGTCCGGGCGTTTTTTTGTGCCATAGAGCAGAGATGGAATATTCCGACAATCTGTTGCGCGACATTCTGGGGCGGGTGAAAACCATCGCCTGTGTCGGCATTTCGATGAACCCGGTACGGCCGAGTTACTATGTCGCGCGGTATCTCACGCTGAAGGGATATGTCGTTTATCCGGTCAATCCGGTGCACGCCGGTCAAACGCTGTTTGGTCAGACGGTGGTGGCCGATCTGGCCGCCCTGCCCGGCCCGGTTGACATGATCGACATCTTCCGCCGCCCCGAACATGTGCCCGCCCTTGTGGACGACGCTCTGGAAAACTGCCCCGGCCTGTCGGTGATCTGGATGCAGATCGGCGTTCTTCACGCACAGGCGACAGCGCGGGCCGAGGCACGCGGGCTCACCGTGATTCAGGATCGGTGCCCGAAGATCGAATATCAGCGGCTGTTCGGTGAATTGCGCAAGGGCGGGTTCAACACCGGGGTGATTTCGTCACGTTTGTGACCGTCTTGCGCAACGGGTCTGTCACGCCCTATGGTCGGCGCAAAAAGGAGGACGGAAATGCTGAAGGGGATCGACCACAGGCTGGGCCCGGATGTGTTGCACACCCTGCGCGCCATGGGGCATGGCGACATGATCGCGCTGTGCGACACCAACTTTCCGGCGGCCGCGCTGGCCCACGAAACGGTGCTGGGTCGCCCGCTGTTCATGGAAAACCTGACCGTGGCACAAGCGGTTTCGGCGGTTTTGTCCGTGCTGCCGCTGGACACCTTCGTCGATGATTTCGCCGCGCGGATGCAGGTGGTGGGCGATGCCGCCACCATACCCCCGGTGCAGGCCGAGGTGCAGGCCGAGATCGACCGCGCCGAGGGCGCACCGCGCCCCATGGTGGGGGTGGAGCGGTTTGCCTTTTACGACCTGACGCGCCGCGCCTTTGCGGTGATCCAGACCGGCGAGCGGCGGTTCTATGGCTGTGTCATGCTGCGCAAGGGCGTGATTGCCCCCGATCAGGAGAGGTAAGATGGCCCGCCCCATCGTGATTCTGGGCATGTTTGCCGCCGATGTCAGTTTCCGCGCCGAACGCCAGCCGAAACTGGGTGAAACCATACTGGGCAGCGCCTTTGCCCTTGGCCCCGGTGGCAAGGGCAGCAATCAGGCGGTGGCCGCCGCGCGCGCCGGTGGGCAGGTGCATCTCATCAGCCGTCTGGGCACCGACACCTTTGGTGACATGGCGATGGATTTGTGGGCCGAGGCCGGACTTACCCCTGCGGTGACGCGCCACGCCGACAGTTACACCGGCGCCGCCTACATCTTTTTGGAACAGGCCAGCGGCAACAACGCGATCATTGTCTGCCCCGGCGCGGCCAACGCCATGGGTGCGGATGATCTGCGCGCGCAGGCTGATCTGATAAGCGGTGCGGGGGTGTTCCTGACCCAGCTTGAAACGCCCATCGCCGCGGCGCGCGAAGGGCTGTCGATCGCCCGTGCGGCGGGGGTGACGACGATTCTCAATCCCGCACCCGCCGCCGATCTGGAGGATGACTTTCTGGCGCTCTGCGATTGGATCACCCCCAACGAAGCGGAAGCCGAGGGGCTGACCGGCATCGCCGTCACCGGCCCCGATGATGCAGCCCGCGCCGCCGCCGCGCTGATCGCGCGGGGCGTGGGCGGTGTCGTGGTCACCCTTGGCGCGCAGGGCGTTCTGCTGTGCCACGGCGATCGCCGGGTGCATATCGCAGCCACCACCCCCGGCCCGGTGGTGGAAACCACCGGCGCGGGCGATGCGTTCAACGGCGGATTTGCCGTGGCGCTTGCCAGAGGCGATAATCCCGAAACGGCGGCCCGGTTCGGCTGTGCCGTTGCTGGCATCTCGGTCACCCGCGCGGGCGCGGCGGCATCAATGCCGACCCGGGCCGAGATCGAGGCACTGCTGCTTGGCTGAGGGCTCAGCCCGGTGTCATCCGATAGAGCGCACCCTGCCCGACACTGAGAAACCAGATCGAGCCATCAGGCGCCTCGCGGATGTCACGCACCCGCGCGGTTTCATCCGATTGCAGGCGTTCCTGTTCCTGCATCGTTGCGCCGTCCAGCCGCGAGATCAGCCCGAACTTCAGCGAGCCGACCAAAAGATCGCCCTGCCATTCCGGCCAGAGCTTGCCGGAATAAAACGTCATCCCGGAAGGCGCAATCGACGGATCCCAGTAAAACGCCGGCTGCTCCATCCCCGGCTTTGCCGTTCCCTCGCCGATTTTCTGGCCGGAATAATGCCGTCCATAGGAAATCACCGGCCAGCCGTAATTCGCCCCCTTCGTGACGCGGTTCACCTCGTCACCGCCGCGCGCGCCATGTTCCACCACCCACAGTTGCCCCGCCGCGTCCAGCGCCGCGCCCTGCGGATTGCGATGGCCATAGGACCAGGTTTCAGGCAGCGCCCCCGTTCGCCCGACAAACGGATTGTCGGCAGGCACCGTTCCGTCGCGGTTCAGGCGGATCACGCTGCCGTTGTGGGTGGCCAGATTTTGGGCCTCGCCGCTTTCGCCCCTGTCGCCGATGGTCAAAAAGATGTGGCCACTGGGCGCCTCGACGATCCGCGATCCAAAATGCCGCCCCGACGGATCGGACGCCATGGCGAAGATCACCCGCGTATCCTCCAAGACGCTGCCATCCTGCGACAGCCGCCCCACGGCCAGCGCTGTGCCGCCCCCCGCCGCGCCGGGCCGGGCAAAGCTGAGAAACACCGCGCGGCTGGTGGCGAAATCGCGCGGGATCATCACGTCCAGCAACCCGCCCTGCCCCTCGTCGTAAACATCGGGCACGCCGACAACCGGCACAACCGCCCCCGCCGCCGTCAGATGCAACAGCCGCCCCGCCCGCTCGGTCACCAGAACACCGCCGCCGGGCAGAAACCCAAGGCCCCAGGGTTCGTCCAGCCCGCGCACCACCGGGCGCACATCAATCACCCCGGCACTGCTGTCCAGCGCGGCGGTTGCGGTGGGCAGACCCAGGACCAGGGCGGCGATCAGGGCGGCGCAAGCATTTCTCATATCAACCTCATGTCAATTCCGGTTTATCACAGTGCAAATAAGGGCGCGGATCGCCCTGTAAACCACCAGTGCCCTCACATTCATGCCAGGACATTGCGCGAATGCCTTTTCTTTTGCCGTTCCGCCGCCTAACCTGCGGTATGGGACAAAGATCCTGCAACAGGGAGACTTACATGAAAAAGATGCTTCTGGCGTCGGCTGTTTCGGCGATCGCCGCGACGGCGGCCTTTGCCGCGTCTCACTCGAACGAAGTGAAGATCGGCATCATCCTGGGCTTTACCGGCCCTCTTGAATCAATCACCCCCGCCATGGGCGATGGTGCCGAATTGGCGATGAAGGAAGTGACCGACAGCGGCATGTTGCTGGACGGCATGACCGTCACGCCGGTGCGCGCCGACAGCACCTGCATTGATGCAGGTGCCGCTACGGCAGCCGCAGAACGCCTGATAACAAGTGACGGTATCAAGGCGATCATGGGTGCCGATTGTTCGGGCGTGACCGGTGCGATCCTGTCGAACGTGGCAATGCCCAATGGCATCGTGATGATTTCACCCTCGGCCACCTCGCCGGGTCTGTCCACTGCCGAGGACAACGGCCTGTTCTTCCGCACCGCCCCATCAGATGCCCGTCAGGGTGTCGTGATGACCGAAATCCTGATGGAAGAAGGCATTACCGAGGTCGCGGTTTCCTATGTGAACAACGACTATGGCAAAGGTCTGGCCGATGCGTTTCAGGCCGCCTATGAGGCGGCAGGCGGCAAGGTAACGATCAACACCTCGCACGAAGATCAGAAGGCAGACTATTCCGCCGAAGTGGGTGCACTGGCCGCAGCGGGCGGTCAGCGTCTGGTCGTAGCCGGATATGTCGATGGCGGCGGGTCTGGCATCGTGCGCGCGGCGCTGGATTCGGGGGCCTTTGACAGTTTCCATTTTCCCGACGGTATGGTCGGCGCCAAGCTGGAAGAAAACTTCGGCACCGAGATTGACGGATCAAGCGGCCAGTTTCCCGGCACTGACAGCCCGGGCGCTGACAAATACGCCGAAATCGTCGCCGGTGCCTTCGATCACACCGGCGCGTTCAGCGCCGAAAGCTATGACGCCGCCGCGCTGATCATGCTGGCCATGCAGAAGGCCGGGTCGGTCGAATCGAGTGATTTCGCAGCGCATGTCCTGGACGTGGCCAACGCCCCGGGCGAACCGATCTATCCCGGTGAACTGGCCAAGGCGCTGGAACTGATCAAGGCGGGCACCGATATCGACTATGTCGGTGCAACCGCAGTCGAACTGATCGGCCCCGGTGAATCTGCAGGCAACTATCGCCAGATCACTTTTACCGACGGCAAGATCACCACGGTAAAATACCGCTGATCTGATCCGACCGTGACATCACCCGGCGCGCCCTGCGTGCGCCGGGCGTTTTTCTGTATCGCGCGGCACAGTGTGAACGGCACCAACCGGGGGACGGCATATGATCGTCGTGGAAAATCTCCACAAGCATTTTGGCGGCTTCCATGCCGTTGATGGTGCATCGCTTGAAATAAAAACGGGAACGATCACCGGGTTGGTCGGGCCAAACGGTGCGGGCAAAACAACGCTGTTCAACGTGATCGCAGGGGTTCTCAAGCCAACCTCGGGGCGTGTCACGATGGCGGGCAAAGACATCACCGGCCTGCCACCGCATGAATTGTTCCACAAAGGGTTGCTGCGCACCTTTCAGATCGCCCATGAATTCGGCTCGATGAGCGTGCGGGAAAACCTGATGATGGTGCCCCCCGCCCAGACCGGCGAAACCATCTGGAACGCGTGGTTTGCGCGCAAACGGATCGCCGGGGAAGAAGCCGCGCTGTTGCAAAAGGCGGACGAGGTTCTGGAATTCCTGACCATCGACCACCTGAAGGACGAACGCGCCGGCAACCTGTCGGGCGGGCAGAAAAAGCTGTTGGAACTGGGCCGCACGATGATGGTGGATGCCAAGATCGTGTTTCTCGATGAGGTGGGCGCAGGCGTGAACCGCACCCTTCTGAACACCGTGGGTGACGCAATTCTGCGGTTGAACCGCGAACGCGGCTATACCTTCTGCATGATCGAGCATGACATGGATTTCATCGGCCGCCTGTGCGACCCGGTGATCGTCATGGCCGAAGGCAAGGTGTTGGCCAAGGGCACCATCGACCAGATCAAAGCCAATGAACAGGTGATCGAGGCCTATCTCGGCACCGGCCTGAAGAACAAGGCAACGGCATGACAGGCAACCCCTATCAAGACGATCGCGGCAACAATGACCGCTCGATCACCAAGGACGGCCACGCAGGCAGCCGCGAGGTGGTGCTGCCCGGCAAGGCGGCCACGGGTGCGCCGCACAAGGATGGCCCGTTCCTGATCGGCGATGCGATGACCGGCGGCTATGGCAGCGGGGCCGACATTCTGCATGGCTGCACCCTTGCGGTGAACCCCGGCGAAATCGCGGTGATCGTCGGGCCAAACGGCGCCGGCAAATCCACCGCGATGAAGGCGGTGTTCGGCATGTTGAACGTGCGCAGCGGTGCGGTGCGTCTGAAGGGCGAGGACATCACCCACCTGACGCCGCAGGCGCGGGTGGCCAAAGGCATGGCCTTTGTGCCGCAGACCCACAACATATTCACCTCGATGACAGTCGAGGAAAACCTTGAAATGGGGGCCTTCCTGCGGCGCGACGACATAAAGAAGACGATTGCTCAGGTTTACGACCTGTTTCCGATTCTGGGCGACAAGCGGCGCCAGGCGGCGGGCGAATTGTCGGGCGGACAGCGGCAACAGGTGGCGGTGGGCCGCGCCCTGATGACCCAGCCGCAGGTGTTGATGCTGGATGAACCCACGGCGGGGGTCAGCCCCATTGTCATGGACGAATTGTTCGACCGCATTATCGAGGTGGCGCGCACGGGCATTTCCATCCTGATGGTCGAACAGAACGCCCGGCAGGCGCTGGAAATTGCCGATCGGGGTTATGTTCTGGTGCAGGGCGCCAATGCCTTTACCGGCACCGGGGCCGAGCTGTTGGCCGATCCCGAGGTACGCAAGAGTTTTCTGGGGGGATGATGCCATGGACGTGCTGAACGCGCTGGTCGTGCTGACCAATTTCGTGCTGATCCCCGCCACCGCCTATGGCGCGCAACTGGCGCTGGGGGCACTGGGGGTGACGCTGATTTATGGCATCCTGCGGTTTTCCAACTTTGCCCATGGCGACACGATGGCCTTTGGTGCCATGGCGACGATCCTTGTCACCTGGCTGTTCCAGTCCTGGGGCATCAGTTTCGGCGTCTTGCCCACCGCGCTTCTGGCGCTGCCCTTTGGCATAGTTGCCTGCGCGCTGCTGGTGCTGGGCACCGATCGGGTGGTCTATCGGTTCTATCGACGGCAAAAGGCGGCGCCGGTGATCCTGGTGATCGTGTCGATGGGGGTGATGTTCATGCTGAACGGCATCGTGCGGTTCATCATCGGAGTGGACGATCAGCAATTCGCCGATGGCGCCCGCTTTATCGTCACCGCACGCGAATTCCGTGACATGACCGGTCTAACCGAGGCGCTGGCCCTGCGCACGTCACAAGCGATCACCGTTGTCACCGCCTTTGTCGTGATGGCCGCGCTGTTCTGGTTTCTGAACCGCACCCGCACCGGAAAATCCATGCGGGCGTTTTCCGACAACGAAGATCTCGCGCTGTTGTCGGGCATCAACCCGGAACGCGTGGTGGCGATCACCTGGATCATCGTGGCCGGGCTGGCAACGATTGCCGGGGTTCTTTACGGGCTGGATAAATCGTTCAAACCCTTCACCTATTTCCAACTTCTGCTGCCGATCTTCGCCAGTGCCATCGTCGGCGGCCTGGGCAGCCCGGTGGGTGCCATCGCAGGCGGTTTCCTGATTGCCTATTCCGAGGTTCTGGTGACCTATGCCTTCAAGCGGGTGGTTGATTACCTCGTGCCATTCTGGTCGCCCGAAGGGTTGGTGCAACTGCTGTCCACCGATTACAAATTCGCGGTCAGCTTCACGATCCTGATTGTCGTGCTGCTGTTCAAACCCACCGGCCTGTTCAAGGGAAAATCGGTATGAGCGCATTTCGCACGCCCCTTTTGTTCGCCCTTGTCGGCGCGATGTTCCTGTTCACCGGGTTCACCGCCAGCTGGAACTCGGCCCTGGCGATTTTCAACATGGGGCTGATCAGCGCGATCATGGCCTTGGGCGTGAACATGCAATGGGGCTATGCCGGGCTGTTCAACGTCGGTGTCATGGGATTTGTGGCATTGGGCGGCCTTGGCGCCGTGATCGTCGGTATGCCGCCGGTAAACGAGGCATGGGCAGCGGGCGGTTTGCGGGTGATCGCAGGGCTGCTTCTTGCGCTGGCCACGATCGCAAGCGCGGTGATGCTGTGGAAACGCATGGCACCGGGGCGCGTTCGCGCGCTTGCCATTACGGTTTTGCTGGTCGTCGGTTTCTTCGTGTTTCGCGCGGTATTCGACGGCGGCGTTGCCGCGATCGAGGCGGTGAACCCCGCCGTTTCGGGCAATCTGGGCGGGCTGGGCCTGCCGGTGTTGATCGGTTGGCCGGTTGGCGGGCTGTTGGCGGCGGGGGTGGCCTGGGTCGTGGGCAAGACGGCACTGGGCCTGCGCAGCGATTATCTGGCCATCGCAACGCTCGGCATTGCAGAAATCATCATCGCCGTGATGAAGAACGAGGATTGGCTGGCGCGGGGCGTCAAGAATGTGGTCGGCTTGCCCCGGCCTGTGCCCTATGAGGTGGATCTGCAACAATCCCCAGCCTTTCTGGAACGGATGCAAAGCCTGGGCACCGATCCGGTGACGGCATCTTCGGTGGTGGTGAAACTGGCCTATGCCGGGCTGTTTGGGGTGGTTTTGCTGCTGCTGATCTGGCTGACGCAGAGCGCGCTGAAGTCGCCTTGGGGGCGGATGATGCGCGCGATCCGCGACAATGAGGTCGCGGCCGAGGCGATGGGCAAGGACGTGACGGGGCGGCATTTGCAGGTTTTCATCCTGGGCAGCGCGATTTGTGGTCTTGCCGGGGCGATGATGACAACGCTGGACAGTCAGCTGACACCGGGCAGCTATCAACCGTTACGTTTCACCTTCCTGGTCTGGGTGATGGTCATCGTTGGCGGCTCGGGAAACAACTGGGGTGCGGTTCTGGGCGGGTTCCTGATCTGGTTCCTGTGGGTGCAGGTTGAACCGATGGGCCTGTGGCTGATGAATGTGCTGTCTTCGGGGTTGGCGGACGGATCGCCGCTCAAGGCGCATCTGATCGAAAGTGCGGCGCATATGCGGCTGTTGACCATGGGGCTGGTGCTGTTGCTGGTGCTGCGATTTTCACCCCGAGGGCTGATCCCCGAGAAATGAGCGTGTCAATCCTGCTCTGCGCCGCCGGTGCGTCATTTCGTATGCGCGGGGCGGACAAGTTGTTGCAACAGATTGATGGCGTGGCATTGTTGCGCCGACAGGCGATGGCGGCGGCGCAGACCGGCGCGCCCGTGATCGTTGCGCTTTCGCCCGGCGCCATGGGCCGTCTGGCGGTGCTGCGCGATCTGCCTGTCGCGGTGATCGAGGTGCCGCGCGCCGCGGATGGCATGGGCGAAAGCCTGGCCTTGGGCGCAAGGGCGGCAGGGGCGGCGCAGGGCCTGATGGTGATGCTGGCCGACATGCCCGAAATCGAGACGGCAGATCTGACCGCTCTGATCGCGGCCTTTGATGCGGCTTCGGGGCGGCGGATCATCCGCGCCGGGGCGGCAGATGGCACGCCGGGCCATCCGGTGATCTTTCCCGCCGATTGTGTGCCCGCCCTCGCCGATCTGTCTGGCGACACTGGCGCGCGCGACATCCTGCGCGCCAATGCCCATCGTATCACCACCCTGCCCCGCCCGGGCCAGCGCGCCCTGATCGACCTGGACACGCCCGAGGCCTGGGCCGCCTGGCGGGCGGAAAAGACAAAGCCCGCCGATTAGGGCGGGCGGTTTCACGTTGGACGGGTGGCAGGGCAACGCCACCGCAAGGCAGCCCAGCCCCAGACACATTGGACCGGCGCGCGTGAATTTCCGCGCGCCGGTCGCTTCTTAACCGCTTGACTTATTTCAACAGAAGCTGGGCTTCGTGCTTTTTCAAGGTGCGGCGTGCAGCCGCATAATCGGCCAGCCCCTCGGCGCGCTGCAACTCGGGGAACAGCTCGAGAATCTCGGCGCGTTGTGCGTCGCCGATGCCCTTGAGAGTGTAATCGCCGGGCTGGAAGCTTTCGGTCCAGGCGCCGTCCGACAAGACCACCTGATGCTGGTCGAACATGAAGTGAATATAGGTCGTCGATGTCGCCTCGATCGACATGATCCCTGTGTTGTCCACCATGTGTTTGGCGGCCACCAGCACTTCGCGCTCTTCAAAGTACAGCGCCGCCTTGTCACTGGCCACCAGCATCCGGTGGTTCGGCGACACCAGCATATCCCGTTCAGGCAGGTTATTGCCCAAAGCGCCGGCCTTGATCAGCACGGGCTGCATGTGCGGGCTGGTGTGCAGCGTCCGCGCGTCCAGCGCCTTGTGACCGACCCAGCAGATTTCCTGAATGCCGTTGTCGCGGGTGATCACCCGGTCGCCGACCTTCAGCTCTTCCACCCGACGTTCGCCCTTGGCGGTGGCGATCAAGCTGCCGGGGGTGAAGCAAGGCACGATCTTTTCAATGTTCTTGAAGTCAATCTTGCTCACTTTTTCGTCTGCGGCGTTGAAATACACCACCGAACCGTCGATGCCGTTCCCGTCACTGTCGGTCACGGTGTCCTGCAATTCAAACCGCACCGCCCCGGCCGTGGCGGTGATGGACCCGGTCAGGTTCATCGTGTCGAAATCTACGCCGGTGGGGCCGAAACCCGCGCCGCCCTCGATCACGTCGCCGCCGTTCAGGCCATTGAACACATCGGCATCATCGCCCCCAAACAGGGTGTCTTTGCCCGCGCCGCCGGTGATGGTGTCTGCGCCATCGCCGCCTTGCACCACGTCGTCGCCGTCACCGGCGTCGATCACATCATCGCCTGCCCCGGCTTCGATGGTATCGTTGCCCGCACCGGCCACAATCGTATCATTGCCGAAGCCGCCGACGATTTCATCATCGCCGTCACCGCCGGTGATGCTGTCGTCGCCTTCGCCGCCCAGCAGGGTGTTGTTGCCGGCGCCACCATCCAGTGTGTCGTTGCCCCGACCGCCATCCAGCAGATCGTTGCCGTCGCCACCTTGCAGCAGGTCGTCGTCGGCGCCTCCTTCCAGCGTGTCGTCGCCCTGCCCGCCGATCAGAGTGTCATTGCCCGAACCGCCCACGAGGCTGTCGTTGTCAACCCCGCCGTCCAGATAATCGTTGCCGGCACCACCGATCAGAGTGTCGTTGTCATCTTCGCCATAGATCGTGTCGTTGCCCGCGCCGCCTTCGATGAAGTCGCGGTCGTTTTCGGGAACCGGGTCGGATGCGTCGGGAACTTCGCCGGCGAACCCGGGGATCGGTTCGGGGCCGAAACCGCCATAGATGATGTCGTTGCCCGCGCCACCCAAAATCGTGTCCGACCCGTGGCTGCCGATGATGCTGTCATCGCCTTCGCCACCCTCGACATAATCATCGTCGATTCCGGCGTTGATTGTGTCGTTACCGGTGCCGCCATAGATCGTGTCGCGATCATCGCCGGTATAGATCAGGTCGTCGCCCGCGCCGCCATCGACGAAATCGCGCCCGTCTTCCTGATTGGGGTCAGATTCACCGGGGGCATTTTTCGGATCATCACCCACATAGTCGGAAAACGTATCGGTTCCGGCAAGGATCGTGTCATTGCCATCACCGCCATAGATTGAATCGGCGCCCTGAATGTCGTCGATAAAATCGTTGCCGCCGCCGCCATAGACAAGGTCATCGTCGATGCCCGGGCGGATGCTGTCATCGCCGTCGCCGCCATAGATCGTATCGCGGTCGTCGCCGGTGATGATCGTGTCATTGCCCGCGCCGCCTTCGACAAAATCACGGTCGTCGTTCGGGAAGGCATCAGGTTCGATCACGCCGGGGATAACGAAGGGCGGATTGTCCAGCGCCGGGTCGTTGCCCGATACGTCGATATAATCGTTGCCTTCGCCGCCAATGGCCGTGTCCGACCCGTCGCCGCCGATCAGAGAATCGTCACCAATCCCGCCGTCCAGCGAGTCGTCGCCGGCGCCGCCATCGACGGTATCATTGCCTTCGCCCGCCAGCACGGTATCATTTCCGGCACCGGCGCGCACGCTGTCGTCGTTGGTGCCGACTTCGGGGAACAGGCTGTCGTTGTTGTCGATCCGGTCGCCCTCGGGGTCGCCGGTATAGTCGATGTCGATCAGATCGTCGCCCGGTGTGCCCTCGACGATACCGTTCAACCCGCCCGGCACCGTGGGATCACCACCGCCCAGGATGTTCTCGATCTCGGTGAAATCAACGATGGTACCGTCGTTCAGCGTTGCCGTGCCGGTCAGGCCGCCGCCTGCGCCGGGATCGGTGTTGGTATAGGTGATCTGCCCGGCAGGGTCATCGACCAGCCCGGTCAGATCCAGGGTATCGCCATTCACTTCGCCAGTTTCGCCGCCGATCACGGTGATCGTCTGGCCGGGGGCCAGTTGTGCCGGGTCGATGGTGAAATAATCATCGCCGCCGTCGCCCTGTGCGGTGTCGCCCGCGCCCACGGTCAGGATGTCATCGCCGTCGCCCCCGGCCAGAGCATTCGGGCCGTCGCCACCGGTCAGCGTATCGTTGCCCGCCGAACCGATCACGCCTTCGATCACGCTGCCGCTGTCGATGCTGTCGTTTCCGGCATCGCCGCCGGACAATTCGCGCGTGCCGAGGTTCACGTTGACGGGAGCAGGAGAGGCAGAATAGTCGATCGTGTCAAAACCTTCACCGCCAAAAAAGCTGTCAGCCCCTTCGCCGCCGATGAATACGTCGTCGCCCGGTCCACCTTCAAGAAAGTTCAGGCCCGCGCCACCAACCAGCGTATCGTCGCCGGCACCACCGCGCAAAGTATCCTGACCGTCCTCGCCGAACAGCAGGTCGTTGCCGTTTTGGCCGACCACGTCGTCGTTGCCGTCCCCGGCATAGACGGTGTCGTCACCCTCGCCAGCATAGACGATATCGTCGTTGCTGCCGGGATTCGGCGGGAGTATGGCATCGTTATTGTCGATCCTGTCGCCTTCGGGATCGTCCAGATAGTTCACGTCGATCAGATCATTCAGATCCGCGTTCTGATCGCCGTTGACGATACCGTCCTTGCCGGCCTTGGGGTCGATGATAAATGTCATAATCCTGCTCCATCTCTACGCGATGCGCGACACGGCGCCCTGACGGCGCACAATCGAGCTTTCCAATTCAAAATGCCTGACCGTTTCCGATCCCGGCACACCCACACCGACCGTTCCAAATATGGAACGTACTGGATGACTCGCCCCACCCGAAAGCGGGCCACGCAGACATCCAGTCGGCCGGACCGGCATGGTTGACCACACAGGTTTCGGCCCGGTCGTCCCCCAACGACACTCACACCCCAGTTCCACTGCAAACTACCTCAAGACGCGGATTGACCAAGCGGAAAATTATTGGAAAATTCATCCTTCCGGCGTAGGTCATTGACAGGTCACTGTTGCCGATGCCGATCTGAGGTGATGTTGTTTCCAATTTTGAAACACAATCTTGGCGTCAAATCCCGACCTATCTCTGTAAGATACTGCAATCAAGCGAATTTAATGAAAAACTGTGCGGTATTGATTGGCTGAAAAACCAAGGTGCGCCTATCTCTGTTTCGCAACTGGCAACCATTCTTTTGGTCCGCAGACGTGATCAGTATTTTCGGTCTGCTTTTGTATCAGCCCAGTGCCGGCGGACAATATCACGATCAATCCGGTTCGCTTTTCCTTATTGGCATCAAAAACAGAACGATACGAACGAATCAAGCCGAGTGTCCCACATCCTCAGGCTGCGCTTGCGCGGCGGCAAGGCGCATCGTCGTATCAAGAATTGAATCGCCCTGCGGTTCGTCGCCCGTCATGCGGCAGGGTCAGGATTGCTGGCAAGCAGATCTTCGGCCAAGCCTTGATCGACGCACAAATGCGATACGAAACCGCCCCGTATCGCCGCCAGCGTTGCCTGCAATCGGTCGCTGCCACAGACCACCAGGAACCGTTTGCGCGCATCCTTCAGGGTGGCGAGTCCGGGCGCGATGACACGGCTGTCGGGCTGCATCGCAACCGGATTGCCGGCCGCGTCAATGTATCGGCAGCAGATGATCCCCACCGCCCCGGCATCGCGGGCCGCGCTCAGTTCGGCCTGGGTTGCCATTCCGGCCGAGGCAAGGTGGGTTTCCGCCGCCACATTGCCGATCGAGGCGATTGTCATATCCAGGCTGTTCAACCGGTCAAGCTGTGCCTTGATCGTGGGTTCGGCGCGAAAGATTTCGGCCAGTTCAGGGGTCGCCACGATGCCCGGCGCGTGCAGCGTATAACATACCGCGCCCAGTTTGTTGGCAATCTGGATCGCGCACATTTCAGAGGCGGGCACCCGCGCCGATTTCATCGCGCCGATCAGCTGACACACTTCGACATTCGGCACGGGCGTGCGCTGCAACGCGTCAGACAGCGCCATGATGGTTTCGCCCCAGGCAATCCCGATCCGATCGCCGGGTTCCACCACATCCAACACCGCCGCAGCGCCGACCCGGGCAACGTGAAGCAAAAGATCGCGCCGCGACAGACCCGCCGTGTTTTCCGACAACGCCACATAGGCATCGACCAAGCCGAACCTCTGGCGCAATTCACGGGCCAGGTTGGACGACGACAGGTGTTTGCCGTCGATCCGAATTTCGACGATGCCCTTGTCGCGGCTTTCGCGCAGCAGGTTGACGATGGTGGCGCGCGATACCTGCATCCGCTTGGAAATCTCGTTCTGGGTCAGGCCTTCTCCGTAATACAGAATGGCGACATTCGCCAACAGGCTGTCTTTGTCGCCTTTGCCTCGGTTTGGCACAGCGTTTGTCACGAATTGACCGCCTTTTCACCCGTTTGGCCATAGTTCTTGCGAAACCAGTCATAGCACCGGTCGATTTCCGCCTCGGGCAATTCTTCAACCGGGCCGCGCAACATGGCCAGGTGGGTCGTCATGGCGGCCTCTTCGATATACATCGCAAAAGAGGTCGACTCGGTCGCCGATTTGCCCATGGCGAACAGACCGTGCGCCTTGACCAGGGCGGCCCAGCCGCCACCGGCCGCTTCCAGAATGGCCTTGCCTGTGTCCACCTCGCCCGGCGTGGCATAGCGCGAACACGGCACGTCGCGCCCCAGCATATGGGTGATCGGCGTCATCACCGCCGGAATCCGTTCGCCCCGGGCGGCAAAGCTGGACGCATAGGGCGAATGGGTGTGTGTGATGCCGAAAACATCATCGCGGGCGCGATACAGATACAGATGCAGCCCGGTGTCGACCGACGGCTTCATCCTGCCCTCAATAATGGTGCCGTCGGGATCGACCACCACCATGGTATCGGGCGTCAGTTTCTGAAACTTGACACCCGACGGTTTTATCACGATCAGCCCGGTCTGGGGATCACGACCCGACACATTGCCGCCCGACCCCACGACCAGACCGTTGCGCGGCAGTTCGTGGTTTTGTTCACAGACTTCTTCCTTGAGCGATTCCAGCATCTTACACTCCTGCCGGTTTACCGTGGGGATATACCACGATTTTCAACGATTTTTCTGCCTTGACCAACATTTCAAATGCTTTGGCACTGTCTTTGATGTCGAAATGGTTGGTGATGGCGCGTTTCGCGTCAATCCGCCCTGCCGCCAAAAGCCGAAAATAACTGTAGGTGTCGGTGTGATCTGCCGAATATTTCGATGTGACGGTGATCTCGTCGAAATAGGCCCTGTTGCCATCGCGCGCCCATTGTTCGCCCGGCGCCAGAGGCGCGCCAAGGTGCAAGGTGCCGCCCGGTTCCACCAATGCCTCGGCCTGGGCCCAGGCGGCGGCGAAGGGGGCGATCACGATCACGCTGTCGGCAAGGCGCCCGTCGTTGGCATCGCGCAGGGCCTGAACCGCGTCGTCGGTTTTCGGGTTGATCGTGTGGGTGGCGCCGAATTCGCGCGCCTTGGCCAAACGCCAGTCGGAAAAATCCAGCGCAAACACCTTGCCCGCGCCAAACAGCGGCGCCATGTGCACAAAGCCTTGGCCCATGAACCCTGCCCCCACCACGGCCACCGTATCGCCGGGCTGGATGTTGCAGTGTTTCAGCCCGCCGACCACGCAAGACCAGGGTTCGATCGTCACAGCCTCTGCGTTGGTGACATGATCGGGAATGCGATGCACGTCCATGCGCAGATGTTGCGCCGTGACACGATAATAGTCGCAGATCCCACCGGGATCGAGCTTCATCGCGGAATAGAACGGATCGCGGGTAAAGTGGCCGCGCAGCGCCAGATGCGATTGCACCCGCCCGACGTGGTGATTGACGAACAACCGTTCGCCGAGGCGGAAATCGGTGACATTGGTGCCCAGTTCGACCACCTCACCGATGGGTTCGTGGCCAAGCACCTTGGGCTGTGATTTCTTGTACCACGCCATCGCCTCGCCGCCGCACAGCCCGCTGGCCAGGGTTTTCAGCAGAATGTCATCAGGACCGATTTCAGGAACCGGGCGCTGTTCGATGCGGATATCGTCGATGCCGTGATAAACCGCCGCTGTCATCATGTTGCTCATGGTTTGGTCCTCATCGCCGCCCAGATGGCGCGGCTTGCCTCGACTGCCTGCACATAGATTTCAAACCTTTCCGCATAGACGGCGCTGGCCTCTGGATCGGCTGGAAAGACGCAAAGATCTTCTTCGCGCCGGGCGTCCTCAAGGCGCAATTGCCCGGCCGCCACCCCGCCGATCAAGGCTGCGCCCCACAGGCCATGGTCCTCGGCGGTGTTGGCCAGAATGGTGGTGCCCAAGACATCGGCCACAATCTGACACCACAGCCCGTTGCGCGCCCCCCCGCCGGTCAGCATCACGCGGTCCGGGGTCGGCGCGCCCTCGGCGTGCAAACAATGGCGCAAGGAATATGCGGCCCCCTCCATGACCGCGCGGGCCATGTCGGCCTTGGTGGTATGGGCGCGCATCCCGATGAAAGATGCGCTGGCCTCAGGGGCCACGAACGGCGCACGTTCACCGGTGAGAAACGGCAGGAACATAACCCCATTCGCCCCCGGCGGCACCGCACGGGCCAATTCGTTGATCCGCGCGGCGATCTCGCCCGCGTCGAGGCCACCAAAGCTGTTGGGGTGCAACGCCGCAAACCAATCGAACGCCGAGGCGCCCGATTGCGGCGCCAGAACACGGATCCACAGATCGTCGAACGGGTGATGCACCGTCGCGGCCAGAGGCGGCCTGTCGAACGGTTGCGGCGCCATGAAATAGCTGACAACGGCCGTGGTTCCCAGGATCAGGCACATATCCCCCGTCTGTCGCAGCCCAAGACCGGTCATCATCGCCGCCAGATCCAACGCGCCGCGCGCCACCGGCACGCCGTCCAATCCCACATCGGCCCCGGCAAAACCCGCCTGCGCTGTGGCCCGGCCCGGCTGCGGCAACTTACCGGTCAGATCGGGCAGCCCCAGCGCGGCGAACACTTCGGGCGCATAACGGCGCGTTTCCAGATCAAGAAACGGAATGGTGGCATCGCTGAAATCGGTGCCGAGATCGCCGGTGAGTTTCCAGACGATCCAATCCTTGGCAAACAGGATATGGGCACATGCGGCCAGGCTGTCGGGCTCATGCCGGGCGATCCAGCGCAGGATCGCGCCGGCGGTCCCGGGCCAGATCGCCGTGCGGCTGTGGCGACTGACGGCATCGGAAACACCGTTCTCGCCCCAGGCCAGCACAAAATCGCTTGCCCGCGCGTCGTTCCAGAGAATCGCGTTGCGCACGGGCTGCATGTCGCAATCCAGCATCCACAGCCCGTCACCCTGGCCGCACACCCCCACCGAACGCACGGCACCAGGCCCGACCTCATCCAGCACGCGCGTCATTGCGCGGCGCACGGCCTGCCACAAAAGCTCCATTGGCAATTCGCAAAAACCGGCCTGCGGGCGCAGCAAGGTGACGGTTTCGCGGGCAGCGGCCCGTTGGACGCCCGCCGCCGTATAGGCCGCAACCTTGATGGCCGTGGTGCCGACATCGACACCGAGGTAAAGGTCCTGGGACACGTGATCCTCCCCAAATTCGTTTGACACATGACATAAATATTGTCATGTGTTAAGTCATAAATGATCCGAATGACCCAGATAATGGGCGCGGCACAATGACTTGAACTGCCCTGATGCCATTCTGGCGGCGGGCCTTACGGGAGGAAAACAATGCGAACATCCAAAACGCTTGGCGCTGTTCTGGCGTCAACGATTGCGCTTTCATCCGCCGCGATGGCCGACAGCCATCTTTCGCTTGCGGGCAAGACCATCGGTGTGGCCGTGGTTGGCACCCAACATTTTTGGGACCGTGAGGCGTTCAACGGCGCCACCACCACGGTTGAGGAATTGGGCGGCACCGTGGTTCCCGTGGACGGCGGGCGTGACAACCAGGTTCACGCCGACAACCACGACATCCTGCGCGCCCAGGGTGTGGATGCGGTGATTTCAATCCTTGGCGACGGGGCTGTCGAGCCCAAATTCGAGGCGTTGAACGCGGCCGGAATTCCGGTCTTTACCGTCGATCACCTGTCGCCCCATGCGGTGAACAACACCACATCGGACAACTACTATATGGGCACGACCATCGGGCGATACATGGCCGATGCCATCGGCGGCGAAGGCAAGGTTGCGGTGTTCAACGCCTTCGAGGGTGCCTTGCGGATTTGCGGCATCCGGGCCGGTTTGTGGAAATATGTGTTGGAGGATTATCCGAACATCGAAATCATCCAGCCGGAACTGGCCGAGGAATTTGCCAACGCCCCCGAGGACGCGCGCAAGAAAACGCTGGATCTGCTCAGCCAATACCCCGAAGGCACGATCGACGCGATCCATGTCGGTTGCTGGGACCAGCCGGCGATCGGCATCGTTCAGGCGCTTGAAGAGGCCGGTCGCACCGATGTTCTGGTGACCGCGCTGGATGGCGGACCCGACACATTGGAGATCATGGCCGAAGCCGGATCGCCCTTCGTGGCCAACGTCGCACAGCAGCCCTTCAAGATCGGCGCGACCGCAGCGACGAACGTGGCGCGGCATTTCGCCGGTGAAACCTTGCTGCCGCAAACCTTTGTCGATGTTTATCCGGTGTTCGGGCCGGAACAGGCCAAACAGGCCTATTCCGATCTGGGCTATGGCACGATCGACTGAACCTTTCATGCCGGGGCGGTTCAGCGCCGACCCCGGCGTTTTTTCGTTGAAAGGAAATCCGACGTGGCGGATGCCTTGTTGTCGATGCGCGCCATTACCAAGACGTTTCCCGGGGTCAAGGCCCTGGATGGGGTCGATCTGACCGTGCGTCCCGGAGAAATCCACGGGCTGGTCGGTGAAAACGGTGCCGGGAAATCCACCATCATCAAGGTTCTGGCCGGGATATACCGCGCCGATGGCGGCAGCGTGAAAATTGCCGGGCAGGCCCTGCCCGACGTAACGCCAACGGCGGTGCACGCCGCCGGTGTGCGGTTCATCCACCAGGAATTGCATCTGGTCCAGCACTTCACCGTTACCGAAAGCGTGTTCATGGGCCAGGAAACGGCAACCTTGGCGGGCCTGTCGCGCCGCGCCATGCGCCGCCGTGCCGAGGCGTTTTTTCGCGATGCCTTGGGCAGCGAGATTTCCGGCGATACCCTGATCCGCGATTTGGGCATCGCCGAGCGGAAGCTGGTGCAGATCGCCCGCGCCCTGATCGACGGGCAGGCCCGTCTTGTGGTGTTTGACGAACCCACCGCACCCCTGTCAAGCAGCGAAACCGACCGCCTGTTCGCCGCCATCAAGCGGCTGAAGCAGCGCGGCATCGCGATGATTTATGTGTCCCATTACCTTGCCGAAATCACCGCGATCTGTGATCGGGTGACGGTGCTGCGCAATGGGCAGAACGTGTGTGTGTTCGACGAGGTGCACCCGGACAGCGCCGGTGCGATGGTCGCCGCCATGGTGGGCCGCGATATTGCGGCGCTGTTCCCCCAATCCGACCGTGCGCCTGGTTGCGTGGTGCTTGCGGTTTCGGGGCTGGGTCACGAGCGGTTTCAGGATGTGAACCTGACCGTCAGCAAAGGTGAAATCGTCGGTATTGCCGGGCTGATCGGATCGGGGCGCGAAGAACTGATCGATGTGCTCTATGGGCTGAAAAGGGCCACCAGTGGGCGAGTGGTGCTGAATGATACGCCGCTCAGCCTGAGGGTGCCCGCCGATGCGGTGGACAATGGCATCGTTCTGGTGCCGCGGGACCGGCGCCACGATGGTTTGGTGTTGAACATGTCGGTCAGCGACAATGTGAACCTTGCCTCGCTGGATGAAATTTCGACCGCGCTGATCGAACGCCGGGCCAAGGGGGCACAAAAGGCGCGTGAAATCGCGCAAAGGCTGGATGTGCGCCCCCGCGATCCGGCGGTCGTTGCGCGCAATCTTTCGGGCGGCAATCAGCAAAAGGTGGTTCTGGGCCGCTGGCTGACCAAGGGTGCCACGCTGTTCATGCTGGATGAACCGACGGTGGGCGTCGATGTGGGGGCAAAGGTTGAAATCTATGCCCTGATTGATCGGCTGGCCGCCGATGGCGCGGCGGTTCTGGTGTCGTCGTCCGACCCCGGCGAACTGGTGGGGCTTTGCGACCGCATTCTGGTGATGCTGCGCGGCCGGATCGTGGCCGAACTGGCCACTGAAGGGCTGGGCGTCGATCACCTGGTCGCCGTGACAACCGGCGGACAGGCGGCATGACCCTGACCCAACCTCTGACACGCCGGGTTATCGACAGTATTCCGATCGCGGTATTCGTGGCGCTGTTTCTTTACATCGGCTTGAATTCGGCCAATTTCCTGACGCTTGCCACCTGGGAGCTGATCCTGAAACAGGCAGTGCCTGTCGTCGTCGTTGCGGTGGGTCTGGCCACGGTGATCGTCGCGGGGGGCGACGATGTGGTGTCTGGCGGGATTGATCTTTCAATCCCCGCCACGGCCACGGTTTGCGCCGCGATCATCGCCGATCAGCTGACCAACCACGACACTGCCGTCGCGGTGGCGCTGATCCTCGCGCTTGGCGCGGCGGCGGTGGTGGGGGCGGTGAACGCCACGCTGGTGGTGCGCGTGGGCATGACGCCGCTGTTGGCCACCCTTGCGACCTCGGTCGCCGTGGTGGGGGTGACCAAAGTCATCACCGAAAGCCGGCGGATCGGCGTTTCCGATGCAACCATTCTGTTCGTGCGCGACGGGCGGATTGTCGGCGTGCCGGTCAGCATCGTGATGATGGCGCTGATTGCACTGGCATTCTGGCACCTCGTGCATCGCACGAAATGGGGGATGCACTTGCAGGCCACCGGGGGCAGCCGCGATGCCGCCGAAATCAGCGGCATTGCCACACGCCGCCTGGTGGCGCTGTCGTTCATGCTGGCGGCATTTGCCGGTTGGCTGGCGTCGGTGTTCGTGTTGGCGCGCGGATCGGGCTCGTCCCCCGGCACCGAGGAAACGCTGTTGCTGGAGATGGTGCTGGCCACGTTTCTGGGCGCCGCATTTTCACCCCGGCGCGTGGTCACGGTGTGGGGCGCGGTTTTGGGGGCGGTGCTGGTTTCGGCGTTGACGGTCGGCTTCATCTCGATTGGGATAAACGTGTTCTGGACGGGCTGCATCAAGGGGGCGCTGATCCTTCTGGTCGTTGCATCGGCCGCAGCGGGGCGCAGCCAATGACATCTGTATTGGCGCGCCACGGGTTCTTGATCATCATCGCCGGTTTTTTTGCCTTCTTTTCGATCTACAACCCTGTGTTCATGACCTTTGGCAATCAGCTGAACATCGTCGAAGGCTCGTCCATCCTGTTGATCCTCGCTCTGGGCATGACCCTTGTCGTGGCCATGGGGGGCATTGACCTGTCGGTTGGCATTGCCTTTGACATCGGCGCCGCCTTTGCGGTGGTGGCGTTGAAGGAATATGGCTTCGCCTGGCCGATGGCCTGTCTCGTCGGGGTCGTTGGCGGCGTTCTGGTGGGACTGTTGAACGCATTTCTGGTGGTGGGGCTGAAGGTCAGCCCGTTCATGGCCACCCTGGGCACGTTTTTCATCGGCAGTTCAATTCAGCGGGTGTTTACCAATGGCGGTGGGCCGATTTCGTACCGCCAAATGCCCCAGGGATACCGCGACCTGGCGGTCGGCGATGTGTTCGGCATTCCAACCGAAATCGTCATCGCGGCGGTTGTGCTGATCGTGTATTTCATCTTCCTCGAACGCTCGATCTGGGGCAAACGGATTCACGCAATCGGATTGCAGCGCAGCGCGGCGAATGTCGCGGGCATTCGGGTACAGCGCTATATGGTCGTGGCGTTTTTGGTGGCCTCTGCCACCTGTGCCATCGGCGGGCTGATCGGCTCGGCCAATATCCGGATGTTCACGCCGCTGGCCGGGTTTTCCTATCTGCTGGACGCGATTGCCGCCGTGTTCATCGGCGCGTCGATGCACGCCAAGGGGCGGCCCAACGTCATTGGCACCTTGGTGGGCGTGCTTTTTCTGGGGATGATCGCCAATGGGCTGAACCTGATGGGGCTGAATTTCAACCTCAAGGATGCGCTCTCAGGGTTGATCCTGGTGGGGGCGCTGGCCTTTGCGGTGGGCCAGCGGCGATTACGATAGCGGGGGCAGCTGGTGTACGGTCACGCAGGGCAGATCGCCTGCCCAGCGTGAAACCCGCACCAGCGCGGTATGGGCGATGTTGCCCTGACTAAGCGCCGTCGCGCCCTTGTCGAGGGTCAGCATATTGCAGTTGCCGTGCACGCAGATGTCCCGTCCGTCAATCTGCCGCAGATCCAGCCAGGCCCCGGTGTTCAACACCACGCAATCGCGTCGCATACCGCGCGACAGGGTGACCCCCGCAAAACAGGCACCGCGCGCGTTTTCGATCAGCGCCACGTCGCGCGCCTTCAGCCCAAGCGCCGCCGCCGTTTCCGGGTGCAGGACGCAGGGTTCGCGCCCGGCGATCTTGGAGTCGCGCGCCACGCTGCCCGGATCGTTCTGACTGTGCAGACGTGTATCGGGCTGACCTGAAATCAGGTGCAACTGCCCCGGCTGTGCGGTGCCCAAGCCTTCGGTCGGGGCACGCCACTCAGGCAGGCCGGAACAATCGGGCAGGCGCATGGCCGCGATGGCATCACAGAACAGTTCAATCTTGCCGCTGGGGGTGTTCAGCAGCTTTGCCCCGGCGGAGGCAACGAATTCGGCGAACTGAAGGCGGGTCTCGTCACTGTCGGGAATGTCGAACAGACCCTCGGCGCGGAAACGGTCGAAATCGGGCAGGGCAAAGCCATGCTGTTGCGCCGTGCCCTGGCACCCGGCCCAGATCTGGCGCAGCCACTCTTCGGCGCTGCGCCCTTGGGTAAAGGCGGCGTGGGTTCCCATGCGGTCTGCAAGGCCGGACAGGATGGCGTAATCGTCGCGCGCCTCGCCCATCACCGGCATCGCGGCCGACATATAGACCAGCGCAGGATCGCGCCGGTTGACCATGATATCGTCACGTTCCAGCGACGATGTGCAGGGCAAAACAATATCGGCCCGCCGCGCGGTGGCGGTCCAGCACGGGTCGATCACCACCACGGTTTCAGGCTTGCGCCAAAGGTGATCGAGACGCGCCAGATCCTGATGGTGGTGAAACGGATTGCCACCCGACCACCAGATCATCCGCGCATCGGGATAGCTGCGCGTTTGCCCATCATAGGCATAGGCCGTGCCCGGCTTGTCCAGCATGTCGGCGATGCGCGCCACGGGTATGAAATCGGCCACCCCATTGTGTCCCTGCGGCAGCGACGGCCAGTCAATCAGCTTGGCAGGCCGCCCCACCGTTTCGGTCGAGCCATAGCCAAAGCCAAAACCCGTTCCCGGTTTGCCGATCTGACCCAACAGACAGGCCAGAGCCAGCGCAGCCCACAGCGTCACCTCGCCATGATCTGCCCGCTGGAGCGCCCAGGCGACGTTGATCATCGTGCGTTTGTCGGCCATGCGCCCCGCCAAATCGCGGATCGTCGCGGCAGGCAGATCGCACAGCGCACTGGCCCATTCGGGGGTTTTCGCGGTGCCATCGGTTTCGCCCATCACATAGGCCCGGAACGCCCCGGCCCCATGGGTGAAGCGCGACAGAAAATCGTCATCGGCGCGGTTCGTCGCAAACAGGACGTGACACAGCGCCAGGATCAATGCCGTATCGCTGCCCGGGCGCGGGGCGATCCATTCGGCATTTGCCATATCGCTGGTCTGGGGCGACACATTTACCAGATGGCACCCATTGGCCCCGGCCCGGTCCAGCCAATCGCGGGTCTGGTGCGTGGTGGTGCCCGATGACGCCACCTGGGCCGGGCGTTTCGACAGGCCACCAAAGGACACCAACAACTGGCAGTGCTCGACGATCAGGGGCCAGCTTGTCATCTGATCCTGGAAAACGCGGTTTGACATGCCCACGACATGGGGCAGCAACACCTCGGCCCCCGCGTGGGAATAGGTGTTGGCGGCGCCGACAAATCCACCGACAGTATTCAAAAACCGGCGCAGTTGTGATTGCGCGTGATGAAAACGCCCCGCCGCCGCCCAACCATAAGACCCGGCGAACAAAGCGCCGTTGCCGTGGCTGTTGATCACCCGGCGCAATTCGACGGCGGTGATGTCCAGCGCCTCATCCCACGGCAGTTCGACAAATTCCGCAGCGCCGTGGCGCTGGCAATCGCGCCCGTGCAACCATCCTTTTCGGATCGCCGGGCGGGCAATGCGCGTGCCTTTGTCCTGCATCGCGTCCATCCAGCCGCGCCCGATGCGCGACGGGTGCCCATCGCGCGGCAGTGCCGTCAGCCCGGCAGCGCCGATTTCATAAGTGCCCCAGTGCGCAGCGGTGAATTTTGGTGACATCGGCACAGACCTTCTTATCAGGAATTTTCTTGCATATGACATAGTTTTTGACATATGTCATCCAAAGCAGGCAGAGGATACCACAGGATGACAGAGGCGTTGAGAAACGAAAAGACCACCGAGGATGTCGCGCTGGGCATACGCCGCCGGGTGTTTGAACACGCCATGCGCAACAATGGTGGATACCTCAGCCAGGCGTGTTCGGCCGCCGAACAGCTGGCTTGGCTGTATAACGAAGAACTGAACCTGGGTGCGCCGACCTTGCCGATGATTCCGAAACCGTTCGGTGGCGTGCCGCACCGCGACAACCCCGCATATCATACCGGCGCAGGTTACAACGGCCCGGTGACGCCAGAACATGACCGCCTGTTCATCGCCCCCGCCCATTACGCCCTGGTGGCCTATGCCACCCTGGTCGAGGTGGGGCGCATGGCGCCGGAAGGGTTGGCGATGTTCAATCAGGACGGATCGTCGGTTGAAATGATCGGCGCCGAGCATTCCCCGGGAATGGAGGTGCACAACGGCACTCTTGGCATCGGCCTGTCCACGGCCGCGGGTCTGGCCTGGGGCCGCAAACGGCGCGGCGAGCCGGGGCGCGTGTGGGTGTACATGTCCGACGGCGAAGTGCAGGAAGGCCAGACCTGGGAGGCGATCCAATGTTGCGCCCACCACCGGATCGACAACATCAAGGCGATCATGGACGTGAACCGTCAGCAATGCGATGGCGCCATGGACAGCGTGATGGAAGTGGGCGACATCAAAGCCAAGATGGAACAGTTCGGTGCCGTCGTTGTTGCTGTCGATGCCCACAACCTGAACGACATGCGCGCGGCGGCGAAAACCCCGCATGAGGGCAAGCCCTTGATCATTCTTGCCAATTCCAACCCGTTCCATGCCATGCCGATCCTTGAGGAACGGTTTCCGCGCCTGCATTACGTCCGGTTCAAATCCGAAGAAGAACGGGCGCGCATGAATGTTTCCATCGCCAGATCGCTGGGTATCGCGCCCATAGATTACGCGCATTGAAAGGACCACGGACATGATCGAGATGGTCAATCGCCCCTATGAAAAAGCGTTCGAAAAGCACGCCCTCGCCCACCCCGAGGTGCTGTGCCTGTCGGCCGATCTGACATCCAGTTGCGAAATCGACAAATTTCGCGACGACCACCCGGACCAATTCCTGTCGCTGGGCATGGCCGAACAGAACATGATGAGCTTCGCTGGCGGTCTGGGTCTGGCCGGGTATCGCCCGTTCATCCATACCTTCGGCGTTTTCCTCTATCGCCGCCCCTATGACCAGTTGATGGCATCGGTCGCCTATCCCCGGCGCCGCGTCCGGCTGATGGGGTTTTTGCCCGGCATCACCACCCCCGGCGGCATGACCCACCAGGCAATCGAGGACATCGCCGTGATGCGGTCGATCCCGAACATGACGATCCTCGAAACCGGCGACGCGACCGAGGTGGAAAGCATCTGCGCCGCAGCTGACAGCATCGACGGCCCGGTCTATTGTCGGGTGCTGCGCGGGTCGGTCCCGCGTCTGTTCGATACGCCCATCGAGGTGGGAAAAATGCGCGAACTGGCGTTGGGCGACGACGTTCTGATCGTCACATCCGGCATCACCACCGAAGAAGCGATGCGCGCCACGGCCGCGCTGGCCAAGGCCGGCGTTTCAGTGCGCCATCTGCATCTGAACACGATCAAACCTTTCGACGACGCTGCAATGCTGGACCATATCCAATCGGTCAAAAGCGGCGTGATCACGTTGGAAAACCACGTCACCGAAGGCGGCATCGGATCGTTGCTGGCCGAGATCATGGCAGACAACGGTGTTGGCAAAAAGCTGCTGCGCCTCGGGTTGAAAGATACCTATGCCCATGGCGGCAGTCGTGCTTATCTGATGCGCTATTATGGCCTCGACGCCTTGGCACTGACGCGGGGGGTCGAACGGCTGATGCGTGAGGAATTCGGCATCACCGAGAATGACCTTGCGGAAACGCGGGTCGATGCGGTGCATTCCCTGGCAAAGGCGGAAGGGCTGTGATCCCCGACCGGATGCGCGGCGTGCGTTGCCACGGGTTTGGAGGCCAGCACCGATACAGCAACGATCTGCCCGTGCCGGTGCCCGCCCCCGGCGAGGTTTTGGTGCGGGTCAACGCCAGCGGGATCTGCGCCGCTGACCGCGCCATGTGGACAGACACCGGCCCATGGCACCTGACCTTTCCGTTCATCCCCGGGCACGAATTTACCGGCACAGTCGCCGCCCTGGGCGACGGTGCCGCCGAATTGCACGATCTGCGCCCGGGCGACCGGGCGGTGGCCGAGCTGAATGTGACAAAGGGCCATGATTTTTTCGCCCAGCGGGGGCTGTATCACCTGACCGACACCATGGAGGTGATCGGTGCCACCCGCGATGGCGGCTGGGCGGAATACATGATCTATCCGCGGGATGCGGTCATCCACAAGGTTCCCGATACCCTGTCGGATGCTGCCGCCTGTTATGCCGAACCTTTGGCCAATGCCATCCACGGGGTGCAGCGCGCGAATATACAATTTGACGATGTGGTCGTCGTTTCGGGCGTCGGCCCGATCGGCATGGCCATGGTACAGGCCGCACACCTGAAAACGCCCCGCAAGCTGATCGTCGTCAATCCGGGCCGCACAAAGCGCCAGGCGGCGTTGCGCCTGGGGGCCGATCTGGCCTTTGCACCGGACGATCCGCAACTGCGCCAGGCGATTGGCGATCTCACCGGCGGCCGGGGCTGCGATGTGTTCTTTGAAGCGTCGGGTCAGACGGCCGCCTTTACCCTGGGGTTGTCGCTGATCCGAAAGGCCGGGCGGTTGGTGGTGTTCGGTGTTTACAAGACCCCGGCACAGGTTGATCTGAACATCTTTGGTGAGTTCAAGGAGCTGAACATTCTCGGCGGCCATCTGGCCCCCTTCACCTATGCCACGGCACTTGACCTTATGGCGCGGGGGCTGGTCGATGGCGATGCCTGCGTCACGCAAACCTATGCCCTGGCAGATTTCCAACAGGCGCTTGACCGCAAACCGGCACCTGACGAATTGCAGATCAAGGTGATCTTCGACCCCCGGCTCTGACCGACCGGGCCAGTATCTTCTGGTCGCGGATATAAACCGTGCCGGACAGCGCCGATTGCCCGGTTCAAATCATTCCGGCGGGGGCGTGAAAGCCGGGGCATTGTGCCCTGCCCCGGCCGACGTTCCAAACCAGATCGCCCCGCCGACTGGCGGCCGATTGCGTTTTCAGCCGGGCATGCGATAACAATCGCCGCGCGAGGCTGAGCTTTGATCGGCGAGGATTCTGCAAACACCGGGCCTCAGCCCTTGTCGATCAGACGGTTGAGCGTGTCAGCCACATCCCGCAGTGCTGTGCGTGCCGCCTTGCCCGACGGCTTGCCTGCGTCATGCAGAAATCCATGGCCCACATCCGCAACCTCGATCACCGTCACGCTGCGGCCCCGTGCACGCAGGTTTTGCGCCCCAAAAGCGGTGTCGTCACCGAACGGATCGTTTTGCGCGCGCAACATGATGACAGGCGCGATGGCACCGCTCTGCGCATCGGCCGCATCGCGCAACAGATCTTCGGCCGGGCCGCGAAGCTGGTCATAGAAGTGTGCGATCACCGGCGCGGGAAGCGCCGGGGTCAGCGGGCAGAACTGTCTGATCGACGCGCTGTCGGTCAGCCCGAGCGCACCGTAAAGGCAAACCACCGCCGCAACCCGGCCGGGGGCTGCCGCCTCGGCCCAGAATGCCATCGCGCCGCCTGCACTGTCGCCCATCACAATCACCGGGCCGCTGGTGTGCGCAAGATGGGCGCGTGCGGCATCGCGCTGTTCCGGATAGCGGTGTTCGGGGGCAAGCGGATAGACCACCGACAAGATCGGCCGTTTTGTGAAATGCGCGATCCAGGCACACTGGCCCCGGTGGGTTTCGGGCGACCCGGCGATAAAGCCACCGCCGTGAAAATAAAGGATCGGAACACGATCAACACCATCGCGCGGCGTAAAGTGCAGCGCGCCGTTGTCGCCTTTCGTGACCGTCACGTCCTCGGGCATCGGGCCTTCCTGTGCGGCGCGGTTGGCCGCCTGCTGTGCCCTAAGCTCGGCCAGCGGTGTGTGGATCCAGTCCAGAACCGCGATCATGGACGGCGCGGTCATCGACATGTTACCGGCCGGGCATGATGTGAAAATCCTGTGGCAGGCTGTGTACGCATTGTGGCGCTCCTTGATGGGGAAACTCGGTCATCGCCCGCGCCGCAACATGCATCCAAAAATCTGGCTTCGGTGTTCGGGCTCATGTGAAGTAGTCCTGATTTTGTGCCTTGAGATCACCAAGCGTCGTCAGCACCCGGTCAAGATGGCTTTGCAAGAGATCGCGTGCGCGGGGCGCGTCATGCGCCGTGACAGCCCCCAGCAGGGCAATGTGATCGGCCAGAAGCATTTTCAGATGCGCATTATCGCTCAGGGACAGGACGCGCAGGCGGTCGAGTTCCAGCTTTTCACGGGTCAGCGATGCGGCAATGCGGGGCAAACCCGTCGCCTCGGCCAGCAAAAGGTGAAACCGGTCATCCAGAACCCGGAAGGCCGATCCGTCATTATCGCCAATCGCCCGCATCGAAGCGGCGATGTTTTCGGCCAAGGCCGCCGCTGTAGCCCCGGAAAACCCGTTTGCGCAAAGATGGTCGATCGTGGCGCGTTCGATGGCATGGCGGATCAGATGGGCGGCCCGGATCGTGCGTTCATCCAGCAACGTGACAAAATTTCCCCGGCTGGGCCGGGTCACGATCAACCCTTCATCGCGCAGGCGCGCCAGCGCCGCGCGCACCGGGGTTCGGCTGGCCCCGACAGCGGCGCCCAGTTCAGCCTCGGAAATCAACGTGCCGGGCGCAAGATCCAGCGCCATGATCGCCGCCTTGATCTGCTCATAGATCTGGTCGACCGGCGACAGATCGTCCGTGATACCTTCAAAGTGCGGCGGGCTGGTTCGGGTTGGCATCATGACGGGCGGTCCTTTGGTCGTCCGGGCAGGCACCCCGTCAAAAGCCCAACAGACGCGGCAGGGTCAGTGAAATTGCCGGGACATAGGTTGTCAGCATCAGCGCAACAAGGATCGCCAGGTAAAACGGCCAGATCGTGCCCAGCACCGATTCCATCCGCACCTTGGCGATGGCACAGCCGACAAAAAGGCACCCGCCCACCGGCGGTGTCGTCAACCCCAGCCCAAGGTTCAACATCAGGATCATCCCGAACTGGATCGGGTCCATCTCCAGCGCACGCGCGACCGGCAGGAACACCGGTGTGGCAATCAGGATCAGCGCACCCATGTCCATGAACATGCCCAGCACCAGCAGCGACAGGTTGATCAGCAACAGCAGCACGATCTTGTTTTCCGAAATCGCCCGCAGTGCCTGTAGGATCAGCAGTGGAATTTCGTAAAGCGCGATGAAATAGCTGAACGCCTGTGCCGTGCCGACAAGGATCATAACCATCGCAGTGGTGCGGATCGCCTGCGTGACGCTTTCCCAGAACAGCCGGAATGTCAGGGTGCGGTAAAATAACACCGTGACAAGCAGGGCATAGATCGCCCCGATCGCCGCCGATTCCGTCACGGTGAAGACGCCGGAAATCACCCCGCCGATGATCACCACCGCCGTCAGCAAACCAGGCAGCGCGACCAGCCCGGAAACCGCCACAGCCCGCCAGCCGGGAAACACGCCCACCGGGTATCCACGCCGTACCGCAACGGCATAAGCGGCGACTGCAAGGCAGATGCACATCAGAACGCCGGGCACCACACCCGCCAGAAACAGCGATGTAATCGAAATACCGCCCCCCGCCGCCAAGGCATAGAGGATCATGTTGTGGCTTGGTGGGATCATCACCCCGGCAATCGACGATGTGACGGTGACATTGACTGTGTAATCATCATCATAGCCGCGTTCGCGCATCATCGGAATCATAACCGACCCCAAGGCCGAGGTATCGGCCACCGCCGACCCGGAAATGCCACCGAACAACATCGAGGTCAGCACATTCACCACACCCAAACCGCCGCGCACCTGCCCGACCAGCGTTTCGGCAAAGCGCACAAGGCGCAGCGCGATGCCGCCGCGCATCATCACTTCGCCGGCAAAGATGAAAAACGGGATCGCCAGCAACGAAAACACGTTGATGCCACCGACGATCCGCTGAAACACGATCAGCTCGGGGATGCCCTCGTACAGGGCGGTGACAAGGGCCGCGATTCCCAGCGCGAAGGCAATCGGCACGCCCATCAGCGTTATCAGGAAAAACATGCCCAAAAGTATCGCGAAACCCATCAATGTGCGTCCTTGTAGGATTGGCCGGACCCGCCGGGGATGTCGCGGGGGGGCGTCGCATCAACCGGAACACTGGGTGCGAACGGCGGTGTGATGTCGGCATCCGATTTGTAAAGAAACCACAGCCGCTCGATCATGAAAGCCACCACCAAAGCGCCACAGATCATAAGCGGAACATACTGAAGCCCCTGTGGAACGCCCAGCAACGGTATTTTCCGCCCCCAGGTGCCCTGCACAAGGGGCCAAGACCCCCAGATCATCGCCGCCCCGAACACCGCAAGCACGACGGCGTTCAGCATCGCAAGCCACCGCTGCGCACGCAGGGGCAGCATTTCAGCAACAAACGTGATGCCAAGGTGAAAATTCTCGCGCAGGCCAACCGCCGCCATCGGCAGCGACACCAGCAGGATCAGCAGCAGCGCCAGCTTTTCCGTCCAGGTGGGCGTGTCGTTCAGAACATAACGTCCATAGACCTGCCAACCGGTAAAGATCACCAGCAGGATCAGCGCGATCGAACTGAGAAGCACAACGATAGAAGACAGATGATCGAACAGTTTCCAACGCATGATACGGCCTTGTTCAGGATGCAGCTTCGCCCCCGGTCCACCGGGGGCGAAGGCCATGCATGACAGAGGAAAATGCGTTATTCGGTCGCCTGAATCCGCGCCAACAGGTCGGCGATCACCGGATCGGACGCAAAGCGTTCGTACACCGGTGCCATTGCTTCGATGAACGGCGTCTTGTCGGGCACGGGCACGACCACGACACCGGCCTTGCGCACGATCGCCTCGGACGCGGCTTCGCGTTCGGCCCAGAGTTCACGCTGGAACAGCGCCGCGTCATAAGCGGCGGTGCGGATGATGTCCTGATCCTCGGGGGTGAATTTGTCCCATGTGGTTTTTGCGAACATGATCCCTTCGGGAACAATCGTGTGTTCATCCAGGATCAGATAACCGGCCACCTCGAAATGGCCGGCACTTTCAAACGACGGCCAGTTGTTCTCGGCACCGTCCACAACACCCGATTGCAGCGCGGTATAGACTTCGCCATAGGGCAGCGGTGTCGCATTGGCGCCCAGCGCCTCGACCATGGCGACGTTGATTTCCGAATTCTGCACCCGGAATTTCAGACCGGCCATGTCAGCGATGGAATTCAGCGGGCGGCTGGCATAGAACGACCGCGATCCTGCGGCGAACCAGCTGAGCGGAACCATATTCGCCTCGGCCATCGCCGCGGCGAAATCTTCGCCGATCGGGCCTTCCATAACCCGGTACTGATGCTCTGGCGATCTGAACGCATAGGGCAGCGACGTGACGCCCAGTTCCATCACCGTATTGACCATAGGTGCGGTGCTGAAGATGCCGAAATCCAGCGCGCCCAACTGCAACTGTTCGGTTGCGAATTCGCCTTCGCCCAGCACCGCCGAGTGATAGGTTTTAAGCGTGATGCGCCCATCGGTCCGGTCCGACACGAGTTCGCCAAAGCGGTCCATGGCGACGGAAACCGGGTAATCCGGCGGATGGGTATTCCAGCCACGGAAATCCTGCGCCATCGAAGCGGTGGCAAGGGTTGCCAGCGCAAAGCCGATTGCGGTTGTCGTCATAAATGTTTTCATGATCGTTCCTCCCTGAGATGCCGGATTGCCCGGTTGCTTTGTCTGGTGCCGGTTTTCTCTGGACCGGCACCGTCTTTACCCAGCGGCGTTCAGCTTGCCACTTTCGAAACTTGTGTCCCACGCCCCTCGCCTGCGGGGGGCGCCTTTGCGATGCTAATGCACTTCGGGTGCAAAACCATCCGCCCGGTGTCCGCCCGGTGATCGGCCCAAGCACGCCGGAAGGCGTTCCAGACGCCTCGGGGCAAGGGCCGAAAATCAAATCTGGCCGGTTTCAAGAGGCCGCTCAAAACCCGTATACATGGCGTTTCCCCCGCTGTTGACTGTA
>Ga0100401_1000399_pt1 | contig 35460 bp, 25 predicted proteins | sample CryGeymeta201525_FD_80421 | JGI IMG/M metagenome (GOLD analysis project Ga0100401, IMG submission 80421) | Groundwater microbial communities from Crystal Geyser aquifers in Utah, USA - Crystal Geyser metaG 2015-25 | ecosystem: Environmental > Aquatic > Deep subsurface > Groundwater | place: USA... | reverse complement strand
TCAGGTCTCAGGTCTCAGGTCTCAGGTCTCAGGTCTCAGGTCTCAGGTCTCAGGTCTCAGGTCTCAGGTCTCAGGTCTCAGGTCTCAGGTCTCAGGTCTCAGGTCTCTGGAATCTCGATTCTTCACTTGGCACCCGCCGCCTCGGCACCTATCAAGTCCCTGTCCCGCCATGACCGATCAATTCCTTCCCGTCTTCTTCCAGATCCTGATCGCCACCGGCTTCGCCGTCGTAGCCCTGACCCTCAGCGTGGTCTTGGGAAAATCCGCCAAGCGGAACGCCACCAAGGATACCCCCTACGAGTGTGGAATGGTGCCAATCGGCGATGGTGCTCCGCGCTTCTCGATCAAGTTCTACCTCGTCGCGATGCTCTTCGTCATCTTCGACATCGAAGTGGTCTTCATGTATCCATGGGCCGTTCAATTCCGCGACCTCGTCGCCGGTGGTAATGTCGTTCCCTTGATCAGCATGGCCAGCTTCGCTGGCGTCCTCGGCTTCGCCTATGTCTACGCCCTGAGGAAGGGCGCACTGACTTGGAAGTGAGCATGGCCCACTCGTTCTTTTTTTTCACGAGTCTCTCCTCCCCAAGCATTCCCTGACTCGTTGCATGAGCGAAGAAAAACCAAACCGCCGGCAAGACTCAGCAGGCTTACTCCGATTCTGATCGGTAAGAACCTGCCAATTTCTCGCTGGTCGCTTTCAATCACTCTTCGGATTGCTCTTCGATTGGAGCTTCAACGTCATCATTAACCTCAGGATCATCATCCTCAGCATCCGGGATCACTCGCGCAATATCCTGAAGTTTCTCGCCATCTTTCAAGCTGAGCAACTTCACACCCATCGTGTTCCGGCCCGCTTCGCGGACTTCTGAAACCCGAATCCGGATCGACTGACCACCTGAAGTCATCAGCATCAGCTCATCGTCCTCATGGACGCTCACTGCACGGACCACTTCACCGGTCTTCTCACCGACCTTCATCGTGATGATGCCCTTACCACCGCGAGTCTGAGTCCGGTAATCCGCAAATGGAGTGCGCTTACCAATGCCATTCTCGGAAGCCACGAGCAGCGTCGAGTCTTCGGAGACAATCGCGAGACCCACCACATAGTCACCTTCGACGGGCTTGATGCCCGAGACACCCGCAGTCGCACGGCCCATCGACCGCGACTGCTCTTCTGGGAAGCGTAGGCTCAGGCCCTTGCGGGTCACGAGAATCGCCTCGTCCTTGCCGGAGGTCAGACGCACATCGATCAGCACGTTGTTCTCTTCCAGACGGATCGCGATGATCCCGTCCTTGCGGTAGTTACGGAAATCATTGAGCGGCGTCTTCTTCACCTTCCCACTACGGGTCGCGAAGAGCACATAGCCGGCATCCTCACGGAAGGTGACGTCATTGCCGTCCTCATCCGTGACGCGCTCCAAACGGAGCATTGCCGCGATGTTTTCATCGGCCTGAAGGTTGAGCACATTCTTAATGCTCCGCCCCTTCGACGCACGCGATGCCTCGGGAATTCCATAGACCCGCTCAACATAAACACGCCCAGTATTCGTGAAGAACATCAGGTAATCGTGCGCCTGCACCGAGAACATCTGCTCGACGAAATCCTTCTCGTCCTCGTCCTTCGCATTTCGTGTCTCCATGCCCCGCACGCCCTTACCTCCACGCGCCTGGACGCGGTATTCGCTCGCAGGTGTGCGCTTCACATAGCCACGGTGGCTGAGCGTCACGATCATCCCATCGTTGGCAATCAGATCTTCGATCGCAATCTCACCCTCATCCGGAAGGATCGGGCAACGTCGTGGTGTCGCATACTTCTCTTTAATCGCAAGGAGCTCTTCCTTGATGATCGCAAGCACGCGGGACTCCTTCGCCAGAATGTCCATCAGGTCCTTGATCTCCTCTATGATCCCATCGTATTCCCCCTTGATCTTGTCCTGCTCCATCGCGGTAAGCTGATAGAGACGGAGTTCGAGGATCGCATTGACCTGACGATCCGTGAAGATATAGCGGTCACCCTTGATGCTTGGTTGATCGCGAATCAAAACACCAAGTCTCTCAGCCGTGGCGATTGAGAAATCGTAAGCCTTGAGTTTAATACGCGCTTCCTCGCGATTCTTCGATTCACGGATGATCTTGATGAAGTCGTCGAGGTGGCCCAGAGCCAAAAGGAAAGCCTCTAGGTTTTCCGCGCGGTCTTCGGCTTTCTTGAGGAGGAAACGAGTCCGGCGAATCACCACATCACGGCGGTGATCAATGAAGGCATCGAGGCAATCAATCACCGACATCTGCTTCGGTCGGCGCTCGTGAATTGCCAGCATGTTGACCCCGAACGAGGTCTCCATCGCCGTCAGCTTGTAGAGCTGGTTGACCACCACCTGAGGACGGGCTTCCCGCTTCAGCGTGATTTCAATCCGCGTCTCCTCATCGGAGAGGTCGCGCATCCCCGAAATATCGGTGAACACCTTCTCACGAACCAACTCGGCAATCCGCTGCTGTAGCGTCGCCCGGTTCACGCCGTGTGGCACCTGGCGAATCGTGATCGTCGAGGTGCCAGAAGCATTTTCCTCGATTTCCATCGTGCCGCGAATCTTCACGCTGCCCCGACCCGTGCGGAAATAACTGTCGATTCCCTTGTATCCACGAATCTCACACGCCGAGGCAAAGTCCGGCCCCTTGATGTATTCCTTAATGCCTTCAACCGAAATCGTCGGATCATCGATGCGGGCGCAAACTCCGTCGATCACTTCGCCGAGGTTGTGCGACGGAATATTTGTCGCCATGCCGACCGCGATCCCCGTGCCACCATTGACCAGCAGGTTCGGAATCGATGCCGGAAGCACCACCGGCTCCACCGAGTTTTCATCGTAGGTAACCTGGTGATCGACGGTCTCTTTCTCGATGTCGGTCAGCATCGCCGAACCCATCGGCGTCATGCGGGCCTCCGTATAACGCATGGCAGCCGGCGCATCGCCTTCCACCGAACCGAAGTTTCCCTGGCCATCAACCAGCGGTTCACGCAGCGTCCACGGCTGAGCCATGTTCACCAGCGTCGGATAAATCGCCCCGTCGCCGTGCGGGTGATACTTACCCATCGTTTCACCAACGATACGCGCACATTTCAAGTGCGGCTTACCCTGCGTCAGCGAAAGGTCGTGGTGCATCGCATACAACAAACGTCGCTGCGAGGGCTTGAGACCATCCCGTGCATCGGGAAGGGCGCGCGAAATAATGACCGACATCGAATAGTCCAAAAAGGACTTCGACATTTCATCGGCAACGTTGATCCACTTGATCTGCTCTTCAGACATTTCTCAAAAATTCTCTAAGTTTTTCCTCAGGATCAGACATCCAAGTTTTGCACGTTCAGTGCGTTATCCTCAATGAAGCGCTTCCGCGGCTCCACGATATCCCCCATTAGCACATCGAACATCTTGTCCGCCTCCAGATCATTTTCATCATCCAGCCGCACTCTAAGAAGCTTGCGCGTGGCGGGATCCATCGTCGTCGAATAGAGTTCCTTGGCGTTCATTTCACCAAGACCCTTGAATCGCTGGATTCGCATGCCACGCCGTCCGATCTCGAGGACTCGGTCGAGGATTTCAAAGAGGTTGAAGACCGGACTCGGCTCGGCGTCTTTTCCGTCGCCCTCGATCAATTCATAGATCGGCTTGTCATCCGAGAAAAACGGATCGGTCTGCACCCCAAACTCACGCAGACGTTCGAGGAATTTGGAAATCGCCGTGGACTCGTGGAGTTCATACTTCACCGCCCGGCGAGGCATGCTTCCATACTTTTCCTTGAAGGCAGCTTCTTCTTCCTCGCTGAGTTCTTCGTTGAAAAGCTGCAAATCGCGGTTATCCGAGGAGAAGGTCAGCAACTCACGCTCATCCGTGAAATAGAGAACCTCTTCGACGTTTCCTTCGCGGACACGAACCAGATACTCGGGGAGCTTGCCATCGACTGCCGCTTCCAGCAGAGCACGGAAGCTACCCCCATGGCCTTCCAATGTCTTCGTGTAGCGCGTCATCTGCGCCAGCACATCGAGCACGCCTTGAAGCAGGTCACTTGCGACAAACTCCGTCGTTCCAGGCTTTTGCAGGCGCACATCATCGGATCCGAGCGAGATCAGAATCTTGTTCAGTGCGGCATCATCGGCCACGTATTCCTCACGCTTTTTGCGGGTTACCTTGTAAAGTGGCGGCTGGGCAATGTAGAGGTAGCCGGCCTTCACCATCTGCGCCATGTGGCGACAGAAGAAGGTCAGCAGCAGCGTCCGAATGTGGGAACCGTCCACGTCGGCATCGGTCATGATGATGATCTTGTGATAGCGGACCTTGTCCAACTTGAAAGCTCCCTCTTGATCTCCATCACCAATCCCAGCACCGATCGCCGTGATCATCGCCTGGATTTCCTTGTTCTGAAGTGCCCGATGAAGACGCGCTTTCTCGACGTTGATGACCTTTCCGCGTAGCGGAAGAATCGCCTGCGTCTGACGATTTCGGCCGGACTTCGCCGAGCCACCGGCCGAATCTCCTTCGACAATATAGATCTCGGACTTCGCGGGATCGCGCTCCGAACAGTCCGCCAGCTTGCCAGGCAGGCCGCCGCCAGAAAGCACTGACTTACGAACCGTCTCACGAGCCTTGCGCGCCGCCTCACGAGCTCGCGCGGCGTTCACGCCCTTCTCGATAATTGTCTTGGCCAAGCCGGGATTCTCTTCGAAATAGGTTTGCAACCCGTCGTAAACGATCGAGCTGACCACCCCTTCGATCTCTGCATTGACCAGCTTGTCCTTCGTCTGCGAACTGAATCGCGGATTTGGCATCTTGATGCTGATTACGCAGACAATTCCTTCGCGCACGTCATCACCTGAAAGCGCTGGGTCCTTGTCCTTGAGGATCTTATTGACCTTTGCATACTGGTTGATCGCACGGGTCAACGCACTGCGGAAGCCGGTAAGGTGCGCACCACCATCCGCATTAGGAATCGAGTTCGCGAAGCACAGGATCTGATCGTTGTAGCTGTCGTTGTACTGGAAAACAACGTCCGCGAAGACATCGTCTTCCGTCAGCTTGCCGTCATAATCCACCTCAACCTTGCGCTTGCCTTTCAGGATAACCGGGTCCGGATGAAACAGCGTTTTATTCTCTCCGAGCTGGGCAACGAATTCTTCGATACCTTTCGCGTAGTAAAACGTCGTCTTCTTGGCGCTCTCCGGGCGTTCGTCCTCGAGCTCAATCGTCAGCCCTGGGTTGAGGAAAGCAAGCTCGCGCAAACGTCTGGCGAGTCGCTCGAACTCAAACTCGATCGAATCCGTGAAAATCGTCGCATCGGGGAAGAAGGTCACACTGGTTCCGGTCTGACCGACCGGAACTTCTCCAATCACTTCCAGCGGCTTGGTCGTCTTGCCGCGCTCGAAGGTAATCGAGTGAACCTTGCCCTCACGACGAACCTCTGCTTTGAACCAATCGGATAGCGCGTTGACGCATTTCGCGCCGACGCCGTGAAGACCACCGGAATACTTGTAGGCCCCTTGTCCGAATTTACCGCCTGCGTGCAGGCTGGTAAGCACCAACTCCACCGCAGGAATTCCAAACTTCGGATGGATATCCACAGGAATACCGCGACCATTATCGGTGATGCTGACTGATCCATCGACGTGAATCGCGATCTTGATCAGACTGCAGTAGCCCGCAAGATGCTCGTCGATAGAATTGTCGAGCACCTCGAAAACGCAGTGGTGCAAGCCCCGGATATCGGGATCGCCGATATACATTCCGGGCCGCTTTCGGACGGCCTCCAACCCCTCAAGTTTATCAATCTGCTCAGCACCATAAAGCTGCTCCCCACTGACCTTGGTTTCGGCCTCTTCAGGCTCTTTTGACGCGTCGGACATGAACGGGGAGATAATCCGAAATCACTCGGCCCGAGGCAAGGCCGATCACCCCGAAATTGACGTTTTCTACGCCGCTACGCAGCTACTTCAAGATGCTGATCCTTAGTATTTTTCAAGAATCAGGGGTGGATTGAAACGCGCACCCCAAGATCACGAATGATCAAAGCCCCAAACACTCCCTTTGCCACCTCAAGAGTAAGCCTTCGGAGCCTTCATCCTCGATCGCGAGGCTTTCAATCACTGCACGGGACGCGATCAATGAAGACTCGATGTCTAACTCCGCCGCCTTCTTATCTCGAACTGTAAGCATCTCGTTGACCCGATGCTCGAAATCACTGTCACGCCGACGGCGCAAGCCCTTCACTTTGGTCGGATAGGTGCTAGGGGAAGCCTTTTCCGCTTCGGACAGAGCCTTTTCCAAACGGCGACGCCGATCCGAACGAAAGTGCGGAGGGAATTGGACTCGATTACCCGTCGCCAGATCTCCGCTCCACTTAAGGAGGTCTCGGTTGGTCGCAACCATGAACGATGGCCTGTCCCAACTTTCAGCTTCGCCATCACGCCAGTTCCACAATGAGCATAGATAATGGAGGCCTTTTCGATCCAGTCGACCTGATCCTTGAATCCGCCACGGCTCTTCCTTGGACTCATCCCGCTCCAAGACCTTCTGACGGGCTGCATCGCAACTCTCGACAAACCAATCGTAGCGACCCTTTTCACGAAGCTCCGCGATGATCATTTCGCCCATCGGCAGGAGATAATGGACGTCATTCAAGGCATATTCCGCCATCTTGGCTGACAAAGGGCGCTTACCCCAATCCGCTTTCTGAGATGTCTTAGAAAGCACCACGCCAAAGTAATGCTCGACCAAATTGGCCAATCCAAATTTCCGAACACCTAGCAACCGCGCACCAATCTGAGTATCGTAAACCAAGGGCGGAATTGCGTCGAACTCACGACGCAGCATGGTCATATCGTAATCCGCTCCATGCATCCAGACGATAGCGGTCTTGAGGAATTCACCCAACGGAGCCATATTCTCCAAGGCAAGTGGGTCGATCAGCACCGAATTCTCACCTACGGCAAATTGAATCAGACATAACGACTCCTTGTAGCGATGGAGACTATCAGCCTCCGTGTCAATGGCACACACCGTGCCGGACGGCAATCCATCCAGCAGTGCCGTCAATCCTTCCAAAGAATCAATCATTTTACCAAGGCCAGTATCCATGAAACCCATTCAGACCAGAGGGCAGTCGATCGAAGGAAGGCCAACGAAAGGAAGAAACCATATTTCAACAACCCCCAAATACCGGGACCGCTCTTATCGCAAGTCCCAGTGAGCAGAAACCACCTTTAGTTGACAATGACCTCGGCAATCTTCGGCTTGGCTGTGTAGATCGCCGCATCTGCTGGTGACCTTGTAGTGATGACGTAAGCAGTATCATCATCTTGAGTAATCTCCCACACGGAGTCGCTTGTTCCAATTGTTTTAAAGCTACCGCCTGAAGTCGAAACCGCAAATTGATACTTGGCAGCACCATTCGGCCGCTTCGTCATCGAAAACGAAACCCTTCCAGTCTCCGGGTCAGTCGTTGCCACTGGCGCAGCGAACATGCTGGTTGCGTCATTAGGGTCGGAGTTCAGCGCATATTCTTCAACATTGGTCTGACCGTCGTTGTCGAAGTCACCGGTGCCCCTTGTCGCAGAATCTTGCTGCCCCAGGGGGAATGCCGAAATCCGGAATCCCTGGTAGGAATCGACGAAAAGAATCCTGAAGTTGAAGAGCCTCACGGAAGTATCGAAAGAAATCCCATTGGATCCGCGAACACGCTGAAAACGCATCTTGAAGACCGCTTGTTGACCGAAGACGTTCTCTGGGGTGGTCGCATCTTCCAAGCCCGTGAGAAGCGGCGGAAGGAAATATCTTTGATCAAGTGGACTTGGAATAATCAAGCTCGCTGCCGCAAGATCACCCGCAAGAATCACCTCTCCCGTAATCGGATCGACGATATCCTCGCCGCTTGGCGGAAAGAGAACCTCTACCTCATCCGCATCATAAATGCTGATGCGCAGGGTATCCGTTGCAACCGAAGTATTGGTCACCTGATTCCCCGTCCAAGTGATTTCCGCCGTGAGGCGATGATCCATCAGGTAATTCCCGGCGGAGTCAAAAGTGCCAGACGTGAAGCGGAACGGATCTGATTGGAGGCGCTGAGCCAAATCAAGCCCTTCGGGAATCGGCGAGTAGGTCACCGGAAGGGCAACCGGCGCAACGGGGTTCCCCAGTCGAGGGAAGGTGAAGAGATAGCTGCCAAAAACAATTTCGTCGTCCATCCGCTTCCGGTCACCGGGGGTCGCCGCGTAGTTCCGAGCAAACTCGTACTGGCTGACATTGTACTGATACACCGAAGAGGACAGAATGTTGTAGAAGATGATTGCTCCCCGGTCAAGGAAGGGACCCAACGGCCGAGGAAGCGGTGAGGGAGGAGCCGAAATCAGCTGACAGAGGTCTGGACGGAAAGGCTCAACCAAGATAGCGGGGATGACTTGGGAAATCGAGTAGAAACTCAGATCGTCACGGATGCCATCACCATTGAAATCACCATCGGCGATGAAGCCAGTGGTTCCGATCGGGCAGCTAATGTTCGGTGGAATAATGAACGGTGATGGATGCGGACAAGGAGAGAGCACCGCATTACCATCGCGGAATCCGACGAAGAGGTCGCCTCCTCGGAATTCCAGCTTGATCTTACTCGTCTGGAGATAATCGCGACCCGTGGAGAAGCCCAAGTAGATCTCCGAGGAAGCCGGAATCGCAGACGCGACGAAGGCTACAGACGCGATCGCAAGGGATGAGAGGTTCTTCATTGGGAGGAAAGTCGTCTCTCCCGTCTCAGCTGACAAGTGTTTTCTATGTCCCATGGGGTGTCAATTGGTCTAATTCAAAGGGCCTTAGCGGAGCCCACGCAGAAGGAGCTCCGTGTTGGATTTTGTAACGGAAAGGTTCTTCATCAAGGTCTCGATCGCCTCCCCGACCGGCAACTGGGCGAGTTGACGCCGAATCTCCACGACTTTTGCGAATTCATCCGGGTGATAAAGGCGGTCGTCATTTCGGGTTCCGCTCTGGGGAATGTGAATCGCGGGGTAAATCCGACGTTCAGCCAACTCCCGGTCAAGTCTGACCTCCATGTTGCCCGTGCCCTTGAATTCCTCGAAAATCACGTCGTCCATCCGGCTTTCCGTTTCAATCAGGGCAGTCGCCAACACGGTAAGACTTCCGCCTTCTTCCACATTCCGGGCATTTCCAAAGAATTTCCGGGATTTCTGCAGCGCCGATGGGCTGACACCACCACTACCGATCGGACCTCCTTGTGAAGCGGCATTGTGGCCTCGCGCCAAACGAGTAAGGCTATCGAGCAAAAGCACCACATGGCGCTTCTGCTCCACAAGACGTCGCGCACGCTCGATCACAAGATCCGCCACTTGGGCATGGCGCTTCGCAGGTTCATCAAAGGTTGATGCAAAAACCGTCGCTCCGACCGTCTCCTCGAAGTCCGTGACTTCTTCGGGACGCTCATCGAGAAGCACGATGATCAACTCCACCTCCGGATGGTTTTCGCGAATGGATCGGGCGATCTGCTTCAACAAAATCGTCTTTCCTCCCCGCGGTGGGGCCACAATCAATCCACGCTGCCCCTTACCCAGCGGCGCAATCAAGTCAATGGCGCGAGGGCTGAGGAAATCCACACCTTCGCCTTCGAGAATGATCCGCTCATCCGGAAACAAGGGAGTCAACTTTTCGAAATCCTTGCCGGGCTCGAAGTCAGCCACAGGAACCCCTTCAACCTCCAGCACCTCAACCGCACTCAAAAACTTGTCGCGCTCGCGCGGGTTCCGAACCTTGACCTTGACGCGGTGACCTGGGCGGATGCCGTGGTCACGAAGCAGATTCCCGCTTAAATGGACGTCGTCAGGCGCGGTGCGGAAACTCCGTTCCGGATCCCTGAGCATCGCATAATTCTCCTTTGCCTGCTCCACAATCCCCTCCCCCACAAGCACCGCACCTTCGCGGGCGTGGAAGTTCAGCAATTCGAAAATCAGCTGTGCTTTGGTGGGAGTAGTGGGCGTACGAACTGGCATCGCCTCCGCCATGGCCTGAAGTTCGGCCAATGGCTTTCTGCGAAACTCATTGATGTCGATCAACGGAGCATCAACTGCTTCGGTAGCTGCGGCGGCCGCCTCGGCGGACTCGGTATCTGGGGTGTCTTCGCTCATAATGGCGTGGAAATGAAGGAAGCGGGAGAGCTGCGATCTCAACTGATCACGCGGCCCCTCGTTCCAAAAAACAACATCCGCCCGCCACATCTTTTCTTCTACCCGCATCTGCGCGGCAAGAATCGAACGGGCCAAGGCATCGTCGAAGCCGTTGCGTTCCTTAAGTCGCGCAAGCTGGGTTTCCCAACTTGTCGCCACCAGGAGATTGAGTTCCTGTCCGAAATCGAATCCGTTTTCGAACAGCAGCGGAACATCCGCCACAAACAACGGCAGGCGGAGTTTGCGCGCAGATTCCAACGATTCAAGACATTCCTCCCGAACCCGCGGGTGCAAAATCGCCTCCAAACGTCGCCGAGCCTCTGAATCCCCAAAAACCAAGCCTCTCAGGACCCCTCGATCAACCCCACCCTCCGGCAATCGGCAAGACGCTCCAAAGCTCTGAACCACTTCGCGCTCAACGGCCTGATCGCCACCCAGAAGCTTCCGAACGCAGTCATCTGAGTCAAAAACGGCAAGCTCCGGGCATAATTCCTTCAATTGCCCGCAAGCCGTCGATTTGCCACTGGCAATTCCTCCGGTGAGCCCAAACACCTTCATGACGGCAGTCTAGGAAGCGCGGCCGGATACGCGAGCCAGATTCGGTTCACGATCACATGATCCTTGGCACCTTCGTTTCCCAATCAGCTTACCCAAAAACGAAAAAGCGGGCGAAGGGAAAACCCTTCGCCCGCTGGGAATCATTTGGAATCGATCAGTTCGGAAGCGGCGGAAGCACGCTTGCGTCGAGATCCACTGGCGGAGCCTCCTTCTTGATGTTCCGGCCGGTCGCATCGATGATGTTCGCGGTCACGAAGATGATCAGGTTGCTCTTGATCCGGTTCTCAGCACGGCTCTGGAAGAGGCGGCCGATGAACGGGATGTCACCGAGAATCGGCACCTTGTCCTCAACGTTCTGCACGTCTTCACGCATCAGACCACCGACGGCTACGGTGTATCCGTCGAAGATGGTCAGCGCGGTCGTCACGCTACGCTTCGAGAAAACAGGCATTTCGATGCGGTTTTCCGTGATGGTCACCGTCGTCGGGTTACCAAGCAAATCGGTCGAAGGCGACTGAATCGGGCTACCGTAGTTGATGAAGCCTTCGAATTCGACGATCTCCGGAGCGAAGTTCAGGTCGATCACGAAGTTGTTGGCTCCAATGTTCGGCGCGATTTCGAGGGTCACACCGGTATTCCGTGTCTCGAAGGACGTCGGAGTTGCAGGAGTCACTGGGAAGCTTTGGGCACCTCCACCGACGATACTACTACTGCCACCACCGAAGCCACCACCGACACTGTTCGGAAGTTCGGGGGGTTCGTATTCGGTCGGGTAGATAAATTCACGGATGATCTCGATCGTGGCCTTTTCACCGGAACGGGCGGTCACGCTGGGAGCGGTCATCAGGTCAGAACCCTTCTTCTGGGAAAGTCCGCGCATGATGAGCTGGACCTGGCCATCGGAGAACAGGCCGGTAAGGGCCATGATGCCTGGAGCTGGGCTCGCGGTTTGAGCGGTCCGGTTCGGATTGTTCAGGATCGAGTTGATGCTGTTACGGGTAATCGCGCCGTCACCGGAGCGAAGACCACCACCAACGATGTTGGTCACATCCGCGCCCGGGGTGGCTGGAATACCAGGGATCGTCACACCATTGATGGGTGAGACAAAGTCCGAATTGGTGCGCGACTGACCGCTGCCAATGGTGCCACCGCTGGCAAACATGTTGTTCGCGGAGAGACCGAACGGAGTTACGATCCAGTCGAAGCTCAGCTCATCGGAGTTCTCCTGGGAGACTTCCACGAACTTGGTCGAGATCTTCACCTGCTTCGGAGCGAGGTCTTGGATGCTGGCGACAATGGTTTCCACCATATCCAGGTTACTAGGCGTGTTGCGCACCATCAGCGTGCTATTCGCAGCAAAGAACTGAGCAGAAGCATCGGGCGGGAATTTCACACCGTTGGACTTCAGAGCATCCACGACATTCATCTTGGCCTTGAGCGAGCTTCCACCACCGTCGCTAGGAGCAGCGAATGGATCGACATCGCCACCACCGCCACTTTCGCCAGCGCCTTCACTGATCCGCTGAACAAAGTCAGGTGGCACATTGAAGGTGCGAGTGAAGAGATCTTCACCGGTTTCTGTCGCAGGCTTGATGGTGACGGCAAAATCATCGACGGACCAGCGCAAGCGAGTTGCTTCACAAATGTAGTTGAGGGCTTCTGCCAGCGGGACGTTGCGCAAGCGAAGCTCGTTGATACGGGCGGTGCCAACATCACCACCGCTATCCGCACCAAGACCATCGTCTCCACCACCACCTGCACGTGGCTTGCGGATCACGAAGTTGATGCCCTTGTTCTCAGGACTCATTTCCCAAGTATCCAGCTCGATCGAGCGGACCCGAAGGTAATCAATGGCTTCCTCCACCGATGTATCCTCGAAGTCAATAATCGGAATGATGATATTCTTAAGTTTCTGAAGAATCAGAGTCGCACCCACTGAAGCCGTGGAAGGGCCTGTGTTGTCGAGCTGAATGTTAGGATCATCCGGCGGCACCGCGAGTTCCCAAGCCTTGTCGACTTCCATCAGAAGTTCGGCGCGGGCCTGATCGTAGGCGGCACGGTAGTAGTCGGACTTGGCGGCATTGACACGCTCAAGACCACGACGGGCAGCGGTGTTGTAAGGATCAATGCGGATCACCTTGTCATACTCTTCCTTCGCTTGATCGAACTTACCGAGATCGAAGGCACCTTCTGCCAGGTAAAGACCACGACGAACGGCATCAACGTTCTGTGTGTGATCGTAAGTCAGCGCAGGATTGGTGCGAATCGGATCACTGAGCCACTCAGACTTGGTCTTGGCGGCGATGTTACCCGGATCAACTTCAAGCACGGTGTCAACCAGCTGGTTGGCCTCGTCATACTTGCCAACGCGGCGATACTGCTCAGCCAACGCGACTGACGCATCACCGAGTGACTTCTTGAGGAATTCACGACGATCTTGGAGAAGCGGAGCATCAGGCAGAAGCTGGAGAGCTTCGTTATACTTGTCATAAGCCTCCTTGTATTCGCCGGCGGCGGAGGCTTCACGAGCTTCGTCCCGAAGACGATCGGATTCGGCGACCTGTTGCTGGCGACGGATCATTTCCCGCTGGGCAAGGCCGGAGTAGCCACCCGAGGAATATCCTTCACCAGCTTGGGCCACAGTCACGGCGACCGGCATCACAGCTGCTACCGCCAGAAGGCTGGCAACAGTGGTCCGATAGGAATGCGTTGGCGTTTTTTGCATGGTTGGAAAGGGGTTTTGCCGATCAGACCGGCATTTGGAAAGCGTTTTCTTTAAAGCTGTCACAGAGTTTACTTAGTAGTTTATTTCATATCCGGAAGGCCCCCTTTAGGGATGGTGACCGACTGGGGTTTTCCGTCCTTGTCCTTCCATTCGACCACAATGGCCTCAGGAGTGACTTCCTTGAGATGATAGGCCTTCTCCGTGGCGGTTGGAGGCAGGGCGAAGTCGGTGCGTTCCTCGACCTTGAACTCCTTGCCAGCGAGTCCGAGGGCTTGAAGATCGAGCACAGCGGTGCGGTCGAACTGCTGATAGTCCGCGCGCTGGGCATTCGGCAGGCGGTTAGGCACCTCGTAGCGCAGGGCCAACTTGTTAGGCTTCTGATCTTCGTAGATGGCGTAGCGAAGTGTCTGGTCGATACCAAGTCGCTCATTCTTCTCGGTGCGCTCCTCGATTTCGATAAACTTGAAGCGCCCCTTCATCGGATCCTCACCGAAGAACAAATCCCCTGGCTTGAGTCCCTTGTCGAATTCGACGCGGTTCTTTGGACCAGATTCAGCCGGCAATTCCCCGGTCTTTAGTTTCGGAATCCAGAGGCCCTGGGTTTCAAAACCAAATTCCACACGCCATGGCTTGGACTCGTCCTTCACATAGGAGAGCTTCGCGACGAGCAACGGATGGACAAATTTGTCACCTGGATCGGTGCCAGCATTGAACTCTTCCAAGTTCGAGAAGCCATCATCATCGTCATCCCGCTGAGGAGAATCCGCGAACTGAGGCGAGACATTGTATTTGAGCCACCAGACGTTCGGGATCGGCGGATGAACGTCCGGGCTGGTCGGAAGGTCGACAGGGTTGTTCGGATCTTCACGGGAAGCGAAAAGCGGAACCCCGGTGAAAAGATTCACCTCCCGCTGTCCCCCTTCCAGCTGAGGTGCTGGGATCGTCCCGACATCCAGCACCCGGTTACTGGTGCGCGAAGCGACGACTTCAGGCACCTTCATGGCACCTTCGACCTCGGTTTCGGTCCCATGCTTACCGCTTGGGTTGGCATTGAAATCTTCCTCGACCGCACTGGACTTGGCCGTTCCGAGATAAATGAGCCCACCGGCGGCCACAACGGCCACGCCCAGCAGGACTTTCTCAATATTTTTTGGAGCTTTTGACATTGGATGCAAAGGGTTCTGCCTTAGGGAAGTGGCTTGGGATCTAGGAACTGAATGACGTCGATACGGACAAAGACTTGGATCAACTCATCGCCGAGCACTTGTTTGAGAATTTGTCCGCTATCGGAGGGGCCTACGTCTGCCGCAGGAGCTTCTTCTTCGACAACAACATCCACGACTTCCCCATCAGCAGCATCCGGAGCGCTTTCCAGTTCATCGGGGAACTGAAATCCACCAACACCAAAAGGGCTCGCAGCTTCCGCAGCTGGTTTCGGGACTTCAAATCGGGCATCCTTGGCGCTTGGAGCAGTCTCCCGCTCATTCTTGATACGAAGGGTCCGGACAACGTAAGCAAACTTATCGGAATCATCAATCGCGCTCAGGAAATCACGAAGTGAGGATTCCCGACCACTGAAGGTTAGTTCGATTGGATGCGTCCGGTAGGACTTGCCCTTGAGATCGACCTTCTTGCCTTTCTCTTCCGGAAGCTGAGGACGGTGAATATTGAGCACCTTCTTGATCTTGGCATCGGCCAGGTAGCCGAAAAGAGTTTCGAAAGCATTCAGCTGATAGAGAAGGATCCCGGTGTTCTTCGCGTTGACGGTCTCACGGGTGTAGACCCCCAAGCCGAGATGGGCATCGGCTGGCATTTCCGTCCCGGACGCCTCGAACTTGGCGACAAGCTTCTCGCGAGCCTCGCGGAGGGCAATACTGAAAACATCGACTCCAACGTTTGACAGCTTGGTCTCACGATACTTGTCGAAGGTCTTCTGCATTTCCTCAACGGAAGTCTTGTAGTCACCCACAGCCTTCTCCTTGGCGCTGACGTTGGCGGAATCCGGATAGGCTGGACCTCTTGTCAGCTTTTTAATCTCGCCCACGGCAGAATCGTAATTCTCCTTGGCGGTGTCGTATTTTCCGGAGCTGGAGATACCCCAATAGGCCAGTCCTCCGACGAGGATGGCGGTGGTAGCTCCCAGAATGATGGGGAATCGATTTTCTTGAAAACTCATGTCAAAAAGTGGGTTTATTCGAAGGGAACCTCAGAGGAGAGAGGAAGGATGATTTCGAAGGGTGCGGCAAATTGTTCTGGCTGAGGTGCCGCATCGAGTTGAGGTACCAGTTGCTTGTCATCCAAGGGCACCTTCTTGCCGTCTTTCATGGCTTGAAAGCGGTAATGACTACCCCCTTGGGCGTTCTCTCTGAGCTTATTAAGCAAGTCATAGACCACGTTCGATTTGCGAGGGTTATCACGCCAGAAGCCCTTGATCCGAACAGCATTGGCAACGGCTTTTAACTCTTGGTTTCCGCCACCCTTCAAGTTCTCAAGCGCTGAGCCCCCATAAGCGATGCGCACGAAGTCCCCCTTCACAATGGATTTCCCAGCGGCCTTTTCCGCCATGGGATTGTAGTTCGCAAGCGGCTCGTAATCGACAATCCAAACGGCATCGCTCGCGAAGCTGCTCTTGAACTCTTGGAGAGCATCGACCCAGAAGGTCCGCTGATCCTCGATGGCCACATACTCGTTGGCAATGCTGCGGAGCTGTTCTTCCTGCTTACTGAGTTGATTAAGCTTCGAGGAAGGCACCTTGAGGCTGGCCGCAGCGCGTTCCATCTCTTCCGCTTCTTTCGCCGCCTTCCCAGCAGCACTCATTTGCAAAAAGCCCCAGACTCCAGTACCGAGCACAAGGAGCGCAGCGGCAGCGATGAGGAAAGGTTTGCGTTTTTCCGAAGCGCGAGCTTGTCCGACTTTCGAAGGAACGAGGTCGATGTTGAGCTTGGATTTTCCAATGCCGCGCAGGCCGAGGCCGACGAGTTCGCCCATGGTGTGGGCTTCCTTGGAGAGCCGATCGGTATCAACGCCCTTGCCGATGCTGATCGCTGGCAAGGGGTTGAAGTAATCGACTGGCAGCCGGAGCTTCTCTTCGAAGAACTCCTTGGCGTAGGGAAGATTCGCACCTCCACCCGCGAGGAACACATGTTTCGGCGCGTTGCCGCCATGCTGGCTGCGGTAGTAGTTCGTGGTACGGGGAATTTCCGTCGCGAGACGGGTCATCGCGTTGCGAATGCACATCGCGAGAGCAGCCGTGGACTCGTCGAGTGACTCGGTATGCCCACCGCCAAGTGCCACCAGACCATTTTGGGTCTTGTGAGCTTCAGCTTCAGCAAAAGGAACATTGAACTCCTTGGCAATCGCGGCGGTTACTGTCGAACCACCGGTCGCGGCACTACGCGTGAAGAAACGGTCGCCCTCGATGTAGAGCAGGTCGCTTGTCTTAGCACCGACGTCGATGAGCAGCACTGGCTCAGTGATGTTCGGATAAGCCGCACGAAAGGAATTATAGAGCGCCATCGGGGCCACATCGACCTCGGCGGTTCCCAGTCCGGTGGCATTGACGCTGTCGTTGGTGTCTTCGAGTGCGTCAGCCTTGATTGCCACGATCACGACTTCCTTCTCCCCTTCAGCTTCAAGGATCTCGTAATCCCAAACCACTTCCTCAAGCGGGAAAGGAACATGCTGCTGGGCTTCGAAGGTCACCAATTGCTCGATGTTGTCATCGTCGAGAGGTGGAAGTTTGACAAAGCGAATGAAGACGGCCTGACCGGAAATGGCGTAACGAACCTTACCCTTGGCCTTAAGACGACCGGCGAGTTCGGAAATTGCCATGCGGATCTGGCCGGCGCGGGAGCTTTCAGTTGCCGGATCCGCCAAGACGGTTTCGGCATCGTAAGCCTTGAGAACGAGACCGCCGGACTTCGATGGTTCGAAGACGGCCATACTGATCCGCTGCGTTCCAATGTTGAGGGCGACGGTGGACTGGTAGTCTGCCATGATGAGTAATTAAAAGATTGAGGGCTAGCTCGGGGATATTGGAAGGATCTCAGCGTTTTTCTTCGATCTCAGCATATCGATCCCACCACAGCATCGCGAATGGGGTCTCCATCTTATTGAGCAGTGGAAAGCGGCTTGACTGATTCGAGAGACTGCCGGCGTTCACCCAATCGGGTTTACCTTTCGAGCTCTCGGCTGCGACAACCCGACCATTGACGAGCACCTCGATCGCCACGCGGTCCACCGATGACTTGCCGGCGTTGTCACTACCGGTGACGCGCTTGAGCGTATTCGGCGAGAGATAAACGGAGGTGTAGATCTCTTCATCGATCGGCACATTGATATGGTTGATGTCCTTGCTGAGGAGAATGAATCCCTTTCCATCCGGATTCTTCAGCGCCACTGACCACTTGACGGTGATTTGATCAACGAAGCCTGCATCCTTCTGCTCTTGGTTGAAGGCCGGAAGCTTGATACCGGCTTCGAACTCAAGCCAGTCCTTGGGTTTCCAGCTCTTGGACTTCCCTATATCGACCTGTGGCGAGGGCAGACTGTCGAAATTGATCTTACCGAGGTCGGTCTTACCTTGGCCAAAAGCTGAGCTTGAAAGCACGATGGTAGCGGCAGCAACCAGTGCGGTGCCGTTACGAAGCAGTGAAAGTGAGTTTTTCATACAGTTTGAGGTTTCATGAGAACTAGGCCCTCCCAGCCCGCGTTGGCCAGAAGAAAGCCCGTAATCGAAACAGAAAATTCACCCTTGTAATGACAATGGAAAGATCAAGACACGACGGGCGTGGTTGACAATCCCGCTCTTGGACGTCTTCGCTCACGCCGTGCCTCGCGTTCCATTCCCCCTCAAGCCCGGGATTCCGCTCATCGTCGGAAGCTTCGGAGACTCCTCCAGTCTCGCCTCGATTCCACTCGACCGGGTTCGTAAGTCCTGCGACATCGTGGAAATCAGACTCGACCTACTACCCTCTCAATCAATCAGTTCGGAAAACCGACCCTGGCAACACCTCGAGGATATGCCGCTGCTCTTCACCGCCCGCCGGGCAAGCGAAGGGGGCTCCGGAGAGCTGAAGGCGGAGACTCGAATGAGCATGATCCGGTCTGTCATCGAGGACGCCTCACTCGTCGATATCGAGGTCGCCTCCATTCCTGAAATGCAGCCACTGATCGATGAGTTGAACAAAGCCAAAATACCGTGGATCGCGTCTTTTCACGATTTCGAAAAGGCAGCGACACCCGATTTCCTCTCTGCCAAGCGCATGGCCGCCCGAAACGCCGGAGCCGCCGGATTCAAGGCCGCGGTCGAACTTGGCTGGGAAATGGACCAACTCGCGCCCCTCGCCCTTTTTCTTCAACAATCGACCGACTATCCGGTCTCGCTGATGGGAATGGGGCCGCTGGCACCCGTTTCGCGCTTGCTTTTCGGCCAACTCGGCTCGGTCCTCAACTACGGCTACCTCGGCAAAACTCCCACCGCGCCCGGACAATGGAGCGCACTGCAGTTGAAGGAGGCCATCGAAAACGTCGCACGAGCCAGCTAAGTCCCGACTCAAGGAGCCACTTTCAAGTTCAACCCCACCCACCCAAGCCACCAAACCCCCGGGGCTTAAAAAGCCCCGCTCCATGACCAAGAATCAGAGATTCTTATCCGTCACCGCGCCCTCGCTCGCACTGGTCACCAGCTTGGCATACTTCGCCAACACACCACGGCGGTAATGAGGCTCGGGCTGATGCCAGTTGTCGTAACGTGCTTTCAGCGCATCATCATCCAGATCAACGGAAATCGTGTTGTTTTCCGCATCGATGGTGATCATATCGCCATCCACAAGCAATCCGATCGGCCCCCCTTCGAAAGCTTCGGGCGTGATGTGCCCCACCACGAATCCGTGGCTACCACCGGAGAAGCGACCATCAGTAATAAGTGCCACCTTTTTGCCAAGACCTCGCCCCATGATCGCCCCGGTTGGACCAAGCATTTCGCGCATGCCCGGTCCGCCCTTCGGCCCCTCGCGGCGGATCACCACCACGTCGCCTTCCACAATTTCACCAGCGAGAATCGCCTTCATCGCAAGGCCCTCGGAATCATACACCTTGGCCTTACCGGTGAAGGTCGTGCCTTCTTTTCCCGTGATCTTTGCCACCGAACCACCGGGTGCCAGATTTCCATAAAGAATCCGCAAGTGACTGTCCTTCTTGATCGGATTGTCGAGCGGACGAATCACTTCCTGCCCTTCCGGGTAGTAAAGCGGCGAGTTCGCCAGGTTCTCGGCCATCGTCTTGCCGGTCACCGTCAAGCAATCGCCATGGAGCAACCCCGCCTCTAACAGCATCCGCATCAGAGGCACCGTGCCGCCGATCCTCACCAACTCCGCCATCACAAAGCGGCCGCTTGGTTTCAAATCCGCGAGCAGTGGCACCCGCTTGCCGATCTCCGTAAAGTCATCGATCGAAAGCTCGACTTCCGCCGCGCTCGCCATTCCCAGAATGTGCAACACCGCATTCGTCGATCCACCAAGCGCGATTACCACCGTAATGGCATTCTCGAAGGCCTTGCGAGTCATGATATCGCGCGGCTTGATGCCCTTCTCGATCAGATTCAGCACCGCCGCACCCGCATCAAAGCAGTCCTGCATTTTCTCATCGGAAACCGCCGCTTGAGCCGAGCTGTTAGGAAGACTCATGCCCAGCGCCTCGATCACCGAAGCCATCGTGTTCGCCGTGTACATCCCACCGCAAGAACCCTCTCCAGGAATCGCGCAGCTCTCGACCTTTTCCAACTCCTCATCGGAATACTCACCGGTAGCGTGCTTACCCACCGCCTCGAAGATCGAGACGATATCGAGTTCCTCTTCCTTGCCCTTCAACGTCGCACAGCCTGGCAAAATCGTGCCGCCATAAGCAAACACACTCGGACGGTTCATCCGCGCCATCGCCATCACGCAGGCCGGCATGTTCTTGTCGCAACCACCGATCGCCACAAAGCCATCCATCCCCTCGCAACCGACCACCGTCTCGATCGAGTCCGCGATCACCTCGCGCGACACCAGCGAATACTTCATTCCCTCCGTGCCCATCGAGATCCCGTCGGAGATCGTGATCGTATTGAAAATGACCGCCTTGCCACCCGCCGCATCCGCACCCTTCGCCGACTCCTTGGCCAGCCGGTCAATGTGGATGTTGCACGGCGTGACCTGCGACCAGGTCGAAGCAATGCCGATCTGAGGCTTGGCAAAATCCTCCTTTTTGAACCCTACGGCATAAAGCATCCCACGCGACGGGGCGCGATCGGGACCATCCAGCATTGGCGATGAAAACGGGCGACGTTCGTCTGACATGACCGGACTGTGTTTTTCCGAACCGCCAAGGTCAAGGCAAGGAGAGAGCATCCGAGCCCCTTTGGTAAAGGAAGCAGCAAGTTCCCAGAGATTCGACCATTTCCACAGCATCAACAATTCCCTCGCTCACACGCTTGCCAGCCTGCCCGTCTCGTCCTATGCCCTCCCGCCCATGGCCAAATACCGCGTTCTCGTTTCGGACCCCATTTCGGAAATCGGCGTCGCTGCCCTTGAAGCCCATCCCGACATCGAAGTCGATTTCATCCCGGACCTCGGCTCCAAGAATGCCGACAAGATCCCGGCCATGATCGGCGACTACGATGCGTGGATCGTCCGTTCTCAGACCAAGCCCAATGCCGAGCTGATCGCCAAAGGCACCAAGCTCAGAGCCATCGGCCGCGCCGGCGTCGGAGTCGACAACATCGACCGCCAAGCCGCCACCGATCACGGCGTGATCGTGATGAACACGCCCACCGGCAACACCATTTCCACCGCCGAGCACGCCTTTACCCTGATGCTCGCCACCGCGCGAAACATCGGCCCGGCCCACGCCGAAGTCCTCAAAGGAAACTTCGTCGCCGCGCGCAAGGCCTACCAAGGGATCGAACTCAACGGCAAACGCCTCGCCGTCCTCGGCATGGGCCGCATCGGTAGCGAATTCGCCAAGCGCGCCCAGTCCTTCAACATGCACGTCGTCGCTTACGACCCCTTCCTCACCCAAGCCCGTGCGGATCAACTCAAAGTCGAGCTCGCCACCACGCCCGAAGCCGCCCTGAGCGGTGTCGACGTGGTCACGCTTCACGTCCCGCTGACCGATGAAACCAAGCACATCCTCAACGAGAAAACCCTCGCCGTGATGAACAAGGGTGCCCTCGTCATCAACTGCGCCCGCGGAGGCCTGATCGATGAACCAGCCCTCAAGGCCGCCATCGAAAGCGGCCACATCGCCGGTTGCGGACTCGATGTTTTCGAAGACGAGCCACCATCCGCCGATCACCCGCTTTTCAGCCTCAGCAAGCACATCACCTTCACCCCGCACCTCGGTGCCTCGACCAACGAAGCCCAGGAAAACGTCGGCATCCAAGTCGCCGAGCAAATCCGCGACTTCCTCACTACCGGCGAGATCCGCAACGCGATCAACATGCCGTCGCTCGACGCCGCCGCACTTGCCGAAGTCGGACCCTACCTCGACCTCGCCGCCTCGCTCGGCAAGCTCCTCGCCAAGCTCGGCCCGGAAAACCCCGATTCGCTCCGCGTCTCCTACCACGGCCCGCTCGGGCAAAAGGACACCGCGCTCGTTTCCCGCACCGCCCTCACCGCGCTGCTCGAAGCCTCCCGCCCCGACGGGCAGGTCAACATCGTCAACGTTCCCGCCATCGCAGCCCAAATGGGCCTCGACCTGATCGAGAGCACCATCAACGCCGCCACCGAATACCACGAACTCGTCGTCGCCGAGCTCCGCAAAGGCGACACCCGCTTCCGCGTCGCCGGCACGATCATTGGAAAAAGCCCACGCATTGTCGAAATCGACCGCCTCTACGTCGATACCAACATCAAGGGCCACTTCCTCATCGTAAAAAACGACGACCGCCCCGGAATCGTCGGCGCTCTCGGTACCCTGCTTGGCAACTCGAATCAGAACATCGCCAACCTTTCACTCGCTCGCAACAAGTCGGGCGGCAACGCACTTTCGGTCATCGAAGTCGACGAACCACTTTCTGAGGATCTGATGACCTCCATCCGGACGATCCCAGGAGTCCTTTCCGCCACCGGAGCAACCCTTTAATCATCAGACTTTTAGAAACCAAAATCAAAACCCGGAGCAGCCCTCACTCGCCTTGAGATTTGATGTTAAGCATTTAAAGTTTCCAGTTTTTCACTCTGCCACACTTTCCCGTTGCCAAGCCCTAGGGCCTGCTTCTACCTTCTCCACATCGACATGAAAAAACTCCTCATTGCAGCTACCGCCATGCTTGCTCTCGGAAGTATCGCTTCCGCAGATATTCAGGCTCCTCCGGGCCACGCCTACACTTCGACTCGCAAGCTTGGCCGCGCCGTTAGCAACATCCTCTACGGATTCATCGAGATCCCTGAGCAAATCGTCCGCAAGAATGAAGCCTACGGTCGCAAGGCCGGCTGGTCCTTCGGCGTCGTCGATGGCACGAACCGCGGCCTCCAGCGCCTCGGCTACGGCTTCTATGAACTCTTCACCTTCACTTGCCCAACCTATCGCGGCACCTTCAAGCCACCATACGAAAATGGCGGCATGGACAATCGCGTTGAGATGAACCCTACCGACGGTCTCTCCGAGTTCCCACCAGAACTTGGTTTTGAAACCTACTTCAAGCACACTCGTTCACAGAAATTCTAAAGCGGGCGGATTCATTCCACTTTCAAAGAACCCCAGCTGCGGATTCCGCTTTGCTGGGGTTTTTTGTTTCCGCCGAGGCCGCATCGATACTTTTCGAACAAATTTGGGCGGGATGATCCTATCATCAGCACCCAATACTTCTAAGAAAGTAGGCCCCACTTGTGTCGTTACCCAAGATCATGCTCCCACGCCTTCTTTCCCTGCTGCTGCTCCTCGCAGGTGTTCTCCATGCCGATAGCCGCAATTGGAAGAGCACCAACGGAGAATCCACCTTCTCTGGCGAATTTGTTTCACACGACACCAAGCGCGTCACCATTCGCCGTGCCGACGGCAGGGTGTTCACCTTCGACGTCGCGAAACTCAGCGAAGACGACCGGAACTGGCTGGCGACCAAAGATTCGATCGTTGCCGACAACGCCGAACCCGCTCCCGATCCGAATGCCGTCTTCGATACTCTCTGTTTCGGCGATACTCGCAAGGAAGTTGAAGGCAAGCTCAAGGCCAGCAAAAACGTCGAAACCCTCGTCGACGAAACCTTCTTTGGGCGCTTTGGGCTCAATGGCACCTTTCGAACCAAACAGAAGATCGGCGGCCTCTACTGCGAACTCTTCTTTGACTGGTCAGAGGGCGGAAAAATGAAGGAGATCTCACTCCAGACCCAGCCAAAGGACGCCGACACCTACGACGACCTGCTCCGGAACAACTGGACCCAACTCGCCGAACTCCTGACCATGCTTCACGGCAAGCCACTACAATCCGCTGGCTACCCCCAAATGGGCGATCTCCAGAACGACCTCTTTCTAGCCTCTCACATCTGGCGCCTTGAAGGGGGCGGCACCGCCATGCTCGGCACTTCCATGCAGGTGAATCAATACATGGTCGTCGTCCGCTTCACGACCGAGAAGATCAATCCGGTCAACACTCCTTGAGAGACACGCCAATCACACGATCGCCCTTTGCGATGTCGACCACAACCGCGCCGGTCGTGCTTTCACCAAATTCCCGGATGGCAAGCGCTTCTCCAACTACCGTGAAATACTCTCCCAAATGGTAGATGATCTTGACGCCTCAAAATGGCCGAACAACACCTACAAAACCATGACGTCTCCCCAAGCCCAGGGCTCACCCGTCCAGCGATAAGCTTTCCCTTCCTCAAGGGCGCTTCTCACGCTTCTCGTCGATCCTCGCTGCAGGCATCTTGCGGATCGCATCAAGGTCCGGCAGCTTCACGCGCTTCATCTTATCGCCATAATCGTCGAGGTTCTCATTGAGCTGATCTTCCGTCACCTTCTCGGACTTCACGCCACCTTCCGGCACTTCCATTCCCGCGCACCACACTATCGCATTCAGCACCACGGTCCGGAATCCATCCAAGGCCCAGTTGCAATGGTAGTGCCCGCCGGTGAAACCGACACCCCGTCCGCCGTCTTGACGCTCATATCCCCACATCATCGACTGCGGGGAATCCATGCCTTCAGCACCATGCCAGTTCCACATGTTGATGTAGTTCCGCATTCTCTCACGAGTCGGAATCGCCGTCACCAGATCCAGCACCTTCGCGCGATCCTTGATGAAACGCATGTTGTAATAGAACTCATCGAAGCTCTCGAATTTCTCCGGGACCCCCTGAGAAATCGGATGTCCAGGCATTACCTTGAGCTCGGCAAGCCAATGCGGATTCACCGAAAAATCATCCTCCATCGCAGCACCCATCCACGGACGGTAGTATTTTTCTCCCACTTCCACTGTCGGATGCACGGCGTAGTGCATGAACATCAGCCCGACACCCTTCTTTGCGAGGCTATCGAGAAATTCCATGTCGTTCTTAATCGCCGTGGAAGCATCGCAGTAAACCACCACACCATCCACGCCATCCATCACCGACTTGTCCTTTCCCCAATCCGGCCCGACCACTTCGGCCTTGACGGGGAGCCCACTTTGCTCGTTGAGAGCCTTTGCCAGCAGCATGCAGCCGGCGCGAAATTCATGATCGCCCGAACCGTGACTCTTGGCACCCGCGATGAAGACGATCTTCGTCGCTGCGGATTCTTCACAAGTAGCTGGCACGGACAGCAAGGCGGTCATGGCAAGGATGGAGGCAATTCGTTTCATCATCTGACCGAACCATACGGAGAAAATCCCGCGTCCTTCCAACCTAGAAACGGACATCTCTTAGAAAAAGCCTCTTTTGGGGCCTCACCCATTGAATATTCCCGACTTAGGTGCGTCAGTAGAGGATGAAGCTCTCCGAAAAACCGATGAAATCCCATCTCACCAAACTCGCTGCTTTCGCGCTCGTCCCGGTGCTCGCCACTTCCTGCATGACGACCTACGACGCCTACGGCAACCCCGTCCAATCCGTTGACCCCGGTGTGGCCGCCGCAGCCGTCGTCGGTGCCGCCGTCGTCGGAGCCGCCGTTGCCAACAACCGCGACAACAACCATTACTACTACGGTCGGCCTTATTACCGTGGCCATCGTGGGGGCTACTATCGCGGCGGACATTATTACCGCCACTGAGCCCGCGCACATCGGGGCTTCTCAGTTCACTCATTTTACTCTGGGGCCCCGCCCCGTCATGTGCCGTTTCTCCCTCACCGCGCGATGCCTTGTCGCGCCCCCGCCGCTCATCGCAGCTCCATCGAACACCAATCTCAGCTTCGACAAGGCCCTCACTGGCTACGCTTCCTCCAAGGTCGCCATCGAAACTGGCTACTTTTGCCATCGCGAGTTGGAATTTCATGTTCACCAATCGCCATTTGCGGTTACAGCAACCCCACATGCAGTCACCCGCACCCGGTCAACGCTGGATTTCCACCTCCGAACCCACCCTCGGCCTCGGCATCGTTCTCACCACCGAGTTTAACCGCGTCGAAATCCACTTCCCCGCCGCCGAGGAAACCCGCCTCTACGCGCTCGACAGCGCACCACTCATCCGCGTCCGTTTCAAAGTCGGTGACACCATCGCGAACTCCGAAGGAAAAGAGTTCGAGGTCACCAGCGTCACCGATGATGGAAAAACCCTCATCTACCATGGCGAAGGCATCGAAATCCCGGAGTCATGCCTACTAGAAACCCTCAGCTTCACCTCGCCGAGCGACCGCATGCTCGCCGGCATGTGCGATGACCCGCGCGACTTCGACCTCCGCCTCCAGGCCCTCGAATGGAATGGCCGACTCCGCCAATCCGCAGCCCGCGGATTCACCGGTGCCCGCATCGATCTGATCCCCCACCAGCTCGCGATCGTCGCGGAAACCGCCAACCGCCTCCACCCGCGCGTTCTCCTCGCCGATGAAGTCGGCCTCGGAAAGACCATCGAAGCCTGCCTCATCCTCCACCGCCTCCACCTCACCGGACGCGCCGAACGCATCCTCATCCTCGTCCCCGAACCCCTCGTCCACCAGTGGTTCGTCGAGCTGCTCCGCCGCTTCAACCTCGTTTTCGCCCTCTTCGATGAAGCCCGCTGCGTCTCCATTGATGCCAATGACCCCGACGCCAACCCTTTCCTCGACTCCCAGCTCATCCTCTGCGCCACCTCCTTTTTCACCGACCATCCCGACCGCACCGTCCAGGCCCGCGAGGCTGGCTTCGACCTGCTCATCGTCGATGAAGCCCACCACCTCGAATGGTCGCCCGAGGAAAGCTCCGCCGAATACCAGCTCGTCGAATCCCTCGCCTCGGTCATCCCAAGCCTGCTCCTTCTAACCGCCACGCCCCAGCAGCTCGGGCCCGCCGGCCACTTCGCCCGCCTCCGCCTGCTCGATCCCGAACGCTACGGCGACCTCGATGCCTTCCTTGCCGAAGCCGAGTCCTACGCGCCTCTCGCCGCCGCCGTCGAAGCCCTGCAAAACGGCGAACTCCCCGACGACATCAAAACTTTTGCCGCCAAATCCGAGCGCGCCTCCGCCCTGCTCGGAAAAGTCAAACTCGGTCAAGCCGCCGCCCGCACCCACCTCATCGCCGAACTCATCGACACCTTCGGCACCGGCCGCGTGCTCTTCCGCAACACCCGCGAACAACTCACCGGCTTCCCCGAACGCGTCCCCCACCTCCACCCGCTCGAACCCGGCAGTTCCCCCTACATTTGGCTCGCCGAGCTCATCCGCAGCCTCCCAGAGGACGAGAAAATCCTGCTCATCACCGGCTCGCCCGACGCCGCCATCAGCACCAAGGACAAACTCCTCGAAGAAATCCACATCGATTGCGGACTCTTCCACGAGGAACTCTCCCTCCTCGAGCGCGACCGCAACGCCGCCTACTTCGCCGAATCCGATGGCGCACGCATCCTCATCTGCTCGGAAATCGGCAGCGAAGGACGTAACTTCCAATTCGCCCGTCACCTCGTCCTCTTCGGCCTCCCCCGCGACCCCGAACTCCTCGAACAACGCATCGGTCGCCTCGACCGCATCGGCCAGACCGGCACCATCCACATCCACGTCCCCTACGGCGTCGGCAGCAGCTCCGAGCTCCAAGCCCGCTGGCTCCACGAAGGCATCGATGCCTTCACCCACCCGCTCAAAGGAGCCACCACCCTCGCTGCCGAACTCCTCCCCGGACTCGATGCCCTCGATCCCGCCGACACCGCCGCCTTCGAAGCCTTCCTCAAGAAGTCCCGCGACCTCAGTGCTCAAGTCATCCACGATCTCGCCACCGGCCACGACCGCCTCCTCGAACTCGGCGCACCCAAACCCGAGAAAGCCGCCGCCCTGTTAGAGACCATCGAGAAAGCCGACCAAGACCCCGCCTTCGAGCGCTTCACCGTCCGCCTCTTCGATCGCCTCGGCCTCCAAGTCTCCGACCTCGCCCTGCGCTCCTACATTTTTAAGCGCACCCACCGCCTCAGCGAAGCCTTCACGGAAATCCCCGACGACGGACTCTCCGTCACCTTCGATCGAGAAACCGCGCTCGCCCGTGAAGACCTCACCTTCATCAGCGCCGATCACCCCATGCTCCTCGGGGCCATCGACCACCTTCTCAGCTCCGAATACGGCAACGCCTCCTTCGCCCGCTGGGAAACCGGCAAAGGAAAAGCCGTTCTGTTAGAGTGCTGCTTCGTCCTCGAAGCCCTCGCCCCGAATCGCCTCCACGTCGATCGTTTCCTCCCCCCCACCACCATCCGCATCCTCGTCGATCATTCCGGCAACGACCTCACCGACAAACCCAAGCCCACCCCTCTTTTGCAAGGCGACGCCCGCCGCCTGATCTCCCAACCGACCTTCCGTCAGGACATCCTCCCGAAGCTCCTCGACCGCACTCAGGAACTCGCCAGCGCCAAAGCCGAGCCCAGCAGCAAAGCCGCCCGCGCCCTTGCGAAAAAATCCATCACCGCCGAGATCACCCGCCTCAAGGACCTCGCCAAGCGCAACCCGCAAGTCAACGAATCCGAGATCACCACCCTCGAGTCCACCCTCGCCGAAACCCTAACAGCCCTAAAAACTCCCCGCCTCCGCCTCGACTCCCTCCGCCTCATCTGGAGAACGTAGGAATTCAATTCGTGGCTGAGCCTTCCAGGCTCATCGCCAAGCTCACCTCCGGGAAAAGAAGTCACCTCTCAAAACTCCCCCCTGGTCCGGCGAGAGCATCATACCTTCAAAAGCAGGGACACAATCGCAAGTTGACTGAGGCGGGCGAGTGTGTGAGCTTACGTGCAGTTGCGGATGAAATTCGGCCTCGTGCCGTGAGTGCCCTTGGGCTCCTATATCCGTGGCTATTTCTTTTTCCCCTCATGCTTTCGTGGGAAAACGGTCTCCATGGTCGGACGCTCCTCGCCCTTGAAGAATGTCCCGCCTGGTTTGCCGTGATCGAGATCTTGAATCTCACCAATCTGCGGCCACATCATGTCGAGAAAGCGGCTCTCTTGTCGCTCATAGAAGCGCTGAACGGCCCAGAGGAAATAGTCCACCGCCTGCAAGCAGACTGTCGAATTCGGATCGGACACGTTGATATGCCACTCGGCATTCCGCCCGAATCCGAACTTCGACTCAAAATCCCTCTCTGCGTGCTCGATGGCTTCACTGAGGGCTCTATTGCGGTCACTCTTTCCGCGCCGGGCTATCCAGATTTGATACTCGTCCGCGATGCGGTGAAATTTCCCGTAGAGTTCCCGGATCAGACCATCATAAACCGAGTTCTCCTGATAACGTGCCTTGGAGTCTTGCTCCCGCCGCTTGGTTTCGTGCTTGGCCAGCACGGTCTTGTCGGCAACGACGGCGTGGAATCGGAGATCCGACCCCATCTCGCGAAGTAGTTTGAAAACCATATAGCGAACCTCTGGGAGATCGTTGTTTGCATGGAAGCCGTGCGCCGTCTTCGGTCGCTCCGGTTTGAAGGATGGAACGCCTGCGAAGTAGGGATCAGCCAGGAGTTCGAGACGAAGATCCGTCAGCTTTACGGCCAGGGCTTCAGGATCCGCGACCTCCAACTTTCCCATGATGAAATACTTCGAGCAGCCCTCGTTTCCGACAATGATGCCACTGCCACGCCGCCGTCCAAACAAATTCGGGTCACCTGCTTCGTCGACGTAGCTGTGGATTTGATCGGGCATTCTTGAGCTAAACGGTTTGAAGCATCTCCCGGGTTCGACTTAGAATCTCGCGTTCCTCGTCGGTGATACCGTCCGGATGGAAGTGCATCACGTGATTCCTGATCTTATTGATCCGGGTGAGACGCTCCAGCACCGCCTTCCTGTCCAATGGTAACCCGATGGTTTCCCAAATAGCCGGTTGCTCGAAGGCCCGGAGGATTTCGCCAAAGGTCAGATCATCGACAGATTTGACTCTCTTCAACCGAGCTTCATCCCGAGGGTCAACCAAATCTTTCAATCCTTCGACTCCAAGACGCGCGGTTCGGATCAGAGCCCGGAGATGATTCTCAATTTGTTCAAGAAAAAGAAATGGCTCGGAGAGCGCCACAAACTGATCGGCGATATCGGCGGGAGTCACCGACCCCGAGATGAGGCCGGAAGAAGAGGTCACCAGAACGATCCGACGTCTCGATATCTCCCGAACAGCGTCATACAAGGGTTCATCGTAACGAACCGTCCACGGGCGAGCGGCCATGCAGTCCTGGACCAGATTACAAGCGGTGCGTGTTGCCTTCGTCCGTCCGATACTCTCCCAGGTCACGACACCATCGGCCTGCCGCTGGTTCTGCGACACCACCAAATGATCCACACCTTCCTGAAGAAGCAGGGTGATCGCCTTCTCAATCGTGTCACCTCTTGTCACAAACGTGGGCTTCCGGTCGGCGGAGGGAAGTTGACCGATGGTGAGAACAACTTCGCGCTCGATCTCCTCGGACTCGGTGACTTTCGCAGTCGTCTCAGCCCCAGAGAACCCGCCAACCGCCTCTTTAGTTTTCGAACCGTCTTTACGATCTCCTCCTCCGTTGGAGCCGCTTTCACCGAAACCCTCGAGTCGATGTGGACAAGGGCGAAATCGGGTTCGGTGGTGAGGCCATTGTAGCGAAGCTTGTTGCGAAGGCTGCGGATTACATACTTCCCGCGCCTCTCCTTACCGACGCTCTGAATCAAGCCGCGAACCGTCATCCGCTTCGGCTTCCCCGTCGATTTGATCTCTTTGACGATCTCCTTGAATTCAAGCATGGGTCTTTTCGTTTTCTGTTTGAAATGCGCCGGGCCAGCCGCCGTGGGCGTCTATGATATCGTCGATCTCGGCCATCAGGCGGATGGTTTCGGTGAGGGCGATGACGATCTTTTGGTAGTGGGCGATGTCTTCGGCGCTGAGGGTGCGGCCGGGTTGGCCTTTTTTCGGGCCGCGGTCCTTGAGCCATTTCTCGCAAACCTGATAGCCGCCGATATGGAAGTTCCAGACGTCCTGAGGCACCGGGCGGAATCCGCTGGTGCCGGGTTTGTATTTGCCCTTCGCGCCGCTTCCGTCGAGCCAGACGGTGCCGCCGTCGTCGGGCGTCCATCCGACTTTGGTGACCTGATGATTGCCGCCGATGAAGTCGGTGGTGGCTTCGTCGAGGGCGGGCGATTCCAGCAGATGCAGCGCCACGAGTTCGCCGCCGAGGCGGGAAAGCTCGCGGAACAGCGCCAGCGAGCCAGTGAGCGGAACGCGCGGGAAGTCGATCTTGAGAAACTCGGCGTATCGCGTGCGGTAGCCGGGACTGTGGAAGACCGCGTAAATGTAGTAGAAGATGTCTTCGGGGGTTAGGCCGGTGGGAAGGCTGTGTGGGCCAGTAGTTGTAAGAGCAAGTGTGGTCGCCAACCTGCGAAGGAACGGTGGTGCGAGGTTCGGTTGCCGCTCTCTGTCTTCTTTTAAAAGCGTGGCTGGTGCATCGCCCGTTGGCACCAGCCAGAGCGGGCAAAGGTAATTCACTTCCTTTAACGAGACGGAATGGTGGCCAATGATTCCCTTCGTGCAGAAGACGTGCTCAAACTGACCAATCTCGACACTTCGGGAAAGCGCCATCCCCAAGTTTGTGCCTTGGGCCATGTTGCTCATCACTTTTCGGCACGGCGATGCGTAGAAGCCGCGAGAGTTCCCTGTGTAGTAAGTGAAGCGTCCATCAAATGGGCGATATTGGATGGAACAAATCTTATTCTTGGAGGGGCCGCTGGCTTGAACGTCAGCTTGCGCGGTTGCAACGCGCCAGTCGCGTGCGTCTTTGCCAAGTTCGTATTTTGTCCGCGCCTTTTCGGGTGGCAGTGAGACAAAGTCTTTCACTCGATCCCAAAGAACATTCGCTTCGAAATCGACAGTCATCGAATCTCGCGCCATGACGACTCCGACGCCATTGACGGGCAAGATGTCTGTGACCTTCCACCACGCGTCATACTCCGCGCGGCAGTCAGTATTCTGCGACTCGAAAAAGTAAAAGGGAGAGTCGGGCGTTAGCGGCGAGAAGCCCGTTTCGCTGACGCGATGTTTCGTGAGCCACGCATATTTCGATTCGCGGGAGCCCCAAGGATTGGCGTGGGCAACGGCAGTTACGGCAGAGCCCCGCGTGGCGAGGCAAATTGCTACGCCTTGGCGAATGTCGAAGACGTTCTTGTCTTCGGACCCATCGGGTGCTTGCTCCTTCTTGTTCGTATTGCCGTGAAGGTCGAGGACGCGCAGTTGCGGAAACGTGTCCATGAGGCTCTGCCTCATCCCGCGAAAGGTCGGGTTGTCGAGATAGCCGTGGTTCGTGATATATCCAAAAATGCCGACCTTTGCTCTGTCAATTATTGTCTGCGCTTTGCGAATAAATTTCACGTAGTCGTCTTGAATCCAGAGCTTTCTCTCATTCAATGGTGACCCATCAATGAACCTGTATGCGTCCACAATCCGAAGGGCGTGCTCACTCATGTTAGACGAAAGACCCGAATACGGCGGATTTCCTACCACGACCGTAAAGCGTTTGTGCCGTTTGATTTCATTCACGGCCTCTGCTTCGTGAGCCAAAGCATCAAAGCCGATTAGTGGGAGTTGTTGTTGCCACGGTTCGAGCGCGTTGGTGAGGAAGATGCGGGCGCGTTCGTCGGATTGGAAGCGGTAGCCGGTTTCGGCGAGTTTGAGGCCGATCTTCATGTGGGCGATGGCGTAGGGGGCCATCATGAGTTCGTAGCCGTGCAAACGCGGCAACAGGGCGTAGGGCACATAGCAGTTCCACCAAGCCGCGAAGTTTTCAGTGTTCAGTTTGCAGTTTTCAGGGAGCGGGATGCGGGGCATGGCGGCTGCTCCCCGCTCTTTCCATAGGTTCTTCAGATACTTGTAGATGACGTCGATGATTTCGACGGGGAAGGTGGCGGTGCCGGTGGCGGGGTCGAGGATTTGGACGAAGAATTCGCCGGGAGAGATGGTTTCGGTGCAGCCGGGTTCGTCGGTGAGGGGGGGAAGAGAGATCGTGGATTGTGGATCGCGGATCTTAGATTGTTCGATGAATTCTCCCCAGGTGATGGTGTCGGCGAGGCCGTGTTCGAGGTGGAACTCGGATTTGAGGAGTTCATCCACGGAGCGGATGATGTAGGAGACGACGGGATTGGGGGTGTAGAAGACGCCGCGCTGGATCTTGAGCTTCTTGTTGTAGGCGGTGAGGAAGGTTTCGTAGAAGTGGATCACAGGGTCCTCGCCGGGTTTGCGGTTGCCGAAGTCGCGTAGAATGGCGGGCAGGTCGGTTTCTCCACCGCGGAGGAGCTCGACGACTTCGTTGATCCCGAGTTCGTCGAAGTCCACGCCGCCCTTGCGTCCGCCGACTTTGAGGAACTCCTGGAGCATTTCCTTGAGGAAGGGATTGGTCACCGGGACCATGGCGGTGATGTCCTCCTGGGTGAGGGCGGTGCCGTGGCGGCCCTCGCTCATCTCGGTGCGGGAGATGGCGGCGGTGAGCAGGCCGTAGGTGACGGTCTGGGCGTAGGTGTCGGCGAAGTCCTCTTCCTTGAGATCGCTGATGAGGGCGGACTGGAAGGCGCGGTGGAGCTTGCGAAGCTGGCCCTTGGCCTCGGACTCGTGGGCCATGATGGTGGTGGCCGCATCGCGGATCTTGCGGGCGAAGCCGGCGAGAGCGTCGGCGAGGTCGCTGGAGGTCTTGATGATGTGGCCGAGGCGGTGGCGGAACGCACCGCGCCACTGCTTGCGCCAAGCGTCCTGATCGGCGGGATCGTCCGGCCAGTGGAGGCGGTTTTTCAGGACCTCGGCGACATGCTTGGTCTTGAGTGGCGTGTCGGAGCCGTCCCAGCCGAGGACGCGGAGGATGGGGAGTTCGGTGGTGTCGGGGTCCTTGTGGAAATGGGCGAAGGCGATCTCGCGGTCGTCGGTTTCGCCGAAGGCGGAGATGAAGAGCAGGTCGGAGGCATCCCAGCGCTGGCGGTCAGCGGGGTTGGCGGAGTTGCGCTTTTTCAGGACGAGGGCATTGAGGATGCGGCGGAGGACGACGACGGGCAGCCGGGCCTGGCCGAACTCGACGAAGAAAATGCCGAAGGGCTGACCGCCGGGCAGCGGGCGGAGCTGGCGGATGCGGCCGTCCTTGAGCTTGGCCGCCTCTTCGTCCTTGAGGCCGAGTTCGTCGGCATCGTATTCGTAGGTGAGTTCTTCGAGGCCGTAGTCATCGACGGGCCAGTCGAGTTCGTCGCCAAGGTAGGTGATGAGGTCTTGGAAATCGGTGATGGAGCGGAGGTCGGTCACTTTGACTTGGGTTTGGGTCTGGCCGATTTCTTCGCGGCGGACTTCTTCGCGGAGGATTTTTTCTTCGGGGCTGGGGTTTTCGGGTCCGAAGGTGGCATTTCGAGCGGCGGCAGACCGACGAGAAAGTTGGTGGATGGAATGATCACTGCGGGCCAGGGGCCTCTGCCGGTGGCGGCGCGGATAATTTCCCGAGCGGCTCCAAAGAGCATGGCTGGTCCATTGGCATGAATGGCGCGTTGGAGTTTGTTGCCGACAAGGTGGGAAGAAACGATGACCGTACCTTGAATGCGGAGACTGAACGCGTAGGGAAGATTCGCTCCATCGGGGATGGTTTGGGAAATCTCCAAGATGACGAGCCATCTCGTATCCTGCCCTTCTTCGCTTTCGGATTGAGAGTAGCGGGGCACGACGGCGAGCGTCTCCACAGGATCATCGGCGGGCTTTGACGAATCGAAATCCGGATTTGCCTGCAAAGTAAGGTCGGTGAGGAAGTAGTCGGCGAGTTGAAGAGGAGCGAGTTTCATTGGCAGGCGGCTTCGGGTTGGGATTGTGCAATCCATTCATCGACTTCAGGTTTCGTCGGCCCGTGTTTGGCGAAAACGCCTTCAATGATGTTTGAGGGGCGCTTGCTCTGGAATCGTTCGGCAATCTCCGGTGCCTTTCGTGGGCCGGAAACGGAGGCGAGGTCGGCGGGCGTGATGCGGCCATCCTCCAAGAGCCTGAGGAGCTTGTTGACGATGCCGGAGGGCAAGCCACGTCCGCTTTCCCAGCGGGAGAGGGATTTCCCCCCACAGTCGAGTAGTGCGGAAAGCTCGTCCTGGGTGAGACCGAGGCGCTTGCGGAGCGCGCGGATGTCCTTGCCATGGAGGAAGCCCAGATGACGGGCTCGGGTGCGCTCGATGAGTTCGGAGGACTCGGCAGTGAGGAACTCCTCGTCGAAATTTTCATACACCTCGACCTCGATGGTCTCGGCGAAGACCGCCTCCTTTTCGGCAGTGGCAGGGAGGTAAACGTCGAAGGGGATTTTGCGTGTGACGGGATTCATGGTCGTTTTTTCAGGTAGGCCGCGAATTCAGCGCTGAGCGTGTTTTTGCGGTCGATGTGGATGGAGAAGAGGTTCAGGAC
>Ga0100401_1000397_pt1 | contig 35551 bp, 20 predicted proteins | sample CryGeymeta201525_FD_80421 | JGI IMG/M metagenome (GOLD analysis project Ga0100401, IMG submission 80421) | Groundwater microbial communities from Crystal Geyser aquifers in Utah, USA - Crystal Geyser metaG 2015-25 | ecosystem: Environmental > Aquatic > Deep subsurface > Groundwater | place: USA... | reverse complement strand
GCAGGCATGCGGAACTGGGAACTGGCCATGCTGTTTTCTGCCCTTCCTGTCTGGAAATGTCCAGCATTTCCTCCCTAGGCTCTGGTTGTAACTGGGTTGCGCGTTTGCAAAAATCCGCCGTGCTTGGTTAGCCAGAGCCAAAGGTGACGCTTGCCACCATCGGAGCGAATCGCCGGCATTAGGTCGTCTTTCAGGAATGGGAGATCGCCCGGGGAACTCAGGGCGTCACCCATGTCGGAGACAAAGATCAAGCGCGGCAATCGGTCCTTCCACGGAGTCTTTGGGTTACTGGTGCCCAGCAGATCCTTGAATCCTGCGGTTTCCACTGCGCGCCCCTTAAACCGGGTGACGGACTCGAAGATGGGAGCATGGCCTATGTGGACCTTTCGCGGCTTGTCCTTGCCCGGTGGATTTCCCTCCCGATCCAGGATCTTCGCACCTTTGTTCAGATGCAGGACAGCAGCGTAGCAGGTGATGGACTTTTGGATCGCGTCGCTTGCTACGCGGGCTAAGGAGCTACTGTACCCCTCTTTGATCACTTTGGCATATCTCTCCTTGAGATGCCAGATGTTGGTCGTATTGACTGTTTGCTTGTGAGCCGGATGGGGGTTCTCCGAGTGCTCGAATACCTCGTCCACTAACTTCTTGAAGACTCCCCTAATGTAGCTGTTGGTGGTCTTGATCCCGGGCGCCTTTTCGTTGATGGCCTCCACGATGGCGGTAATCACCACCTCGGGGGATGGATACAGCTCGCAGCCTCCGCAACCCATGATCGGGTTCACGGTGGTATCGGCCCACTGGATCTTGGTTTCCTCTGACATAGGTGGGTGCCTCAATACAGGCTAAGGGATAGCCAAGCAGAACGATCGCAGCCGTCAATTAGATGCAACTCAATGCTTCAAGGATGAACAGAAAGGCTCAATTCAGACGAGACATCGGAGGTGGTCGTTGAATGCGGGAGTTTCTCCACCGCTTCGGCGATCCCGTGGTGTGCACGAGGGAAGGGGAGCCGCTACTACTTCACTCCCGTAGATGGAATCGGCACGCGCGCCCCACTCGGGCACTTGCTGATTCCTGAGCTGCTTCCCGTCAGGCGGCCGGACGCGTCGCGGTGGGTGGCTGTGGATCCCCCGGACGAAGCGCGAGTGGTCTGACTACCCGTGAGTCTCCCGGCGGCATCGCGGTATTCAGTGCGGCTGCTGGTTCCGGTGGCGGTGCTTGTCTGGGCGCTGCCGGTCAGCCGACCACTGGTATCCCGGTAGGTGATGCGGGACGAGTTGGAAGAGGGGCTCAGGGTTGAGGCGGAGCCCGTCAAGCGGCCGCTGGCGTCGCGATATTCGGTGCGGGCGCTGCCGCCGGAGTTTGATCGTGCGGTAGCCGTCCCGATGATGCGGCCCGAGGCATCCCGGGTGACCGAGCGAACCGTACCGCCCGCTTGCTGGTGCCGCTCGATGGTCTGAACTATCCGCCCGGATGAATCGCGGACGACTCCACGGCAATTCTGAGCCGGGGAGATGGGAGCCAGAGCGAACAGAATTAGGGCCGGAAGGAAGAAGGTCTTCATGGGAGGTGAGACGTCCGTGAGCGCAAATTCATTCGATTCGAATGGATGCAGCGGCCCCTCTTCCAATTTCGGTACGGTAATTTTTTACGATTTCAGACCTTTCGTGAGCCTACCCCCCGCCTTTGTCCCACACCAAGTGGTAAAAGCACGCCGGATGAAGAACTCCGACCCCATGCTCGATCACCACCAAACCTGTCAGAAGCAAACCAAAGGACTGCAACGCTGGGCCTTGCACGCCGACTGTCTGGAAGCAATCCGCCCGAGGCGGGCAGCACGAGAGATCGCCGAATCAGAATCGAAGCCCACCACGCAAATTTTCCGGAATCTGGGAGGATCTAGAGCTGCTCAGGAACACCCGACGTTGAAGAAAAAAAGCAATTTCTACTGACCTCTTGCCGTAAGCTCTTTCTCCTATGCCTCTAACATATTTTACGCTTGTTTAACTGCATGTCAGTTAAAGCAGGAATTTTGCCTTCATTCACCGTCAATTCTAGCAGAGTTTTGCCTCAGATCATCCATATTGAACCAAACCTTCGGGCCGTCTTCTGTTCTGCCTTCATTGCCTGCATGTGACCCCATGGACGCCCTCTCCCTCCATTCCAAGATTCTCGACGGCTACAAGGACTACATCCAGAGCTTCATCGACATCCACGACGACGACATCCGCGTCAAGGTCGAGGAATCCCTTAGGACCCGCAAGCTTTGGCCGGAACCGCTGATCCAGTTCAATCCATCGTTCGAGAAGAACGGATCGGTCGATTCACTGGTTCAAGACGGCACCCTTCACAAGGAAGTGGGCCGCGTATTTAAGGGCTTTTCACTCTACTCTCATCAGATCGAAGCCATGCGCCTCGGGGCGAAGCCGCGCAGTTTCGTGGTTACATCCGGCACCGGATCGGGAAAGTCGCTGACCTACCTTGGCTCGATCTTCAATCATCTCTTCCGCTCCGGCTCGGGCAAAGGCGTACAGGCGATCCTCGTCTATCCGATGAACGCCCTCATCAACTCTCAGGCCGAGGAACTGAAAAAGCTAGCCGACGCCTATGAGACTGAAACCGGATCGCCTTTCCCACTGCAATACGCAGCCTACACCGGTCAAACCAAGTCGGAGGTCCGCAAACAGATTCTCGAAAAACCGCCTGACATTCTTCTCACCAACTACATGATGCTGGAGTTGTTGCTCACCCGGCACGGTGAACGGCAGATTCGGGATTCGATCTATGCGTCCCTACGATTCCTTGTTTTTGACGAGCTCCACACCTACCGCGGCAGGCAGGGAGCTGATGTGGGCATGCTAATCCGGCGGATCCGTGGCTGTTGTAAATCGCCTGTGACGACGATTGGCACCTCGGCCACCATGGTGACCTCGGGCAGTTATCATGACCAACGACTCGCAGTGGCAGCCGTGGCGGAACAGATTTTCGGTGATCCCTTTACGCCCGACCAAGTCATCGGTGAAACTCTGGCCAGATCCCTGCCCGGTTCTGAAAAACCACCGGCAGAGTCCGCCCTTTCAGCCATCATCCGCAAGCCGGTGCCGTCATCCGCCGGAGTTGAGATCCTCCGCGACTACCCCACCGCCCTTTGGCTGGAAGGTCGAATCGCCCTCGATGTAGATCATGAATCAGGCGGTAGGTTGAAACGCGGCACCCCACTCCAACTGGCGGAAATCGCCAAGCTACTCGCCGCTGACAGCGGTGAAGGCGAAGAAGCCTGCGCCAAACACCTTGAGTCGCTGCTCCTATGGATCAGTGAAATCAATCTAGGCCTCGTCAAGGCCGGCGAGCGTTACACCATTCTGCCCTTCCGCCTTCACCAGTTCTTTGCCCAGACCGGTTCCGTCTATGCCACACTTGGTTTGCCCGGACAGCGCTTCGTCACCCTCGAACCCGGCGTGCATCACTCGGATCAGACTGGCGAGCGTTTTATCTTCCCCCATGTCTTCAGCCGGGCATCTGGGAAAACTTTCATCTGCGTTTTTCACGATACAAAAAACGGACGCCTCCTGCCCCGAGATTTCACCAATCAGGAATCGACCAGCGAGGACGACGTCGCCGGTTACATCATCCCGGGGGGGCTCGACATCTGGAACCCCGATGAGGATCTCGAAAACCTTCCACCCGCATGGATTCAAAACCTCGATGCCAAGAAGGTCAAAAAGGACTACGCCGACCGCATGCCCATGCTGGTCTCATACGATGCGGATGGACATGTGGAATCCGGGGATTCATCCCTTCCTTTTAGCGGCTGGTTCATGCGTTCCGCCCCCAAAGGACTGCTGTTCGATCCCACCGCCGGGCTCTTCTTCGATGGCAACACCAACGAGCGAACCAAGCTCACAACCCTCGGCAACGAAGGCCGCAGCACTTCCACGACCATCACCTCATTTCTCGTCCTCCGGGAAATGGCGGCACGAAAATTCCCTCTTCAGGATCAGAAAATTCTCAGCTTCACCGACAACCGGCAGGATGCCGCGCTGCAAGCCGGTCACTTCAATGACTTCATCCGTGTCGTCCGCGTCCGTGCCGCGATCGCTCGCGCGCTGGCCGCTGCACCCGACCAGACCCTCAACTACAAGCAGATCGGAGAAGCCATCTTCCGGGAGCTGAAACTGGATTTCGCAAGTTACGCGCGATCCTCTGACCCCAATCCGTTCCCTGCCGTCCGCGCCCAATACGAGGAAACCTTCAGCCGTTATCTGACCTATCAGGCCATTCACGATCTTCGGCGCGGTTGGCGCGTCATTCTCCCGAACCTTGAAAAATGCGCGCTCCTGAGCATCGATTACGAACACATCAAGGAGAATGCCGCCCATGAGCCCGGATGGGAAAACGTCCCTTACGTCAGAGATCTCGGCCCCGCCAAACGCGTCGCATTCCTGCGCAACGTCCTCGATTACTTCCGTCTCGAATACGCCATTAGCAGCCAAACGCTGCTGGAGTCCTCACATCTGATCGAAGCCGACAAGGAGTTCAGGGACAAACTCCGCAACCCGTGGACCTTTGAAGGCCCTGACATCTTCCGTCCGTCCTTCCTCCGCACCTGCAAGTTGAATCGCCGGGAGAACCGCAGCGGGTCTCTGGGGCTTGCCAGCGCGTTTGGGAAATACATCAAACATTTCATCCGCGACGAGTTTGACGGCACCGTGATAAACCGGAAGGACTACGACGAATTCCTACCCGCCTTGCTTGAAGCCCTGTGCCGGGCTGACTATCTGGCCACACGCAAAGCCTGCTCGGAAACCAATGAGGATGTGCCGGTCTATCAACTCAAGCTCGACCACATCCTCTGGCGTGCCGGCGACCAGGAAACCGTGCGCCGCGACGAGGTGAAACTCCGAAGCTACCGCAACTACGGCGAGAAACCGAACCACTTTTTCCAAATCCTCTATCTAACCGACTTCTCCACTCTCAAGAATCTCCGTGGCGCGGACCACACGGGCCAGCTCAAGAACGATCCGCGCATCGAACGCGAAGAGGAATTCCGGGCGGAATGGAAATTGCCGGATGGCACTCCGGACGAGGCCAAAATCCGAGCGGATTCGATCAGCGCGCTCTTCTGCTCTCCCACCATGGAGCTGGGTATCGACATCTCCAGCCTCAGCATCGTCCACATGCGCAACGCCCCGCCCAACCCGGCGAACTACGCACAGCGTAGTGGTCGCGCTGGCCGGAGCGGACAGGCAGCGCTGGTATTCACCTACTGCTCGTCCTATTCCCCGCACGATCGCCACTACTTCCAGAACCGAGAAAAGCTCGTCGCCGGTTCCGTCGAGGCACCGCGTCTGGACCTCGCCAATCGCGAACTGGTTGAGTCCCACCTCAATTCCTTCGTCCTCTCGGACATCGGACTGCCCCAGCTCCACGACTCCGTTACGGACATCCTCGAGATCGAGCATCCGCAACTCCAGCTCCGGCCGGATGTCCGCGCGCGCCTCACGCTGGATCCCGCGACACGCACCCGTATCGGAAACCATTTCCGCGACCTGTTGGGCCCACTCCACTCCCAGCTCGGCAAGCAACGCTGGTTCACCCCGGACTGGCTGGACAAACATATCGCCGCCCTACCGGATTCCTTGGACCAGGCACTTGCCCGCTGGCGCACCCTCTACCGTGAAGCCCGTGCCAGCCTCAGCAAGGCCTCGCAAAGCATCGAAAGCGGGCTGCTCGTTTTCGGCAGCGATGAATACCGCCAGCAAAAGCGCCTTCAGGACCAAGCCTCGATCCAACTCAAGCTCCTCAAAAATGAGAGTTCGGGCAATGGCACCGAGATGACCGAGTTCTATGCCTTCCGTTACCTCGCCTCGGAGGGCTTCTTGCCCGGCTACAACTTCACTCGCCTGCCGGTCCGCGTGTTCGTCACCGAAGGCGATGGCGGCGACTACATTTCCCGCCCGCGCCTCGTGGCCTTGCGGGAGTTCGGTCCCGGAAACATCATCTATCACAATGGCGCGAAGTTCCGCATTAACCAGATCATCCAACCCGAAATCCCCACCCAACTCCGTGCCGTCCGTGTCTGCACATCATCGGGATACTGGCTGGCTGATGCGGATAGCACCCTGAATTGTTGTCCCTTCACTGGAGTGGACCTCACCGAGTCGAAGAACAGGGAGGACTTCACCGATGTCCTGCCACTCACCGAGTGCAAGGCTGAGGTCCGGGAATACATCACCTGCGAGGAGGAGGAGCGCCGACGCCTCGGCTTTGAAATCGAAACCTACTTCTCGGTGCCCGATGGCGACATGTCCCGCGTGCAACGTGCGGTCGTCCGCTCCGGTGGTGACGATCTGCTCAACCTCGCCTTCATCCCTGCCGCCCGTCTCGTTCAGCTCAACCGCCGCGACCGTGGTCGCAAGGACGAAGGCTTCCCGCTCGGCATGAATACCGGATTCTGGAAAAGCAACAATCAGGACACCCCCTCCAAGGAGGAGATCCGCTCCGTCCTCATCCAGACCCATTCCACTGCCGACGCTCTCTACATCGAGCCGGTGAAGAGCCTCGGTCTCGGCCGTGATGGTGTCCTCTCACTGATGTATGCCCTCAAGCGCGCCATTGAAAACACCTTCCAAATCGAGTCTTCCGAACTTGGCGCCCAACCCATGGGCGGGGCAGATACCCCGAATCTGTTCCTCTACGAAGCCAGCGAAGGCAGTCTTGGAGTCTTGTCGGAGCTCGCCAATGATAAGGACGCGTTCCAGCGTGTCGTCGCGGAGGCGATTCACCTGTGCCGCTTTGATGACGAGACACAAACCGAACGCGCTACCTACGACGACCTCCTCAGCTACTACAACCAGCCCCACCATCTGACCTTGGATCGTTTCTCGATTCAAGACGCATTGAACAAGATGGCTTCCTGTTCCATCGAGGTTCGGACCTCCCAAAGCGGCCTAACATACGACCAGCAGTTTGAGCGCTTGATGAAGGACAAGGCTCCCAACTCCTCCACCGAGGAAACTTTCCTCAAGTTCCTCCACAAGGAAGGACTCCGCCTTCCCGACGAAGCCCAGAAAAGTGTGCCCGGCATCTATGTCTGCCCGGACTTTTTCTATGCGCCGGACACCTGGGTTTTCTGCGACGGCACTCCCCACGACGAAGCTCCGGTCATCGAGGATGACGCTGCGAAACGGGAAGCCATCCGCAACAGGGGCGATGAAGTCATTGTGTATCACTACAAGGATGTTCTCGCCGAACTCGTCGCCCGTTATCCCGACATCTTCAAAAAAGTCCGCTAACTCCCATGCCTGTCACTCTTTCACGCCAACCCGGCACGCTTGTTAGAATCCGCGAGCGCGACTGGGTCGTGCAACCTTCAGACGATCCTGAACTCTTACTGATCAAGCCCCTCGGCGGTTCCGACGAAGAAGCCACCGGAATCTTTCTTCCGTTGGCCGAAGCCGCCGACCAACCCCGCGACGCCGAATTTCCACGACCCGGCCCCGAGGACCTTGGAGATTTCGCCCGCGCCCGCTTCCTCCATGATGCCGCCCGTCTCGCCTTCCGCAGCGGTGCCGGACCATTCCGCGCCCTGGCCCGCATTTCCTTCCGCCCCCGCAGCTATCAGATGGTGCCGCTGGTCATGGCCCTGCGTCAGGAAACCGTGCGCCTCCTCGTCGCGGATGACGTCGGTGTCGGGAAAACCATCGAGGCCCTCCTCGTTGTTCGCGAACTACTCGACCGCCGCAAAATCCAAAGATTCGCAGTCATCTGCCTGCCGCACCTCTGCGACCAGTGGCAGCAGGAAATCCGCGACAAGATCGGCGTCGAAGCCGTCGTCATCCGTTCGAACACCCAGGCCCGCCTCGACCGGGAAATCCAAGGCGATACCTCGGTCTATCAGTTCTATCCATTTCAGGTCCTTTCCATCGACTACATCAAACAAGACTCCCGCAAAGCCACCTTCGTCAACGAGTGCCCGGAGCTTGTGATCGTCGACGAAGTTCATACCTGCGCCCGCCCGCAAGGGGCTGCCGCGTCCCAGCAGCAACGCCACGCGCTCATCAAGGCCATCTCCTCCAAGCCCGGTCAGCACCTCATCATGCTCTCGGCCACTCCCCACAGTGGCAAACCCGAGGAATTCGGATCCCTGCTCGGCCTGCTCGACCCCTCTTTTGAAACCCTCGACGTCGCCACCGCGTCACAGACCGAGCGTCAACGCCTTGCTCGCCAGTTCATCCAACGCCGCCGCCAGGATGTGGAGAAATGGATGAACGAGGAAACCCCTTTCCCTACCCGCGACTCCGGCGAGTTCGATTACGATCTCTCAAAACCCTACATCGACTTCTTCGACAAAGTGCTCGATTTCGCACGCAGCCTCGTCGCCGGCGATTCCGCCCCGGATCGCCAGAAACGCGTCCATTACTGGACCGCGCTCGGCCTCTTGCGCGGCGTGATGTCCAGCCCGGCCGCTGGCGTGGCCATGTTCAGAGCCCGTCGTTCGAAACTTGGCGGTGATTTCGTCGAAGACTCAGAAAACAGCGACGCCAGCCCCGTCCACGACCACCCGGAAGGGCATGAATCCGATCTAGCTCCTGTGGAAGTCGTGGAAGCCGCCGGATGGTCCGAGTCCCAGCAACGCAGGATGCGTGAGTTCGAGAAGGAACTGGCCGCCCTCACCGGGCCGAAGTTCGACCACAAACTCGAAGCCGCCCGCATGATCGTTGAGGACTGGCTTCAGGACGGCTTTAATCCCGTGATCTTCTGCCGCTACATCCAGACTGCCATCTATCTGGGAGAACAACTCAAGCCGCTGCTCGCCAAAAAGTTTCCCAAAGCCGCGATCGAAGTGGTCACCTCCGAGGACCCGGATGAAGTCCGCCGCGAACGGATCAACGCGATGGGAGGCAGCTCCCAGCGAGTTCTGATCGCTACCGACTGTCTTTCCGAGGGCATCAACCTCCACGAGCATTTCACCGCCGTTCTCCACTACGATCTCCCCTGGAACCCGAACCGCCTCGAACAACGCGAAGGCCGCGTGGACCGCTTCGGCCAGCGGGCCAAGGAAGTAAAAGCCTTCCTACTCTTCTCCAAGGACAGCGCCGTGGATGGCGTCGTGCTCGATGTCATCCTCCGCAAGGTCCGTGAAATCAAACGCGCCACCGGCATCAACGTCCCGTTCCCGCAAGACAGCAAAAGCATCATCGACACCATCACCCAATCGCTCCTGCTAAATCCCGATCGCAAGATTAGCACCCGGCGCTCGGACCGCGATCAGATCGAGTTTAGCTTCGAGGAATTTGATGAAGCTCGAAAACTCGAACTCGAAGTCTCCGACAAATACAAAAAGGCCGCCGACCGTGAAAGCAAGCGGCGCTCGATCTTCGCCCAGGAAGCCATCAAGGCCGGGGAGATCGAAAAGGACCTCCACGAAAACGACCAGGCCATCGGTTCTCCAGCCGCCGTCGAGTCCTTTGTTGTCAGCTCGCTCAAAACCCTCTTCGGGGTCCAGATCGACCACGAGAAACTCGGTTATCTTCTCTACACCGCGAACCTTCCCGCTGCCACTAAGACACTCCTCCCCACAAAACCTACGGTCAGAGTCTCCTTCGAATCTCCGACGCCGGAAGGCCATGTTTATCTCGGCCGCAATCACCCGCTCGTCGAACAGCTCTGCCAGATGGTGCTCGCCCACAGCATCGAGCGGAACCGCTTCCGCGCTGCCCGCGCCTCCGTGTTGCGCACCACTGCTGTCCAGAAGCCAACCACGCTCCTGATGTTCCGCTGCCGCAATGTCATCGAGGAAAAGCGATCCACCGGCCACCAACTCGTCGCCGAGGAAATGTTGCTCTGGGGCTATCGGGGCTCTCCGGGGGACAACGATCACCTCACCATGGACGAGGCGCGCGAACTTCTCGCCAACGCCCGCCCCGATGGTGATCTCACGCCCGAACGCAGCGCACGCCTCATCGAGGAACGCGTCGCCGCCATCCCCATGCTCCGCCCCGCCTTCGACCTGCTTGCCGAACAGCGATGCCAGCACCTCGTAGAGGCTCACGAGCGCTTCTCCTCGCTCGTGGAGAAGAAACGCTTCGGCGTCGTCTATCCCGTCCTGCCGATGGATGTCCTCGGCATCTACGTCCTCATGCCAGCCGCCACTTAGATATGTATTCTACCGAGAAGCTATGACGATGCCCCTTTCCAGATCTAGCGCTGACCCTTTCCCGATCGAGGTCACGGAAAATGAATGGCAGTTCCTAGTTCGCATCCATGCGAGTCAGAAGGAGCGCGCAAGCAGAATTCCTGGCCGCCGGTGGAATCCGGAAATCGGACGATGGGTCTATCCAAAATCAACCACGACCTACGACGCCCTGACCGAGGAGTTCAAAAGGGATGCGCGAGTGTTCGAGATTCGAAAACCTGCGTCCAAAAGACTACCCAAACCTGAAAGCCCGCCCAATGACGAGGATCAGTCGCTGGATGAATGGAAGGATCTCAATGAGAAGACTTCGGAAATCCATGAAAAGTTCAACGCCTTGGACGAGTAGATCTCCTCCATTCTCGGAGCAATCCGCAGCGTGGAAGATCTGTCCCGTGCAACTCAGGACTTGGTGAAAGAACGTCCAGGAAGCAACCAAGCAGCGCCAGAGGAACCTAAGGTGGGACAGCATGCCTTGGACCCCTCCAATAGAGATGATCTTAAGATCATGCAGAAGGCAATGATCCTGCTGGCCTTTGCTGCGAGCGGCAACGACCAATCATTCGCCGGATGGATTGCTAAGCACGAGCCATTGTTGCTTCCCGACAAATTCGTCACCGCAACCCATGAAAAATTGAAGGCTTCAATCGCTCAAATTCTTGGGGAGTCTGATTACGAAAAAGCTGACTTCATTGAAATGATTCACAGTCTAAAGCAAGGAACCGTGATGGGGTTGGATTTCCGAGAAAACAAGAGGATCGGCAATCTCTTGTTTGCGATGAATCAGCACCGGAATCGATTCAGTCACCAGAGTGGATTCACCGAGCCCGAGCGCCTCTCCCGCTCAATCATCTACCTATTCAACCTGGCCTTGGTCTGGCCACATGTCGCATCTGAACCCATAGAGGAAACCGATGAAACCTGAACTATTCCTTTTTGAATTCCCCGAAGGCAGCATGGTGCGGGACTGGCGTCATACTCTTGAGCAGAGAGCTGAGCAGACGCCACTTGAATACGACATCAGGGGATCTAGCTTGCGCCTCTGGGATCCCGAGCAGGCTGCGGCGAAGACACCCCGCCGCGATGTGTGCTACCGGGATGGAATCCAGTTTCAGCGTGTGGATCTTGGTGGCCAAAGGAAGCGCACCGCCATCGGCATCTCGATCTGCCGGCTTTACTTCAAAGATGGTGACAAATTGCCGGTGGTGGAGTCTCAGGTGGAACTCTTTGCCGTGGGCGCATCACCGGATGTTCCCCGTCACATCCAGTTCCTTCCCGATGCCCGTGCCCTCCTGCAATCCTTCAATGGCGACGATCCCATCCTGACCCCGATCGAAGGAATCCGCTACAGCGATTTGAGTGCATCGGTGAGCTTTCAGTTCGGAGCGAAGGGACGCGCCGGACTCGGGGAAATGGCCCGAGGATCATACTCCAAGAACATCCTTGGGCGAATTCGCAACCGCCCAGCAGTCTCCTCCTCCCTTCTTCACCTCGCCCTCATACCATCGTTTTGCCGGGATCTAAAAAAAGCAAAAGAGACCGCCCGGGCAACTGCTGAGGTTCTCCAAGAGGAATGGGGCTGCAGCGTTTCTAAGGCGCGCATCGAAGATCATGAACAGCTTGATGCCTGGAAGACGAAATCCGAAGGCCAGAACCGTATCGTGCTGATCGCTCTTGATGGGAAAAAGGGAGATCGACCTTCACAAGCGGCAGTGGACTGGATGGCCTTGTTGTCTGATGAGGGTATTCCCTTCCAACTTTGCTCCACCCAGACCAATCCCATCTACGCTCGCCACGGCATTGCATGCGTCATTCTCGCAAAAACTGGTGGGCTACTCTACCAGATCAGCGCTCACTCCGTCCCTGACTTGAGCGAGCACTGGTGCATCGGCTTGGATCTCGGCTACGGAGGCGAATACGAGGGCAGGATCGCCGTGATCACGCTGACCGATGGGTCGGGGCAGTTGCGTGCTTACTGGCGAGCCTTGAAAGACAAGGACGAGACGCTTTCCGAAGAAGTCCTGCGGGATGGTCTGGCTTGGATTGTTGCCAAAGCGGAATCCCTCGCCCCCGGACGGAAGTTCCTGGCGTTTCGTGATGGCATCCGCCCAAAACACGAACAGCTCGAAATCTATGCGGATCTACTTCCACAAGGAAGGGCCACCTTGATCGAGATCTCCAAAACAGGAAATCCGCTTTTCGTCGATGACGCCGTCCCACCGCTTCAGGGAAGCTACGGCATCGCGGAGCAGTCGGACAGAATCTTCCTCTACCCGGCAGTGGCACCGCAAACGGATGTCCTCTCCAACACGGTGAAAATCTTCACCGCTCACAACGAGCTGAACTACACCCCGGAGCAACTCTGCGATGTCATCGTCGCCCTCTGCCATGCTCCCAAGCTCTCATTCCAGCCGTGCAGCCTACCCGCACCCATCTACTGGGCGGATGGACTCGCCGGCTTGTCTGCAAGCAACCTTCAGTTCGGCGGCTGGTCTCACCTTCCAAACCAAACCCGCGACCTTCGACCAACCAAAGATTAGCGCAACCACAGTTTCACCCATGCCCGCCAAAAAGAAAACCGCGCGCTCCAAGCCGACCTCCTCCATCACCGGATTTGACCCGGCGTTGGTATCCGACTTGCGGGACATGATCATCACCACCCGCCAAACGGTCGCTCGCGGTGTGAATGCCGCACTGGTGATTCTTTATTGGAAAATTGGCGACCGCATTCGCCGCAATGTGCTTCAGGAAAAGCGCGCCGCGTACGGCTCGGAGATTTTGCCGACACTGTCGGCAAAATTGGTGCCGGAGTTCGGACAGGGCTTCAGTCCACGCAATCTGGCCCGTATGATCTCGTTTTCCGAAGCGCTGCCGGATGAACAAATCGTATCCACACTCTCTACCCATTTGGGATGGTCTCATTTCGTGGAACTCATCCCACTTCAGAAGCCCCATCAACGCGACTTCTACGCGGAGATGTGCCGCATTGAGCGATGGAGCGTCCGCATGCTACGGCAGAAGATCGACGGAATGCTCTACGAACGCACCGCCCTTTCCAAAAAGCCTGACCTGCTCATCAAGCAGGAACTCGCTGAACTCCGCGAACAGGACAAACTCACGCCGGACCTCGTCTTCCGCGATCCCTACTTCCTCGATTTCCTCGGTCTCAAGGGGGCTTTTTCCGAAAAGGATCTCGAATCAGCAATTCTCAGCGACATCGAATCCTTCCTCGTCGAACTCGGTAGTGACTTCGCATTCGTTGCCCGCCAAAAGCGCATCGTCGTCGATGGCGATGACTTCTATATCGACCTGCTTTTCTATCATCGCAGCCTGCGCCGGCTCGTCGTCATCGACTTGAAGCTCGGCAAGTTCGCTCCCTCCGATGTCGGTCAGCTGGAGTTTTACATGCGCTGGCTGAAAAAACACGAGATGCGCCCCGGCGAGGAGGAGCCGTTAGGACTCATTCTCTGCGCAGAAAAATCCGACGAGCGCATCGAAGTATTCGAACTCGCCTCTCGTGGAATCCGTGTCGCCGAATATCTGACAGAACTCCCGCCGCGTAAGCTCCTCGCAGAAAAGCTTCACCGCGCCGTGCAACTCGCCCGCCAAAGGATCGACGCCAATGAATCCCACAACCCGGACACCCACATCGGCAGCGGCTCCTCACAGGAAACAAAACCAAAAAAGAGCGCTCCCACCCGTCAGCAAGGCCAGTTTCTCGCTTTCATCCGCGAATACACGATGCGCAACGAACAGAGTCTGGCGCCCACCCATGCCGCCTTCCAAAAGTTCTTCAATCTCACCCCGCCTTCCGTGAACTCCATGCTCATCCGCCTCGAACAACGAGGCTTCATCAAACGCGTCCCCGGCCAGGCTCGCGGCATCCAGCTCATCATTGCCCCCGATCTTATCCCACCTCTCGAAAAGCCATTCAAATTCTGATCATCACCCACTAAGCATCTTCTCTTCCTTCGACCTCCTCCTGATCACTCGCCCCTCTCCATTTCAGCATCTCAGCTTTTCAGAATTTCAGCTTTTACCCCGCATGCTCCACCCCTCCATCCGCCTCGAAGGCTCCATCCTTTCCGCCGACATCCTCGATGCCATCGAGCGGGGCAAGCGCGCGCACCAGTCGCCCAAGGACTTCGGCCTCGATCCCTCCACCAAGGTCAAGGATGAGATCGCGGATGCCTGGGCCGCCGCCCGCGCCTACTGGGCCGCCTATCAGGTAAAAATCTCCCGGCTCAAGGAAGGAGCCACCGGCACCACCGAGACCCGCAACCTTTGGCTCGTCCCGCTGCTCGGCCTCCTCGGCTACCAGCTCAACCTCACCGAATCCGAAGTCCTCCAAGGGAAAACCTACCGCATCTCCCACCGCGATCCCGCGCGCGACCAACTTCCCGTCCACCTCATCGGCTGGCACGAGTCACTCGACCGCCGCAGCACCGTGCCCAACGCCCCGCGCATGTCGCCACACGGGCTGGTCCAGGAATACCTCAACCTCACCGAGCACCTCTACGGCATCGTCTCCAACGGCCGCCTCATCCGCCTGCTCCGGGACTCCTCCCGCCTCGTCAAACTCACCTTCATCGAGTTCGACCTCGAACGCATCTTCACCGAGGAACTTTTCGCGGACTTCGCCCTCTTCTACCGCCTCCTCCACGCCTCCCGCCTGCCCGTCAGACAGGAAAACGTCGCCGAGGCCCCCATCGAAATCTACCACCAGGACTCCCTCGACTCCGGCTCCCGCATCCGCGATGGCCTCAGCACCGCCGTCCACTCCGTCATCCTCGCCCTCGGCAACGGCCTGCTCAATCACCCGGCGAACAACTCGCTGCGCGAGTTGGCGAGTAGCGAGCAGCGAGTGGCGAGTGGTGGGGAGGTGAGTAGCGAATGGCGAATAGCGAATGGAAAAGAGGCGAGTAGCGAACAGCGAATGGCGAATGGTGCAGACGCAAACGGCATCACATCTTCTTCCCACTCGCCGCTCGCCACTCACCACTCACCCGCCGCAGGCGAAGACTCTTCCACTGTTCGCCACTCGCTATTCGCCGCTCGCTTCTATTCGCACCTCCTCCGCCTCATCTACCGCCTGCTCTTCCTCATGGTCATCGAGGAACGCGGCCTCGCCCATGTCCCCGGCACCGCCAAGCGCCTCCGGGAGATCTACGACCTCGGCTACTCGCTCGCCCGCCTCCGCCGCCTCGCGGAAAAACCCCACTTCGCCGATGCCCGCCACCACGATGCCTGGCTCGCCCTCATCGCCCTCTTCCGCCTCGTGGACGAATCCGGCCGCGGCCTCAAACTCGGCGTCGCCCCGCTCGGCGGCGATCTCTTCAAACGCGGCTCCCTCGGCATGCTGGAAGATTGCTCGCTCGACAACGCCACTTTCCTCACCTCCCTCCGCCAGCTCACCCTCTTCACCAATCCCGCCACCCGCCAACTCATGCGGGTCAACTACGGTGCCCTCAACGTCGAGGAATTCGGCTCCGTCTATCAAGGCCTGCTGGAGTTCGAACCCCGCATCACCGACATCGACGGAAAACTCCACTTCGCCTTCGCCGCCGGCGACGAACGCGCCGCCACCGGCTCCCACTACACCGAGGACGAACTCGTCCAGCCGTTGCTGAAACATTCACTGGATCATTTGATCAACCAGCGGCTTGAAGAAGCAACGCGAATGGCGAATGGTGAGTGGCGAACAGAAGAAGAAAAACATCATGCCTATCAACTCATATCGCGATTTGGATGTCTGGAACCGGGGAGTGGATCTCGCGGTGAAAATCTACGAAACGACCCGCGAACTTCCGCCGGAAGAGCGCTACGGCCTGACCAGCCAAATGCGCCGGGCAGCAGTCTCGATCCCGTCCAACACAGCGGAGGGATGGGGACGCCACTATCCGAAGGAGTTCATCAACTTCCTCCGCAAGTCGAACGGCAGCCGGACGGAATTGGAGACCCAACTGATCATCGCGGAGCGGGCGAAACTACTCAATCCGGCAATCGTGGCGGAAAATCTGGCGGAACTGGAGATCATCGGGAAACAGCTACTCAGTCTGGAGCGTTCTCTGGAGCGGAATCTCTGACGGGCGATGCGAGTGGCGAATTGCGAACGGCGAGTGGTAAAGACGGTGACGGCTCTTCCTATTTGCCATTCACTGAGCAGAGACTGAAACAGCTCTATTCCTCTTCACCATTCGCCACTCGCCACTCACTACTCGCCTCTGAGGCGCTATTGCGCCTCAGAGTCTGCGACATCTCCTGCGGCTCCGGCCACATCCTCCTCGCCGCCGCCCGCCGCATCGCCATGGCCCTCGCCATCGTCCGCACCGGCGATGACCAACCCAGCCCCGCCGCCTTCCGCGAGGCCATCCGCGACGTCATCAAAAACTGCATCTACGGCGTGGACCTCAATCCCCTGGCCGTGGAACTCTGCAAGGTCGCCCTCTGGCTGGAGGCCCACGTCCCCGGCGAACCGCTCGGCTTCCTCGACCATCACATCAAGTGCGGCAACTCCATCGTCGGCTTCGTCCATCAGGAGGAACTCGACAAAGGCATCCCCGACGAAGCCTTCAAGACCCTCCCCGGCGACGACAAGGAGATCGCCGCTGACTTCCGCAAGGTCAACAAAGCCGAGCGCAAGGACCACGCCGGCGGCCAGAAGAAACTCCCGCTCGCCCCCGCGCTCCGCGAGAAACTCGACGCCGTGCTCACCCGCTGGCGGGAAATCTCCGCCCTGCCCGAGCACACCCCGGCGGAAATCGAGACCAAGAAAACCCGCTACGATGGCGCCAACCGCCAGGACGCCTACCTGCTCCGCCAGATCGCCGCCATCCCCATCGCCCAGTTCTACCAACCCAAAACCGCCGGCAACAAACCCTGCCTCATCACCGACGCCACCTACCGCGCCTACCTCGCCGGCCAAACACCCCAAGGCCAGGCCACCGCCTCCGCCTGGGCCATCGCCGAACGCAAAAAAGCCTTCCACTGGTTCCTCGAATTCCCCGAAATCATCGCCAACGGCGGCTTCGACTGCATCCTCGGAAATCCGCCTTATCTCGGCGGCCAAGCCCTCAGCGGCACCTATGGCCATTCTTTCTGCGAATACGTCCGCTGGCAATACGCCCCAACCGGACTCAGCGAACTCGTCGTCTTTTTCCTGCGCCGAATCTTCTCCCTGCTACATCCGAATGGCTTCACCGCCTTCATCACCACCAACTCAATCAAGGACGGTGACGTGCGCAAAGACGGACTCGAACAGGTCGTCTCCGCTGGTGGAAGCATCAACATGGCGGTGCGAGGCATCAAGTGGCCGGGCGTGGCGAACCTCGTTGTTTCGTTGGTCTCCATCCACCGTGGCGAGTGGAAGGCTGAATGTCAGCTCGACGGCAAACGGGTGGAAATGATCAATACATACTTTGAGGATTCAGAAGACACCAAAGAGCCTACTGGTCTAGCCGAGAACGCTGACCAGGTTTACCAAGGTTCAATCTTTTCCGGGGACGGCTTCCTTCTTTCCCACAGCGACGCGATCAAGATGCTCGCGAATTGCAACGAACTTTCAGAAGTGATCTTGCCAGTTATCAACGGACAGGAGCTGAATAACAAACCTGACCAGCAGCCAGGCCGTAGAATCATTCAGTTCTTCGATTGGCCGCTAGAAAAAGCAGAGAAGTATCCAGTGGCACTTGAACACCTCCGTCAATACGTGAAGCCATGGCGCGACGCGAATACGCGCCTAGCGACAGTTCCTTGGTGGCAGTTTGAGCGGCCTCGTCTGGAGGTCTATCGAGGCCTTGTTGGTCGGCGTTGTTGTTTTCTGGCTGCGGCGACGACGAAGTATCTAAATTTTAGTGCCTCCTTGGTTGATCGAGTATTTCTCAACACAACCTATATTTTCGCCACCGATCGCTGGGATCAGTATGCCGTCGTTCAATCCACAGTCCACGAAGTTTGGGCACGTAAATACAGCGGCGCATTGAAGCAAGACCTCCGTTACTCCCCGTCAGACTGCTTCGGAACCTTCGCCTTCCCCGCCGGGCAGTGGCAGCATCCCAACCCGGACCTAGCCGCCATCGGTGAGCGCTACCACGAGCACCGCCGCGACCTCATGCTCCGCCTCTGGCTCGGCCTCACCGACATTTACAACCTCTTCCACGCCCCCGATCTTGAACTGCGGCTTGAGGCCTTGTTCAAGAAGCGAGCGGCGAGTCGCGAGTGGCGAGTGGAGAAGAAGGTTCCCGCAGAGCATTGGCAGACCGCGGGCAGCCTCAGCCTCGAAGAAGCCGTGGCGGGGATCAAGCGACTGCGCCAACTCCACGTCGAACTCGATTACACCGTCCTAGCCGCATACGGCTGGGGGAAGCTGGCGAGCAGCGAGCAGCGAGTGGCGAATGGAAGAGAGGCTCACGACTCTTCATCTTCGGACCACTCGCAACTCGCAACTCCCCACTCGCCCGCCGAAGGCGGATCTTCCACCCACTCGCCACTTACCACTCCCCACTCGCCGGAAATCATGCTGGGGCATGATTTCCATCAAGTCGAAACCCTCCCCGAAAACGACCGCACCCGCTACACCATCACCCCCCAAGCCCGCAAAGACCTCCTCACCCGCCTCCTCAAACTCAACCACAAACGGGCAGCCGAAGAACAAACCGCCGCTCTGGCCGCCCAAACCCCAGCAGCCAAGGGCATCAAACCGAAGAAAGCGCAGCGCCACAAAGAAGACGACGAAATGATTTAGCATGCCTCTCATATCCAAACGCATGGACCTAAAAGTCGTCCTCACTGTTGCCCACGAGTATTCAACAACGCCACTCACCTGATGCTTCCACCAACCAAACCAATGCCACCCATGGAAACAACCTGCTCCGATTCAATGAGCGAGACCACCGAAGAAAATCACGAAACACCGTGCATCGGTGCTCTTCGTGATAAAGGAACGTTCTTCGTTCCTTTTTACCAACGTGGCTACCGCTGGGAGGAAACGCAGGTGGAGCAGCTTCTCAAAGATATCGAGGAAAACACAAAAGGAGCGCGCAAATACAGTCTTCAGCCAATTGTCGTCGCACAAAAGGAAATGGCCGAGGGCAAGCAGCGATGGGAATTGATCGATGGTCAGCAGCGCCTCACCACCTTGAATCTCATCCTGCTGGCGCTCGGGGAAGGACAGATACCAATCGTATACGCACGTCACCAAGGCGACAAAGACGAACAGCGCGGCATCCCCGGCTTGGAAATCACCCAACACCTGGGAAACAAGATCAGATGCCAAGAAGATTGGGTAAACCTCAAGATCAGTGAGTCGCGCCTCAACACCGTGGACAACCACCACATCGTCAATGCTTGGCTGACTATCAAAACATGGTTCGGTGACCCGCCTCCAAGTGACTATTTCATGAACTCAGCCATCCTATGCCGCACGACCGTAATCTGGCACGAGGTTGGTTCTGAAAACGGAGCCTCGGAATTTCTCCGCTTCAATACCGGGAAAATCCATCTAAGCCCCTGTGAGTTGCTCAAAGCTAGGTTTCTCGCGACTCACAATCCGCCGTTGAAACACAGATCTCCGGAAGAGATCGCAGCGGAATGGGACCAAATGGAATCTGCCTTTCATGAAGGGGAGTTCTGGAGCTACCTGCATCCCTCAAAGAATGTGAGTGATGCGCCGAACCGCATCGCGCTTCTTTTTGAACTTCTGATCCCCTCCAAGGAAGATGACCTTGCTGGCAGGTGCTACTTGGACAAGTTCCCGGAGCCAAACCAAATCACAAAAATCGAGGAGATGTGGAGCGAACTCAGGAGGTGCTTTCTCACCCTTCAGGAATGGTTCGCCGACAGAGACATCCGCCATAAGGTCGGCTTTCTGCGCTGGTCGAGAGGCAAAGAGGTCGATCTCGGCGATCTGTGGAAAAACTTCCAGCAAGGTCGCCCCACCTTCCACACTTGGCTTTTGGAGCAAGTCAAAGTCATCCTGGTTCCACCCAGTAACCCGGATAAATGGAAGAGCGCGTCATACGAAAAAGATAATGACAAAGCCTATCTGCGGGACCTGCTGCTCTGGTTCAATATCTACACCCTGCCGCCTGGCACCGACTACCCCTTCGCCCGCCACTCTTCAGTTGGCACTTGGAGCCTCGAACACATCCATGCACAAAGCTCCCCAGAAGAGGCGAACAATAAGCAGCTCGAATACTGGAAAAGTGGATGCACGACACTACTAAATCACTTGAAGAAAAAACAGACCGACCTAGATCCTATGAAGCCGTCGGCAGCAACAAAAAAAATCGAGGAGTTATTAGTTCAGATTAATGGACTCACACTGAAAGATGATTCCGACTCCGAAACATTGAAAACGATCAGGCTGAATGCCAAGCGACTAGACGATGACTTGAAAACAATGCTGCCTAATCCAATTGGAGAAGACCTCAATAAAGTCTGGAACCTCGCGCTACTGGGAAGTAAGGAGAACAGCTCACTTTCCAACGACTTTTTTCATCAGAAGCGCAGCAAAATCCTGGAATTCGAGAAATGCGCAGAATATTTCGTGCCCCCTGCCACCGTTCGGGTTTTCCTAAAGGGATACTCAGGCGAACCCGAAGATTTGATCCTCTGGGATCCCAACGATCGGGAGACCTACAAGAAGAGAATCGGTGAGGTTCTTGAATTCACCACGAAAAAAGGAACCCCGAACCATGTGTAGCATCCCCAAGCAGACACTCTGGGAAATCCTTTCAGGGCCAGAACGCCTTGACATTCGTATCCCCCGCATCCAACGCGATTATGCCCACGGGCGCGATGAGAAGGCAGCAATCGAAGTCCGCACCACGCTGGTTACAGAGTTAATTGACGCTCTCAGAAATGAAACTCCGCAAAATGATTCCAAGCAGGTCGATCTCGGATTAGTTTTCGGTGCTAAGGACAAGGATGAGATGACCCTCTACGATGGGCAGCAGCGCTTCACCACGCTGTTTCTTCTTCATTGGTGCCTCGCATGGATGGCCCGCGACACCAGCGTAGCAGAAGAGCTACAACGATTTTCCTACAACAGCAGGCTTCACTCCCGGGATTTCTGCCGCGCCCTGACGAGTGAAGGGCTCAAGTTGGAACCCAATAACACCAAACCAAGCCTGCGTTTTCTGGATGCGACGTGGTTCTGCCCAATCTGGCGCACCGACCCTACCGTGGCGGGCATGCTCGTAGTGCTCGACCTCATGCATGATCGACTACCCAAGGGGCAACAAGAGGCGGCAGAGCTTTGGGGTCGATTGAAATCCGGCCAGGCCCCCTGCTTTTCTTGGCTGAAGCTCAAGAAGGAAGACAGCAATGAGGATCTATACGTCAAACTCAATAGCCGTGGCCGGACCCTCACCGAATTTGAAAAGCTCAAGGCGTGGCTGGAGCAGCAGGTGAGAGCGTGGAAAGATGTGCCTCTCGATAAGTGGGAACGCAAACTCGACAACCAATGGCTCGACTTGTTTTGGAGGAATTCCGATTCCAACACCAAAACTATGGATAGCGCGATGCTCGCGTTTTTTCTCGGAAATGCGAGCAATCTTGCAAATGCCGGGAAGGAAGGACTCGACATCAAGCTGATCCAGACGATTCACGATAAGGGATTTCTCTCGAAAGAAGAATGGGCTAAGATTTTCACGACAGAGACGCTGCCCCCACTCCTACAAGCACTGGACCGCCTCACAATTCGGGAGGTATGCAATCAAATCGACCAGTGGGCAGAGAAGGGTAAGATTCTGCATTTCTCCTCGAAAGAATCGGAATCTCTTCTCTCGCGGGCTTGGATCGGTGGCTGGACAGAGGCGGGCTTTTTACAACGCCTGCTTTACTTCGGGCTCCTGCGCTTCCTCATCGAGCACCCTCCAGGAACCTCAGGCTGCATAGAGCCGTCGTTTCTGAGATGGATGCGCCTCGTACGCAATCTTGGCGAAAATTCAAGATTGGCAAGCGACACAATTCAAAACGCCATCAGGAGCATTCAGTCCATCGCTCCGAACGAGTTGCAATCTCTGGATCAATGGGTATCGAAGCAACCAAAAGAAGTCGCCCTCACGGGCTTAGACCCTCATCAGTGGCAGGATGAGATCGAGAAGGCGACACTCCGATTGGCACTGAACTGCGAGGACACGTCCGCTGCCCTTGATGCCGCCGAAGATCAACTATTTCTGCGCGGGCAGATCGGCTTTCTGATTGCGTTTGCGACTGCCGACGATGGCTTCGCTCTCCAGCGATTTCAATCTTACGCTGCAGTGATGGCTCTGCGCTTTCCGACAGCAAATGGCCCGAACAATGACGACCGAGTTCTGTTACAACAGGGATTGCTTTCAATCGGTGACTATACCGAGGGCGATGGCAGAAAATGCCTAGCCGCCAACCGGGACGATTGGCGCGATCTATTCAGAGGGGAAAGAACAAAACATGAAAAGCATCAAGGCGATCAGAATGGCCAACAAAGTATTTTCAAGACATTCCTTGATCGAGGAGATGAAGCTGATCTGAATGAAATGGTTAATGCGAAGTTAAGTCATCTGGATTGGAGCAATTGGCGGAAGTGGATGCTTGGCTCAAAGCATCCACTTGAGTTCTGCAAGTCGTCGCGATTTGATGTAGAGGCGTCAGAAAACACGGTAGTTCTCATGAAAGGCAGGAACTACCATTCCTATGCCGTTGAACTACGCACCTATTTTCTCTTCATGGAAAGACTGAAGTCGCCTGATTGGAATTACGCTTTGTGGGCGAGAAATTCCCGTGTCTATCGGGCCAACGACCGCGTTCGTCTGGAACTCCTTCATGTCGCTGCCGTCGGCTTCGCGCTGCGAATCTTGTGCAAGGGAGATAGCCTACCACTTGGCTTTGAACCAGCTTCGGACACATTTAAACGGAGAGATGACGAAACTACAAATGGTTGGGAGATCTGCGGTCTTCGTTATCTTGAACGGCCATACACTCCGGAGACGGTGGCAAAAGCCACACAAGATGAATGGGAGAAACTGGCAAGCTGGACTTCCAAAACTAATGCGACCACGGCTCTAAACCTCCCACTCCCATGAGACCATTCATCAATGTAGGCGGAACTGTTGTAGCACCCTGAATCCACCACCATGACGGAAACCGATATCAAATCCCTGATTGCCGGAGGCGAGAAGCTCACCGTCGAATTCAAAGGCGAAGAGCGCGAGGCTTTCAATGACCGTGCGCTTTACGAGAATGTTGTCTGTCTCGCCAATGGCGAGGGTGGCACACTTCTCATCGGAGTGGAGGACGACGGGCGCGTCACCGGTGCCCGCCCGCGCCACGGCAATACCACCGAGCCGCAAAAGCTCCAGGCCGCTATTTTCAACAACACGGAACCTCGCATCAATTCCCGCATCACTGTTGTGCCGGTGGATGGCCTACCGGTGATCGCCATTCAGGTGGATGCCTACCCCGAGATTTGCTCGACCAAGGCCGGCCTCACGGTCCGGCGTGTGATGGCGGCGGATGGCCCGCAGTGCGTGCCGTTTTATCCCCACGAGCATGTCGGACGGCGGGTGGATCTGGGGTTGCTCGATTTCTCCGCCCAGTGTCCCGATGGAGCCGCTTGGGCGGATCTCGACCCGCTCGGATTCGAGCGCATTCGCAAGACCGTCACCGCCTTGCACGGCGATGCCGCCCTCCTGCGGCTCACGGACGAGGAACTCGCCAAAGCCCTGCAACTGGTGGAAACGCGGTCGGGTGGACTGGTTCCGAATATGGCGGGACTGCTGCTGGCAGGCCGGCAAGCTGCGCTGGAACGCTTCCTGCCCACCCATGAAGCAGCGTTTCAGGTGCTCACGGCGGGTGCTGATGTGCGGATGAACGACTTTTTCCGCCTGCCAATGCTGGAGCTCGTCGAGGAATTGCAGAAACGCTTCGACGCCCGGGTGGAGGAACAGGAGGTGTTGATCGGCATGCTGCGCCTGCCAGTGCCGGACTACAGCCGCAGCGGCTTTCGCGAAGCCATGCTCAACGCCCTCCTGCACCGTGATTTTTCGCAACTCGGCACGGTCTTCATTCAGTGGCATCCGGACCACCTGCTCATCACCAACCCCGGCGGCTTCCCCGTTGGAGTCACGCCCGAGAACATCCTCGTCCACGAACCCAAGCCGCGAAACGCCCGCCTCTACGCCGCCGCCAAGCGCATCGGCCTGGTCGAGCAAACCGGCCGGGGCGTGGACAAGATCTTCGCCGGCCAAGTCCGCTATGGCCGCCCCGCGCCCGATTACTCCCGCAGCGATGCGACCGGCGTGCGTGTCGTGATGCCAGGCGGCAAACCCTCACTGGAGTTCGCCGGATTCATCTTCGAGCAGGAGCGGTCAGGCCATCCGATGTCACTCGACGAAATGCTCGTGCTCAACGATGTGTTCCGTCAGCGCAGGACAAGCACCGACGAGTCGGCGATCCTGATCCAAAAGCCGTCCGGCGAAGCCCGGCGGGTGCTGGAACGCCTCACCGAACGCGGCTGGCTGGAAGCCAAGGGAGAGAAAAAAGGCCGCGTTTACCACTTCGCGCCCACCGTCTATGAACGCCTCGGCCAACCGGAAGCCTATGTGCGCTCCAAAGGAATCTCCGCCGCCCGCCACGAGGCTATGATCGAGGAATTCGCCCGCGCCCACGGGAAGGTCGTGCGGCAGAATGTGGTGGAATTGTGCGATTTGAACGGCCCGCAGGCCACCCGATTGCTTAAAAAACTGGTCAAATCCGGCAAGCTGGTCCGGGAAGGGCCACCACGCCGATGGTCAACCTACCACCTGCCACCCAATTCTTAGAACGCCCTATGAACGCGCGGTTATAGGCTATGAACGCTCGTTCATAGAACGTATATAGCTCTCACATTCGAGTAACCCATGAAAACAGCCACCACCTCCACTACCCCCATCTGGGGTATCCACGCCGGCAAGACCGGGGATGCCGCATCACTCTTTCCCACCAAGAACTGCGTGGCGCTTGGCTGGCAGGCCATTGGCGACTTTGGAATGATAAAGCACGATCCTGGATTACTACGACGAGGCTGAGACCCTATCCAAACAAGTGCACCAAATATACTTCAGCAATCCTGAGCGTTCCAACAATCCAGCCAGTCCCTCATGAATCAAGAACTCCTCGACAAGATCGTCACGCTAGCCGCGAAAGATCCGGACCGCTACCAGTGCCGATCCGGCGACGATGCCGCATTGGATCGTTTTTATGAGCTATTCCCGCTGGAATCGCTTCCCGCGCTGTCTCTTGAGCAATACTGCCTTGGGCATGGCTGCATGCCGGAAAACTTCAGTTGGTGGCTGGAACGCGGCCTGCAGAAAGCCCTCGGGTCCTACTCTCCCGGAACCGCCCGTGGTCACCTGATCTACCTGCAGAAAGGCGGCGATTACTACGTCCACCGCTATTTCGCAGAATTTGGTCCGGAGAAGGCCATCGAGATCGTCAGGAAAGCTCTCTACGCTATAGCCAGTTGCTCGACGCTCGAAGAGGCCAAAGTCGTGGATGATGGCGAAGCTCTCGCCAAGCGGGCGGGTTTGGACAAAAAGAAATATGTGGTTAGTGGAGATGCTCGGATTCTTCGCATCCTGATCATGTATCATCCCGAATGGATGCTCCCGATCAACTCAATCGATCACCTGAGGCACTTTCTCACGCGGCTATCGGATGAGACGGATCCAGAACTCCCGACGAAATCGATTGAGCTGGCGATTCAGCTTTCCACCCACCTCGATGAAGTCAGGAAGGCGACAGGGTTGAACATCACACCTTGGGGCTTCAGCAATCTACTCTATAGCGAAGACCTCGGAATCGTCCCTCCAAAGCGGGGCAGTATTTACGCGGACGACACCACCGAGAATGATGACAATCCCAGTGGTAAGAATGATAAGCCTTCGGACAATGAGCTTGATCCGAAGCCGGAGTTCACAGGCACTAATGGCAAACAAAGCTCAATCAAGAACCTAATCCTTTACGGCCCGCCGGGCACGGGGAAAACCTATTCGACGATCGACCGGGCACTTGAAGTCATCGATCCGGAACTGGTTGACTCCACGGAGGGGGAAACGGATGGGCGGTCTAAGCGCAAAGCACGCTTCGACGAACTTCTTCAAGCGAAACGCATCGGATTCGTCACTTTCCATCAGAGTTTCAGTTACGAGGACTTCGTGGAAGGTCTCAAGGCATCCACCGATGAATCCCTTCAAGTGAAATACGATGTGGAGGATGGCATCTTCAAGCAGATGTGCATCGCTGCGGCCGCCTCCGTCGGCGGAAACCGGAAAGCCTCCGCCAAGAAGGTGGATCCTGTAGGCCGCACGATTTGGAAGATGTCCCTCGGTAATACGCTGGGACCGGATGCCGCGATTTACGACGAGTGCATTGAGAACGGTTACGTTCTGCTCGGCTGGGGAGAGGGTGTTGACTTCACAGGTTCTTCGACCCGGGAGGCCATCAAGGCGAAAGTCGAAGCGGAGAAGCCGGATGGCTGGGAATCGGAATACACCGTCACGGCGTGCCACGCCTTTGTGAACACGATGAAGCCCGGAGACATGATCATCGTCTCGGATGGCAACCATAAATTCCGGGCGATAGGCGTCGTAAGTGGTGAGTATCGCATTCTTCCGTTAGATGAAGATCGTGGTTTAACCTATCGGCAGTGCCGTGATGTCGAATGGATCCGCACCTATGCTCCGTCCCTTCCCAGCGACCAACTCATGACCGTCGCCTTCTCACAGGCCTCGATCTATCGCCTAAAGCCGCCGGCGATCAATCTGGATTTGGTTCGGTCGCTTCTCATCGAAGACGGATCTGGTGGGGCTGATGCCCCGCGCCCCTTTGTTCTGATCATTGACGAGATCAACCGGGGCAACATTTCCCGGGTCTTCGGTGAGCTGATCACCCTGATCGAGGACAGCAAACGAACCGGCAATCCGGAAGCCCTGTCAGTGAAACTTCCTTACTCCAAGGACATATTCTCGGTGCCCGCCAATCTCTACCTGATCGGCACCATGAACACAGCCGACCGATCCCTTGCTCAGTTGGACATCGCCCTGCGGCGTCGCTTTGTCTTCGAGGAACTCATGCCAGATCCTACCGATTCTATCGGATCTGCCGACAATCGATGGCATTCACGTGGACCTAATGCTCATGGCCATGAACCGCCGCATCGAGGTTCTTTACGATCGGGAACACACCATCGGTCACACCTTCTTCCTTTCCTTAAAAGACGATCCGAGTTTGGCGGAAATAGAGCGGATCTTCTCGGGGAGGATTCTTCCTCTGTTGGAGGAGTATTTCTTCGAAGACTGGGAAAAGATCCGACTGGTTCTGGGCGATCACCAGAAGCCGGCGGCCCTTGCCATGATCAAGCCCAAATACTCCGATGGCGATCTTGAATCGCTCTTCGGAGCAGACCCCATGCATCCCATCAACACCGTTTACCAGCGGAACGAGGAGGCCCTCCGCATGCCCGATTCCTATATTGGGATCTATGATCCTACCGTCAACAGCGGGAAAAGTACCTCCGCCCCGATTCCCTAATGTTCGCGCCCGCAGTCATCGAAAGGGAGATTTCCATCGGCGAGCACGAAGTCCTGCTCCGTGGTGAATGTCTGTCGATTGCAGGAGGAACGTCCATCCGGGTTGAGGATTGGGATTGGCTAAGCGATCAAAGCGCGAGGATCACAGAGGCCCCCGCCTTTTTCCAACCGGTCTTCCGCGCCGGGATCCGTGGTCTTCAGGCACGCAATTACGTGGGGACGGTGGAAACACCCGGTGGCACCCGCATAGAGATCCTACCCAAGTCATTCATCACAGGGGGTGATCCGAGCCAAGCTCGCAACATCGTCCTCAAAATGCTCAGCCGTGTCCTGGATCTTAGCACGCATTCCTGGGAGAAGGGATCCTTGGTGGTAATGAACCAGCCCCTGCACGAACACCTGATCGGGATTTTCCTCACCGGGGTGGAACGTCTCGTCAAAAAGGGTCTCCGCAACAACTACATCCTCAAGGAAGACGACCACCCATTCTTGCGCGGAAGGCTTAGGATCGAAAAGCAGCTCAACCGGCGTCCCGGCTCCAAGCCGGAGTTCGCCATCGAGTATCACGAGTTCATCCCGGACCGCCCGGAGAACCGTCTCATCCACTCGGCCATCCTTGCCGTGGGAAAATGGACGCGGAATCCAAACAACCAACGCCGTGCCCGCACCTTGCGGTTCGTCTTCTCCGAAATCCCGGAAAGCGCCGATCACCGGAGAGACCTTCAACACTGGAGCACCGACCGCGCACTGATCGACTACCGGGGACTGAAGCCTTGGTGTGAACTCATCCTGAGCCGGAAATCGCCTCTCTTCATGGCCGGCACGTTCAGCGGACTCTCGTTCCTTTTCCCCATGGAGCAGCTCTTCGAGCGCTACGTGGCGAGCATCCTCCGAAAAAGGGTGGAACCCGGATACCGGTTGGTCGCCCAGGCTTCGCGTTACTCACTGGCAACCCATCTGGGAGCGAATTGGTTCCGCCTCAAGCCCGACCTGATCGTCGAGCGCTTCGACGGCTCCTGTTGCTCCGTCCTCGATACAAAATGGAAGCGCATTGATGAAAGACTCGGCACCGCCAAGGAAAAATACGGACTCAGCCAATCCGACTTCTACCAAATGGCGACCTATGGCGAGCGCTACTTGAACGGAAGCGGCGACATGTTCCTAGTCTATCCTCGCACAACTGATTTCAATCACTACCTGCCTCCCTTCGAGCTGTCTAAAGATCTCCGGCTCTGGGTGGTTCCCTTCGATTTGGAGAGCGATGAGATCGATCTCCCCCAAGCCGTAGTATCAGGACTCGCTCACAACGTGATTTCAGACCTTGTGTTGCAGCACACTGAATTCAAATCCTGACATTTGGTTTGATGCCCGTGCCTCATCGTCATCAAGCCACCTCTCACAGGAACTAAGCTTAATCCTCAAAATCGGAAATCGTTTCCGAAAATGGCTCGCAGCCAGTGAGCCTTACCGCCTACGCCCGCCGCTCAGCCTCGGCATACTCCGCCGATAGGTCGATGCCGATGTCCACGGACGGGTCGATGCGCTGGAAGCTGGCGTATTCGAGGCATAGCAACTCGAGGCCGGAGAATTTCCCGGGTAGCTTGCGCAGGGTGTGGACGGGTTCGCGAAGCCGGATGAGCCGGCTGATCAGGGGTCTGAGGATGGTCCGCCCGGTGCCACAGTGAAGAAATTCCGTGGCTCGTTTGGATCAAGCGGGAAGCTGATCCGCTCGTAGCCCTCAGCTGTTGGTGACAACTCGAAGGTTTCCGGTCCTAGACTCCAGTTGAGGAGTTCGGCGCTTTGCATGACCGTGTAGTTGAGACCAATGTCCGCCGCGTCGCTGCGGCGAAGGAAGCTGAGGGAAAGTATTGGTCCGTTCCGCCGGATCGACGGCATGCCCGGGTGGGTGGGGTCGAGGACCGTTGGTTGCCCGCCGAAGGCAAATTCGTCCCAGTTCGACAGCAGATCGCCGTCGAGGTCGAAGAGCGGACCGGCAGAGTGGCCGAAGAGCCCCTGGCCCGCCATCCAGTCGGTGAAGGCCGAAGGGGCCGGTGTTCGGGTAATGCGGAACCATTCGATCCGGGGTGTGAAGCTCGACACAACGACGAGGTCCGGTGTGCCGTCAGCGTCGACATCCGCGAGCATCTGCTGGTCACGAATGCCCCACTGGAGGCCTGCGATCGGAAGAAGCGGGGGCGAGCTTGACGGAACGAAGAAGGAACCGCCGCCCCGGTTCTCCCACCAGCCGAGCGCATTGTAGCCGGAGACACCGGTGCTCGGTACGGATTGTATCAGGTCGATGTCTCCGTCGTCGTCAATGTCGAGTCCAGTGAGCTTCGGTGCGTAGGGCAGGTTTGTAGGTGACTCGAAGGTCACCCCGGGCCTTGCGAAGATCACCAAGCCATTTTGGGTGAAGTCCTCGTGCCCGTCGCCGTCCAAGTCCACCCCTAGGGGATCGAGGGTGCGGTTCAGACGGTGGAGCGCGACGATCGTTCCGGTCCCATCGTTTTCGCACCAGTAGGATTCGCCGCCGAAGTCAGCGCTAAAAAGAGAGCCGAGCAGCAGGAGGTCAAGATCCCCGTCCCAGTCGATGTCGATGACGCCTTCTAGTGTTTCCTCGCTACCAAGCAGGATCTCCGGTGCCTGGAAGCCCTCGTTAATACCCCGCCGCCAAACAAGCTGTGGACCGGAAGATGGGGATAACTGACGGCTGTAAACGAGATCGTCCGTTCCGTCTCCGTCCCAGTCGCTCAAATTCGGATCGACGAGCCCGGTTGCAGGTTCGCTCGCAATCGTCGTGCGGTGAAACACCCCCGACTCATCCTGTAGCAGCCACTCGAACCGCAGGATGCCAGTTTGGCTGCCCTCCTCGTAGTCGTAGGTCTGGACGAGGAGATCCATGCGGCCGACTGGCCAGCTTCCACCGCCGGGTTTCGATGAGGTGACGTCCTTGACCCCAACTACTGCAACTCTCTTTCGACCGACCTCAATCGGCAGGCGCTCGAATGAGTCGCCCGTTCCGTTGTTCCTATACCACGCAAGTTCGTGGGCACCACCCGGGATCCACAGCGGCGGGTAGCCCCCTACGAGGATGTCGGCTGCGCCATCGCCGTCGATATCTCCGGCATGCTCAAGAATTCTATCGAGCGCTGGCTGGCCAACTCGGTGGAACTCCTGAGCGAAGCCGCCGTCACTGGTGCCCGGGTGCCAGACAATCTGGTCGGCCGCCGCCTGTGCGGTGAAGGTAGGCTCTGGAATCGGAAGGAGTAGGTCGGGGAATGGATCGCCGTCGAGGTCACGGACAGCGACAGGAGAATAGGCAACGACTCCCGGGTGGGAGACTGAGGGGGTGAGTGCCAGATTGCCCCCAGACCAGACGACTTCGAACAACTCCGACACCGGAGCGCCGCCCGAGTTCGGACCCGTCACAAGCCCGAGGAAGTTGCGTCCGGATTCCAAATCGCAGCTAAGTCCATTCCAGCTTCGCCATGTTGAATCATCGGCGCTGGGAAGGTCGATCGAGGTGACCAGCAGGGCTGTGCCCTCGGTCGTAAGCCTGAAGAGTGTGAGGCTGTCCGAAATAGCTTCATTGCTGCCGAAAATCGTCAGCACCAGAAGCGTGCGGCCGCCCCCGCCAGACGGGTCGATGCATGGAATCACCTGCCGATAGCTCGATGTTTGATCCAGCGGTGCATAAGCTACGGGATCGGAAAACGCTCCTGACCCAAGGTTCCACATAACCTGTGTTGCCAATTCGTTGAAGATCGATGTGGCCAGAAGATCCAGGTCGCCGTCGTCATCAAGGTCGACTGGAGTTACGTCGCCGCGATCTAGCCAGAGGTAGGCTGCTGACTCCGGCATTGGGATGCCTGGTGCGAAGCTACCGCTGGCGGTGGCAAGGTGATGAGAGTCGGGCGTGATGATGTCCGGGCGGCCGTCGAGGTTGGTGTCGCAGACGACGGTTTCGCTGGATGTCCAGAGCACTGTCTCGTCAATCATCAGCGTCGGCTCGTGGAAGCATCCGGCCCCGTCAGCTAAGGCGATGAGGAAGCGGCGCTGAGTCATGCCATCTTGGTCCAGAGTGTCGGAGGGCCTTTCCTCGATCCAGACGTCGGGCTTGCCGTCGAGATTGAAGTCTGTGATTGCGATCACCTCGCTATCGAGCTCTCCCCAAGCCCACTCCCGGCGGTTACCGAAGGTGCCGTTGCCGTCGTTTTCCCACCAAAGAACACGGACTGGCGCGCCGCTTCCCTCGGCGGCGATTACGTCGAGATCTCCGTCGTCGTCCATGTCATGAGCCAGAACGTGGTCGGGCTGGTAAATGAAGTCCGAAACCTCCTGCGACGGCCCGAACGAGACCTGCGCCCCGGCGAGGGCCGGAAGTAGGATGAGGAAGGATAGAGTCCGATGGCTCACGGCCGGGAAGCTGGCAGTCAGCTGTCGCCAAGGCAAGCCGATGCGGGCTCTTGATGTGGGCGATAGCCTCTCTCATTCATCATCCTCCGGCGGCGGGGCATCGAAGGGGAGGCGATAGTGGAGGAAGACGTCCCGGGTCCGCTCGTAGATCGCCTGCTCCGACATCCCGGCACGCTCCATCATGAGGTTGAGCGGGCCAAAGTTCTTCTGGATGAAGGCGATGATCTCAAGCGGGTTGCACTCGACGCAGGTAAGTGGCTCACCGAAGCGTTTGACGCTGCTAAGGTTTGGCAGCAGGCAAAGGGTCATCATCGTGAATGTCTCGGCGCGGAGGTCGCAGAAGTAGAACCAGTAGGGCCAGACTCGATAGAAGCGTTGGTAGAATTTCCGTACCTCCGGGATGCCGTAGAGTTCGGCGGGATCGTCGTCGTAACCGTGGACGAGGAATTGGAAGCGACCCATCAGCGCGGCAAGTTCCGGACCTTCGGGCAGGGATTCCATGCCGTAGAGTTTCAGGAAATGGGCGAACTTGAGGTTTCGGATCTGCGCCTTGCTGAAGACGACGATGATCGGATCGCTGTGGTTGGCGGAGGTCATCGTGATTGGGTCAAGGGCTTTGGTTCTGACCGTCTCTCCGTCGATCAGGGATTCCGGTCGGCGTGGTAGAGTTCGAGGGCGGTGGCGAACTCGTCGTTCAAGTCCATGCCGGTCTCTGCTTCGGCAGGCAGGGTGCGGCGGACTCCCGCGTAGAGCAGGCACATCAGGCCAAGTCCGGTAAAGGTTTCGCCGGGGAGTGTCTTCAGTGAGTGTCGCTGAGAGTCGTCGGTGTAGCTGATCCCGGTCTCGGCGAGTGTGCCAACCTCGTGGATCAGGTCGAGGATGCGGGCGTCGTCCATTTGATCGAATCTCCGCAAGGCCGCGAGCAGGAGCGGGACGGCATCGGCCGAGCGTGCTTTGAGGCCAAGTGAATCAGTGACTCCGCCGGTGACCGGGGCGGCGGATACGGCGGGTCGTGAGCTGTTTCCGGTGTCAGGCCTCCAGTGATACCAGTCACCAACTCGGAGGAGTCCGGCGACGTGATCCACAAGGTCATACTCGCTACCGGGTTTGCCGTGAAACTCGTAGGCTAGGGATGCGACTTCCTGAGCGAGCTTGAGGGATTTGGTGGGAGCGTAGAGGGAGGCGAAGTCGGTGGCACCCCGGGTCAGTCGGTCGAGGAATACAGCCGCCGCGGCATTGAGCACATCGTTGAGCTTGAGCAGGGGTGATGGGATGATCGCGCGGTTCTCAGGCTTTAGGCCCATGGAGGCGGCGTTGTGGGCCTGTAGGACCAGCGAGCAGAACTGAGCCTCACGCAGCGGCTCCACGTCGGCAATCCGCTTTTCGATGACGATGTCAAGCGGGCCGTTGAAGATCAGCGAAAGGCCATCCTGCGTCACTCTCCCGACCATTTCGGCGAGCTTGCTTTCATCGTAGCGACCTTTGCGGGCGATCCGTCGAATCTCGGGGCGCATGGACTCGACGGCGTTGGTGATCTGTTCGGGGGTGGAGGCGAAAAAGCGGTTGGTGCCGGCGGCGCGTGCCTGACCGGCGAGGATGAGGTGCCAGGCTTCGTGGGCGATGACATGATGTTTGACCATCTCTGCCGGGAGTCGCTCGCTGAGTTCGATGACGTGGCGGTCGCTGTCGTAGTTCCATGCGGTCTTGGTCAGAGCGCAGAGGGTGCCGCCAAGTGCCTTCTCGCTGACGGTGATCGGGAAGCCTGAGGTGGCTTCGGCCTCGGCCTTGAGTCTCTGGGATGCCTTGAACGATTCGCTGGCCCGGTCATTGGCGATGATGTTGGTGATCTTGAGGTAATTGTCCCGGGCGGCTTCGACCATGCGGCCCAGGCGGCTTTCCTGAAGGTTGCCGTTCTCGAACATGGCCTGGAGGGAGTCGCGGGCCTCCGACCAGCGGGAGGCATTCATTTCGACCATTGAGCGGCCGTAGTAGGCATTGGCAAACTTGGGATCGAGATGGATGGCTTGGTTGAACTCCGCGATCGCTTTGTCGGGTTCGTCTCCTTCAAGCAGGAGCCCGCCGAGGCTGTTGTGGACGGTGGCGTCGTCTGGGGCGAGTTCGCCGGCTCGGCGGATGAGCTTGAGTGCTGTGTCACGCTGGGCGTCCTGCCGGGCGTAGTGGTTTCCGAGGATCACCAGAGCTTGGGAATCCCGGGGGTCGGTTTTGAGGACATCGAGCAGCGCGTCGACTGCCTCGTCTGCCTTGCCGACCTCAAGTAGCACCATGGCCAGCTCCCTGCGGGCATCTTGACGGGAGGGATCGAGTTCGAGCACCCGCCTGTAGATGGAGGCGGCCTTGGAAAACTCGCCCTTGGCTGCGCGGGCGACGGCTTTGGGGTAGAGGCGTTCGGCCTCGGCGATCTGGGTAGAGGGTAGTTCGCCGAAGTCGAGGGTGACGATTCCGGCATCCACGGTGACGACTGCACCTTCGGCAAGCTTCCCGAGCACTTGGCGCAGGGCCGCGACCAATTCATCCCCGGTCAAACCCTCGAGGGTGATTGCCTCAGGAACGGACTTGCGGAGATCATCGATGGGAAAGGATACCGTCACGCGGGAGAGGCTAAAGGGATGGGTGGCCGCTTGTCCCGCATGGAACGTGGGAAACTTAAGGAAGGGCAGAGGTCGGTGAATGTCTCAAAATGTTACCGTGTGGTAAGGTTCTGCTAAGGTCGGCCTTTGTCGTCGGGTATCTCGGTTCTTTCAATCACCGCCAGCAACTGCCGTGCACGGCTCACTCCGATGAACCACGGGTGAGCATCGAAGTGTCCACCCGGAAGCCCACGGGGAAGCTGCGCATTTGGTTGGACACCTGCCCGACCATGTTGCGGGCGAAGTCGACGGGGAAGACGCCGAGGCCGAGGACCTTGATGGCGACATCCTGTTCGGACGGAGTGCCTGCAAGGTCCCAGCGTTCGGCTGGAGGAAGGGCAAGTCGGCGTAGTAGGAACAGGAGCTGACTGGCGACAAGGTAGTCGGGATTGAGGATGCCTGGCTTGAAGCGGATCAGGTGGGCCGGTGCTCCGCCTCGTGCTGCTACCACCGTGGCGCGCATCCTCATGCTCGGCTCCTCGACGACGTGCACCGGGAGGCCGGAGGTCTGTTCGACTTGCTCGATGAGCTGCTGGGCTTCGGGAGAAAATGGCATGCGGCGTGGGCGGCGTGGAACGCCGGGGCGAGGCCGGCAACGTGCGAACTCAGACGCAAGCACGGTTGGGATTCGCTGGTCATCCGCTCAGGGTGGAAGGTAGCGTGGTGCCCGTGAAGCGAAGCCGAAAACAAAGCGACCCGGAGCGGCTGGAAAGACTGGCGGCTCAGGCGGAGGACTACGCCTT
>Ga0100401_1000393_pt1 | contig 35664 bp, 54 predicted proteins | sample CryGeymeta201525_FD_80421 | JGI IMG/M metagenome (GOLD analysis project Ga0100401, IMG submission 80421) | Groundwater microbial communities from Crystal Geyser aquifers in Utah, USA - Crystal Geyser metaG 2015-25 | ecosystem: Environmental > Aquatic > Deep subsurface > Groundwater | place: USA... | reverse complement strand
TTCAAGAAACTTGGTGTTGAAGAGCCAATGAAATATTTGTAAGCAATAAAATTTTACTGACTACAAATTCTAAGAATTTGAGACTCTCAGGTACTTTATCTCTCAGACTGTCAAAGATGAGTTGCTAAATATCCCTGTTCCCAATTTGGGAGTGGGTATGGGTACATATATTGAGGGTGTTTTGGGACATTTTCTATTATTCCTTGGTGAACCATAATTTTCTATTGTATATTTTAACTTTTAAAAGATTTCTCTATTTTACTATATAAAAGTAGTAACTATTTTTAAGAAGATTTTAACTATAAATTATGGCTTAAACTAGCTTCCTCGCCTCTATAGAAGCCTTCTCCAGACTTTTGCAAATGATTGTATTCATAAGCTTTAACCCTTCTTTCTTGGGTTTAAAGTCATTTTTTGCGTCTCCTTCCAGGCCTTCATTCATGAAGTTGGATTCCTTGACCTCCAGTTGCATAGCATGGATGTTGCTGATCGGGTCATTGTATTTTCTGGTGATCGCTCCTCCTTTGTATGGGTTGTTTTTTCTCACTACCAGTCCGAGTCCACTGTTTTCATCTTTCAATACTTTGTACAGAGCTGATATTATTCTCGGGTGAGCGGAAGTGTCATCTAGTGTTCCTAGAGAGAAATCAGGTCTTTCTTTTCCTTTATCCGGGGTATTTTTCAGGGCTTTCGAGCTGAATGAATGGCAGTCTATCAGAAGGGCAAACCCGCATCTCTGCTTCATTTCTTGAATTGATTCTTGTATTAATGAGTGGTATCTGTCGTAGAAACCCAGCAAATACTTCTTTTCCTTCTGGTTATATGGGCTTATGGGAATTGATTTGTTAGAAACCGGGAGCCTGGAGAGCGCGTCAACCCTCAAGTGTTTGGGAAGTTTTTTGATTTTGCTGACATCCTTGAACCTGTTCATATCGACTAGATAAGAGCTTAATTTTGAGGCTATTGTTACCCCTTTCCCAGTCTTGTAGACTTTCTCTGTTAGGAGATCGCTGCCTATGAGTATGTGTTTCTCAAGGTTCATCTTGCTTTTGAACTCGACCGGTATAAGAGTTCCACCATGTGGAATCGAAAGAATATAGTCGTATGTTCTTTTTTTGAGTGTTATGAGATCTTTTGCTTTCATCTCTTTGGTTTGCTTTGTCAGGATATCGAAGACTTTCATATCATTATTATGGGATTCAGGAATTAAACCATTTTCATCAATCTTCTCGACAGTTCATCCATTTCTATCCGCTCCACTTCCCTGACGATTATCTCGCCTTTCCTTGTCACGGTTATCTTCGGCTTGCCTATGTCTATTATTGTTATGAAGCTTGTGTCAGCGATTATTTTTCCGCTGAATTCCTTGAGGATTGCTTGGATTAGTTTGGCTCTGTCGACTTTTTTCTGCGGGGCTAGCTTGAAGGAGTCTTCGCCTTTGCAGGGCTTGAAGATGAAGAAGTCTTTCATGAATTAGATTGGAGGTTAGATTATTTGAGGTTTATCGGGTATTTAAGATTATTCGACCTATTTCAGAACATGTCGCCATTGAAAAGATTTTTGAGAATCAGGGAATTTAACCCAGAAACTGATGAAACATACGGCAATCCCCCAGTTGATGTTATATACGATAGCCAAGGCAAGATAGCTGGCGTAGTTGTAAACGGTCAGAGAAGACCCATCAAAAAAGTAGAGGCTTATCACATAGAGCTGGAAGATGGAAGGTATTTGGCTGTTGGAAAATACGACATACATTCAGAGTGATTGTACCTTCTTTTCTGAATTTTTATCTTGATGATACTCTTAAATATTTTAGAACAGTCTATTGAATTATGGCGTACAAAAGACCATTAGATCAAGCTGTTGAGGATTTGTTAAGAGTGGTCACAGTAGTTCAGGGTAGTAATGGTTATATTATGCCTGATGCTAAAGGCCATAATCTTGTTGGCTTGCTTGTTAGAGAAGGATATGGAGATGCAAGGGTAGCAGAAGTGCAAGAAGCCTTGAAGAGAGTATCTGAAAGAAATAGAGTGTAGAAGCCTAAATTAGGAATTATTCACAAAAACACCCCAACCACAACCTTTAAATACCTTCCTCACCATGTTAATTGAAGTTAAAGTGAAAAGTCGTGACAAATAGCGTTGGTTATTATGCTAATTCTATTGCTTTTTTGACTTTAAAAATAAAAAATAAGAGATGATAAAATAATGAATTTTGAAGATATGAATATTGAGAAGTCCGTGCTGGATTCTTTGAACGGGATTGGGTTTACAACCCCTACAGACATCCAAACCGAGACTATACCAATTATTAAGCAGGGATATGACGTAATAGGCCAGTCCAAAACAGGCTCAGGAAAGACAGCCGCTTTCGGAATACCTTTAGTTGAAAAAGTCTCCAAGAATGGAGGAATACAAGGCTTGGTTCTAGCCCCTACAAGAGAGCTTGCAAAGCAGATAGCAATCGAAATCGAGAAGTTCTCGCGATCCAAAGGGCTCTGCGTGCAGACAGTCTACGGCGGGGTCAGCATGGGTCCGCAGATCTCAGGCCTAAGGAGATGCGAAATCGTTGTCGGGACTCCAGGGAGAATAATCGACCACATGAAGCGCAACACCATAAACGCACGCAATGTCAAGATGTTCATCCTTGACGAGGCTGACAGGATGATTGACATGGGGTTCATTGAGGATATCGAGGAGATCGAAAGAAACATCCCTAAGAACAGGCAGACGCTTCTTTTCAGCGCTACAATGTCAGAAGATTTGATAGGAATCACACGAAGATTCACAAGAGACGCAAAAAGGATCAGAACCAAAACCACAGTCAGTGAGAAGGTCCTGAAGCAGTACTACTGCGATATTGACCAGCAGAAAAAGTTCTCACTGCTTGTTCATCTGATCAATCAAGAAAAACCTAAGCTAGGGATAATCTTTTGCAATTCCAGAAGAGAGGTGGATGCTGTTTCTGCTAACCTCAAGGATAATGGGATAGATGCTAAAGCATTGCATGGAGGCTTGACACAGGATAAAAGGGAAAGAGTTATGGACAGCTTCTACAAGGGAATAACAAAGATGCTGGTTGCAACCGATGTAGCCGCAAGAGGGCTTGACGTAAAGAACGTCACCCACATATTCAACTACAGCATACCAAGAAGCGCAGAAGACTATGTCAACAGGATAGGAAGGACTGCAAGGGCAGGAGAATCAGGAAAAGCGATTTCATTGCTGAGCAGGGAAGACCATGAATCCTTCAGGAAAATAATGAACAGGTATGACTATGATGTCAGCAAGATCCAAGCAGGCAATTTCAAGATATTGCCTTTCAAAAGGTCTTTTTCAAGCGAGGGCAGAGGGTTCTTTAGGGGAAATAATTTCTCCAGGGGAAACAGCTGGCACGGAAATTCGCACGGCAATTCAATGCATTCCAGAAGCAGCCCGAGAGGGAATTGGAGATAGACTTAGTCACGATATTTCTCTAAAAATTGCCATATTTTCTATTATTCTCTGCCGAGTATCTTCTAATCCAGTTAATCCACAAAATCTCTCTATTTCTAGAGCTGTATTCAAATTATAGAATTCTCCTTCGGGCTCAACTACAGCGACACCTCTCTCATTTGCCATTTGTCTAATCAATCTTTCTAACCTTGGTTGCTCTCTCCTAGAGAAATCTCTGATAGCAGGTATAAGAGAAGGCGGAACTATAAAAGGAAACTTTATTGCAAATTCCGCATCACCGTTTTCATAGCAACCCACAATCCTTCCGTCTGCTTGTTGCCTAAAACATATTCCAACCATTCCATCAAATCTACTTATTCTTGTTCCTACTAGAACCTCGCCACCTCTTGATAATCTTCTATAGCAATCAAGCATGTTAGATACATGGGCTTCTGAGAAGTGAAGGTCGCCAGTTGTCCATAAAAATGGCTGTTCTCCAAAACGGCTAAGAGTATCGTCATCAATTCTTTCGAATGTTTTGGTTGGATCTTCATATGTATGTATACCATAAAAATATTCTGCTTCTGGTAGAGAACCTCTTTTTACATATTTTTCAAATAAATCCAGATGCCATTTTTGATTCATGGACACTAAAACCCTTCTTATATCAAACCCCTCTGAAATTTTCCATAATTGCAATGCGACTAAAGGGATGATATATGGTGGAAGATCCTTTTCCAGAAAGCGTTCATCATAAGGAGGCAATTGGGATGCCTCTACTGGTCTAAGTTGGGGTCGAGAAATATCTATTGGCAGGTTGGCTTTTGATATTCCAACATTATCTCCCCCGTCGAAACCAGTATAAACAGCTGCTCTAGAACCTTTCCCACCTAATGTGCCCACAATATCTAAAGATGGTTTATATTGCATGGCTATATTTTATGTTTTAAATAGATTTATTTTGCCACCCTATTTAATATAAAATAATAATTTTCGAATTTTTTGATTGAAAAAGGAGATAATTTTAATTCTTAAATATATATTCAAAAGCGGGAAAAGGATGAAACAAACATATTATTACATTGAAAAAAATGGAAGAGTTTTTGTTGATAGAGACTCTGAGATATTAACTTTGCCAAAAACAACAGAAAGCTTGGGTTTCAATGTTGAAGTACAAAAACCTTTACTTGAAAACAGATCGGCTAAAGTGTTATTTTGCACATCTGATATAGAACCAAGAAGACACCCAGACAATTGGATATTCAAAGACTTCATACTATCTATGGATAATGTAAATGAGCTTTTGAGGAAATCTATAGTTAAGACTTACACTAGACCAGTCGTTCATGCTTTAATCGAGAAAGATGGAAAAATATTAATGGTAAAAGCAAAAAGGGGATTCACAGAAGGTTTTTGGAACTTACCAGGAGGTTTTATTGAGTTTGGGGAGAATCTTGAGGAGGCGATAAAGAGAGAAGTAAAAGAAGAGACCGGTCTTGATGTTAAAAAAATGGGTTTGTTCAACGTTTATACTAATCTTTTCAGCGGAAAGGAATCGCAACAATATTACATGATTTGCGTCATTTACAGATGTGATGTAGAGGGTCATATAAAAATTCAAAACAAGGACGAAATAGATAAAATAAATTATTTTACCCCGAAAGAAGGTTTTGAAAAAACGAAAAATGAATTTGTTAAGATGGTTTTGAATGATCTATGCAATGACATTTGAGTTATTATTAAAAATAAATCCATTCCCGCACCCTCCTAAAATTATACCCCTTCCTTTCCAGAATGACAAAATCCCAAAATCTTTATAAATAACAAATCCCATAATATAACACTGTTATATTTTCTACTCTAAATTCAATAAAGAGGTGATAAATATGGAAAATACATTGCCAAATCTGCCTTACACATACAATGCTTTAGAGCCGTTCATAGACGAGCAGACCATGAAAATACACCACACCAAGCACCACCAAACCTACGTGGACAAGCTGAACGCAGCATTGGAAATCCACAAAGAACTCAAGAGTATACCAATCGAGGACCTGCTGAAAAACCCAGATAAAATACCAGAAGACATAAGGACAGCAGTCATAAACCACGGCGGAGGCCACGCAAACCATTCATTCTTCTGGCCTATTCTCAAGAAAGACGTTAAGCCGAAAGGGGAAATACTTCAAGCGATAGAAAATAAGTTCGGAAGCTGGCAGAAATTCAAAGAACAATTCTCAGACGCAGCAGCAAAGCTATTCGGAAGCGGATGGGCTTGGCTGGTCGTTAACAGGAAAGAGCTGGAAATAATCACAACAAAAAACCAGGACTCGCCATTAACCCTTGGAAAGAAGCCTTTGCTATGCATAGATGTCTGGGAGCATGCGTACTATGTTAAATTTCAAAACAGAAGATCAGAGTATATCGAAGCATTCTTCAACGTGGTCAACTGGGATAAGGTCAATGAACATTATCTCAAAAACAGGTGATTGAATGAATTTGTCAAATAGCTTAGACCAATGCACAGACTTTTCATGCATCTTCAGCTTGGTCAAGGAAGCGGTTGAGAAAACCTTAGACAAGAGAAGAGTGGGGTTGTCTCTAGGATTGATGAGCTTATCCAACCACATAGGCGCTTTCCACCAGTTAGGATCAAACTTCATTATAATGAACAGGAATCTGCTTGAAGAAGTCATTAAGACAGAGGACATTGGGTTGATCAATGCTTACATCTTTCACATACTTCTCCATGAATACCTCCATTCCTTAGGCTATGCAAGCGAGGAGGAGACAAGATGGCTCACTCATAGAATCACAGAAAAAGCCCTAGGGCCGAACCATCCCTCCACACTGTTAGCAAGATACGGCATATCATATGTTTTTCCTGACATTAGCAGCATTCTTCACGGCAGGACAGAAAGGATAAAAGGCATAGAGATAGTCACTGAATTCGAGACAGACAACATGAATTACTTCGGATGATCAATGTAATTAATCCAAGAAGCCAATTATTGTCATGGCAAAAAAAACCCTTGCAAAAACAATCGAGAAAATATTCTTCCCGTCAAACATACTGGCAATAGCTTTAATTCTTGCTGCGTTCCTCTGGGGCAAAGAGAGAGTATTTGTCAATGATATCGCTGCGTTCATCCTGTCATTTTCTGCTTTCCTGTTCATCTCGTTTTTGTTGAAGAGAATGGATGTTGACGAGAACCTTCTGTTTTTTGTGAGCATAACTATTGGGTTAGTGATACTTGGAGTGCTGGGGTTGATAATTCCTGTCTCAAGAAAAGTTATTTTTTCTGCGGCCTGCACACTCATCGTCACTTTCATCATTCTGCCTTTGAGGGTAGTCTGGAAGATAAGCCTGCACACTCTTGCGTTCACCATGATTGTTACAATTCTTGCTATTCTCGACTTAAGGTTTCTTATACTCTTTGTGTTTCTTCCTCTTGTTGCATGGTCCAGGCTTAAGCTCAAAAAGCATAGTTCCCTCCAGGTTATTACAGGAATGTATATTGGGTTTCTGATTCCTATTGTTGTTTATGGGTCTTATCTTCTCGTGAGGCTGATGATCAAATTGTATTATCTGTATTTTGCCTGAAATGATAAAACCTATTAAAGATTAATTCGCATTATTATTAGTGTTGCGCATGGCCCGGTTTGTGTAATGGCTAGCATAGGAGCCTGTGGAGCTCTTGGTCGGAGTTCGAATCTCCGGCTGGGCCCTAAAATATGAAGTTCAGGCCCATTATATGGTTTTAATAGTATACTAACTGTTAATTAGTAAAGTTTAAATATAAGCACTAACTACTAATTAGTATGATAAACAAAGAAATATTAAGACAGATAGTAGCTCAACAAAAAGAAGAGAAACTTACAGCAGGAACAGTAAGAAGAGACATATTGGATGAAATAGAAAAATGGTTTGCTGACGACAGAATAATAATACTGACAGGATTAAGAAGAAGTGGTAAGTCTACCCTATTGAAACAGATGATGCAAAATAAAAAAAATTATTGCTATGTTAATTTTGAAGATGAAAGATTCTTAGATTTTAACGCTCAAGATTTCGAGCAATTAAATGAAATATTGACAGAATTTTATGGAAGAATAGAAACATATTTTTTTGATGAAATACAAAATATTGATAAATTTGAAACTTTTGTTAGAAGGTTACAAGATGAGGGCAAAAAAGTTATAATAATTGGCTCCAATGCTTCCCTTCTAAGTAAAGAATTGGGGACTAGACTGACGGGCAGATACAAATCATTTGAAATTTACCCATTCTCCTTTTATGAATATCTCACCTTTAATAAGATTAAACTTGAAAAAGATTCATTCTATATAACACAAAAAAAGGTAAAATTAATAAAAAACTTTAAAGAATATTTGTTAAATGGTGGCTTGCCAGAGTACCTAAAAAATAAGGACAAAGAATATGTAAGGACTTTATATGAAAACATATTATTTAGGGATATTATTGCAAGATACTCAATTAAAAGGCAAAAAATAATAAAAGAACTTGTAAATTTCCTTATGTCTAACATATCGACAACATTCACTTATAATTCACTTAAAAACTTACTCGGGTTATCGAACGCTATAACAGTTAAAGAATACGTTTTTTATTTAAGCAATTCTTATCTTCTATTTGAATTGCAAAAATTTGATTTTTCAATAAAAAAACAATTAAATTCACCAAAAAAAATATATGTTGTAGATCCTGCATTCAGTTTAATAGGAAGTAATTTTTCTGCAAATAAAGGAAGGATATTAGAGAATGCCGTTTTCATAGAATTGAAAAGAGGGGATAAAGAAATATATTATTACTCCGGTAAAAACGAGTGCGATTTTTTAATAAAAGAAGGAGCAAAAATTAAGGAGGCCATACAGGTATGTTACATTTTGGATAAAGATAATAAGAAAAGAGAGATCGACGGCCTGCTAGAGGTCATGAACATGTTTAATTTGAAAGAAGGTTTTATTTTAACAGAAGAGCAAGAGGATGAATTAGAAGTAAATAATAAAAAAATTCACGTAATACCAACATTCAAATGGATGATGAAAAATAATAATTTTTAATCTCATGAAATCTCTGATACCAAATTCTCATCCCTGCAACTCTAACATCTGCAACTTCACCAGGCCCTAGGACCGCTTGATACATCACATCATACATTCAATCTATCTCTACTGCTAGGAATAGCTGGGACGGTTGAAATATGTTCTTCGGATAAAATGGGATAATTGTCTCACTGTAGCAGAATTCCACACAGCCTAATTCATTCTAATTTTCAGGAAATCAACTAATTAATAACTAAAAACACAATAACAAAACATGGAGCTGGAAGTCAAAAACAAAACAATAACCCTGAACGGGAAAGTAGTCAATAATCTCGATAGATTTGTACTCGATCTGGTAAAAATACTCGAAAAATACACAGACTATGTTATTGTCAGCGGCTATGTGGCGATATTTTTTGGAAGGAGCAGGGCAACCGAAGACATCGACATTATTATAAAAAAAAGTGATATGAAGAGTTTTCTTGAAGAAGTAACTGCTAATGGTTATTGGATTATTAATACTCCAGATATAGATCATGCTATTGAATTATTGGATGATAATGAACGTATAAGAATCTCAAAGGATGGTCAAATGGTTCCAAATGTAGAAATTAAATACCCAGAAGATGAATCTGATAGCTTTAGCCTGAAAAATAAAATTAAAATCAACTTTGATGGCAACTATCTATTTTTTTCTCCGCTTGAAATTCAGATAGCTTATAAATTAAAACTCGGGCAAGGCGGGAATCAAAAAGACATTGAAGATGCTGTGCATTTATTTAAAGTTTTTAAGGGTAAAATTGATACAAAGAAGTTGAAAGATTTTATAGAAGATCTTTCAGTTCATAGTATAGCAAAAAAATACTTCGGTGAAATTTATGATCAAGTTTGATGAAAAGGAATTTAGAGATAAAATGAAAAGGAATTTCGAAGAGAGAATATGGTTTATCAATCGCTGGTGTGAATACATGAAAGAAAACTCGAACAAGGACTGGAGCTCACAGCAAGCCAGACTAATAAACGCCCAGATAAAAGAATAATCATTTCAGCCTTTTCTGTATCTTAGGGTCTTCCAATTCCCTGATAGCGTCAGATGCAATCCACTTTGCGGTTTTGGAATCCAGTTTTTGAATGTCTTTTGCTGCCTTCAATGATTCTTTATTCAAGAATACGCTTCTTTTCCCGATATTTCTCAGAGCCCAGTTGACCGCTTTTTTAACAAAATTCCTATCGTCTGTTGAATATTTTTTTATGGCAGGAAAAAACTTAAGGAACTCCTCATCATGACTCGTCTTATCATGCCAAGCTAAACAGGCCATCAACGCAAAGCCAGTTCTTCTAACGAATTCTTCCTCGTTGTCTGTCAATTTTATCGCCTTTTCAAATGCTGAAGGCAGTTTTTCGAACAAGTTCATGCAGCACTGGTCGCATAAGTCCCATGAGTTAAAATCTTTCGACCACTTGTCTATCTGCTTTTCTGTTAGCAGTTTTGGATCATCCACCATTGAAGCGAGAATTCTTGCTTCATGTATTTCTGTATCCCAGAGTTGCTGTGCAAGAGTATGATTTTTTCCCAATTGTTTCGCCAACTTTCTCAGGACTGGTATTCTTACGCCAAGGGCTTTGTCAGGGTTTATCCCAAATTTTGCCATGCCTTCCCTGTCTTTTGGGTTGGAATGTTTTTTTAGTTCTTGGATTATTTGGTTGACTTCCATCCGATCACTTCATGTACGTTAATTTTTCAGGCAGATGTATTAATAATCCTGAGTTATAATATTAATAGTGTTTGCAATGAAAATAGGCGGAAAAATCGAAACTATTAGGTTAAATGGAAATTTTGTTACAGTTATTACTCCTAAAAAAAAGATTTCTTATAAAGAAGGTGTTAGGAGAATTGATAAATTGATTGAAGAAATAAAGAAAAATGCTAATTAAATTGTTTCATAAATTTATTTTCTGTCATGATATTTTCGTAGAAAGTTTTCAAATTCCCTAATTTCTTTTCATCTGTCAAAAAACATAAGTCATGGGATCTCACAATATCCAGATGTATGGAATCTATTAAATGGGGGTTTTTATCTGAATACCTTACGATATTACCAGAGATGATTACACCATATATTTTAGTATTTTGATTCAAGATGTTAAAAATTTAATCACTTGTACTTTCTCTTCCAGCCTTTCTTGTAGGCTTTGTATTGTTTCTTATCGCTGTATTCGAAGAATTCTTGCTTCGATTCCTCAAGGTATTCTTCATTCAATAGTTCATTGACTTTTCTTCTTAACTCTTCAGCATCAGCATATCTTATAACCCTGAGATAAACGTCTTTCAGCGAGTCTGGGTAATCGCTCCCTTCCCTTAAAAAGAATATTATCGGGATTTTATTTTCGACTGCCCAATTTGTTTCTATCTCCACCCCGGAACTTGGCTCGGAAAACTCGGCCATGAAGACTATCGAATCCTTTAGCAGTTCTTCTGATTTTTTAACGAACTCATATCTTGAGAATTGATGCCTGTCTTCTGGTGTTGTTACTTTAAAGGTTTCTGATAGCTCATTGAATACTTGTTTTATTTCTTCTGACGTTTTTGACGGATAGGCTATGTATATCATTCAACCTCAACCCCTAATTTTTTTAATTCCTTTATAAGATCATTTAAGTTAGTGAGACTGTGGGACATAATTATTTTTTCTCTAGTTTTGAGTGGGAAGAATTATGATATTTCGTGTTTTGTTTGTTACCATCCAATCACATATTTCCTAAAGCCCATTTAGAGCCTCTAGACGGTTAATTCCAGTCAAATCGTCATTTGTCCCTATGATATATTTGGTCTTATAGGGATTTATTTTTAAAACGCTAATATTGTATTATATGAGGGATAAAATCGACTCATTTTTTGGCTAATTTGGGGGTATGCAGATTATTTTTGTCCCACACCCAGTTAGTGAAATTAATACCTTTAATCCCGACACTCCTTGCAACTTCAACATTCTTTTCATCATCATCAGTGAAAAATATCTCTTCTGGTTTTAATTTAGCTTTTTCTATAAGAATCTTAAAAAATTTTTTGTCGTGCTTTGTAACCCCAAAATCGCTTGAAAATAGAACACAATCAAATTCTTTCATCCAATCCAAATTATCTTTAAGATATTCAGCCCTTTCAAAGAATTGGTCGGAAAGTATGCCAATCTTCTTCCCAGATTTTTTGAGTGAAAGCGCAAAGTCCACTAAATCTTGTTTAACCTTGAAATTATTGAACCATATATTCCAAAATATTTTCTCAGTAATTTTTACTTTGTATTTTTTTAATAATTCAGAGAAAAGTTTGAATGTTGACCCATCGTCTTTTGTTCTTTCTAAGAATTTATTTTTCTTTAACACATCATAGAATTCATCTTGAGGAATCCCATATAAATCTTGGAATAATTTGCTTGCATAACAGTTTTCTTTAATCTTAATCAAAACACCATCCATGTCAAAAACAAAGAGTTTTATCATTCAATCAACCTCTAAATATTTCAGGCTTTTTTCAAATATATCTTTAACATGGTCAAAAGTAAGATTCTTTCTGACTTCTTCTTTGCTCATCCATTTAGCATCAAATATTTCTTTATCATCCCATTTCAATTCTTTCTCATCATACACTTTAGCCAAATAGACATTTTGTCTTCCCTTAACACCTTCCAAGAAACCTTTATCATAAGTGAATTTATTAACAAATGGAAGTTTTTTTATCCCTTTCATATCAACATCAATTCCGCTTTCTTCTTTTACTTCTCTTCCAACAGTTTCCTTTTCTCTTTCTCCTCTTTCAATTGCGCCTGCTATAAAACTCAAATTTTCATTCCTAGTGTTTACAATCAAAAATGAGTCCGAGTTTCTGTAGATTATTGCAAGTATGCCTTTTCTGACAGGAAGCTTTCCAAGCAGTTTTATTGCAACCTGTATGTTTATAGGAGCTAAGTAAAAATCAAAAAGTTTCTTTGGGGCAACCCATGAATAATCATCATTCTCTTCATTCAAAATCACTTTGCTTTTTTCAATTTCAAACAAAAAAATATTTGTGTTGAATGTGACATTAATCTCTCTATTTGTGCTGACAAAAAAATCTTTCTTCTTTAGCCTCAACTCATTTTTTTCAATTCCAGCTTCTTCATTTACTTCCCTATAAGCGGCTTCTATGGGCTCCTCACCTTTTTCAATGCCGCCTGAAACAAAGCTCCACCTGTTTGGATACAAATTGTCTTCCCCGCTTCTTTTGAGCAGCAGTATCTTTCCTTTGTTTTTTAAGATGCACATGACAACATTCTTCTTTTTCATTTCACATCAACAGCATTTATTATTTCATCTTTGTGTTTTTGGAAGAATTCCCTCTCATCCTTTGAGCACAAATTATTTTCAGCCTCAGATATTTCAAACCACTCCGCTTTTGTGCAATCTTCCTGCGGCTCAATTCTTTCTTCAGAAGCCCTAAATAAGAAAATGTCAATTATTTTCAATTCTTCCGGATTTTCCATATTCGGTCTTCTAATTTTACCCAACTTTTTAACCAAATTTAAGCCTCCAAGACCAGTTTCTTCCCATATTTCTCTTTTAGCTGTTTCAATAGAGGTTTCTCCATTTTCTTTCTGGCCTTTAGGAATGAACCAATCATTTAAATCAAGGTTTTTATCCCTGACTAGACATATTTCACCTTTTTTATTTACTACAATTCCTCCAGCACTGTAAGAAACCGGCTTGGAATCTCCCATCAAATCAACTCAATGATTTATTATTAGCCAAATCAAATATTAAAATCGAGGGCAATGATCAGGCTTGATGTTAAAGACAACGATAGGCTGGAAGAGCTCCTTAACCTAGTCAATAAAGACAAAGAGCTGGAGACTTTATGGAAATGCGCCAACATCAACGCCATAGACAGGATGGGATTCAATGACCATGGCCCTGTCCACATCCAAATCGTCTGCAGGAATTCGTTGGAATTATTGAGAATCCTGGAAAGGAAAAAAATTATCCCTAATGTGATAAAAGATCATGGGTTAGAGCAGGAGGATGCTGAAGTCATAGTTGTGCTTGCTTCATTGCTTCATGACATAGGGATGGTTATCAGAAGAAAAGATCATGAAGAATTCAGCGTGCCGCTCTCATTGAAATTCATCGACAAGTATCTCCCTCAAATCTATGACAGCGAAGAAACAAGAACTATAATTAAGTCCGAAGTGCTGCATGCAATCATGGGGCATTCAAAAGAGGAAGAGCCGCTGACTATTGAAGCAGGCATTGTCAGGGTAGCAGATGCATTAGACATGGAGCAGGGAAGAGCGAGAATACCATTCGAGATAGGCAGTGTAACCATTCATTCTGTGTCTGCTTTAGCAATCGAGAGGGTGCAAATCCTTGAAGGCGAAAAAAAACCGATTCTTGTGAAAATCCTCATGTCAAACTCTGCAGGAATATTCCAGATTGATGAGCTACTGAAAGAGAAAATAAAAAGCACGCCTATTGAAAAGTTAATTAGAGTTGTTGCTGAAATCCAGTCAGAAAAAGAAAAAAGCATTGTTCATAATTTTGAATTTTAGACATGATGCAGCCAATTCTTCAATCTCTTATTTTTAAGTTTTTAAAGCTAATAATAATTCTATGGAATTCAGCCTGGCAAAAATAGACCTAACCAAACAAAAAATAGAAAAGAAACAAATACCAAAAAAGCTTATCCATGAATGGTTGGGCGGAAGAGGATTAGGAGCGGCTCTATTGTCAGAAGATGTTCGAGGTCCAACTGACCCTAAGAGCAGCCTGTTCATAACAACAGGCCCGGTAACAGGAACAATGCTGCCGTCATCCAGCCGTTTGGAAGTGACTGGGATATCGCCACTAACAGGATTTTATCTTGGATCAAATGCCGGCGGCCATTTTGGCTGGAGGCTGAGGTCGCAAGGCTATTATGCTATTCAAGTCACAGGAAAAAGCAAAAAGCCAGTCTACGCCGCAATCATGGATGGCAAGTTAAGCCTGCATGATGCTAAGGATGAATGGGGATTGACAACAGGGGAATTGATAAAAAGATTTGATGCCGAAAAGGCTAGTGTTGCATGCATCGGTCAAGGAGGAGAAAATTTCGTCAGGTTTGCTTCATTGCAGTTTGACTGGAGAAGCGCCGGTAGAGGCGGAGCAGGAGCTATTCTAGGATCAAAAAAACTTAAGGCGATAGTAGTCAACACAGGAAAAAAAGTTGATGTGCATGATGAAGCAAGGGTTAGGGAATTATCAAAAAAATTATTCAAAAACAAGAATCTTGCTACAAACCGATTGTCTTCTTGCGGGACTTCAAATGTGGTTGAGTATTCAAATAAAATAAGGACATTCCCTGTCGACAATTACAGAAAAAACCACACGCCGCAAGCAAAAAAAATAAATGCATTCGCAGTCCAAAAAATGACTGAAAGCGATTGGGGATGCTGGAACTGCCCTGTAAGATGCGAGAGAATAACCAAATCAAAAAAATATAATGCTTTAGCAAGAGGGCCGGAGTATGAAACAATCTTTTCATTGGGATCAGACTGCGAAAACTATGACATGGATGTGCTCATCAAAGCGAATGATCTTTGCGACAATTATGGATTGGATACTATTTCCTGCGGGGCAACTATAGCTTGGTTTAGGGAATGCTGCCAGAAAGGATTGGTTAAAGAAAAATGGGCAGGCAATGAGATGATATTGGACTTAATTGAAAAAATTGCATTCAGGAAAGGCATAGGCGACTTGCTCGCAGAAGGCTCTTTCAGGGCATCAGAAAAAATACCAGGGTCAAAAGAATTTCTAGCAGGCGGAAAAGGTTTGGAATCCCCAGCATGGGACCCAAGATCTTCGTGGGCTACGGCTTTATGCTATGCAACCAGCCCGACAGGAGCAGACCACAGAAAAGGAAGGCCTGTTGAAGATGATTTGAAATCCCTTAGGCCACTGTCAACAAAAGGAAAAGCGAAAATAGCAATAAAAGACCAGGACAAAAGAGCTGCCAGCGACTCAACTGGATTCTGCGGCTTTGTTGACGGTCACTTTGACAGCCAAGATATAATTGAAGCAATTAATTCAACCGCTGGTCTTAATGTTGATGAAGAGTTCCTGCAGTCTTTAGGCGGGAAAATAATTCAGCTGGAGAGAAAAATTAACATTGAGGCGGGCTTGACAAAAAAGGATGATACGCTCAGCGAGAGGCTGCTCAACTATCCGATGAAGGTCTACCTCAAGACTAGCCTTATCGGAGAAAAAAATCTTGAAGAGATGAAAAAAGAATATTATAAGTTAAGAGGGTGGTAGTTTGTTTTTGTCCATGCGTCCAAAAGAAGAGTCAGGGATAGAAGTTACTGGGGAATATGATTAGACATCATTATCAATATATGCAACACTAATCCCTATTACAGAATTTTCAGTACAGTCTTTAATTGAATTACGTTTTTTGAGGTCTGAAAAGGCTTAAAAAGTTAACTCACTATCAAACTATATGAAAATTTCACAAACAATAACGGCTTCAGGACCTCTTGTAGTTTTGTATCAAGACCACAACTATCGAAATCAACTAATAGCTCGTTTTGGTGTGGATGTTGTGGCGTCAGGTAGTCAAGTAACTCTTACTTATAGAGGATCAGATAGAGAAACTGCTCTACAGACCTTTCAAGGTGTTATTGAGGATTTACGGTTAAACAACTATTCAGTTTTTAATATATTAGATGCTTGTCAGGTTTGATAATTATAGCAATAATAGCTGTTTATGGAATTTGATACATTGAAAATAGAGATGTTGGATTTAGGTGCCGATATGCGACAATCTTGTTTGGGTGACTTTAGTGCAACAGAATCGTAATTTTTTATAGTTTTGGGAATAAGCCAATTCTTTCCATTAAAAACCAGATCGAAAAAAACAATAAAAAAGCTGCATACAATAACAGCTGCCCTTTGGTTGGAACTTTATCATGCAGTACAAGAAGTATTATCTGAATTCCGAAATAAATCGAAATAATATCCCTTATAACTCCTCTGACGCCCATAGAAAATATTGTTCATTCAGATTTAAAAACAAAAAGAAAAAAGATAAGGGATTTTACCCCCCTCAAACATTTAAATGTCTCTTGCTTTTAGTGTTTTTCTGCCGTTGTCTTCTGCTCTTCTAGCAGCTCTCTTTACAAGGGCTGCAACGTCTGCATCTAAGGCAACTAAGAACTCTTCACTTACGTTGTACTTTCCTTTAACTAGTTCTCTTACAGCACTCTTAACTACTACTGCCATATTTTTTTCACCTTATTTTTATTTTAAAGGCTTAAAACAGCCTCTAACTGGTATAAATTAAGGTTTTAGGTATATTTAAAGATTTCGTTCCTTAAACGCTAGCGTCAATGAATTTAAGGCTTTCTATTTTGTATAAATTTTTTTTATATCAGATATTATTTTAGGCAATAGTCGAACTCAACAAATCATGGATTGATTATTCTTTTGTTTCTGTTCTAACAATTCAATGTCGAGAGTGGGAATTGAACCCACGACCTCCGCGATTCACCTAATCATCAAATCATAGCTCATTCAACAGAGTTTATGAGCGCGGCGTTCTAACCACTGAACTACCCCGACAACTACAATAGAATTGGTAAGTAATGTTTAAAAGATTACTCAAATAACTCCAGCAACTCCTCGGCATTCTTTTCTGTATGCTCAAACACATGCTTCTCTGGCTCAAATCTTTGCAGCAGCTTGACTGTGCATCCAACCATCGCAGAAGCCGCGAACAAGTAGCCCCTCTGTACATCATATTCGAGCTTCACTCCTTCTATTGTCAGGGCAGCACTTCTTTTTCTGTCTAGTTCCTTGACATCTTTCTCCCTTCTCTTGAGTATATCTTCTGGCCTGTATTCCAACGCTACAATCACATCAGGCTTAAGCTCTTCTAATGCGAATAACGGCAAACCAGGATAAAACCCTTCTTTCTTTGTCAGGAATGCATGCGTATCAACAATGACATTCTTGTGTTTTTTGCATTCTTCCTTTATTTTTTTGAAGACTTCTTTGTGGATCCTAAAATGCTCTGAAGAATTTACCCTTAAATCGCCTTGATCCCTGTTCATGTCTTTCTTCTTGTAATATTCAGCAAAATAATCCCCTGCAACTATGTGCTTTATATCAGGCCTTTTCTCAAGAGCCTTCTTCATCAATGTAGTCTTGCCAGAACCCTTCAATCCAACCAAGACAGCTAACATTCCTATCACTCCATTTAACAATTTATTAATAAACAATTAATTAGTAATATGAAATTTATAGTTATTGAAGGCTTGGATGGATGCGGGGGCGAGACTCAGACTAAACTTCTGAAAGAATATTTGGCAAAAAATAATATCTCCCACAAGGCATTTCGTTCTCCGGACTATAGCACGGATATAGGAAAAGCAATCAAATCATATCTGGACGGAAAATTGAGCCTGGATCCAGAGAGCGCATTCACACTTTTTGCATCTGATACATTGCTAACATCAAAAAAGATTCAGAAAACAAAAACCAACATCGTGATCATGGACAGGTATATAACATCAACTATTGCTTACCAATCTGCGAGGGGGCTTGATTTTAAGAAAGGAATTGCATTCGCTAAACTCATGGATTATGTTAAGCCCGATGCAATCATTTACATTGACATCAAGCCTGAAACAAGCATGAAAAGAAAACAGAAAGAGAAAGGCAAACTAGACTACCATGAAAGCAACCTGAGTTATCTTGAAGAAGTAAGAAGATTCTATGAACAAGAAGCAAAAAGAAGAATTCTTAGCAAATGGCATGCAATTGACGGAGAAAAAAGTATAGAGCAAGTTCATGAAGATGTCTTAAGCATTGTCAAAAAATTTCTCTAAGTCGGCTATTATTTTTTCATTTCCTTTTATCAGGTCTAATCCTTTTGCTTCTCTAATATTAAACCATCCGTATTCTTCTGACTCATGATTTATTCTAACCTCTCCTTTGCATTCGCAAATATACGCAACAATAATAGCATGCCTTAGCTTGTCATCAGAATCAAATTGAAAGGAATAAGCATTAAATAATTTCCAGGATTGAAGATTAAGGTTTGTCTCCTCTTTTAACCCGCGCTTCAATGCAGGAATTACATCCTCGCCAAAATCTATAGCCTCGCCGACAAATCCCCATTTACCAGGCTCAAACCTATTTTTTCTGTTTCTTTTAACTAAGAGAAATTTATCGCCTTTTACTGCAATTGCAAGCACAGTAGGTGTTTGCTCTTTCACCTTCATAAAACCACATATATGCAAAATAAGCTAAAAAAGAGAAAAAGAAAAAAAACAAAACATTTTTATCTTCTAGCTACTCTTTTTGTAGTTTTTCGAGCAGTAGTTTTTCTTTTTGCCCCAGCTCTTCTTGTGGAAGATCTAGCAGCACTTTTTCTTCTTGCGACCATTTTTATCTTACCTTAATTTTTATATTTAATATTAAATTGTTTTATTTAGTTAATAAATCTTTTGTATGAAAAGTAGAATTAAGCCACATTTTAGTCATTTTTAATTGAAAATCGATGCTAAATTTTTATTTTATTGTGTTTTAGAAATTTTATGGGAATGGTGAGCTGTTATATCAAAATTTCATTTAACAGTGAATATTTAGGGATTCAGATTAAATTCATATACTCTTTTACAATCGTCAGTATATCTTTTACTTCTAGCTGTGCTCTGTCAAGATGGTTCTGCTGCTTAAAGGGCTCTGAATTTATTATCAATATTATCCCGTTGTTTGTTTTTTCCAATCTCATTTTTATTTTCGGTTTTCCGTTATTGCTTTCCCTTATGTAAGTTTCCCTTGGGAAGTATTTTGTCGAGCCGTCAAAACCCCACATTACGCCATTTTCTAGGGTATGAAAAAGATTAAAACCCATCCCTTCCAGGTCAGTCTTTATTTCTGCTGTCATTAGTTCTGTTTGATTTATTTCTGAAGTCATGGCAAATAATATGGTGAATATATAATAAATCCTTTTGCTGGAGAATTTCTAATCATATAATTTTTTTTGGATTTTTGTTTTTAGTGTTTCATTAGCTTTAATTACCTCAGTTGCATATTCTAGCTGGCCTCTAATGTAAATGAAGATGAGACCATAGCTACTCATAAATACATTTTTAGGAGTTTTTGGAAGCAGAAAGGTATTTAACCCTATATTTGGCAAGTAAATTTATGCAACGGCATTCGCATCCACAGTGGTTTATTAAAAATGGAACTCGATGGCAATCTCGCTTCCCTAAGTATGCGGCTGAAGGAAGAGTAGCAGTAGGGAAGGCTTGGGAACTGTATGGTCCTCAAATGGTTGATACTTATCGTGTCTTTGCTTTGGATGAAGATGGGTTTATCAAAACACCTTCTGAGGATCTCGATGGGGTAGCTGTACGCGAAAAATATTATGTTAGACAATGTGATTTAGAAACAATAAGCCCAGATAATTTCCTTTATGTTTTACCCAGAAGATAATTTGAAATTGTGAGATACCTTGCGGGTATTATAATTTTTATATTTCCATTCTGTCTATGAATTTTCAATTTCTAAATAACTCATTTCATTCCCTTTCTCATAAGCAACCTTATAGGAAATAACTTTGTCATCATCGTTGAATACATGAGGCAAAACTTCATGCAGCTCTGCTAATAAATTGTCAAGTTTGAATATTTCTTGGGGATGCAGCCAGGCTAATTCTCCATCCTCTGGGTTTTGCATCAATTCACCTTCATCATAATCTGCTGTCAGGAAATAGAAATAAAGTTCCTCGTCTAAATCTTTCAGATAACCAACACCATTCGCCTTTATCTTCAGGTTCTTTATTTTAAGGCCTGTCTCTTCCATTATTTCCCTTCTAGCGGCTTCAAATAAACCTTCAAAGAATTCTATATGCCCGCCAGGAGCCATCCATACGCCAGGCATAAGTCTCTTATTTGGGTTTCTATGCAGCATCAGGTATTTTCCGTCCTTCTTTACAAAGCATTCCAATGCGACTGAAATATTCCTCTTTTTCATGAAATCTCCTGTTTTTGCGGGCTGAATATCTTATGTACCGAGCGGAATTTACAGCAAGGGTCTGATACAGCGGGGATCACTTAATTATTAGATCTTATTTTTAAAAAGTTATCCAAAACCATTTTTCCATTGCTCCCAGATACTTCAGGATGAAATTGTACACCATAGATTTTTCGTTTTTTGTGTTTCATAGCTTCATTATCACAAGTTTTCGATTTTGCTAGCAATTGGAATTCTTCAGGTAAAGTTATAAATTCTGAGTGTTCTTCCTGAAAGAGAGAATTATTCTTGATTCCTAAAAATAAATCATCTTGTTTTACAATTTCTATTTTTTCTTTCTTATTAACCATTTTTCCAACATGAACCTCAGAGCCGTATAATAGTCCTATTATTTGGTGTCCAAGGCAAATCCCTAATATTGGGATGCTTACAGTTTTAATAAATCTAAAAAGACTCATATATTTTTTCAAGTCAACCTGAGTTAGAAGTGTTGGAGCCCCAGAAATAATAATTCCAGAAAAAGATTTAAACTTACAGTCTTCTATTTCATCAAATTTAATTACTTTGTATGGCTTTTTTAATTCAGATACATTTTTTTTAATTTCTTCAAGCCATGAAGTTCCACAATCAATAATGCAAATCATAGAGTGATCCCCCGCTAAACTACAGCCTCGCTCTAATGGGCCCAGAGGGATTCGAACCCTCGACCTTGTGATTAAGAGTCACCTGCTCTACCATGCTGAGCTATGGGCCCGCTGGATCCTCAGTATTATTATTGTTAACAGTTATTAATTTATTACTTTTGGCATGAAGAAGCGCGAAAATAGCCAGCCACAAGGCAAACATGGCCCCAGCATAAATCACCAATGAATCAGTGAAAACTGAATCCAAGATTATGGGAAGCAGGACTAGAAGAGTCTCCCTGAGGCCAATTATTCTATCCCCCGCCTGATCCAATTCCAGAAGAAAGCTGGTATCTACATTGGTGAGATGTTCTATTGTCTTTGGAAAAAAGTAGATCAAAAACAATATTAATGAAGTCGTCAAAAAAATATTACCAACAGTCTTGAACAGAGTGATGTAGGTATCCTCGACAATAAAAAGTATGATCAAGAATAAAACAATCAGCCCAACACTTGCAATTGTGACTTTAAGGTTGGGTTTCAGCAGAATAGAATATCTTGCTAAACCAGGGTTTTCGCTTATGATGCTTTCAATGCCTCCTGTCTGGGACTTTATGGTCTCAACGAACAATCGCCTGTCGTCCAATTCTTTTTGGCAGGTCTTCTTCAGCTCCTCCATGTTTATGCGAGGATTAATTTCCACAATGATATCTGGCCTTTCTGAAATCACTTTTAAATCATCGCAAGCCTGTCTCATATTTTGAACGCTGCTTTCCTTCGCTTCTGGACTTGCATGATCATATATCGAGCCAATAATATCGTCAATGGAAAGATTTAAACAATTTGTGGCAGCTAATCCGAAAACTAGACCCGAAAGGATCATCACAACAAAAAATCTTATCGTTTTTCTCACTTGGCTAACACCTTATTCAACCATCTCTCATAACTCTCGTTTACCTTTTTAACATCAACTTCAGCAATAAATGGAATGTCATACGGATGTATATCCTTGATTCTTTGGAATAGTTTACCTGCCAATTTTTTCTGTGTTTTGAAAACTAAAAGACTTTCCTCTGCGCAGTCTATTTTTCCTTCCCACAAGAACTTGCTTTCTTTCATCGGTATGATCAATGCGCATGCTGCCAGTTTTTCTTTAAGCAGGCTCTCTCTTAATTTCTCGGCTTCATTTATCGGGCAGGTTGTTAATACTACTTGCATAATCACACCTCGTGTTCAGTGGACATTGGTTCCATCTAGGTTTTTTCCTACAATAATCTTTTCCTAACCTGACTATTAAAGCATGGAACTCGTTAAACAACCCAACATCATGTGGAAGGTTATTGTGGAATATTTCTTGCAGCTTGCCATACTCTTTTTCTTGGGTGATTCCTATTCTATTCATGGATCTGGCTGTGTAAGCGTCTATGACAAAGATGGGTTTTTCCGCAGCGTAAAGTATGATTGAATCAGCGGTCTCTTTTCCTATTCCATTCACTGACAATAAATCTTCCCGAAGTTCATGGATAGGCTGATCGAATAATCTTTCTAACTTGCCGTCATGTTTTTCCCAGAGGAAGTTGATGAAGTTCTTGAGTTTCTTTGTTTTTTGGCGATAGTAACCCGAGGGTTGGATCAGTTTCTTGAGCTTCTCATTCTTGATGTCACGCAGTTTTTTCGGATCAAGCATATCTTCTTTATTCAGGTTATGAATGGCTTTCTCGACATTAGGCCATGATGTTTACTGGGTTAGTATCGCTCCGATAATTATTTCGAGTGTTTTGTTGCTGCCAGTTATCGGCCACCATTTTTGAGGGCCAAAGTGGTTGTGAAGGGAGCGATAGATTTCTTCAAGATTATTCATACCATATTTATTCAAAATCAATTACTTATTTAATAATCCCCACAAAGTTTTTCCAGTAGCTTCTGAATGCCTTACTGGTATCATCCCTTGAACAGCAAAATCTCCCTCTATAACAGATAAACCTAAATCCAAGACCACATCCCTATCATAATCAACCGGATATTTTCCTTCACTTTCATATTTTCTAACAACATCTTCAGTCAACCCGCCAGTGTGAACAAGAACTGTATCAATTGTTACTCCATGCCTTTGAAGGGCTCTGATATGTTCTGAAACCGGATACCTATGTGTAGACCCAGGTTCAGTTAGGACATTGCAGACATAGACCTTTTTTCCTCCAGTTCTTGCTAATACACAACCAACATCAGGAATTAAAACACTTGGAAGAGTACTTGTATAAAGGCTCCCTGGCCCGAGAATTACCATATCCGCATTTAATATAGCCTCTTTGCTGGGTTCGTATGCCTGGGGTCTATCAGGATCAAGAAAAACTTTTTTTATTTGACTGCCTCTTTCATAAGGCCTTGTATCAATATTAGTCTCTTCCCTTATTTCAGTACCATCTTCTAATCCAGCGCACAAAGTGCATTTTTCTAATGTAGGCAATAAAATCCGTATATTTTCTGGAACTCGATATATTTCCCTTATAACTTCCATTGCTTTTTCCGGACCAAATGCTGAGCATAAAGACGCAAAAATATTATGACCTGATGAGTTTCCATTAAACCTGCCATTCGGAAATCTATAGCCAAGTCCTCTTATAGCATCATCTGAAAGCCCAGATACGGATGAAACAACAAGCATATAATCTCCAACAGAAAGGACATCATAGTCTGTCCTATAAATTCCTGATAATCCCCCGTCATCTGTTGGAGTTACAATTGTTGTGTAAGAATCGAGAGGATATCTTTTAAGTTGCTTTGATATTTCAGAAAGCCCATGACCCCCACCGATAGCAACTACTTTTCTTGAAATAAAAACACCCTTCAGATTAAGAAAACAATTGACATTTAACAAACAAAAATCCCGCTTAAAACACGGTTTTTAGGTTGAAGGAAGAAGAGTTAAAAATACAACCAAAGACCGTCAATATCCTAAAAAACAATTTATAACTCTAAAATTCTATTAACTATATGATACTGGAGGTTATCGGTTATATAATTACTGTTTCTCTCGCTACAATCATTCCCCCATTCACGGTAGTCCCTCTTGAACTGGTCGCACCATCTAGATATGGATTATTCCTGGCGTTTGTTTACACACTACTTGGGAATATTCTTGGCGCTTCAGTCGCATTTCTTCTGGCAAGGAGATATGGCTGGGGTCTCATGGAGAAACTCTTCAAGGAAAAGGAAGTTGAAAAAGCCAAGGAAATAGCAAAAAATTATAGTTTTTGGAAAATAACTTGGATCAGAATGATTTTTACTCCGCTTTTTGATGTATTGTCTTATGCCTGTGGCTTGACAAGAATATCAACAGGAAAGTTTATTGTATCAACCATAATCTCAAATGTGCCAACTATAACGGTCATTCTCATTTTTGGTAATAATATTAACTTAAGTTTTACTTTTATTGTTTGGTTGAGTGCTGGTATTCTTTTGGTTTCTTTGATATTTTTGACTAGAAGATTGAGGAGGAAAAGTTTACTTAAAACTTGAGGAATGAATTAAGGGATGATAGTAGGTACAGGGGAAGTTAAAGTAGGTTTTTATTTCGCCAAAAAAATAATTTTTATAAATCACAGAAGATTTTTTTCAAATTCACTGAATAAATTTGTCATTTTTTTAAGAATTTCATTTACTTTCTTTTTCTTTTTATTCAAAATTACCATGATAATAAAATCTAATATGGTAAAAACAGGGGCTAAAGTAAATGATTTAAAGAAGATTTCATCTATAGAAACATTATGAAAATCAACATCCATACTAATACCCCAAATACCAATGATACCGATAACTAAAATGGATAAAATAACATCAAAATAAATTCTAAACATTTCATTCATAGTTTTTGTTACTGATAATTTTTTAAGAATTCTAGTTATTAGAATAAATGACATCCCAACACAAATTAAAGAATGTAAAATCGTGGAATCTAATACAATTTCAGTATATTCAATTATATAAAATAATTCTGACAGAAAAAGACCAATTAGTGAATAGAGAAAATAAACAATAACCAATCTCCCCATATTTCTTTTTATCAGACTTTTATTTTTCTCTTCAAGCTTATAATTGATTCCAATAAAAAAAATTGAAAGGATTATAAAAAATAGTGGAAGTAATAATAGGGTAATAATTGATTGAAATATCGATAGAATCAAAGATAGAATAATGACAAAAGAAGTTATTATTATAATTAAAAGAATTGTCTTTAATTTTTCGTTCATTTTTATGCCCTTTACTCTCTATAAAAACTACAATCTCGTTTATATGGGCCCGGAGGGATTCGAACCCTCGACAAACGGATTAAAAGTCCGCTGCTCTACCATGCTGAGCTACAGGCCCTAATTCATCCTTTCTAACAACTTTCTTACTTTTTCTTTTATATCTTTATTAATATTAACCAAGACAAACCCCTTATCCATCAATCCGTATAGTATAACAGTGTCGCAATCCCCTTCCATGATAAACGGCGTTACAGCTAAATCTTCTTCCCCCTCGACAATGATCTTCACAGGCTCATCTGATTTCAAGGAGTTTTTTACTGCTTCCCAGAACTCTTTAGTTATCATCCCCGAAGGGTTTTCAACCTTGATTATTCTTCCAGTAAAATTCTCCAACAGCCGCCTAGTTTTTCCATCAACTTCCTTCCTATGCTTCTTCAGGTCAAAAACAATTATATCAGGCTCTATCCCTGCTTTTAGGGTGTTAGCGCTTATTACATCGCCAACGCAAACGACTTTCTTCCCTTTTAACTGAGATTTAATATCATCAGGATTAGTATATAATTTTCCATAGGGTTTTCTAAATTCATCCCTCAACTCTTCTGGAAGTTTGTATGTCCTGTTTAATATTATCTACCTCAACCTTACTCCGTCTAAGCTTTTTTGTTGCCAAGCATACTTTTTCAGCTTGGATGTATCCCCGTAACCGCAGGATGAGCATTTTCTTTTTTGATAGTGAAAGGCCCTTTTACCGCACCTTCTGCACAATACATGAACCCTTTTATTCCTCTTTCCCATTGACGGAGTTCCTTTTGACATACTATCGCTCTACAAATATTGACGAAAAGATTAATAAAGTTATTTTTAGCCGCTAGTTGGATCAAATACTCCTGAATTCTCGAAAGTGCTCCTCGGCATTAGAAAAAAGTATCTTGCTTATCTCCTTTTCTTTTTCTGTATCATTCTGAAACTCAGTAACCATATCTTCAAATTCTTCAAATATTTTTTGTCTGCATGAAGTTTCCATATGAATCCACTAATCAATTATATTCATTTTTAAATTTATATTTGATTTTTTCTCTTTTTTAATTCTTCCATCAAGTTATCCAACCCTCTTTCCAAATCCTTGTATGTATTATCAGCTTTTTTCTTATCTCTGGTTTGTCTGACTTCAGATATTAACCCTTTGAAATTGCTCAATAATTTTTGAAATTTCTTAGCGTCATTTTCATACTCATCAAGCAATTGGGAATATTCTTTCCTTAGGTTTTCTGTTAAACTCTTGAATTTAATGCCTGTTTCATCTCGCTCTTCAAGCAGTTGAGGTATCTTTCTTTTAATGATTCATAGTCTTTTTCTAATGTGGGTGCTTTACCTCTGATTTCTTCAAGCTTATTGAAAAGGTAATCGCTCATATCCTTTCCAAAATAAAAGCCAATTACAGCCCCGATCCAGGTAGATAATAGGCTTAGATATCTGTCTATAGTCTTTTCTCCTATGTCTGAATAAGACTTATCAATCAGTGGCAGGAGTATATTTGATAGGAGTAAAAATATGAATGCGAAAAAAACAAGGAAGAGTATCCTCGACTGATTTTTTAAAAAATTTTGGCTTATCCTTCGCTTTAGATTAGTGCCTTTCTCATTTCTTTCAAATTTTTCTTCTTCTTTCCTTGAAGAATTAAACATAATTAATCAATAATTTTGAAAAGATTAAAGCATTGCCATCAAAAAGCTTCTAGCCTTCAACTAAACACTACTTTTTCGCTCTTCTAGAGCTGATTATACAATCTAAATTTTTCCTGAATTAGAACAATTTCCTTACACAGGAGAAGCGTAAAGTATATTGTCCCCACGGATTAGTAGGATGTTGAATTTCTTTTTGTCTTCTTTCCCTTGAATTTCTGCTTCTTCAAGCCATAGGTTCAGATGAAGATCCAAGGCTTTTAGTGTTCCTGTTACCTCTTCAGTGTTCTTCAGTTTAATAAAAACTTTCTTCCCCTTAGCTTTATCCAAAGCGTCAATTGGCCTTTCTGACATTATTTTTACCCCCTCTGTTTTTGTTTAACTTTTTCTATATTTAAAGTTTTAATATTTAAGATTAACGTGAGCTTAAATAATTAATACTTATATTTAAGTAATTAATGAAGTGATTATTTGGCAAAATGGAATATTGATATGGGAAAGAAGATTACAGGCGGGGTTATTCACCAGTATAGAAAGAAAAGAAAATTCCAGAGCGGGTCTATTCCTTTGTTGACAGAATTGGGAAAAGAAAAAAAATTCATAATTTCATGCAGAGGCGGGATAAAGAAAATAAAAGTTGCAAAAGCTGAGTTCATTAATGTTATTGATTCCAAGAACAAGGCCAAAAAAGTAAAGATACTCGGTGTAATCGATAATCCTGCAAGCCCAAACTATGTGAGAAGAGGAATTATAACAAGAGGAGCAATCGTCAAGACTGATTTAGGGAATGTCAAAATCACGAGCAGGCCGAGCCAAGATGGAGTTGTCAACGGGGTTATTGTTCAAGGAAAATAATCTTATTCCAACTTCGAATTTATTGTCCTATATGATTAATAATGTTCCAGGCAAATACTAGCATCTACTTCAAAAATTTCTCAATCCTCAGGCTTTTGACTTCACGGTTATCTCTTCCAACCATGTCTTCAGCCATCAGAAGGGAGTTTATCATAGCTTCTTCTGTGGATTCAATAACAGCTTCGAACGCATCATCCAAAAAACCTTCATGAATACATTCAATTTCTAGAGAAACAACTTCTCTTTTTCTTGGTATCTTGTTTGCAGTCGAGAATGCAATAACAAAGTCCCCGCTTCCTGTGAAAGAGACTGCTCCAAGCCTAGCCATGCCTAAGACAGCATGTTTTGACAGTCTGTTTAATTGGTTATGTGTTAATGGAATATCAGTGGCTATGATTATGATGATAGACGATTGTTTTGAGTCTTCATTCATATTTTTATTTGATATGCCTTGAATTGATTCCCCTATTAGGAATTTACCCATCCTCAAATATTTTGAAAAACTCCCCAAATTGTTGTTGACTAAAACTCCTATTGTATATTTCTTTCCATTCAAGTTGACTATTCTCGAAGAAGTTCCAATTCCGGCTTTAAAACCCAAAGAGATCATGCCTGTGCCAGCCCCGACACACCCCTCCTCTACTTTGCCTGATTTTGCATTTTTTATGCAAGAAAACACATGCTTTTTTTTAACATACCTACCTTCAATATCATTAAGATACCCATCCCAGCATTCCCCTATAACCGGAAGAACGATCTTTCCTTTGTAATATTCGACAACAGCAGAGAAAACATCGCCTAATGACAGGGTGTTCGTCAAGAATATAGGACCGTTCAATTTGGCTTTTTCCATTATATAATGCAGGCCTGTTACTTCCCCATTCCCGTTGAACACATAACCGCCGGCTATCAGACTGTTTTTGGAAGGGTCAATAGGAGGCAATACTACAGAAACTCCTGTTCTGACATCTTTTCCTTTTATTAATGTAATGTGCCCTACTTTAATTCCTTCTACATCTGTAATAGCATTGAATTTTCCTCTTTTGTAGTGATTTTTTATTATATTCAGCTCATTTGCTCTCTTTTTCATGCTTAATTATTAGTGATTAGGCTTTAATTTAATTGCTTTTTGTTGTTTTATTGAAATGATAGTTTTAGGGTTAAAATCAAAATAAAAAGGAATAAAAGTTGAAAAATTGAAGATAATATTGAAATAAAGCATGAAAACTCTGATAATCTACAATTCAGTCCATCAAGGAAACACAAAAAAAATAGCTGAACGCATGGGTAAAGTCCTGAAGGCAAAGTTAGTTAAGCCAGATGAGATAGGCTTGAAGGAAATCTTGAATTATGATTTGATTGGCTTTGGATCTGGAATTTACATGTGGAGGCATCATAGGTCTTTGCTTGATTTTGTGAATAGGCTTCCTGATTTGAAAGATAAGAGGGTATTTGTTTTTTCAACTGCTGGGAAACCCGATAAATTATCGCACAGGAGACTGAAAGAGAAGCTCGAGAGCAAAGGCGCTGATATTGTTGGCGAGTTTTCTTGCGAAGGTCTTGACAAGTTCGGGCCTTTAAGGCTGATAGGCGGGATAAACAAAGGAAGGCCAAACCAGAAAGATCTGAAAAATGCGGAAGGTTTTGCAAAAAAACTGATAAAAAAGATGTGATGTTTTATGGGAAAAATTGGGATAGCATGCAAAAAATGCGGAAAATTATTCACAGGAAATAAATGCCCCTTATGCGGATGGGAAATTTCGGCTGAAAATTTTAAGCAAATTAAAAGATCATAAATTCAATATATATTGAGATTATGCCAGATTCAGTTCCCACAGGAATAGGGGTGTATTTTCATGGGTCTAATAGTTCTGATGCTCAAGTTGCAATAATTATAGGGTCGATAGGGTTCACATCGATGGATAGAATAGATGTTGGTGGAATTAGATATAATCGTTGGTTATCTCATGAAACTTCAGTTTCATATAATGATGTTGTGCACACATTAGATCTTGCTGGCAGAATATGTGAATGGTGTAATATAAGGCATGCATCCCCTAATATTTTATATGGAAGATGTTCTATTCTTCAATTTTGTGCGGCTGAAGATCAAAGGGATAATTCCTTAGAAGATATCTCCACGAAGCTTAGAATATTTCTTTATGGGGAATAATCGGAAATTATATTTGAAAGGCTCAACTTTCATGCCAGATTCTCAACAATCAGCTCAGACAATTCCTTAATAATAATACCAGAATCTTTTGAAGATTGAACAAAACATGCATCACACATAGGGCAGGCAGTGGCAATAGTATCAGTTTTTGTTTTTTTTGCTTCTTCTAGAACATCCTTATTTATCGCGTTTGTCAGTTCAGGGTGATTGGATCTTACGCCCCCGCCCCCGCCGCAGCACATTGCATTCTCCCGATTGAATTTTATCTCAACAATCTCATATCCCATTGCTTCGAGTATTTGACGGGGTTCATCATATATTCCTGAATGCCTTCCTAAATGGCAGGGGTCATGATAGGTGATTTTCTTCTTTTGTTGCTTGAACTTAAGTTTACCGAATTTTATCGCTTTAGCAATTGTTTGTGTTATATGCTCCGCTTCTATATCCCATTCCGCTCCAAGAGCATGTTTGTAATCCTTGTGAAAAGTTTTATAGCACGCAGGGCAGCCTGTAATTATTTTTTTGATGCCATGCTTCTTGAATATATCAAGATTTTTTCTTGCGAGCGTTTTGAAATCATTCTCATACCCGGCATTTAACACAGGCGAGCCGCAGCAAACTTCTATGTCTTTTAACCGGATGAAGTCTATTCCACAATACTTTAGTATATTTTCATAGTTTCTCTGGAAATCCTTAAGCACGAATTTCGTCAAGCACCCTGGATAGTAAAGGACATTACCTCCCATGAATTTATCTAATAAACCCATCTACCACACCTTGAATACAAACAATAATCCCAGTATTAAAAGCATAAAGCCTGAGATAAGTCTCATATATTTTCTGAATTTCTTTCTGAAGTCTTCTGCCTTTTCCACTTTCATCAGGCCGAAATAAAATAATAAATTAAGGACGAAAATTGGTGCCACAAAAAATATATTATACCACACTAAGTAAAGAAACATCTGTAAACCTGAAGTCCTTTCAACAAGCACAGCTGTATAAGCAAATGGAAACGCCCCTGCACACGGTATCTCAACAAAACTCACGAATATTCCCAAAAGAATCGCGGATGGTATTGTGGCCATACTAACTAGTTTTTCTATTTTTGGTTTGGCAGATTTCGGTATTTCAAGTGAAAACCATTTCCCATAAAAAAAGAAATCCTTTATTTGTACTAGGCCAATCAAGATCAATATATATCCTGCTATAGTTTTGATCATCCCTATATAACCGATTATTGTGATTAAGAAAGATATGCCATACATGAATAGGGTATAAACTGAGAATATCATCAGGCAATAGACCGATCCAAGAATCAAAGATTTTCTTTTTGAGCCAATAGATATTAGATAAGCTATGAAGAAGAAAAGAACAGATAGAGCGCATGGATTGAATATGCCATCAGCCAAACCAAGAATTAACCCCAAAAAAGGTGTGGACAGATTCAGGTCAATCCTGCCTATTATTGGGACATTGATTGTTTCTGCAGCCGCTAAGCTGAATGATAAGAGTATTCCAATGACCAATCCAAATATTTTATTTGCTCCCATTCATATTCACCTTTATTATCCCTGTTTTTATCAAAACCAATATTAGTATAATTATTCCCGGGGCTATAAACACATCATTATTTAAACCATTATTAGATATGCCAATTTTTACTGAATCTGAATAACAGGAACAATCCCCATTCTCCAAGCATTCTTGAATCGTTTTTTCAATAAACCCATTATTTCCTATGTAAGCCTGATATGTTGGATTAAATGTTTCTTGGTCACCTTCACTGAACCCTACAAACGCTTTTTCTCCAATGAACGTTGTTGGTACTGTCCCAGAGATATAAACCTTTTCTGAAATGCTGAATTTTTTTGCAACTTCTTCAAAGATTTTTTTGTTTGTTTCATTGTAATGGACTTCAAATTGATTGACTTTGAGTGCTGGATATTTTTCTTTTAATTGCTCTAGAAAAACTTCTTCTTGGGTGCAGTGAGGGCAGGTTTTACCATAGAACAAATCTATACAGACTGAATTATTCTGAGCATTGACAATAGTAGTGATTAGAATCAAAACAGTTAATGTTAACAGCAGTTTTTTCATTCAACACACCTTATTCTACCTATTTGAGTGGAGAAAAGCTTAAATATGAAAAACACAGATGATAAAGTAGTGGGAAATATGTCAGATGAAAAATTCTTCAAAAAACTCAGGGAACTCCATAAGGATCCAAATTTTAGGAAAGCTGTAGATGAATTTGTCAAATTAACAACCTCTTAAATTTTTCGTAATTTATGAATTCTGGTGTGCTGAGACCCTTTATTTTATTTACTATTCTGTATGTTTTTAATGAGTCTTGATTAAACATTGTTCTTTCATCTTCAGATACAACTATATCCAAATTATTTTTAGAGGCACATGCTACTATAAAAAAATCATTCATCATTTTTTTCTTTGACGCATTTTTGTTTATCTCTTTAAAAGTTTGGAAATAATTTTCCGCAAGTTTTTTAATATAAGAATTATTTTCCAGAGAATGCGTTTTTATTATTTTGTCATACAAGTTTAGAATGACTACTCTCAAATTTTTATTATCGATTTTAATTTTTTTAGGCACGTCTCTTAATTCTTTTCTAATAATATCGAAACCGTATATAAGAATATCCTTCTTGCTTGATAACTGATTTATTATTTTTTCTTCTTCCTTTACTTTCAATATCAAACCGTAAATATTTGTATCCAAAATAACTCTCTTCATCCAACCGCCTCTATTTCCAGTTTTTTCAAATCTTTCTTCAGTTTTTTCAGGTCTTTAAACACTATTCCATGTATTCCTAATTTTTCAGCAGCTTCAACATCCTCGATTTTATCATCTATAAAGACGCATTCTTCTGGCTTGGCTTTTATTTTTTTGAGGACATGCTCATATATTTTTCTTTCTGGCTTCACAATACCCAACTCAAATGAACGGAATTTGTGATCAAAAAAATTAAGTCCAATCTCCTCAGATTTTTTAGCGCTGTCAAAATCAACATTAGAAAGCATTATCAATTTGTATTTTGGCTTGAGTTTTTTGGCAAATTTAACCATACTCGAGTCTAACTTCCAATTGTTCAGCCAAACTTGAATCAATTTTTTCATTTCTTCATCTGTTATTGCGATTTCAAAATTTTTTCTTATAAAATATTCAAGAGGAATATTACCTCTATTCAAATCGGTCCAAAGTTCTTTTTCTAATTCATCTCTTTTTACCTCTATTCCAAGGAGTTCACAAACATTTTTAATAAAGATTTTAGAAGTTCCTTTAACAAAAACTCCTCCAATATCGAATATAATCGCCGTAATCATAAGCATCAACAGCAATACAACTTATCCGGCATCCTTCCTTCCTTGACATCTTCGCCAAATGGATTTCCGAATACCCTAATATTGTCCATCATATTTGCATTCGTATCAGTCTCCAAATTCTTCTTCACAGCTTTATTCCTCAGTTTTTTTACAATTTCTGGTATATCTATCGCTAAAGGGCAGTTCTGCTTGCACAACTCGCATCCTGTGCAATAATACATACCATGTTCAAAGCCTTTTTTTAGGCTTTCCTGGAAGACTGTCATCCCTATTCCCCTTCCGCCGAAATAATGCAAGCCATATTCATCTAGAATATTTCTATAAACAGGGCAAGGAAACAGGCAAGCCCCGCAGTTTATGCATTCCAGCAATTCTCCGAAGCCTTCTTTTATTATTTCGCTTCTTCCATTATCTACAAGGATTAAATAAACCTCCTCGGGTCCGTACATTCCCCATAATAATTCCTTCTGAATGTCTGCTGTTTTTGATACAGATGAAATAACATTGATATAGGTCGGGAGGCTAGCTCCTGTTCCCCATATTGCGCATGCCTTGCAGATGGCTATTGCATCTTGTATTGTCGGGACTATTTTGTCAATGCTGGTGATGATTATATGCTTTTTCGGAAGCCTGGTTACAAGCGAGATGTTGCCTTCGTTCTCAAGGATGAATATTCCCCCATCAGATGAAATGACATTCGCTCCAGATATCCCGATATCGGCTTCCAGTATTTTCTTTCTTATATGGTCCCTGATCCATTTGGTTATTTTGATTGGATCTTCCGGAAGAGTAACATCATATTTCTTCTTGATAGTTTCAGTCATTTTTTTAAGAGGAATGTGTATTGCTGGTGTTACTGGATGCGCTGGTCGCTCTTCAGTTATTTGAACGATAAAATCCCCGCAGTCTGTGTCTGTAAAGTCAGTTTCTTTAACCAAATAGTCCTCAAGCCCTATCTCGTTGACAACATTTGATTTTGACTTCACAACCTTTGACCCCCTTGGTATCAGCTTTATTGCTATTTTTTTCGCTTCCTCTGGGGTTTTTGCTTGGAAGACTTTTATGTGCTGCTCCTCTATTTTTTGGACAGCTTTGCTTTTTAGTTGATCAAGATTAGAAAGAGAATGCTTCTTTATTCTTTTTAGATTTTCTTTTAATTCTTCGACATCCAACCCTTCTTGGGCTATTCTTCTGTTCTTGAGGTAGGTGTCATAGCTAGACAATACTATTTTCTTTCCCACAATTATCCTTTCGGAATTTAGTGTTTTTTGCAGGTTTCTCATATATCCACTCTACTTTAATTAAATTAAAACTTTAATAGGATGAAACCATATAAATACTTTGGTTGCAAAAGGTGAAACCGATGAATATCAATAGGAAAATAGCTATTACAGTCATGGTTCTAACTGGATTTATTTTTGCGGTATCTTTTGGGACCCTTTATGTCCAAACTCATATTAGTGAAGGGACGGCTTGCTCATGCACCTTGCCTATACCTGTATTGATTCCGACCTTCTCTTCCCTTGGTGTTTTTGTCGGGTCGCTTGTCTATTATCTGATGTTCGCTAGGATTAAGGAGAGCGAGAAGAAGTTGAGCGAGGATGCTAAAGTTATGCTGGATATGCTTCCTAATGATGAGAAGGAGATGATATTGAGGCTTGTCGGCAGTAATGGTGAGATTTCCCAAAGCAGGCTTTCAGGTATTTTCGGTAAAGTCAGAACTTTCAGGACAGTTGAAAGCCTTAAAAAAAGGGGAATTGTTGTAAAGGAAAAATACGGGAAGACAAACATGGTGAAGCTTGAAAGTAGATTCAGGAATATACTTTATTAGATTTCTATAAGATGATAAGTTAGAGATTAATTTCTATAATTCTTATTTATTTATGGTGAAAATTCATGCCTGGTTTTACTGATTCATTTCTTGACCATGGTTCTGGTATAGACTCAGCTATTTATGGAGATAGATTACCTTTGGCCCAAGCTATATATGATGTTTTAGAAAGAGGACGTGCAATAAGAGGGATTCGCGTTGCTTTGGATCAAAGTTATACTGAAGAAAATATTAAATATACTAAGCCTTATTTATAATCTCGAACTTCTTTGTAAGAAGAGTCTCTAATTCGTCATGATATTGCTTAAGATTGTCAAAGAAGTTGCATGCATTATCTTTGAAGTCGTCAAACTTCTCAT